>Ga0315279_10000018_pt1 | contig 381176 bp, 402 predicted proteins | sample YL17G06_20_MG_FD_203694 | JGI IMG/M metagenome (GOLD analysis project Ga0315279, IMG submission 203694) | Sediment microbial communities from Yellowstone Lake, YNP, Wyoming, USA - YL17G06_20 | ecosystem: Environmental > Aquatic > Freshwater > Lake > Sediment | place: USA: Wyoming | collected...
GTTCACCTCCAATAACCATAATTGGAATTACCTTAACTCCTACAATAAATATAATACAAGTAATAGTTCCTGCAATTGTTTCGGTTATATTAGCATATTATGCATGGCTTAGAAAATAAATATCAAAAACCAACAAAATCAAGCCAAAAACAGCCTGATTTTTAATACGTTTTCTACCGATTCAATATAGATGTTGTTATGGTTATTTTCATATTCGCTTGTACTGGTTAAATAGGTAGAAACACAGTTCCTTTAAGTTCCAGAGTATGTTTCATTCCGAGCTACCACTGGTTTGATGTGGTGGTTCTTAAACTTTTCTAGCTTTGATTAGGAATCTTCCTTCAGTGAAAACTAACTTCTTTCCAGAATCTATTTTATTCTGTAATTTCTCAAGTACCATTAAATACTTGTTAATACTGAAATTCTTTACAATCCATGGAACAACCTTAAGGAAGTATACCATAGCACCCAAATCTTTGAATTCTACTTTTCCTTTCCACTTCCTGTACTCTTCTATCTTAAAACCGGCATCCTTTAGTTGTTTCCTTGCTATCTCTGCGTTCCACCTATGAAACATTGGTTTAACATTAAATTCCTTCATCAAATCCCATAGATTCTCGCCAACCTGCTGAGTTAAAAAAATACCATTATTTTGAAGTATTCTAAAAAGTTCATTGGAATTGAATGCATCATGTCTATTTAATATTAAATCAAACTCTTCTTTTTTGAAAGGCATTTTTCTTGTCAATGAGTTTGAAAATTTGATAACCTTTACATTCAATGATTTAAGTCTTTTCTTTGCAATAATGTAATTGGGTGGATAACCTTCTGTTGCAACAGCACAAGCAGGAAAAGGAGCAAAAGACGAGAAAATCTCACCACCACCAGTTCCCATATCAAGAACAGCCGTAGATTTTTTTACAAGTCTTTTTGCTAGTAAATTATAATTCCAGGGAGGTTTTTCTTCTATCATTCTATTCTTCAAATGAGAGAAATCCCAACCTGAAAATGGTGTTTTCTCTTCTTTTTTCCAGAATTTGTATAAATCTTTCATTTTCTCACATTAAAAATTGTTAAAAGAACCATAAAAATCTATTACATATAGTTATATCCAAATAACCTAATGAATCTTTAAGGAACGTTAAAGAACATCACTTCTACTAATTTAATCCAACATCAGCGAAATTTCATATAACCTATTGAAATTTAGAAGTGCCCCCGACGGGATTTGGACCCGCGACCTCTTGATTTCTTCATCTTAACTCAGAACTTCTAAGTTGAACTTAGAAGTCAAGCGCTCTATCCAAACTGAGCTACGAGGGCATAATGATTTTATTTATTTATATACCTTATAAATTTATACTGATAACATGGATAGAGACGGCGCTTTGAAACTTGTGAAGGAGCATATAAGCAAGGAAAACCTGCTAAAGCATATGTATGCAGTGGAGTCTATCATGAAGGAGACTGCAGAATTCTTGAACGAGGACAAGGAGAAATGGAGACTTATAGGACTAATACATGACATTGATTTTGAGAAGACGGAAAACGACCCAAAAAGACATACGCTAGTAGCAGAAGAAATTCTAGAGGATTATGTAGACGACGAGATGATAAGAACTATCAAGGCTCATAACTTTGAGAATGTAGGTGTTCAACCAGAGACTTTAGCTGAAAAGGCTTTGATAGCTGCAGACGCTGTATCTGGTCTTATTATCGCATGTGCATTGGTTATACCATCAAAAAAACTGGCTGATGTCAAGGTTGATAGCATTGCCAAGAAATTCAAGCAAAAGGATTTTGCAAGAAACTGTGGCAGAGAAAGAATATTGTTTTGCGAGCAAATAGGAATTCCAAGAGAGAAATTCTTTGAAATATCTTTGAAGGCTTTGCAAAGCATTTCAAATGAGTTGGGATTATGAACTTCCAAAAAATAGAGAAAAAGTGGCAGGAAAAATGGAACAAAGAAAAACCATTTGAAACAAATCCAGATGCTAGAAAAAAATACTACATGGTTTTTGCTTACCCAACTGTCTCTGGCACGTTGCATGTTGGTCATGCACGCTCTTACGTTCTGCCAGACATAATAGCCCGTTACAAGCGAATGCGAGGCTTCAACGTCTTTTTCCCGCTAGGCTTTCACGCCACTGGCCTAGGTTGCCAGAAAATCCTTGATGATGTTACAAAAGATTTGAAGAATGCAAAACTATATGGTATTCCACCAAGAGATGCTGTCAGATTTAAAACACCTTTGGAAGTTGAGAAATACTTAGAAAGAGTTATGATAACAGCTTTTAAAAGAATTGGCCTGTCCTTAGACTATAGACCTGTTGTCTCGACCATTGATTCACAATATAACAGATTTATTCAATGGCAGTTCAAGAAACTTAAAAATGCGGGTTATCTTATACAGAAGGACTACAGACTGCCTTGGTGTCCGGACTGCGACCACCCAGTCAGCTTGGATTCTGCTGAAATGGATATTCAAGAAGGTGGTGGAGCTCAGATAAAGGACTTCATAATTATAAAATTCAGAAACGGTAAAACAATATTCCCAACAGGAACCATGCGACCAGAGACTATTTTTGGTGTTACAAACATCTGGATTAATCCTAATGAAAGATATGTTAGAGCTTTAGTAGACGAAGAGGAATGGATAGTCTCTGAAAAAGCTGTTGAAAAATTAAAATATCTTGAGAAAAAAGTGAAGGTATTAGAAGATGTTGCAGGCGAAAGCTTTGTCAATCAAAAGGTTATTAACCCTGCTACAAACAAAGAAGTGCCTATACTCGCAGGCGATTTTGTTGATATGAACGAAGCAACTGGCATAGTCATGAGCGTTCCATCACACGATCCGTTTGATTATATTTATCTTAAGAAAGTTGCTCCTGAAATAAAACCAATACAAGTAGTCAAATCGTCTGAATTTGGAGAAATCCCTGCAGAACAAATTTTAGAAAAATTTGGAATAAAATATCCGCAAGATCCTAAGATAGAAGAGGCAACTAACGAATTATATAAGATAGAGTTCTATGGCAAGATGCTAGATTCGATACCAATGTTCGGAGGAATGATAGCTTCTAAAGCAAAGAATGAAGTAGCGAAGTGGCTGTCAAGGACAGGAAATGCTGAAATGATTTACGAGTTATCAGTCAAACCAATACATTGTAGATGTGGAGATGAAGTTGCTATCAAGCTAGTCAAAGGGCAGTGGTTCATAGATTATGCAAATACAAAAATGAAAGAAACAGCAAAGAGATGCATAGAATCTATGAGTCTCTATCCAGCAGAATATAAGAAAGAACTTCCACCAATAGTCGACTGGTTAGAAGCAAGACCTTGCGTAAGAAAAAGGGGATTAGGAACAAAGTTTCCATTTGATGATGGATGGGTAATAGAGGCCTTATCTGACTCAACAATCTATATGGCTTTTTATATTGTATCGAAATACTTTAATGCAAACAAAATAACATTAGATGACTTAAATGATGAATTCTTTGATTATATCTTCTTAGGAATAGGTAAGCCTAAGAAAGTTGTTTGGGGAGAAATAAGAAAAGAATTTGAATATTGGTATCCTTTGGACTTGAACTGCGGTGGCAAGGAGCACAAAGCTGCTCACTTCCCGCTTTTCATAATGAACCATACTGCAGTCTTTCCTCAAAATTTCTGGCCAAAGGGAATATTTGTTAACTGGCACTTGATTGCATATGGAAAGAAATTATCAAAACACTTAGGCAACGTAGTCTTCTGGGACGAGGCTATAGACAACTATGGAGCAGACACTGTGAGGCTCTATATGAGCCATGGAGCAAATCAATGGGAAGACTTTGATTGGAAAAACGAAGAGTGTGAAGTCTATAAAAATCATTTAGAGGAGTTCTCAGAACTTATAAATGTTTTCATAAAATCTAAGGCAAAGAAAGACAAGGAACACATAGATAAATGGCTTGAGTCAAGGTTCAATAGAATAATTGAAGAGACCACAAATGCTATGGAAAAGAATGAAATCAAAAAAGCTGCAAACCTTGTTTTCTTCTCAATATTGAACGACATCTACTGGTATAAGAAGAGGACCAAGAAGCTTGACCCAGATATAGCAAAAACATGGTTAAAACTTTTAACCCCGTTCATACCTCATACCTGTGAGGAAATATGGAGCAAGCTAGGAAATGAAAAATCTATAATGCTTGAGAACTGGCCTTCTTTCAACACTGAAATGATTAGGTTAAAGGAAGAAGCAGCTGAAGAAGAAATTAAAAGAATCCTAAAGGATGTTGATGAGATTAAGAAATTGTCAAAAATTGCAAAGCCAGCAAAAATAACAATATTTGTAGCACCGTTCTGGAAATATGAAGTCTATAATGATGCTTTACAGGGACTAGATATTAAAGAAATAATAGCAAAGCACAAAGGACTGGAGAAGGAAGTTTCTGCTTATGTTATGAAATTAAAGAAGAAAAGAATTACAGACGAGCTCTTCTTGAAAGGGCATGAACTAGACCATTTGGAAGAGACGAAGGACTTTCTTGAAAAGGAGTTGAAGACTAAATTAGAAATTGTCTCTGCTGAGAAAATAGATCATCCAAAAGCCTTGGTAGCAGAACCTGAGAAGCCAGGAATACTAATCGAGTAATTCAGTTTAAATGTTTTTCTATACTAGTAAAATTTAGTGCTAGAAATGGTAGACATAGATTATGATGATGTTGCCAGAGCAGTTGTAGGCATGGCAAAATATGTTGATAAGATTAGACCAGATGCTATCTTACTTCCTTTAAGGAGCGGCTGGACTACAAGCAAATTGGTGATGGAAGCTTTAAGGAGTAATTTAGGCGTTTCAGTCGAAGAATATGACCCTCCTGTATTTCCAATGGTTTTAAATCATCTTGACTTTGACATATCAAAACAGCAATTAGCTAGGTTAAGTAATTTAAGAAATGAAAGAGAATTTAAAGAAATTTACCCAAAGATTGAAAGAGCGATGATAATAGATCATACAAACTGGTGCGCTTCGCCGTCTTTTTATTTAGAGAAAACTGCAAACGAACTTGCAAAATTTGGAGAAAAAGTCTATGTTAATTTTATGGCAGGTAGTGACAAAAGATGCCAGAAAAATACACTTAAAGAAGCGAATTTACTTAAAGACAAAAGATTTGAATTTCATTTTAGTCATATTAAAGAAGAAACAATACCCTTTGATGATCACTCAGCATTAATTGGTATTCAATCTGTTGAAAAAAGTTGTAATTATGTTCCTTATGGATTTTATTTTAACGGAAGATATAATTCTGGAGATCTTTATGCGATTATGGGTTTTTCGCAAGAACTTTACAAAGGCGTTAAAGAAGCTTTGAATAGAAGGAAAGATCGGGATGTACAATACAGAAATAAACATCATCCGAAGAAAGAGCCTGCTTTAATGATATCATCTGAACCCAAAATATCAGTTGAATAGGTTTAAATTATTTTCTATCGCTCTTATTCTTATGAAGAAAGCAACATATCAAGCTGATTTCCCAGAGGAGAATTTGAAAACAGTAGAGTCTATATTTTTCCAACTTGAGAATATGGAAGAAACTGAAAAAAGACATGCTATAGAAAGAATAGCAGAAAGAGGAGACGGGGTTATCAAAGCACTAGAGCTTTGTAAACCACTAAGAAGATTAGATAATATAGAATATGATGCTGCTGCAATAATCACTGATACTGTAAAGGAAACTAGAGCTTTAGACGTCTTGAGAAAGACACCTGAAGTTTTAAAAAAGTATTTTCATGCTAAATTAGATGTTGCCCATCCTTTTACCATTTTTGACTATAAGGTTTACCCACTAAAGGGGTAAATCAAACTTATAAGCAAATATAAAATAAAATTCTTATGAAAATTTTTCTTTTGGCAGTTACTATAACTTTAGCGATTTATTTCATTTGGAATTATATTGAAAGTTATAAGCAAGCCTCTGAAATAATTGATGGTGATACTTTCAAAATAGGTGGTCAATCCATCAGATTAACAGGAATAAATGCTCCGGAGATTGGCAAGCCTTGTTCTTTGGAAGCTAAGGATAAGCTAGCAGAACTAATAAAAGGAAAGAAGATTAGAATGGAAACTGACATCGGAGAAAAAGATAAATATGGAAGATTGCTCAGGTATGTTTACATTGATAACTTGTTTGTTAATGCTGAAATGATTAGACTAGGTTTGGCTAGATTCGAGGAAATCGAACCTAATGTTAAGTTTTCTGATTTGTTTTTAGAAACGGAAAACAAGGCTAGAAAAGCTAAGAGATGCATTTGGCAATGATTATTTTATTTAATAAGTGATAATAAATATCTAATATGACAATAATTCTCATCTTTGGTGACAGCATAACTAATGGAGCTTGGGATTATGAGGAAGGCGGATGGCCAAACAGGTTAAGAAAGTTCTTGGATCAAATGGCTTTTCCAAGTCTTTCTTCTTTCAGAGTTTATAATCTTGGCATATCTGGAAATACAACAGAAGATGTGTTAAAGAGATTTGAGAACGAATGCAAGTCAAGAATTTCAGAAATAATTAAGTATAGAAACGAAATTGTCATTATATTCCAAATTGGATTAAATGACACCCAATTAGTTTTAAAGAAGAAAAAAATAAGAATATCCTATAAAAAATTTATGAAAAATATTATAAAATTAATTGGCAAAGCTTTTAAATTTACAGAGAAAATTGTATTTATAGGTCTTACTCCTGTGGAAGAGCAAAAAGTAAATCCAATGCCTTGGAACACAACAGTGTCTTACAAGAACGATTACATTAAAAAGTATAATGAATTTTTAAGATCTGTTTGTAAGGAAAATGATGTATACTTCATTGAATTTTTTGATGAATGGATAAAATTCAACTATAAAATACTATTAGAAGATGGGGCGCATCCTAACCCTGAAGGTCATAAGAAAATGTTTGAAACCATAAAAAAATTCTTGTTTAAGAACAGAATAATTTAATTTTATTTAAGCCATTTGTTAAACCAATCTAAAGTATGTTTTATGAGTTCTTTCTCTGAATCTTTATTCAAAAAATTATGATCTCCTTTTTCTATTAGTTTGTATTCTGCATTAATTAGTTTAACAGCTTCTTTATCTTTACTTGTTCCAACTACTTCGTCTTCTGAACCTCGCAAAACCAAAATTGGTATATTTACGAACTTCATGAATGGTCTTATATCTAAAGTAGTAATTTCTTTGAAAAGTTCCTTTCCAGCAACCATAATTTTGCCTGTAAAACCTTGTTTGACATAAAAAACACCCTCTTCTTTAATTGTCTTTCTGTTTTGCGGAGTATCATAATATCTACTACCTTTAAAATACCAACCAGGACCCCAGAGGACTAACGTTTTAACATTGGGTTTATTTTTCATAGCCATAAAAATAGCAGCAGCTCCCATGCTTATTCCTATTAGAGCAATTCTTTTAGAATCAATATTCAAAGTTTTTACATAATCTATTGTTGTTAAAACATCTTCTGATTCAGATTTTATTGTCATATTTTTAAATTCCAAATCGCTTTCTCCTGAGCCTCTACAGTCTATCCTTAAAACAGCTATGCCAGCATCTGTTAATTGCTTTATAGAGTTATTTGCAAACGGATAGTACTCTTTAGTTCCTTTAAACCCATGAATTATTATTGCTATTGGCGGATTTTTCTTTTCTGGTAAAGATAACAAACCTACCAGCTTCTGTTTTTTATCATTATAAAAAATAACTTTTTCTTCTTTCATATTAATCATAATATTTTCTTTAATCTTATAACCATTTCTATATCTTCTTTACAAACCATTTTTAATTTTTCTGCTTCATTCAAGGTGAATAACTTCATCCTAATTCCTTCTTTTTGTTTTAACTTTGAAATGTCTCCTAGCGGTGCAATAAATACTTTGCATAAAACTTTATCAAAATCAAATTTAGAAAATTTCTTCTTTAAAGCTTCTTCAATTTCATAACTGTATTCCTCAACATACTTGTATTCCTTTAAATCAAAATCAAGTTCTTCTTTGGTTTCCCTAATAACAGCTCGTTCTGGAGTTTCATTTTTCTCAATCTCTCCGCCAAAAAATCCCCATTCTTCTCCGACCTTGCTAATGTCTTTCCTATCTTGCAAAAGGATTCTCTTGTCTTTATCATAAAAGACTATGACAGCAACCTTTCTAGTTTTCATAATTTAGAATTATAATTCCTGATATAAATATCAAATCAAGTGAGAATGTTCCCAGAATTCCTCGAACTTGTTCTTATAATCTGTCTTACAATTAACAAACCAGATTCCTTTCTCAGTTTCATCAACAGTCATTCCATGCTTACCATCTACCACTACCATATATGGCGAAGCTCTTCCTAACTTCATTTCAATTCCAATCTTTCTCAAATTTTGTAGCATTGTCGGATGAAGCTCAGTTGCAATTATTCTTATCTTAACTCCACGTTGTATTGCACGTTTAATTGATTCTAGAAGAACTATGTCGTCGTAGAACTTGTCAGTTGTTATAAGTATTTCCTCGCTTGCTATATCAAAAAGCAAAGATGCCTTGTTAACAAAATCCCCTTCATATTGCTCATAAGCTTTCTCTCCTTGCCATATTACTTTTCCTCTTAATTCTAGAAATTCATTGTACTGAGTTTCTAACTTAGCAAATAAATCTTTAAGCCTCAAGTAATCCTTGCTAACATAACTCATTATTCTTGGAAATGGATTTAATGACCTTGCCAACCAGAAAACTTTATTCTTATCTTGACCGGTTTCCACTAGCCCTTTCTTTTGTAAAGAATAAAGATATTTGTAAGCGTTTGTAACAGAGATGCCAGACTCTTTTGCTATGAGATTTGCATCAGCTTTTACAACATCCCTGTTAGTGAGCATCAGCATTGCTCTTACTATCCTTATTTCTAAATCATCAAACTGCTTGCTATCTTTTAGCGAAGAACAAAATTCATTTATTTCCATAGTTATTTTATCACTTCGTTGATTTAAATGCCTTACGGATTATAATAAGGCTTATAAATATCTTATTCTAAATATTGACATGCAAACTAATGATTTTATTAAAATAAATTTCATAGGCAAGGTAAAAGGAACTGGCATGGAATTTGATAAAGGAGAAAATGTTCCAATAGTAGTTGGTGTGAACTACACGTTGAAAGGCATAGACAATGTTTTGGTTGAGATGAATGTTGGTGAAAAGAAAACAGTAGAGCTTTCACCAGAGAATGCATTTGGAAACAGAGATGCCAGGCTTGTAAAGCTCGTACCTTTGTCTGAATTTAAAAAGCATAACACTAATCCTTATCCTGGCATGATTCTCGAAGCAGATAATATGAGAGGAAGGGTCCTTTCAGTGTCTGGTGGCAGGATAAGTGTGGACTTTAATCATCCACTTGCTGGAAAAGCATTAGTATATGACTTGGAAATAAAAGAGAAATTAGAAAACTTAGAAGACAAGGTAAAGGCTTTGATAGAAATATACACAAGAATGGATGGAAGTAAAGTAAAGACCCTAGCAAATGAAAAGGAAATTGAGATTGAAGTTCCTCCTATGATAAATTCTGTTTACAAAAAGAAAATTGCTGACGATGTGATAAAGTTTTTAGGTTTTGATAAAGTGAAATTCGTAGAAAGTTTTGAAAAGCCTAAAGAATAATCATTATATTTTCTTTTATAAGATTTCAATTAATTTTTTAAAGGTGTTCTCTAAAGAAATTATCAGGTGAATACTATATGGCAGTAAGATCTGTTGAAGGTACAGGAAAAATTTCTGATACTGACGAAGATTTAAGGAAAATATTAGAAACAAGAAAAGCAGAAATAAAAGTTATAGGTGTAGGTGGAGCAGGTAACAACACTGTTTCTAGAATGATGCAAGTAGGAGTCGTTGGTGCACAGATTATAGCAGCTAATACAGATGCGCAGGATTTGTTATACACTGATGCAGACAAAAAAGTTTTGCTAGGAAGAGACTTGACAAGAGGATTAGGAGCAGGAGCAGACCCGAACGTTGGAATGGAATCTGCGAGAGAGAGCAGAGAAGATATTAAAGATGCATTGAAAGGAGGGGATATGGTCTTCATCACCTGCGGTCTTGGTGGTGGAACTGGAACAGGAGCTTCTCCAATAATAGCAGATATTGCAAAGAAAATGGGCTTGTTAACTGTCGGTGTAGTCACGTTGCCTTTTAGCATGGAAGGAAAACAAAGAATGGAAAATGCAAGAAAAGGTTTGAGCGAACTACAAAAAACTGTTGATACATTGATAGTTATACCGAATGACAAACTCCTAGAAATTGTTCCTGACGTATCAATTGTTTCAGCATTTAAAATATGTGACGAGATCCTAGTCAATGCTGTAAAAGGTGTAACCGAACTAGTTACAAAACCTGGTTTAGTTAATTTAGATTTCGCAGATATTAGAGCAGTCATGACTAATGGTGGCATAGCAATGATCGGAATGGGAGAATCTGACACAGAGAACAGAGCAGTAGAAGCTGTTGAAAAAGCTTTGAATAACCCATTGCTTGACGTTGATATAGACGGAGCGAATGGAGCTTTGATAAATGTGTCTGGTGGAACTGACGTCACGATAAAGGAATGTCAAGAGATAGTCGAAGCAGTTTCAACGAAATTAAACGATGATGCAAAGATAATATGGGGAGCACAGATAACAAAAGAACTTGGTGACATTGTAAGAGCATTGTTAATAGTGACTGGAGTCAAAACACCACTAGGATATACCGGCGAAACTTTCTCGAAAGAGAAGCAGAAGGAAATTGAGAAGATACTTGGAATAGAGTTCGTATAACAGAAAAAATCAGGCAAAAGAAAAGCATTTAAATAGTACATATTATAATAGTTTTATTCTAGGTGCTAAAATGGAAGATGTTAACGTACAACAAAAACAAGAACAGCATAAGGAAGAAAAACAGAAAGGTCCAGGTATTTTCAGTAGATTGAAAAATAAACTTACCGGCTATAAAAGGGTAGTAGATGTGGCTAGAAAGCCAACAAGGGAAGAGTTCTCTTCGTCCATGAAAATAACTGGCAGTGGTATAATACTGATAGGAGCAATAGGGTTCGTAATATTTTTAGCATATTTCATATTGACTAAATTGGTGATTTAATGATACGCACTATAAGGACGACCGTCGGTAGAGAAAATGCCGTAATCGAGACTTTAACATGTAAAATAAAAAATATGGGTTTGGCCATAAAGTCAATCTTTCATCCAGGAGAATTGAAAGGATATATTTTCTTGGAAGGTGAGGAAGAGGTTATAAACGGGTTAATAAAAGGAGTTCCCCATGTAAAAGGCATTATTAGAAAAGAAGTTTCAATGACTGACATTAAAAAATTCTTAGAAGTTAAAAAAATCGAGATAAAGATAAACAGAGGAGACGTAGTCGAGGTAACTGGCGGTCCGTTTAAGAACGAGAAAGGAAAAGTAACTAGAGTTGATGAAGCAAAGAGCGAACTGACTATTGAGTTCCTAGAAGCAGCTGTTCCTATTCCAATAACAATTCCTATAGATTCTGCAAGGCTTATAGAAGCTGCAGAGAAAGAGAAAGGTGAAAATAAATGATAACCATTAAAGCTTTGGTAGAGGGTGGAAAAGCAACACCAGCACCTCCATTAGGTCCATCATTAGCACCGACGAAAGTTAATATAGGACAAGTTATAGCTAAAATAAATGAGAAAACAAAAGACTTTGTTGGAATGCAAGTACCAGTAACGATAAAGATAGACTCTTCAACAAAAGAATTCGAGATAAGTGTAGGTAGTCCTTCTGTAGCTGCTTTGATTAAGAAAGAGTTGAATGTTCAGATTTTAGCAAAGGCACCATTCAAAGTTTTTGAAAAGGATGGAGTCAAGGAAGAGTTCAAGGAGAGTCTGAAGTTCGAACAAGTTGTTAAAATTGCAAAGATGAAACAGGATGACTTGAAGACAGAAGACTTGAAGAAAGCTGTCAAACAAGTTGTATCATCTTGCGTGAGCTCAGGCGTCTACGTGGAAGGAAAGACACCAAAGGCAATTCTAAAAGAAATCAATGAAGGAAAATGGAACGAAAAGATTAAATGACAAAATTTGATATGTACAAAGAAAAGAATCCTTTGCCGGTTGTTTTAATAGCAGTGTTTAACAAAAACAAAATTCTTCTAGCTAAAAGAAAGAGAGAACCCTACAAAGGTTTTTATGGAATTCTTGGAGGAAGGCAAACATTCGGCATGCTCACGAAGCATATTGTCAAGAAAGAAGTCATGGAAGAGACTGGATTTTCTATAAAAGAAGACTCGATAGAGACTAGAGGACTGTATAGTGAAATACTCTTAGACAAGGAAGGCAAGCCTAAAGATCATTTTATATTTAGAGTCTGCAAGGTTGATGTTGATAAGAAAATCTCTGAAGACTTGGAGAAGACCGATATAGACAAGTTCGAATGGTTTGACCTACCACTGAAGAAAGAAGTTAAAAAGAAGATAATACCCACAGACCTCATAATGATTGAACACGTCCTCTCAGACAAAAAACATGACTTTAAAGAATTTGTAGTACAGGAAACAGAAACCCCTAATGAGTTGAAGATTGTTTATTCAAAATAAACTTTAAATTCTTTTAATGAATAGTATTTTGTATGCTAAAATTGATATTTTTACTCTCACTTGTAATTACAACAGCCTTAACTGCAATGCAATTCACAGGCTATCAAGTTCTTGATTTGGTTATAATCATGATTATAATAGACTTTATTTCACTAGGCGCGTCAATAGAACTAGAAAGAAGAAAGTCGGATAAAGAAACCAAAGGGTTTATCACTACAAAGCTTGAAGGTATAGAGAATATTTGCAAGGATATATTCAGTCACATAACTTCTCCGAACCCTGGATTCGAGGCTAAGTTAGAGAAGCAAAAGAACGATATGAGCTATATTCTTGATAAGATTGCAAAGAAATCCTTGGAACTAGAAGAGAAGTTAAATATATTTGGGAGAGTTCTAACAAATGACTCAAAAGAAAAGATTGAAATCTCTGAAGAGGCTGTAGAAGAAGAACAGAAGGAAGAAGAAAAACCAGCTGAAAGTTTTAATGTCGGAGAAATAATGTACGTAGAGGAAGAAGGACAAGAATAAAGATTTAAATATAGGAAAGAAATTATTCTACTTTTAATTCCTTTGAATCTCTAATTATTTGTAAGTGCTTACTAACTTTATCATTTCTTTCTATCTTTGAACCGTGTCCATCAACCAAATAAACAGCCATAAGATATTTGATGTTGCCCAAAGGGAAAGGTGATATTCTTATATCACAATTAACCGATTGTACTTGTCCTGACTTTGCTTCTCGTTTTTCTATAAGATAGCCGCACTCGTCAAAAGCAACAGGCTCATCTACTTTTATGCCGGCATAAAAAAAGGCGTCTTTTAATTCTGTTATAGCTTTCCTTTTAGAATGATAGAAAAATTGGCTTGACAATCTTACAGGTTGAAGCATAGTATTATAAATTAATAGAAAGTTTTAAATACGTATCAGATTAATTATTTTCACTGCTTTGGCAGTAGCATAGTGCGTTGACTGATTATTATGGCTGAACAGAAAGTATTAGACGCTATTAAGAAAGCTAGAGAAGTTATAAAGAAAAGAAACTTCAAGCAAACGTTTGACCTAGCCATTAATCTAAAGAATATTGATTTGAAAAGGCCTGAAAACAAAATCAAGGCTGAAGTAAAAATACCTCATAGTTTTAAAGAATCTAAAATTGGAATCATTGCTGATAACCTCTTACCTCAGACAAAAGACTTGGAGAATGTTGTTGTTGTGAGGAAAGAACAGGTAGAAGCTTTTGGAAAGAACAAGAAAGAAGCAAAAAAGCTTGCAAGAAGTTGCAGATATTTTTTAGCAGAAGCACCGTTGATGCCTTTAGTTGGAAAGGCACTTGGACCTATTCTAGCTCCAAAGAACCTTATGCCATCGCCAGTACCTCCCACTACGCCTAATCTAAAATCTTTGGTAGATCAGAAAAGAGGCGTGTTTAAATTACAACTCAAAGACTCACCAACAATACATGTACCAGTAGGTATAGAGGACATGAAAGATGAGGAAGTGGCAGAAAATATCGATACTATTGTTAGGACGGTTTTAACAAGCTTGCCAAAGGGAAGAGAGCAGGTTAAAAATATTGTTATCAAGCTAACTATGGGCAAACCAGTAAAAGTGTTATTATGAAAGGAAGAAAAGAACCAAGAAAGGAAAAAATAGAAGCTGTTGAAAAATTAGCTGAACTATTAAAGAGCTATCCAGTGATAGGAATCCTTAATTTGTATAAAACTCCTGCTAATGCTTTACAAAAAATAAAAAAGGAGCTAAAAGGAAAGGCTGTTATCAAAGTCGCAAAGAAGAGCGCATTATTACGCGCTTTGGAAAAGTCTGGTAAGCAGAGTTTAAAAGATTTTATAACAGACTATCCTGCTTTGATGCTAGCAAATCTAGATCCATTCAGATTGTATTTGTTTTTACAAAAAAAGAAAACTCCAGCAGCAGCAAAGCCTGGAGACATTCCAACAAGTGATATAGAAGTTAAGGCTGGTCCAACTGATTTACCACCTGGTCCAGCAATTTCTACGTTGACGAAAGCTGGCCTGCCTGCAAAAATTGAAGCTGGAAAAATAGCTATTATGAAGGATAAGATTGTCCTCAAGGCTGGAGAGAAGGTTTCCTTGGATTTAGCATCAGCTTTACAACTGTTAAAACTCCAACCAATGGAAATCGGACTAAACGCAGTTGTTTTCGAAGAGAATGGAGTCCTTTATAAGAAAGAACAGTTGTTTATAGACGAGGCTAAGCTTCTAAATGATATTCAATTGGCTATACAGAACGCATTTAACTTTTCAATAAATGCTGAGATTCCAACAAAGGAGACGATCGGCTTCATGCTAGCCAAAGGACAAATGCAAGCTAAGCAAGTTGCTACTGAAGCAAAAATAGAGGGATAAATATGCCAGTACTAATAAATTTTAAAATTTGTGACAACTCAAAAGACTGCAATGGGATAGCAGTATGCCCAACCCATACTATAGCATGGGATGAAAAAAAGAAGACAATAATAATCGATAACTCTAAATGCATTAGCTGCGGCAAGTGCGAAGAATCTTGCCCCGTAAACGCGATAAGAGTAGCGAAAAATGATCAAGAATATAAAAAGATACAAAAAGAGATTGATGAAGACCCCAGAAATGTTTCAGATCTGTTTGTTGATAGGTATGGTGCAGCATCAGTAAGTCCTGCTTTTAATATACCTTCAGATAAGTTTGAAGTTCAAATTATCGAGTCTAGTAAACCTGCAATAGTAGAGCTATTCAAAGATAGCACAATAAAATGCTTGCTTCATTCTATTCCGATAAAAGAGCTACTAGGAAATTATGACGTCAAGTATAGAAAGATAAACGTAAGCGATGATGATTCCTTACTAAAGAAATATAAAATAAAAGAATTACCATCTTTACTTTTTTTCAATAAGGGAAAGCTAATTGATAAAATAGAAGGTCATCACAGAATTGGAGAAATAAATGAAATGAAGAAAAGAATAGACAGTATAATTAAACAAATAAAATGAGGTGTAAAAAATGGAGTTAATATACAGCGCTTTGCTTTTGCACACTGCAAAACAAAAAATAGATGAAGGTAATTTGACGAGAGTTTTGCAAGCAGCTGGAATAACACCAGACTCTGCAAAGATTAAAGCAGTAGTTGCAGCATTAGAAAGTGTTAACATAGATGAAGCAATAAGCAAGGCAGCAATGCCAGTTGCAGCACCAGCAGAAGCAAAGGCTGAAAAGAAAGAAGAAAAGAAAGAAGAAGACGTAGAAAAGAAAGCGCAAGATGCCGTCGAGGGGCTCGCTGGTCTCTTTGGTTAATGATTTCTTTTTAATTTTTGCCACAACCAAAAGAGATCTGCAGTATCCTTAGATATCATTAGTTTATTCAAATCGATTCTCCATTTTTCTATTGTTGATATGAATTCTTTTGCTTTTACCGACAAATTGTATCTATAAGGCGGTTTAGAGTTTAATCTAATGAAATAACCTTTTCTAATCATGTTGTTAAGCCATTTCCTATCTTCTGGATGAAGAGAATATGCTTTGGTTATATTTTTTTGAGTGAAAATTTTATTCACATCTATAAAATAAGTGATAAAACAGCATAAGAATTATTTACCACCGAAGGTAGTAAATAGAAGGCTTAGCAGGACTGTTTGGTTAATTATTTTTATTTTTATCCTAACTTTCCTACAGCTTCTCCTCTAACTGTTTTTCTAAATTTACTGCTGTGCTTAGAAAATTCTTCCATGTTTTCTTGTGTTATGGTTTCAATCCTTGGAAATCGCTTTAACTCATCTAACAAATCTTCTTTTCCTTCTTGAATAAATGTTCCTGCAATGAATTCTATTGCGCTAGTATCTGGTGAAGTTACACCAATCTCAGCCTCTCTAACAGCATAATTATTTCCATTAAAAGAAACTGTTAAACCACTGCCTTCTCTGACCAGCCTGAATGCTTCAACATCAGTTATGCTATCTCCAACATACATTGTATCAGCTAAATCTACACCTAATTTTTTAGTAATATTTTTAACTGCATTTGCTTTTTCATAACCACCTATAGGATTAACCTCATTTAGAATCCTACCCACAGTCATTTGAGGAGTTCTTTTCCAAAAAATATAATCTAGTCTTTCTATATTTCTTTTGTCTTCTTCAGAAAATTCCTCCAAACGATTAGATTTTGGAATATTTATTACAGGCATATTAGCTATCTCTGATGCAGTTTTCTTTAATTCTTCTTTTTCAGTTTCGGTTATTCCAAAAGAGTCAAGATTCAATCTTGTTGAATATGTATTCTCAAATGGAAAATCTATTTGACCACACAGTGCACGGATGTAATGCTCATAGCTTGTACTGACAATGAAAGTTGATGCTAATTTACTAATTGCCTTTAAAGTATTAGGTGCTTCAGGCACAAAAAGAATATTATTAGAAGATTCTTCAATCATCATTTTATCCGTTACCTCATATGCTTTGAAAAATGGTAATATTAATCTTAAAGTATCTCCTGCCTTATATTTTGGCTTTTTAACAACATCTGCCAAGACGTCATCATATCTACTTACTACAGGGAAAATTTTGTCTCCATATGGAATGAATTTAGAAGACAACTCAAAAGCATTATCATTTTTTGAAATCGGACCTTCACAATCAGATATAAAGACTCTTTTAGCCTTAGGCATAAACAAAATTATTAACATAAATATAAATAATTGGAATTGTAATGTACATCAATTACTATCAATCTTAAATTCTTTTAATTTTTAGTAATAAATATGATTGAAAAAGAAGAACTAGCAAAATTAAGGGAAATGGACACCAGAGAGTTAAGTGATCACTTCGGAATATCAAATATTAAAATAGCTGGAAGTTTAAAGGCAGCTATTAATCCAAGAAGATATGAGGTTTTAACTGATAATAGAAAAACTGGACAAGAAATGGCACATGATATTGGCACTGAAAGACGAACCGTTTATTCGTATAGAAATTTATTGAAAAAGTACGGTATTGTAGATAAAGGAGAACTTATATCAGAAAATAGTGTTATAAGTCGTTTGAAAAAATTTCTTGATAAAAAGCCTTCTGATATATATGAGATTAGAAAAAATGTAGAAGGGCTTTATCCAGATGCATTATATCAAAATGAGGAAGTTACTTCAATTGGACCTAAAAATCAGAGATTGTATTACTTGAAAAACCAGAAAAAAATTGCAGAGAAAGAATTAGATAAGAGATTTGATAAGAGTGATAAATTAGTCTTAAGTGCATTAACCAAACCTATGACTGTAACAGAACTAAGCAAAGCTGCTAAAACAACTTATGATTACATATTAATGTTAGAAAGCGAAGGAAAACTGCTTAGGGCAAGACGTTTTTGCGGCGGTAAAAAAGAAAAAAAGATTTGGCTGCTTGAAAAAGATTATGCATATAAGCCTGGACAAGAGCAAGATGTTGCTAATTTGGTAATTCAAAAAATTCAATCCTTAGGAAAATTAAGTCGAGCGGAGAAGCAATCAATAACCGGTTCTATTAAAGCTCTTCCAAAATCAATATCAGAAATTGCTCACAGATCCTACGTATCTTATTTAAGAAGTGAAGATTCTGAAGAATGAAGTGCGTCAAATCAGGAAACTGCTTAAAATTTGTAATGCATAGCAATTACACTTCCAAGGTTCAACAAAGTTTAAATCTTTTGATGTAATTAATAGATACTATGAAAATGGCAAAAATAATACCAATAGCAATTCTATGTTTAATGATATCAGCGACATTAGTGAGCGCAACACACACATCAAGTGTGACAATTACACCAAATATATGGGCAAGAAACACTATCAAGTCAGTCTCAGTAGTGGTTACAAACACAAACGGCGACAGCATAACAAAAGTAGAGTTGAATGTTCCTAAAGATACAAATCAAGTTCCAATTTATACTGTTGGTGATATAACAACACCTCAAGGATGGACTTATACTACAACAGGCAACCCTGTTTCCAAAATAACTTGGTATGCAACAGGCTCAGGAATTGCAAGCGGAAGTTCTTTAAGCTTGTTTGGAATAGATGTTAAATCTCCAAGTGTTTCAGGTGATTTTAAGTGGAATTGGGTTACAAATGATACAAAAGGTGGAACATACAACGGTTTTGCAGTAACAACTGCAGGACAAGCAGCTGTTTCGTATTTTGTAATTTCAAATGTCCCAACAACTTCAGTTGCAGGAACTGCTTTCAAGATTAATGTAAAAGCTTATGGAGACGATAATCAAATTAAAAAAGATTACGTTGGAACAATAACTTTTACTTCAACTGATTCATATGCAGTATTGCCACTTGATTATACATTCCAAGTAACAGACTATGGATCAAAAGACTTCACAGTAACATATAAAGGCACAGGTGAACAGAAATTTACTGTAAGGGATACTTCATTGGGACTTTCTCAAGAATCAACAAAGACTGCTGTTAAACCAGGACCAATAACAGACATAGGAATAATGCCTCAAGACAAAAAGGTTTCTACTGGAGATAAAGTAACATTTAGCGTAACAAGTAAGGATGTTTATGGAAATTTAATTGATGTAACAGATAAGGCAACATTGAAAATAGATACTAAAGCAGGTGGGAGTTGGAACAAAAGTATTTACACAACTCAAAACGAAGGAACATTTGTTGTAATTGCAACTTATAATTCAATAGTTAGTGGAACAACGCTAACTGTTGCTAAAGGTGCAGTAACGCCACCAGTTATACCACCGGTAACGCCGCCAACGAACGTCACTCCACCAGCACAACTTCCTGAAATGTCATTGTCTGTTCCAGACTCAATAACAATAGCACCTGGTTCAAATGACACAATGATAATAACTGTTAACAACAACGGCAACAATGACCTAACAGGAGTAGAAATAAATGTTGAAGGAGTTCCAAATGACTGGATAAGCGTTTATCCTTTGCTGAATGATATACCATCAAAGAGCTCTAAAGACTATTTAGTTATAGTTTTCGTCCCTAAGAACGAATCTGGAACAAAAACAATAGACTTTATAGCAAAATCTAGTGAAGGTGCAATCGCAGCAAAAGAAACGAACTTGGTGATATCAAGTGCTCCAACAGGTTCATTCACAATGCCAAAGAACATTTTGCAATTGGGTGTAGTGATAATAGCAGTAGCTGCAGTTGTAATAATTGGTTGGGAACTTTGGTTCAAGAAGCCAAAGTCAAAGTGATTAGAATTTTTTAATTTTTAACCCTTTTTATTAGTTTTATAGATAAATTTTTCTAGTCCAAATTATATTAGTTAACTATGCAAACTGATAAAAAATCTTTGATTAAATTTTTACAAAAAGACTGGAAGAAACATTGGTTCGTAGAGTTGTTTAAGGAAAAAGGATTTGAAAGAAAGCAATGTAAGAGTTGTGGAAAGTTCTTTTGGACCTTGAAAGACCAAGAGGTCTGCAACGACTCATTGTGCAAAGGCTATGTGTTTTTAGAAAAACAACTAGCCAAAAAAATGGATTACTTTAAGACTTGGGAAGCTGTAAAAGATTTTTTTGTTAAAAACGGTCATACTGCTTTGAAAAGATATCCCACTATTTGTAGGTGGTATCCTTTGTACTTCACAATAGCAGGCATAGTAGACTTCTATAGAATAGCTGACGAAAAGATAACATTTGAATTTCCTGCTAATCCTATAATATTATCACAACCTTGCCTGAGGTTTAATGATATTCCTAACGTTGGTTTGACTGGGAAGCATTATACATGCTTCGATATGATACAGCAAAGTTCTGTTTATGGAAAGAGCGGATATTGGAAGGATAAATGCATAGAGCTAGACTATGATCTTTTGACAAAAGTTCTTGAAATTAAACCAGAAGAAATAAACTTCTTGGAAGATGCTTGGGTTGGATACGGAGCATTCGGCTACTCTCTGGAATTTTTTGTAGGCGGGCTTGAGATGGGAAATGCAGTATTCACGGAATTTGAAGGTGATTTGAGCAAGTACTCTGTAATGAAGGAAAAGATAATAGATATGGGAGCTGGTTTGAACAGATTTTGTTGGCTTGGTCAAAGAACTCCTACCAGTTATGAAGCAGTGTTCGGATCTTTAATAGAAAAAATGATAAAAAAAGCTGGAATTGAATATGACGAGAAATTCTTTTCAAAATATTCGAAATTTGCTGCATATCTAGATTTTACAGAATCTAATGTGGAAAAGGAAAAAGAAAGAATTGCAAAAATTCTTAAAATTCCTTTGGAAGAACTTTATAAAAAAGCCAGTCCAATGGAAAAGATTTATGCTATTGCAGATCATTCTAAAACTTTGCTTTTTGCATTGTCAGATGGTGGCTTGCCATCAAATGTTGGCGGAGGCTATAATCTTAGAGTAGTCTTAAGAAGAGCTCTGAATTTCATAGAGCATTTAGGCTCTCCATTCAGCATAGAAGAGATAATTGAAGAGCAGGCAAAATATCTCAAGCCAATGAATCCAGAGCTTATAGAAAGCTTAGACCACATAAATAAAATCTTAGACAGCGAAAGGAAAAAATACAAAGAAACTAAAGAAAGAGTTAAAAGTATTGTTGAATCATTAGTCAAGGAAAAAATTACAGAAGAAAAGCTTATTGAATTATATGATTCTCAAGGAATAAACCCAGAGCTAATAGCAGAGATCAATAACAAGATAAAGGTACCTTCTGACTTCTATGCAAAAGTAACAGAAAAGCATCTGCAGGAAAAGGAAGGGAAAGAAGAGAAGAAAATGGATGTAACAGGTATTGCAAAAACCAAAAAACTTTATTATGATAATGAAAAGCTTTTCGAGTTCAAAGCTAAGGTCTTGAAAATAGAAGGAGAAAATGTCGTCCTTGACCAAACTGCCTTCTATCCTAGGGGCGGTGGCCAAGAACCTGATCTTGGTTTTGTTAATGATTCTGAGGTCTATGATGTCGAGCCTTATGGCGATGTCATATTCCATAGAGTAAAGAATCCTGATTTTAAAGTTGGAGATACTGTAATTGGAAATGTCAATGTTGACAGAAGAGAACAAATAAAGAAACATCACACGTCCACTCATTTGATTAATATGGCTGCACGCGAACTGTTGGGCAATCACATCTGGCAGGCAGGTTCAAAAAAAGATATTGATAAGGCGCATCTAGACTTGACACATTATGAACCTTTGACTGAAGAGCAGAGAAAGAAGATTGAAGACTTTGCAAACAATCTAATCAAGAAAAAAATTAAAGTCAAAAAGGAAGTCCTACCTCGGAGCATTGCAGAAGAGAAATATGGATTCGTTATCTATCAAGGTGGTTCTATTCCCGAGGCAATGCTGAGAATCATTAGCATAGCAGGTATAGACTCCGAAGCCTGCGGAGGATTGCATGTTGACAACACTGAAGAGATAGAGGAAGTTTTTATTTTTAGCACAAAAAGATTGCAAGATGGTGTAATAAGAGTGGAATATGTATCTGGAAAAGATTTAGTAAAGAAAACCAGAGAAAAAATCTTAGAGGAAAAGAAATTATCTGAAGAGAGACTGAAGAGAAAGATGAAAGAGATTACTGAAGAAAAAAATAAGATTAGAAGTCTAAAGGGAAAGTCTAAAAGACTCTTCGGTGTAAACTACATAGAAACAGAAGATATGAAAGAAATAGAAACTATTGCAAGAGAAAGTGTAAATGAAGAACCTGAAAAGTTTTCTGTTTTAATAGGAAAAGGAGTCGTTTTTGGAATTAGAGGAGAAAAATGCACTAAGGATATAGAAAGGATTGTAAAGGAAGCTGCTAAAATAATGGGCGGCTCTGCTGGTGGAAAAGGAAATGAATTCAAAGGTGGCGGGCCTTTGAAAGAAAAAGGCAAAGAGGCTTTTGAGAAGCTCAAGTAATTATCTATAGTCTATCTCAATAAGATTATTGTTCTGTATTTTGTAAAGCTCATAATCAGGATTCTCTACACGGTTAACATACAGTACTACTGAGCTTGTGTTAGTGTTGCAATAGTCTAATATGCATGTGTTATTGAATGTTTTGCCCCAAGTATCAAAGAAATCTTTTAGAGTGACATCTTCGGAAACAGTTTTAAAAATCAATCCGTCTGAATTTCCTGTGTAAACTTTGGCTTTAGTTTCATTATTAACAATACCGACATCAGAAGGTATGGAATATATTTCTCCGTTTATGTATATTACTATTCTAGCCGCCCAGTTCGTAACATTTTGTTCATTTGGAAAAGCAGACATTATTGCGAAAGTTAAGCTGCTGCCTAAGAATATTAGAAGTACGAATACTGTAATTATCTGGTTTTTAGTTGATTTTTTCACTTTTTCTCACCGTAATCTGCTGGTTTTTTCTCACCGTAAACTCCGCCTCTTAAATATAAGTAAGCGGTAGTTGCAGCTTCAGCGCCTTCAGCTGCAGCAACAACTATTTGCGCAAAAGAACCTGTAACATCGCCAGCAGCAAAAACTCCTGAAATATTTGTTTCAAAATTTTCATTAACCTTTATGAAGTTCTTTTCATTAATCTCCACTCCAGCATTTTTAACTAGTTCAGTAGTAGGAATTTCTCCAACCTCAATAAAAACTCCATCTACTCCTAATTCTGTTTTTTCATTTGTGTTAACATCTTTGATTATGATTTTCTTAACTAACTTGTCTCCTTCTATTCTTTCAACAACAGAATTCCAAATAACCTTAACCTTAGACTTTTTAAGTTTCTTTTGATTAGCCTCTTCAGCCCTTAACTGATCACGACGATGAATTAAGTAAGTTTGAGAAGCAATCTCGCTTAGATAAATTGCTGACCTAACAGCAGTATCAGAGCCACCTATAACAGCAACCTTCTTATTCTTAAATAATGGGCCATCACAAGTCGCACAATATGAAACTCCACGACCAATGAACTTATCCTCACCCTCAGCCTCTAGTTTTCTATAGTGACTGCCTGTGGCAATTATAACTGTTTTTGTTGAATACTCTTTTTCAACTGTCCTTATTTTTTTCATTTCATCCTTTAAGCTTAATCCAACTACTTTTTCTAATTTGAGCTTACAGCCGAAACTCTCTGCTTGTTTTTTCATTTTTTCAGCTAATTTTAGGCCAGAAATTGGCTCAGAGCCTGGATAGTTCTCTACAGAAGGTGCGTAAGACATTTGCCCTCCCAAGAACTCGCTAAGTATCAAGACTTTAAGATTTCTTCTAGCAGCATATAGACCAGCAGTTAGTCCAGCTGGTCCGCCTCCTACTATAATAAGGTCATAAGTTTCCATAAAATCAGTTTATATTTTATATAATAAAAACATTTTCTAAACGTCAGTAGAAGAGTCTAATCTTCTTTAACAATGCCAATTACTTTCAATAAATATAAAATTAAAAATAGCGATAAAGAAAACACGCCAACTCCTAGCACCATTTGAAGCCACGCAATTAAGTAAAACATATTTAAATATATAACGACTATTTATTTAAGTTTTAATGGTTAAGGTGATAAAATGGACGACTGGGTAAATGAAGTGAAACAAAGAGCGCTTACAGGCAAGCCGCTTGTTTCTGGTGGAAGATCAAACAAATTAGGAAAGATAAGCTTTGATGACTTAGTCTTTATTCCCAAACAACTTGGAGGAAGACCATTAGACTATTTTAGAGAAGAAATAATATCTGAAACAATAATAGGAAAAACTTCCAAGTTTCCTTTAAAATTAAAGATTCCGATATTGATTGGAGCAATGAGTTTTGGAGCATTAAGCAAGGAAGCTAAAACTGCTCTAGCAAAGGCTTCTACTATTGCCGGTACATCAGAAAACACTGGTGAAGGAGGAGTTCTACCTGAAGAAAGGCAATATGCAAAAATTCTAACAATACAATACTCTACTGGAAGATTTGGAATTACTGATGAAATCCTAAAAAAGGCTGATGCAATTGAAATAAAAATAGGGCAAGGAGCTAAACCAGGACAGGGAGGCTTATTACTAGCTGATAAGGTAACTGAAGACATTGCTAAAGTTAGAAACGTTCCAATTGGAAAAGATGTGCACTCGCCACCAGCACATCCTGATATATTTACTATAGAAGACCTAAAAAAGAAAGTGAAATGGTTAAGAGAATTGACTGGCGGAAAGCCGATTATAATTAAACTTGGAGCTGGAGACGTTGAAAATGATGTAAAGCTCGCTTTGAAAGCTGAGCCTGATGTGATAGCTGTTGATGGTATGGAAGGTGGAACCGGAGCAGCACCAAGAATAATGTTAGATGACTTTGGCATTCCTGCTTTGGCTGCTTTAGTAAAGGCTAGAAAAGCAATGGGCAATGCCAAGCAAGAATTAATAATTGCCGGTGGGTTAAACAAAGGCTCAGACGTAGCAAAGGCCTTAGCGTTAGGAGCTGACGCGGTTTACATGGCAATGCCATGTCTGGTTGCAATGGGTTGCATTTATTGCAAGATGTGCTACAAGGGTAAATGCCCATTTGGAATAACCACTCAAGACCCAGAATTAAGAGCAAAACTAGTTATAGACGAAGCTGCTGGAAGAGTTGCTAACTTTTTGAACGCATGCAATGAAGAAGTTAAAATGGCAGCTGCTGCTTGTGGAAAGAAAAACATACATGAGCTAAGAAGAGAAGATTTAAGGTCCTTGAGTTCATTGGTAAAAGAAATTACCGAAGTTCCTTTGGTTTAGTTTTAATATCAGTCTTATTGCTAGGTTTATTACGAACGTAAAGAACCTTCATAGCTACTGTTGTGTAAACAATTGTCGCCAAAATAACTATAAATGCTATATTTAAGAAAATCTCTGCATCTTTAATGCCATATATCATTGGCACATATGACATAACAGCTGTAGCTAAACCTTGTGGTATAACAACTCTCATTATGTTAATTTCGAAAGGTGTAAGCTTCATTCTGTAAGTGCTTATGTAAACAGCAGCTACTCTCGTTAAGGCTATGACAATTGTGATTACAATGCCTTGTAAAATAAAATTAGAATTAATTGAGACTATCAAGCCCATTGTAACAAAAAAGAAGGACTTTACGAAAAAGGTTATTTCCTCGTGAAACCTTTTTAATTCTGGGTTTATAGAAAACTCTTTTTTAAATTTTAAAGCCTTTGAAAATATTTTTCCGCTGCCTAAAACAAGACCAAACATCAAAGCTGATATAGCACCACTGCCTCCTATAGATTCGACAAATGCATAAATTAAAAGTAATATTGCTAAAGTTAACATATAATCAAAGTTATCTCTGATTTTTGTAAGTAAAATTAGCCAAGCTAATCCCGATATGATTCCTACGACTGCTCCTATAGAAAATGCGCTGAATATATTTCCAACTATGGAGCTTAAAGGTAAGGTTGAGATATAAATCTGCACGAGAGCAATTGTTAGGACAACGTCAACTGGATCTGTAAGTACTGACTCTAAATCTAAAATTACTCTAACGTCTTCTCTTATGTTTAATTTTTGCAAAATAGAAATTACTATAGCCGAGCTAGGACCTCCTATTATAGACCCTAATAACAAAGCTCTTATCCAATCAAAATTAAATAAAAGAACAGAGGAAACTGCTATTGATACTATGGTTAGAGAAATTCCAACAATTGAAAGTAAAATACTTCTGGGGAATTGCCTTAACACGTTATATACGTTCATCTCTAAACCAGCATCAAACAAGATTATTAAAAGTGCGAATGCAGCTAAAATTGGAGAAAGGCTTATGAAAATACTTCTATCTATTAAATTAAAAACTGGGCCTATTAACAAACCAAACACTAAAAGCCAAATTATATCTGGTATTTGTGTTTTTTTGAAAATAATAGAGCATATATAACCTAAAAAAATTGTAGTTCCCAATAAAATAAACATACTGAAAACATCAATCATGTAGAATATATGAAAAAATCAGTATTTAAACTCTGCAAATGCTTTTAGCTTCATCTGAAAGAACTTTTAATTTATTTTTAGGAATTTTAGTAATTTGACTTATTTCTTTTATGTCTATTCTAATCAAGTCTTTAACTAGTAATAGGTTGACGTTTGCTAACCTTTCCAAAGAGTCTCCATCAAGCTTTCTAAGCATGGTTATTGGATAAAGCTTGTCTTTTTCTATTAAATATTCCAAACCTTGGTTTGCAGGATAGTTCCACCCTATTAACCGCATGTCTTTGCAATTGGCATATTGAATAGCATCTTCAGAAAATTTTGTATTGCAAACAAGCCAAGGCTGATTAAATTTCCTACAAAAGCCGCTCTTAAATCCATCTTGTAAATCCAAGAACCTTGCATAAGTGTATAGAGCTTCCCTCAGACCTGTGTATATGCCTGGGATATTGTGGTATTTGCATTCTACCATGTAATTGTCGTCACCCTTAGTCACTATTATGTCAATCTCATGAGAAACGCATTTCCCTCTAATTATTGAATGAACCTTCGTCTCGTAATCATACTCTTTGAAGATTTCTCCAATAAGATGCTCGAATGTGAAGCCTGCTGGCCCAAGTCTAAAGATAGCCCCCTTCAAATCATACCTAGTTGCTACTATAGGTTTTTCTTTTTTAAGCAAGGATAACGCTATGTGTAATATGTCTCTGGTAGAAATCCCATCATAAGACTTCTTCTCAACCTCTCTAGCGATTTTATTTGCAAGTTCTTCTGATGCGCCAGCCTTCATGCATGTCCTTTTTATTTTTTCAGGATCAAACTTCTCTGTTTCTCCAGAAGCCTTAACTACCCACATGTTATGAGAATTGTTTTTTATTATTAATAAATTGTAGCCCCAGCAGGATTCGAACCTACGTTCCGAGGTTTCTCTCGAAATGACCAGAGCCTCGTGTCCTTGGCCGCTAGACGACAGGGCTATCTATTATAATTCTATAATTCCATTGTTTAAGAAATTATTCAACCTTTATTAAATTGCACTCTAAATCAACTTCAACAAAATGATGGGCCTTCCCTTCTCTGAATTCTAAGCATTGATTTTCTACATTGTTATCAACTGTTTGCCTAGGCGAATGTGCAATATCACAGACCCAGTCACTTACATCCCACTCAGAATTGTTATCTGACAGACAAGGTCCATTAGTATAATCTAAATTCTGAATATTATCCTTACATATTTTAAGGCAAGAAAATATTGCCTGTTGTCTATCATCCTGATTTGAATGAGTTGGTTGAGTACATAAGCTAAAAGAAACTAAAAGAATAATTAATAGCGCTAATTTCATCAAATCACTTCAAGGCCTCTGCAATTTTCTTTCCAAACTCTTTTGCAGCTAAGGGACCGTTAGCAGTTATTATCTTTCCGTCTTGTTCAACTGATTTTCCTGTATAAGTTCCAGTAGCATTTATATTTTCTCTTTCAGAACCAAAGCAGGTAGCTTTTTTACCAGCTAGAATGCCGGCATTTGCCAATATAGAAGGTGCAATGCAAATAGCCCCTATAACCTTTCCATTTTTGTTGAATTCCCTCGCCAAGTTTAATGCTTGCTGGTTATCGAAATAAACTTTTGTACCAGAACCGCCAACAAACACTATTGCATCAAAGTCCTTTGAGTTGACTTCATAGATTGTCTTGTCTGGTTTAACTATTTTTCCAAACGAACTTTTAGAAGGCTGACCAGTAGAATTAACAACTGTAATCTTATTTCCAACGTCTTCTAGAATTTTCCTAGTCTCAAAATACTCCTCATCCCTAAAATCCACGGGCGCAATTACCATCAAAACCTTTTTGTTCATAAGAAGTATTTTGCTTGTTAAATTAATAAATAAATAGTTGTCGTTTCAATTAATTTACACGGTGATTAGATGCCAGTAATAGGAATAAACATAAAATCTGTAGATGCAAAGAAACATGAAGAAGTGACAGGCGCAGTAAAGGTAAATAGCAATACAGTCATAAAGGAAATAAAAGAGCAAGACTTACCCGCTTTAAAGCAAAAAAGTTTGACTATCGGTTTTGAATTTAAGACAGAATATCTGGATGATAAGAAAAAACCTATGGCAGAAATTGTTATTGGTGGAGATGCTCTTTTTATAGACGAACAACTTGAAAAAATCATAAAGGATTGGAAAAAAGATAAAAAGCTTTCTGACGAAGTTAACCTTCAGGTCATAAATGCTGTATTAAGAAGAAGCATAATCAGAGCTTTAAGCTTAAGCGAAGAACTACAACTACCACCTCCAATTGCACTACCTTTTGCAAAGAAGAATCAAGAAGAAGATAGTAAATACATTGGTTAATGCCAAAACGCTTCTGTAAAAAGATTTATATTTTATTATAGAAATTCATATATCTTTATGATAGATAAAGCTGCAGAATTTATAAAAAATTGCAGTGAAAACACTGCAATAATATATGATATTGACGGAGATAGCATCGGCTCTGCAGTTCTAATTGCTAAGACAATAGAAAGACTATTTAGCTACGTTCCTTCAGCATTCATAATAAACCACGAGCTATTTACGGTTGACAAAGGGATCTACAAGGAAATCATTGACAAAAAAATAAAAAACATCATAATTGTTGATATTGCGATAGATGAAAATCCTGAGTATATTTTAAAAATTGATAAAAAAGTAAAGATTCTAGTCATTGACCATCACCAGATTCATAGAGACTTGAACAAGTTTAGTAATATTGTTTATGTAAATCCTTATTTCTGGAAATCTAAAGTAGAACCTGTAAAGTATTGCACTAGCAAGATTACTTATGATATTTGCAGCAGAGTAACTGATGTAGAGGATCTAGCTTGGCTGTCTGGATTAGGAATAATAAACGATTATTGTGGAGAACAATGGAAAGATTTTCTTGATAAGATATATGAAAAGTATCCTATTTTAAAAAAAGGCAAAGAGCCCTATTCATTCGAATCTAATTTTGGCCTGATAGACCATATTGTGACAGCTGGCTATTACCACTCTGGATTAAGAGGAGGTAAAATCGCATATGAAGCCTGTTTAGAAGCATCTTCACCAATAGATTTGTTAGAAGCTAGGACTCCTAAAGCAAAAACATTGATGGAATTCTATGTAGAGATTCAAGAAGAGCTAGATAAAGTTATAAGCAACTGGAAAAAATATGCTGAAGTTCACGAAGATGAGAAACTGGTTTTCTTAGAATTAAAAACAAGATTTGCAATAAAATCACCTGTATCAACCATGCTTGGCATTAGAAATCCTAACTACACTTTCGTAATATTTAGGGAAAAAGGAAACTTTATTCAAATAAGCCTGAGAAGGGAAGATGGAAAAGTTGACTGTGGCAAGCTTGCTGAGTTTGCAACTAAAAATCTTGAAAATGCAAACGGCGGAGGTCATGCTCCTGCTGCTGGAGCTTTTATAATGTCTAAAGACCTGGAAAAGTTTAAAGAAAACGTTATAAAATATATAAGAGATTAAAATATAAGATTTTATGAAATTTATGAAAATCCAGAACTTTGTCTTATAAAAATATAAATCTTGATATTAAAATAATTTAATGAAACTTAATAGAGATTTTTATTCGAGGAATACTGAAACTGTCGCTAAGGAACTTTTAGGAAAGACTCTTGTGCATAAAACAAAGGAAGGAATATGCAAAGGAAAGATAGTTGAGACTGAAGCATATTTTGGGGATAAGGATCCTGCTTCTCATGCATACAGAAAGAGGACTAAAAGGAATTTCTTAATGTTCGAAAAACCTGGAAAAGCATATGTTTATTTCTGTTATGGAAATCACTGGCTATTTAACATAGTTGCAAAGGAAAGCAAGGTTCCTGGGGCAGTACTGATAAGAGCATTGGAACCTTTGAAAGGAATAGAAATAATGAAAAAAAGGAGAGAAATTAATGGAATTAAAGATCTTACTAATGGACCAGGCAAATTAACTAAGGCATTAGGAATTGGAAAAGACCAAAATGGATTAGACTTAATTGAAGATATACTATTTTTAGAAAACTCTAATGAAGAATTTGAGATAATTAAAACAAAAAGAATAGGAATTAATAAAGGAAAGTCTAAGCTTTTGAGATTTTACATTAAAAACAACGAGTTTGTATCTAGAAGATAGAAATTTTTTATCAAATGCATCATTTATTATATTTTTACTTATAGAATTTTAGATAGTTTTAAATACAACTTTCAAGCAATTATTTTCTACATTTATGGTGAAAAAATGAATAAATTTAATAAGATATGTGAAAAGAGAGGAATGGTTTGGTTAAACTTTAATAGATCATGTCCAAAGTGCAACTCTTATATCCCAAAATATAAAAGGGTCTGCCCTGAGTGTGGAGCCTATATTAAGAACGTTCAAGGAAAAGTTTTTAGCGCAAAGTAATTTGATTTTTTCTTATATTAAAATATATAATAGCCTTGATTTCCTTTGGAACTAGCTTTAAGTATCACACCCCATAGAAACAAGCTTTCTTATATTAATTTTGAAAAACAGCTTGTAGTATTCTATCTAAATATGGCCTAGAATAATCTGATACTGGCTGACTTCCTGTTTTTAATGCTTCTTTAAGGCAATTTCCGTGACGTGGTATACCACCGAGCATTATCATTTGTTCCGGCTTTCTTATTTCATTATTACAATGCATGCACGGTATTCTTTTTGCTCCTTTTTTTAATATCTCATTCCACCATTGAAGCTGTTTAAATTTATAATAGTCTGCAAACTCTCCATCAGTTAATTGCCTAGTTAGCTCAAAGTTATCAATTGGTGCATTATAACCTGGAATGTGTTGATTGCCGTAAGTACTTCTAGCCTGTCCTTCAGGTATGTTTTCTAATTCTTTTTTGCTCTGTCCCATTATCTCATTTCTTTTTTGTTCTACTTTATCTACAGTCTTTTTCATTCTTAGAATTTGGTTTTTAACTGGCCATAACCTACAGTCACTTAAACATGCCGAAAGTTGACTTGTACATTCTGCACAATAAGCATTGGCTGAAGAATAAATCTTATCTAGTCCTTCTACGCCTACTCTACTTAATAGGCGTTTAGTTTCTTCATATCTAGATTTTTCGTCTTTCATCAAATTATCTAGGAATGTGTCTGACATTTAATCATAATTAGATAGGAAATTTTAAATAATGAATATATTATCCTGCGCCAGAACCTCCACCGCCACCGCCTCCTCCGCCACCACCGCCTCCTCCGCCACCACCAGAAAATCCACCTCCAACTGAAGTCGAAGAGCTTAAGGCATTGATTGTATGAGACATGTTATTAACAAAATCTGTTATGGCTTCTGGATTAATAGTTTTTCCAGGTATTGGAGACATGCCATGATACCAAACAACAGCAGGTATAGACTTACCTGTCTCTATGCTTAGATTCTTAATATTTTCTAAAATTTTCTGAGCTACCCCTAATGCAATCGCATAAATTAGATACTCGTCCCATAATTTCAGCAGGATAGCTGGCGCATCTTTCATAGCAGAGAAATCTGAGATAAATTTCTTGAAGGCTTTCCATTTTTTAATTTCCAAAGTAGACTTGTAAGTCCTTCTTGATATTGTAACTGACAAAACTAAGACAAAAATGCTGATTATTATTGGTAAAAACACAGCAAAATCCATTAAGATGTAAACCGCAAAAATATTAATTACAATGTAAACTATCATAAGAAATGCAAACCTCTCTCTTATGTCAGTGTTTATTTTTTCAGTTATAGGGAAGTATTTTCCTTCAAACCATTCCCTAGAATCTTCATCAATCTCTTCAATCTTGTCTTTAACTCTGTAAGGATTGCTTCTACAGTATTTAATTATCTCTGAGCTTGTCACTTTATCCTTTTCTTTGCCGCAATCAAAAACAAAAGACATTATATCTTTCTCAAAACTTTCTAACTTATCAGTATTTTCTTTACCTTTCTTCGTAAGAATAAATATCTGCTCAGTTTTATCAAAGGCTAAGAATCTTTTTCTTTTCTCTTCTATTACTTCCAAGTAGCCTCTTCTTGCCAAATCAAAAAGTGTAGCCAGTAGACCCATAGCCTCTCTTTTAATGTCTGTCTTTGTTTCCTCGCCTTCTAGCAAATTAGATAGAGCCATTGGCGGTACTCGACTAGGAGGTTCACGCTCGTATATTGCATCATAATCTACTTTTGGATCTCTTCCATACTTGAAGTAAAAATAAATGAAAGCTATTATAGGTATTATAGAAAGAACGATAAGAAACATAATATCTCTTAAAAATGGAGGTGCTGTTGAATAAAAAATTGTTTTTTCTTGATTTAGAATGTTTTCATAGTTCTTACTGCTTATCTGTTCTACCTCACTAAAAATCGAAGGCTCTGCAAGTACTCGGAATTCTACAAAAGTATTTCTTGGAACATTTTGCATTGTTACTTTCGCAGTTTGCAAGTCATTTAAAAAATCAAGTTTTCCTGGGGATGCAGAACTATGAACAAAGACCTTGAAAAGATTAGGAGACTTTGAGGGTAAGTTTACATAAGACTCGAATTTTCCAATGCTTTCATGATTATCTTCTATAACCTTCCAGTAAAAATCTGCCACATCCTCGTATCTCTTAACTATGCCTTCTATTTTATAGACTATCAAAAATCTTTTAACTTGATTATTAGCAGTATAATACCAAGTTGCTTTTACATGCATAGAATCCTCTTCCAAGTCATATGTCAAAGACTTGTTGGTGTCTAGGTCTACTATTCCTAGAAATCTTACATTAGTTGAACCTTTCTTTAGAATGTCTAAATAAGCGTAAGAAAAACTACCTCTAAAATCATAAGCTCTTTCCTGCCTGATTATGACTGAACCATCACTGTAAAAGTCTAAATTTGTTTTTACGTAATCATATGAGTATGACTTTGAGAGAACTGGCTGTGAAAATAGGACTATCAGCAAGAAAATGAACAAAAGCAACTTGATTTTCATAATATTATATTCTTTTAAATCTTAAAATAATTAGTTAGGTAAAATGCGAACAAAATCTTTAATAATTTATATTAAAAAAATTAATTATTGATATGAAAGAGTTGCTATTAGTTGGATTATTATCAATAGTTTTAGTTACTTCTGGTTGCGTTATTCCTGGCACTGGAGGAATACTACAGATTAAGATAACAGACCAAGCAGAAAGAGTTTCTAGCTTAGTATTGACGATAAGTGATGTAAAGGTTCATGCTGCTACAAATGAAAACCTAGGGCAACAGTCAGATGGTCAAGAAACAAATGAAACTGATTCATCAGGTTGGATGACTGTTGTCGGCGCTAAAACAATTGACTTGGTTAAAGTGAAAGGTATTAAAGAACTTTTAGGTGAAACAACTCTCCCAGAAGGCAAGTATACTCAAATAAGACTATCAGTCTCAAGTGCAACAGCAATCATAGATGGTGTAACTCAAGCTTTAAAAATCCCAAGTAAAAGCATAAAATTCATACATCCATTTGAAATACAGAACAATGCAACAACATCATTAATCATAGACTTTGATGCTGATAATGCAGTCATAAAGGCTGGCAATAAATACATACTAAAGCCTGTTGTAAGAATTTCTACAGAGTTTGAACCTCAACCCAAAAAGTCAGAATTAGAAAAAGCATGCACTGATTCAGGTGGAACTGTTACAACTATGAGTTGTTGTAAATCAGTTAAAGAATTCCCAAACGCTTGTTTGATTGGAGCATGTGGATGCTCTTTAGAAAACAGCCATGAAGTAAAAGCTTGTGATTGCGGCGAAGGAAAATGTTGGAACGGCAACGTCTGTGTAACTAGTTAAGTTGACTATAAAAATGAGTTTAAATTCTTTTACTTTAATTAAAATTTTATGAAAGTGGGACCTTTAGGAAAGCTGGGAGATAGAAAAGTACAAAGCGATATTGCTAGACTTTCTTATGTAGCAAGAAATGAAAGGGATTTGGAAGAATATGTGCTGGTCTTTAAAAATTCCATTCCAAGTCCATCAGACGAGCCGACGTTATACGGTAACGCTAAACAAGAAAGAGATAGTAAAGAAATCCATTTAACATATCCAGACCTGAGAATACAAGTATTCTTAACGAACAAAAAATTGGATGATGAATTTAGAAAGAAACATCCTGACATCATCGAAAAATATGAAACATTTAGAATAGATGAAATACGTACTCGAGGTAATAAGAAAGAAATTGCTTTTACATATGGTGCTAGTAATAATGACAATACTTTGAGGGCAGATGTCTGTGAAAGCGTTTTCAATGAGGTCTTTAGAGAAATCGAGAAAGCAATTGGGAATGAAGAGAGAAAGGAAGTAATAAGTTCTGTTGAAGTCACAGAAGAACAGTGGAGAATTTTGATGACGCATCCAGAATTTAAAAAACAGACAAAAAATGAAAATCCAAACTTAGGCGGTTTTAAAATAATAAAAGGCGAAAAATTAGAAGTCCATATAGCAGACTGATTTTAAGAACTTCTTCCATGAATTTATATTTTAAGATTTTATGACTGCAGATATATGGCTATCTCTTGTAGAGCTTTTCTTTCTCGATAATTTTTTTGGCATCTTCTGTTTTTCTCTTTTAATCATTTTTTGACTATTATCTTTTTGCGGTATGCAATTAAAATAATCCCTAGAATCAGCATATATGAATAGACAAAAGTGTATGCATATTCTAATAAAACATCTGACTCGTATCTATAGGATGTTATAACCATCAACAGACCTCCAACGCCAAGAACAATAAATATAAATGACATGGTTAAGATTAACCAGTCAAATACTATTTCAAATTTAGTCTGGATCGGTTCAGTTGCCTTGAACATTTTATCTTCTGATAATTTTAATTTTGCAGAATAAATAGTATTTTTTAAACTATGAATTTCTATATTTATATCATATGAAAAATGCAATTGAAATGAAAAATTTAACCAAGAACTTTGGAAAACTAAGGGCTGTCAATAATCTTTCTTTTTCCATCAAAGAAGGAGAGTTATTCGGACTGCTCGGTCCAAATGGCTCTGGAAAAACAACAACTGTAAAGCTTCTAACAGGTCAGATAAAGCCGACAAAGGGAAATGCCATAGTATTGGGAATAAATGTTCTAAAGGACCCAGTAAAAGTCAGAGAAATGGTTGGAATAATACCTGAGCAGGAATCTCCACCAAGCTTTTTAACGTCAGAAGAATATCTGCATTTTGTTTCAAAAATAAGAAACCTAGACAATATAGAGGAAAGATGCGACAACTGGTTTGAATTTCTGGAGTTCGAGGACCAGAAAGATGTTTTGTGCAAAGATCTGTCACGAGGAACTAGGCAGAAACTAATGTTTGCACAGGCTTTTTTGCATGAACCAAAGATTGCCTTTATTGATGAGCCACTGATAAACTTAGATCCAATAATACAAAGAAAGGTAAAGGATTACTTGCAAGATTTTGTTAAAAACAGTGGGACATTGTTCTTTAGCACACACGTCCTAGAGATAGCAGAGGAAATATGCACAAGGATTGGAATAATAGATAAAGGTGCCCTTATCTATGAAGGTCCGATAAAGGATTTGAAGAAGAAAAGACAAAAATTGGAAGATTTCTTTTTAAAGCACGTGAGAGAGGCTTGAAATGCTGGAACTCTTAAGAAACATGATAAAGGAAGAATGGCGCATACATTCCAGTCTTTTCGGCAGTTTCATGTTTGTAATGTTTCCTGTTCTATTGGCATCAATTGCATTTGCAGGATCTATGGTTCTCCCAATCATAAAGACTGTGATACCTACAAACCAGATGCTGTCAATTTTCCAATATTTGTTCATACTATTCGGTTTGAGCGTTGGTTCATTTGGTCTGTTTGGAAGAGAAATAATGAACAGAAGATTCGGACATGCCAGTTTGCTCACATATTCATCAAGAAGCCTTCCTATCTCTGAAAAGAAAATATTCGTAAACTTCATTGTAAAAGATATAATCTATTATTTCATACTTTGGATTGTTCCGTTCATTTTAGGCTTTGCTCTTGCTTCACCTTTTCTTTCAATAAGCCTGATATACTCTTTTTCATTCTTGCTTATACTAACACTTTCTTTTTTAATGGGATTGTCTATTGCCTTTTTCCTTTCGACTGTCTATGCTCATTCCATTAAGCTTCTAATTAGCTTTTTGGTTTTGCTTACATTCATAAGCTTCGTTTCAGTTTATTACTCTAATGTAAACATCTCAAACCTTTTGTCCACGCTTTCGTTCTACTTTTTACCATCTTTTAATCAAATTGCCCTTTCCTTGCTTATAATAATATTCCCGACCACCATTTCGCTGATTTTCTTGAAAGTGGACTATCCCCAAAGAATGAGAACTTTCAATAACTCTTTGGATAAATTTTCACACTGGCTGAGATTCAGCAAGTACTCATTGTTCATCTCAAAGGATTTTTTGGACTTTAACAGAAGTGAAGGCGGCCTTGGAAAAATAATATTCTCATTCTTTCTTCCACTATCCTTCATTTGGCTCCTTATTTCCATATTCGTAAGATTCATACCAATATTAAATCCTTTTGTAGTTTTCTCAATATTCCTAGGCATACTTTCATCCTCCTTTTACAACTGGTTTACAGAGTTTGATTTATTCACTTCATATGCCTTCCTTCCAGTAAGAATTTCAACTTTAATTAAAAGCAAGATAAACAGCTATATGATAATTAATTTAATCCCGCTCTTTGTTTTGATTTTTGCTTCTTTATGGGCGAATCAAATAGAATACTTCATACCGTCTCTGTTTGTGTTTCTAGCGGTCTCTTCTTACACCTTGTCTATAACCACATATCTAGCAGGCCTTAATCCAAACATACTCTTATACAACGCAAAAGTATTTTTAGAATACCTGCTTTTAATATCTCCTGTATTGTTAGTCTTAATATTCTTGTCTATAATTCCTGTTTACTTGATTCTAAGTATAATCTTGATTCCGATATCTTATAGCATAGTCAAGAAGAGTTATGATAAGTGGGATAGAACAGAACAGCCGTATTTCTGACTACCAGCCACGTCCCAAAAGTTTACAAGCATATTCATACCCTGCTTCATGAGAACCGCACTTGTCTGAAAAGAAGCTTGGTATAAACACCAATGTCAAAAGAAGCAAGAAAAATACAATGCCGATAAAAGTAAGAAGCACTGCTGGAACTCCTATCATAATAAGTTATTTGGATTATCAATTTATTAACCGTTATTAACGCCTTAAAGAATGGAATTTAAGTCATGAATTTCTAGATCTCATTTTTTCCATGACTTCTTGGAGTGTTAGTTTTTTTATAATCTCATTTTTTGGAACTTTAAGCTTTGATTTAATACAATCATCATAAGAATCATCACCTTCTCCTTTCATTTCTTTACCCCAACCATAAAAAGAAAGATCTGTTACCCTTAGGCCTGAATCCCACAAAGAAGAAAGATATGTACTTTTCTCATTTATCCATCCCTGAAATTCAACTTTAGGAATAAAACCTTCCTTTTTTCTTAAGACTCCTGTAATAAAATGAACACAAGTTGTACCTAATTTATAAAAAACTTCTCCACTTGAAATTTCTCTTATACCATCATTAAATAGCTGTTTATCTGCATTCTCAAATTCTTTGAAATCAAGAATTCTTAAGAAATTCTCTCTAGGAATATATTTAGCAACATTAGTTATATCACAACAGTATTTTGTACGCGTATATTCTAGGCCACAAGCAGCTAAAAGTTCTAAAGAACTTACAAGCCTGTCTAGATCTTTTGATGCTATAGCATCTTGAACTTTTTGTTCAATATAATGAACAGAAACTTTATCATCCGGCCTTACATTCATTTTAATTTTTAAAAAGCTTAAAGATTTAAGCTTAAAATTCTTGAAATAAAATGAATTACGAGAAAACTACAACTTCAAGCTTAAATTTTTGATACACTAAATACTCTTTGTTAATAAAATTGGAGATATAATGAAAAAAATCTTGTTTTTAGGTGCTGGTTCGAAAGCAGACCCTCCATTCAATAGTATTATAGATAAAAAATACTTTAATGACAAAGGAATATCTGTAGTTGATACAGCAATCGAGTCATGCCACAGCTGTTATGATTTAATGAGTAGGTATAGCAGAGAACTACAGTCGTTTGTTGAAAATGGTCACAGAGTTGTAGGTGTATTGGAAGGAGGCCTACTTTTTGCCTTGCCAAGTATACAAGCAACACAAACGACCTATCCAATAATATCTTGTCCATTTGACTTGGTTTCTTATCAAGCATTTATGGTTCCCTCTGGCAATGGCGTTGTTGGGAGCGTAGGCATTGATAGAAAATCAGGCGATATATACGAATCAAATGAAAGAAGAAAAGCAATACTTACTGCTGAAAACATCCTTAACTTAGATGAGAGCGCAGTAGCAATCAGAACAAAGCAAAATATGAAGTCTGAAATCCAAAAAGAACTAGAAAGACTTGCTATAACTACTGAAAAGAACAGCAAGTTAATACTTAACTTTAATTGTCAGCCTTCTGTTGTAAGAGGAGAAGAAATTCAGATTTGGGCTGACCCAAGAGAGAATCTATTCAACGGTTCTTATCTCGAGTGTGCAGAAAGAACTATATCAGGCGTATCAAATACTGTTCAAGTGAGAGGCAAAAGCAATCTTGTAATCTATGCTGCAAAGATTCTTTCATTGAACAGAGCAGACCTCAGAGAAAAGCTAAAAAATATGGGTGAAGAAAAGAGAAAAAGTTATCCTGAAAGAGATTTAATCCAAGAGTTAGGTTCTGGTGATTGAATGGGGAGCGTAAAAGATTTAACGATATTAAAGCCTGCTTATGAAAACAAATCGGGCGTAGCAAGATTTACTTTCTCTGATAGATATAGTGTCTTTGATTGGGGAGAAATGCCTGATCATATTGTAAACAAAGGTCGAGCCCTTGCTGTCATGGCTGCTTTTAATTTCGAAAAATTACAAGATGCTGGCATAAGAACACATTATGAAGGCTTGGTAACACCTAAAAGTAAGTTAATAAGATTTTCTGATATAAAAGAAGGTGATAATGGTTCAGATGTAATGGAAGTTAGCACCGCTGTAGTTTATCGTCCGACTCCAAGAGTATTTTCTAATGGAACCACTGAAGTTAAATATGATTATTCTTTATACGATAGGAATAGAGGAGCATTAAACAACTACTTACTTCCTCTTGAAATAATATTTAGAAATGGTTTACCTGAAGGCAGTTCGGTTTTCAAAAGAATAGAAGAAGCAAAAAGAAGGGAAAGTCCATCAGAGAGAGAACTTGCAATAAAGGATATAGTAGGAGGACTTGGATTGAAGGCTGTACCAAAGCCTGGAGACATGCTACCAAAGCCTGTAATGAATTATACAACAAAGCTCGAATCAGGAGATAGAAACCTAAGCAACATAGAAGCTTTTGAAATTAGTGGTTTAACTCATGATTATTTTTCACGAGTTGCACCAGTTGCTCTAAGAGTTAATGATATGATATCTAAGCAAGCAGAAAAAACAGGATTTGTTCATTATGATGGAAAAGTTGAGATGCTTTGGAGAAATGATTATCCTGTTGTTTGCGATGTTGCTGGGACATTCGATGAAGATAGATTTGGATTTAAAGGCGAACAGGTAAGCAAAGAATTTTTAAGACAATGGTATAAGAAAAATCAACCTGGATTTTCAGAAGCTTGCGACAATTGGAAAAAGACAGGTGAAGGTTGGCAACAGAGATGTGGCATCAAACCAATAAAGCTTGATCCGAAGCTTGCTGAGTTGGTTTCACAAATGTATATGGCAGGCTGCAATCAATACGTTGAGAAAGAAATATTTGATGCTCCTGATTTGAAGAAGGTTATGGATAAAATAAGACCTTTCAGATGATTATTATGATGCAAGAAAAAACAAAACCAAAACTAAGATTTCCTCCAGACTATAAAATTGATCCTCATACGCTTGCTGCTGGTAGATATGGAACCCTAGAAATGGTACAGTTATTTGGTCCTGAGAAAAAATTTGAACAAAACTTAAAAGCTCAAGGGCAATCTGCTTTAACAATGAACAGATTATACCCTAATGTTGAGCCGAGGAATATAGCTCAGGAGATAGCCGAAAAGGCAAGCCTAAAATATATCGACCCTAACAGAATAAGATTACTGGAAGACGCAACAGGCCATGATGTTATTGCTGTAAACACTGCACTAGAAGAAGTTCTGAGTCTTGAAGCAAAACCTTACGTTAACAAAGCAAAGACCAGTGCAGACACAACTCAACCAGCTATAGCAATGCAACTAAAGGAAGCACTAGAGGTTACAGCTGATTCTATTGAAAATTTAAGGGACATCACCTTGGAAAAGGCTGTTGACTGGATTAAAATTCCTTACATGGTCGTAACGCATGGTATCGATGCCTTGCCGTCTGTTGCAGGCAGACCACTTGCCTTCTATGCAGAGATGCTGCAATCTGATCTTAATTTCATAAAATTCGTGCACGATAACTCATTAATGGCAAAATGGGCGGACGTCACAGGCGACCACCACTCTTCAAAAGCTTTAGGAATAGATGGAATAAAACTGCAGGAAGAATATTGTAAGGACTTGGGAGTTGGACATATGATTGCTCCTGCTCAAATACCCGGTCTGGAGTTTGAAGCGGATGTATTTTATTCAATGGCAAGAACAGGAGAAACTCTTAATAACATTTCACATTTTATAGAAGATGGTAAAGGAAGCGATGTTGATGTATTCAAAGATAACAATCCTAAAAAAAGAAAAGGTTCATCTGGTATGCCTCACAAGGATGCAAAAGGTGGGAATCCAACGACAGAAGAACAAGACATGTCGTTAAGAAATTACCTTGAAGGCCTTGTACAAACTGCCCTTGCAAATTGCGAAATGCCATATGCAAGGAACCTTGCAGCTTCTGCCAATGCAAGAATCAACTTTGATAACGGTTTCAAGTTCTTGGATCATGGAATAAGAAATCTTGCGAGCACTATTTACTGGACAGATTTGGATGAACAAAGAAGCAGAGAGCGAGTGAGTAGAAGTTATGGCGTTGTAACATCAGAGCAAGTCTTAACTTATCTAACTGACTCAACAAAGGTTTCTAATCCTATGCCAAGAAGTGAAGCTCATAATCTTATTGCAGAACTTGCAACAGAAGCATGGAAAAGTAAAACTCCGTTTGTTAAGGTTCTCATGAAAAATGAAAAAGTAACCAGCAGAATTGATGAGACAACATTGATTGAAATAACTGATCCGTTCAAATTTTTGGGTGAGAGCGAAAAAATCGTAAATACAGTATTTGAAAGATTCCACAAAAAGAAAACTTTATCGTAAATTTAAATTCTGGATTTTCTATATTCTTAGTTATGAATATCCTACAGCTAATAGGCTTGGTTTTATTGCAAATAGGTGCATTCTTCTTACTTGGACCTAGTGTCTTGATTTTATTTGGACTTGGATGGTTTGTTTTAGTCTCATCTGTCTTCTGGCTGCCAACAGGCCTAACTCTTGTCTTCTTAGGTATATACGTGTATGAGAAAAACAAAAGGGCTTAAATAATTTATTAACTTATTTTAGATTGTTGATAAGATGAGTTGTGCCGACTATCTAGTAGCAGGAACTTATGGTAAGAACATTACTGAAGATCATACTTCTGAAGATAGAACTTTAAGATACGTATCAAATGGATTCGTATGTACAGGCAGCAGTATTAAAAGAATAATGCAATTCTTAGAACAACATAACTGTCATGACGTTCTTTACAATTTTTTAAATTTAAATGGAAAGAAAGGATATTGGATTAGTGGATTTAGAAAGGATAATGACGGATCGCATAGAATTGCAATAGACCTACCAGCCTTAAGCAGTAAAGGAAAACTTGTACTAAGCTTAAGAGGGAAAAATAACCAAGACCTACTAGACTTAGGAAGTGCTCTAGGAATTAAATTAACCCCTGAAGAGAAAAGTACTTTATTAAAGATTTAAATTTTAATTTTTCTATATCCTATATATGGAAATTCTGAGAAAGATTCTACCGTGCAGATTCGAAGGTAATTTATGTTATGAAAAGAAAACAACCCTCTGAGCTGTAGAGATTGCGAAAAGTATAGACCTAAACTGCCAATACCAAAAATCACTCCAGTTGTAATGAATCTTTCTAACTATCTAGCTTTTATAGAAAATGATTAAATCTTACTTCAAATGTTTAAATCTATACTTGCAAATATGTTTATTATGAAAGTGAGATCTAAGTTATTTCTTGTAACGACGCTTTGGATAATAACACTAGCTATCCTAGTTATAGACCTCACAACATCTGCATTTAGGACAAAGCCAAGCTACTATTGTAGTGGGGATGATTGCAACGTTATTTTTGATTACTTTATGCCAAACTGTATTGACTCTATTGTGACAGGTGACAACACAGAAACATTAATAACCTTTGACATAAATAACCTGAACGATATTTGCAGCATTACATGGACAGTTGATAAGAGCAGCATAAGTGATTTTAAAGAAGGCGACTCGATGACATGCAACATGCCCATGGATTTGATGAGGGATAAAGAAAAATATGCTAACGAATTCTTAGATTATTGCGAAGGTTCATTCAAAGATAAGATAGCGATAGCTTCTATCTAATTTTTCTTATTTTGATGACATCTGACTAAAAAATCAGCAACCTTTCAAGGATTAATCATAAACTTCTTGAACGCATCCTCAACCTTTTTCTTAGTAACAAAGTTGCTATGACCTCTAAAGCCTCCACCGAAGCATTTCGGCACGTGCATCAACTCATGTATCAATGTCTTTATCTTATCCTCATGGCCAAGCTTATCAAAATTCTCAGATATTATTTCTATGACATAGAACGCCTTCGTGCTCATCGCAACTTGTATTATCTTTGGCAGGCCATGTATCCTAGCTATTGTCCTTCTGCTCTTTGAACCGTGGCTCCTTACGCATAGGATATTGTCGGTGTCTATGTAATCAAAATTAAGTTTTGCTATTATGTCTTTCACAATATCTTGAATTTCATAGTCAACTTCATAAAACATGATAGTTATTTGCATTAGAACTATTAATTTATGACGCAAAAAATTACGATATGTTTTTAAATCCTGTTTGTTCTATATTCTTAATATGAAAGCTAGAAGCGGTATAGTTGGTTTATTAACAGGAGTAATAGGAGGCTTCTTTTGTAGTTTGTATATCATTTATGAAGCTCTTCTTCATCCCGAATTTAATATCCTATTTTCTTCATTATCTTCTATGGAAAATTTTATGATCCTTATGATATTTACTTTATCTTTTGGCGTTTTCGGTTTTGGAATAGGATATTTCTTAGAAAAGAGAAGTGAGAAGTTTAAACTCTGACAACTAAATTATTCTAATTAATAGTATACAAAACTGTTTCACTTGCAAAATCATCTCTAGGAAATCCGGTATGACTTGAATCAAGCGTGTAGGAGAGAATGAGAAAGCTTAAATCTTGTCTTATCATTATCTTCTGCGATGCTTCTTTTGCATTCGACTTACCATCTTTCCGCCTAATTTTCCCATAAGAGTAACTTGCTTTGGAAACACTTAAAAGCCGGGAGTTCTAAATTGTAAGTATGAAAAAGACAAATATGACTTGGACGTTTTTAGAAATCATTGCCATGATTACTACTATGGCTGCTGCATATTACATATTCACGAAAGTGTTTATAGACGCATGGTTCAATACCTTTGTAACACTTCTCATAATCTCTGTGTTTGTTATATGGATGTATTTCGCGTTGCTTTTCAGAAAATGAAACTTCTATTTTGGTGTCTTTTTGTCCTCTCTATAACATTCTAGACACATATCATAGCCTTGCTTTATTTGCCAGTCCTTAAGAGGGACTCCGCAGCTTTTGCAGTCTTTCTTTTCCTTCATTGTATCAATATTATTTTGATTTTCAAAGTCTATAAACATGTCAAGAAATAGCCCTAAACCCTTGTTTTAGTGTGCTTAAGTGTTAGCAATGCTATATACCTAATACGGCTAAAGGTTTTTTATGCTAATTGTAGAAGTGAAGTTGGAACAATATGATGGTGAGCTTGCTACTCTCTAATTATATGTTTCTAGAATTGTAAAAAAATGGTGGTGGTAAATTTGGGTAATGTTTTTGTGATGAGAGAGAAGTTTTTAAAAGAATATGAAGACAGCAAGCAAGAGAGAGAATTACTTAAAAAAAGATTTGGTTAAGCTTTAAAAGCCAGGAATTCTAAATTGTAATCATGAAAAAAAATACAGAAATGTTAATAGCTATCTTATTCATAATTGGCATTGTAGTGTCATTGAGCTATGTTATTCTTTCATTATTCGGCTATGCTATAATTAGTTGGACCATAGTTGTAATTACAGTGTTTACAGCATTGATTTATGAAATTTATGAATGAAAATAACCTTTTAGTTTTAGAAGAGTTATGACTTCTTTTTATCATAGGTTTTCTCATCGTTCTTAATAATCTTAATGTCGATAATATGGCCTGAAAGCTCAAGTGTCAGAAGAAATGAGAGAACGCCAAAAAAGAATGATATCTCTCCTATTTCAAACATACTGACACTACTCATCCCCCTGGCTAGTAAAACTATAAACAAGCTTGAAAAGCTAAGTGATATCATAAGAGAAACTAGAAGATTAGACGCAGACCTTTCATAATTTTCTAAAGCAGAGATATAATAAATTAAAGAAAAGAGTATAAACAATGGAAATATCGTAAAAACGTAAACAGACATTTGAAATACTGCTAAAAAAATGCCTACTAAACTACCAATTGAAATCAATACCTCGATTAGTCTTTGTCTTTTCTCTATATTCATGATATCCCCTTCAAACATAATTGTTGTTTTGCTTTAGCTTAAATGTTTCACTTTGATTTAATTAAAACTTAAAAACCTTAGAAAACATATTCATGATATGGGAACAAAACCTTACCTGATAGCTGGAATAATTTTTCTTATTATTCCTCTGATTGTTTTCATTATTTATGGCAACATCTTTCAAAGCTATGAATCTTGTGAGACCTCCACTTCACAGGAATGCATAAACAACAGAACGCTGATAATAATAATTCCTCTAAGCTTGATACTTGGCTTTGCATCTTTTATTTACGCTTCAATGAAGCAACTAAGAAAGAAATAATTCCAAATTCTTGTCACGATAGAATTTTATATGTATTATCTAATATGATATCTATTGATTTAGATGAAACATCTGTCCCATAACGGCATACTGGTACCAAAATACGAACCCAAGGGCTTCCATATATTTTTCAAGGGCAAGAGGATTGACCTCACACCTGAGCAAGAGGAAATGGCTGTTGCATGGGTTAGAAAGCTTGGTACAGAGTATGTAGAGGATAAGGTTTTCATAAAGAACTTCTTTGATGATTTTTGCAAAGCTCTTGGAGTTAACGGTCCTGTGAATGATTTTGATTTCTCAGAAATCAAAAAATGGGTTGACAAGGATAGAGAAGTAAAACTGAACATGTCAAAGGAAGAGAAGAAGAAGCTGGCTGCTGAAAGAAAAGCAATCCGTGAAGCAAACAAAGAGAAATATGGCTTTGCTGTAATAGATGGTGAGAAGGTGGAACTGGGCAACTATATGGCAGAACCGAGCAGCATATTCATGGGAAGAGGAAAGCATCCATTAAGAGGCAAGTGGAAGGAAGGAGCAAAAGAAAGTGATATAATACTAAATCTTTCTCCTGATTCAAAGATTCCTCCAGGCAAATGGAAGCAGATTGTATGGCAACCTACCATGTGGATTGCCAAATGGGACGACAAGCTTCGCGGAAAGGAGAAATATGTTTGGCTTTCAGATACCTCACCAATAAAACAGGAAAGGGAAATGGAGAAATTCAACAAAGCAATGGAACTTGAAAGTAATTTCGGTTTGATCAAAAATCATATAATTAAAAATCTTGATTCTGAGGACATTAAGAAAAGAAAAATAGCAACTGTATGCTACTTGATTGATGCATTAAGCATGAGAGTAGGCGATGAAAAGGACGAGGATGAGGCTGATACTGTGGGTGCAACTACCCTGACGCCAAAGAACATAACCATATATCAGAGCAACTTTGTCAAATTCAACTTCATTGGAAAGGATTATGTGGAATGGAAAAAGGAAGTTGCCCTACCTGATAACATTGTAAAGAATTTAAGAGAATTCATAACTAGCACAAAGTCATTTGTGTTTGATGGAGTAAGGTCTGAAGACGTGAATGCATTTTTAAGCGAGATGGTAGAAGGAGTTACTGCAAAGGTCTTCAGAACTTATCATGCTTCAAAAGCAGTGAAAGAATACATAGAGAACGTAAAGGTCACGAAGGATGATCCTGAGGCTTATAAAAAATACATAGCCACAATGGCAAATTTGCAGGCAGCCATAGTATGCAACCACAAAAGAAAACTACCAAAGAAATGGAAAGAAACTCTTGAGAAGAAAGAGGAGAGATTAAAGCAAGTGAAGTTGAAGAAGGGTAAGAAGACAAAGGAAAAAGTCAAAGAATTGAAAATGAAAATTGAACTGATGAAGGAAACAAAAGATTACAATCTTAATACTTCTTTAAAGAGCTATATTGACCCTAGAATATTCTACAAATGGGCCAAGAAAGTAGACTTTGATTGGAAGAAATACTACTCGAAAACCTTGCAGCGAAAATTCTCTTGGATAGAGAAAGAGAAGTGAAAGCTTGACAAGCCAATAAGGAAAGACTTAAAAATCAGAAGTCCTAAACTATAGGTATGCGAACGAAACAAGCAGAAATGCCTAAGGAAGAAAAAGTAGAGGTAAAAGTCAAAACAAAACCTTTCTTCGATTTGTGGACAATAATACTTGTAGTCATAATAGTTGTTTTAATATTCGCGATATTTACAACACTTAAATTCTGAAGAGCAAAAAATAGAATAAATTAAACCTTCTTATCGCAAACGTCTCTATAAGAACAAGCTGAACATTTCTTCGGGTTCTTCGTGGGCTCGAACTCACGTTTGCCTAAGGCTAGTTCATGCAAGCGATTTATTTTCTCAAGCAAGAACTCAATCCATTCTTGCGTAAGAACGTCTTCCCATGTTATATCTCCGCTATCCCTGTTCTTGATTGTCATGAAAATGTCTAGAGGCGGTCTATAAAAATCCTTAAAGGCTATGGCATAGGCAATTATCTGGGACTTGTCTGACATGAAAGCATATTCAGATGGCTTGTCATCAGTTATTATAATTCCGTCCGGTCCTATGTCAACAGCATCAATCATGCCGAAAAGCCTGAACCTTGGCGAGGTAATGAAGACTTCCCTACCACTGAACCTCTCATTGTTCTCTACTGCCCGTTTTATCGCATCTTTAATATCAATCTTTTCCATTTCCTTGGTCTCTTCGATGAACTTCTCAAACTTCTCTTCATGTATTTGAGAACCTTCTTTCATCTCAACGGTTTCCCTAACTATTCCACTCCATTTGAATTTCAGCTGTACCTCACAGTAGGATTGTTGATGGAATTCTGAGATTGCTATCCATGAGTTTCCCTTAGAATCTATCCGCATAATAATAATTTGACTATGAGGTTTAAATTTTGTATATCCAACTATCTACGACTTTTATAGAACGGCTGAAAATTTATTAAAACCTGTTCACTGTCAAGTTCAACTCTTAATTCATCAATGAACCTTCTAGCGCTCTCATCATTTTTGAACCTTACAAGGTCCTTATTGTTTTTGTTAACTTCAAAGTATGTGACTTTTCCTTCTCCTATAAACTTTTTCAATATACCTTCAACACACCTGATTGCATGCTGCCTTTCTTCGCCAACATAACTCATCTCTACGCTCATAATAAAAACTAGGAAACTAATCTTTAAGTGTTTTATAGTTCACGATAGCAAATTGTCTAAGCTGAGGATAAAATCCTCTATTTGTTTCTTAATTATTTTAAATTAAGAATTAGTATCTTCTTCTTTGTGGCATATGCTTTCTATAACAATCTCTACAATAGACTGGCCTTCCTGCTGTTGGCTTGAAAGGAACTTCGCAGTTCTTTCCGCAATCAGCACAGACTGCTTTGTTCATTTCTCTGTTGAAACTGTCAACTTTTTTCTCTTCTGTTTTCTCTTCTGTTTTCTCTTCTGATGTTTCTTCTTCTGTAGCTTCTTCCTTGTCTTCTTCCACTGTAATCTCTGGTTCTTCTTCCTCGTCAGTCTCTTCTTCCTCTTCAGCATCCTTTTCGTCTTTGAATGAATCTTCTTCCATATAATCTCTCCTTATTTTATAAAGTAAATAAATATTGAAAGTATATAAGATTAAGTTTTTATGGGATTTAGAAGTTTAAATCCTAATTCTTACATACTTTATATTCAGTGATTAAAATGGTAGACAAAGTCTTGATATGCTGTCCGGAATGCGGCAACAAGGACAAATGGAAAATAGAAGTTGAAACAAGAGGGAAGAAAAGAATCGTGACCATAACTTGCAGCTGCGGTTGGAGCCAACAATATGTTGGCACTGGAGAAAGCATAGTCAAACGAAGCTAATAATTAAATCTTGATTCTAAGTAAAAATTTAAATTCTTCTTTAGAATTTCAAATGTTGAGTTTTCTAAATATGATCTATATAAGTAGGTTCTTGTGCCATTATTTTTCTTTGGTCCATCGAAACATATGTTCTTTCTTTCTTTTTTCCTGTCATAAAATCACCTCAATTCAAGAAAAGAATGATTATTTTTAAGCTTTAAATGCTTGATATTTGTCTAAGTTTTGGATTGAAGAACTTTCATAATTTGTTCAATCTTTACGCTCTTGACAACTGGTGGCGCATTAATTCTTTGTGCAAGTGTTTTCTTAGAAAGTAATTTTTTACATTCAAAGTCTGTTGAAACTTCTCTGCCTTCAGCACCACTCAATACCCCACCATAAACATAGAAATCTACTGTTCTTAATTTCTCAACAGGCGTTGTATCCCTAACATAAGCCTTACCTACCTCTAAAAAAGACGTCCCACTATCTCTTTTACTCAAGTGCTCTTCTTTAATTTGTATCTTATGTTCTCTATCTAACTTTTCTCTAAAGCTTTCAACTGAAAAAATGATACCCTCTGTGGGTAAAACAGATGAGTTACCATAGTGAAAGCACTCCAATAACACTTCATAAGTTCCTTTATCTTGCCTAGTTTTTTGCATGTTTTTATCTGTACAATAGCATTTTGCTACAAGTTTGTAACCTAATTTCGTACATAAAGAATCCATAGCCCTCGTAACTGCAATCAAATCGTTTTCAAAGTTAGCAGTTAAACCAATTTGAGCTTTCATAAAAGCATTATCCTTGGAAAAGCATTTAAATACCTCTCTATTCCATTAGAAAAATAAACTTGAATTATTTAAACGAGTTTAAATGTTTTATTTTTTTAATTCTTATTATGAGATGTTTTTTGGCAATGCTGGTACTGGTCACAATCTTGACAGCTGGTTGCACGCAAAACGCGATAACTGGCAGTTATTTGGAAGACCTTCAATACTCTGACTTTCAGATATTAGGCTCTTCATGGGCTTTTGAGGACAACTGCCAATACGGTAACTATTCAGTAGCATATGTTAAGGTTGATTGTAAGAAGGAAGGTATGGAATGTGAAGTCTATGTAAATGATGTAAAGTCAAATTACGGAGTGGACGGCCTTCAGATATGCGACTATGACATAGCAATCGCTGACATCGAGCTGAATGAAAAACCTGATTTTGTCTCGATACAGAGCGAGAACAAATATTATTACACTAGGAGAGACAAGAACAAGAACATTGAGATCTGCTGCAGCTATCCTGATTCGAATCATAGATTAATAAGGAATTATGAGATATGCAGAACGATCAAAATAGAAGCCCAATGCCCCTATCAATCGAGCAATGCGCCAGCCGCAAAAGGGTTCTGGCCAATAAGAATGTTGCCATCAAGTCTCAAGTCTGACGGGACTTTGAACTTCAGAGTCGAGAACAAGGCTGGACAGAATGCTGTCTTAAACAAGTTCTACATAAACGATGAGACTTACACTATCTTCACTGTCTCTGTGCCAGCTTGGAACCAATCACAGGTCATAGGCCTAACAGGAATGCCAATGGGAAAGCCTGGGACCAACTATAGCATAAAGATTGCGATTGAATATTATTTCACTTCAAACCTAAACACTTTCTACAACAGCACAGGCACTGTAAGCGGGACATATTCTTAAATCCTGATTTTTACAAACTTAATAATATGAAATTGATAATGGTAGCAGCAGTTTTGATTATTGTACTGATATTAGTAATTGTATACACTCAGATGGAAAATTTAAGATTAAGTTTTTGCCAGAATAATTGGACATATGAAGGTACATTTCTAGGAAAAGATAATTTTAGCATGTATTGCAGGGAATACTGCATCAAAGATTATGACACAACAAACTATAAAATAGAAATAAATGGTACAGAGAACTTGGTGAAGAATCATTGTTTTTGTGACATCAACAAATGCGGCTCTGACGTATTAAATTATTCTGCTCTTGAAAAAGCTGGAGAATATGATTATGGTTCTGATTTCACCATACAAAGAGCCTATAACGTGAGTTTGACAGAAGTAGAGGCATATATAATGAACGTTGGTACTGGTGACATTATATTATCAAAACTATCTGCTTATGCAGGCTCTTTCAAAGATGGGGCAACATATGGCGATGAGTCCAAGTTCATAACGAACATTGATGGTACTAGGAGCAACGATGTCCTGCTATCAGGCGAATGGGCGATATTCAATGTTGTAGGAATAGATGATCCTTGTGGTAAGTTCTTGAAGATAATTTTAAATTCAGATGCTTTACATGAAGCAGGTAGTATTATAAGTTGCCAGAATAATGTAAAAAGACATGATTAGTAACTTACTCGTGATTTAGAAGGATTTAAATGTTTTAATTTTTTACTAATTAAATAATGACCATTGAAGTTTACACCCATGGAAATGTTTCGCCTAGTTTTAGAAAACTGTATAGCGAGATTTTTGAAAATGTTTCTAAAGATGCTAAAGCTTTTCCTCCTAAATATGATTTGCATTTGTGCAGAACATGGGATGATGGACTGGCCTACAAAAAAAGTCAAGTTATAAGGGCATTGAAAAAAATTGGTTCCGTTCCGATAGGGGATTTTCATTTTTATGTCTGTGCTGCTGAAACTTCTCATCTTGATTTTCCAGAAACCATTTTTGTTGAAGAAGGTATGAAGCAATCGCCTCTAAAATCATTAGAAGAATTAGAAGGCTCTGTTGCTCATGAATTTGGGCATGGTATTGATTATTGGATTAACAAAAAACCTACATGGTTCCAAAGTAACTCTAGTTTAGAAGATTGTGTCTTTTTCACAAAGAATGAATATGAAGCTGAGAAGAATGCTATTGACATCGGCTATTATAGTGGTGTGTTTGCAAGGCAGTTCGCAGTAATAGCTGACCAACTGGGAGAGGCAGAAGTTCTGGACTTTCCTAATTTTTCTAGCGAGTTAGCTTTTATTGGAACCTACGCAGCATTTATGAAAAATAATAAACCACCTCAAGAACAAAAACAAAAACTTGAGAGAGCTTGGAATGTTTATGCTAGAAGTAGGAGATATCAGCCAAGTAGGGGTCTTCTGCAGAGCAGAGAAATTAAAGAACAACCTGAAATTTTTAGAGATGAGAAATCTCTTAGGGAATTTATTTTTAGGAAGCAATTCGGTTGGAATTTTTCTTTGACGTAGATTACGTTTTAAATATCATCATCCTAGAAAGATCAAACTTGTACCTATCCACAAAGGTGTTAAATTTGCATGTAATCGCTACTACAGTACTCTTATTTTCTGGGGCAGTGCCATAGTGTATGTCATACTTGTTGTTTATTTCAACAGGCAATGCACCATAAGTCAACGTTGCCTCGCAATCATTTCTTAATAATTTTTCTGGCACATCTCTTCTTTTTGAAAAATTGGCGATTTTCTTGATAAATGTACCAATGCCTCTTATAGATTCGAGATTTTTACCATACTCTCCTCTGCACTCTGCATTGATATCGCGAACACCTGAAGTAAGAGTCGCTCTTAGTGGTTCTGACGCTATTGCAGTATAATCATCAGCACTCTCTGTCACTCTCCATAGCGGTGCAAAACGTTTTATATTTTCGCCTAGAGGCAAAGGGAATTCTGGAGGGACATGAACACTCATGCCTTTCCATATCAGTTTCACTGTTTCATCAACCATGAGAATTAGATTAATAGAAAAAGATTTAAACCTGAATTATTTAGAAAAGATGTTTAAAGCTTTACGTTTATCTTCTGATATGGAAAAGAAGTTAACTCTTGAAGAACAGCCAGCCTTCCGCGAGATCTCTTTTTCTATAGGCAGAGAAGGTAGCTGGCATACTCTAGACGATGTCAGGGGAGTGCCGATTCCCAAAAATGCTGTTCCATTGTGGATGAAACTTTTCGTAGAAAAAGGCTTTTACATGTCTAGAGAAGACGGAAGCAAGACAGAATATCAAATAACATACAAAGGATTGGATCTTTTCGAAAAACTAAAAGTTAGAGCTGAAAAAGAAGCGCAACCAGTGCCGTTTCAATATCCTAGAGCATTCAAGGGAACTAAAACTTCTTATTACCCTTGATAATCTTTTTGGGTTATATTTTAGAAATCCTTAAATCCTGATTCTTACAATTCTTTTATGTCGTTTATTAACCAGAGTCATTTTAATAGTGATTGAATGACTGAAATCGAGTATGTCTATACTAGATCAAAGAAAACTAAAAAGCAGAATAAAAAATTGGAGAGCATAATTTTCCTCATTATACTGGTCATAACAGCATACTTTCTCTTCTTCAAGGACATCGATTGGAGCAGTCAAAACAAACCAGCGAATGTAACAATAAACAAGACCTTTGTTTACGAGAACGAGACCTACCAAATAATCACGGTGCCGCCAGAGTACAAGAAAGCAGCAGGATTAGACTATATAAGAAACAACTCTGCAGCAGAGATTGAAAAGGCAAAGAGCCTTTGCACTGATATGCTGGGAGGAAACTGGGTGGACACAGAAAATGCCATGGGTTGCTATAATATGAAGTATTTTGTCACAGCCTTCTGCGACAGGGATATTATAAAAACACTCATGAGCTTGTGCGAAGAAATAAACGGAAATTCGGAGTGCTTGGCTGACCGAATAGTTTGCTCTGTATAAAATTTTCTTTAAATCCTGAATTTTCTATAAAAATAAAAATGTTGATTGTAAGATCTGTAGTTGATTCATAATATACAAAGAGTTTAAATTCTTAAATGCAGATAACTATGCTATTGGTACTATGACTGCAATTCAGTTGACAAGAGAAGAAATGCCAAAAGCTTGGTACAATATTCTTCCTGATATGCCTCAACAAATTCCACCACCTAAAGGGGATGAGGCAATGAAAAAATTGCAAACATATGGAATAAAAGAATGTTTAAAACAAGAATTTTCTACTGAAAGAACCATCCCAATCCCTAATGACATTCAAGATTTATATGAACAGGTCGGAAGGCCAAGAGTTTTAATGAGAGCTGAAAGACTGGAAAGGACGTTAAAACTTCCACCTAATATAAGAATGTATTATAAAGGAGAGTTTCTAAGCCCTACAGGAAGTCATAAAGTAAACACAGCATTGGCTCAGGCGTATTATGCTGCAGAAGAGGGGAAGACTAAATTAACAACCGAAACAGGTGCAGGGCAATGGGGAAGTGCACTATCATATGGAGCTATGCTAAATGGTTTAGATGCTAAAGTATTTTGGGTCAGATCTGTACATGATTGGAAACCTGAAAGAAAAACTCTTATGCAACTCATGGGAGCAGAAGTCTATGCATCTCCTAGCAGTGAAACTAATTTTGGTAGAGAATTTTTGAAAAAGAATCCAGATCACCAAGGTTCTTTGGGGATTGCAATATCAGAAGGTATAGAAGCTGCATTAAGCAGTCCTGATGATACTGCTTATAGTCTTGGTTCTGTCCTTAATCATGTACTAATGCATCAGACTGTAATAGGACTTGAAACTAAGGAGCAATTCAAAAAAGCTGAAGATTATCCTGATTATATAATTTCATGCATAGGCGGAGGAAGTAATTTCGGTGGGTTTGCCTTGCCTTTTGCAGGAGATGTCTTAACCAAAAAAGCACCAAAAAGAATAAAGTTCATAGCTGCACAAAGTCAAGCAGCTCCAAACCTCAGCGAAGGAGTATATAGATACGATTATGCTGATCATGCAGAAATAACGCCCAAATTAAAAATGTTAACACTCGGTCATAAAAGAGATATGGTTCCAATAAAAGGAGATGGACTACGATATCATGCTGCATCTCCAATAATAAGCGCATTAAAGAAAAATTGTGGCTTGATAGATTCTATAGCATATCCTACAGACGAGAAATACGTTTTCGAAAGAGCAAAATTGTTTATCCAAAGCGAAGGAGTCTTTCCTGCATCAGAGTCCAACTACAGTGTCGCATGCGCAATAGATCAAGCCTTGCAGTTAAAACATGATTGGAAAAGTGAGAAAGGAGAAGGAGGGGTCATAGCATTCAACATCAGTGGTCATGGTTTGTTAGATACTGGTGGATTTGCTGAAGTCCTTGGAAAAAATATAGGCTCTAAAGTTAGTTTAAAAGATTTGATGAAGACTTTCTCACCACAGCCCTTTTAAATTCTGATTCTTCTATATGTTTTGTATGAAGAAAAAACTTAAGAAGAAAATGATCATCACACAGAAGGAGCATGACGAGTGGCATAAAAAGCACAAGGACTATGATGAGAAGATTAGCAAGGAACATGAGGCTTGCCATAGAAAGTTTGGTATTGTAGTAAAGAAGCACAAGAAAAAATAACAGTTAAATTCTGGATTTCACATATTCTTATTATGAAAAAGAAAAAGAGAGCTTTGAAAATTGTTAATCGTTATAAAAGGAATGTAAAAAAAGGAATAAAAAACTCTGAGAAAAGCTATGGTGAAGCAAAATGAAAAAAACACATACGTCAAGAAGAAGGCATAACTCTAGAAGAAATGAAAGAAGCGAACGTAATTTGGAGTTCAAGTGATTCTATGGTTAAAGGGATGAAGACTGAAAGAAAAGAGAAGAAGCAAGAGACACGGAAAAAAAGAATGGGAAGGACACTGAGAAAGGGTTTTAGCTGATTCTTAGATTCTCTTTTATTATAGAACAGTAGTAAATATTCATGTCTTTAAGTACTTGGACGACTATATATAGTTATAGACGTTTGATATTTTGGAACTTTACCAGAAGAACTCAAGCACAACTATTTCTGTAGTATAAATTTGGAAGATTATTAGGAAGGAATCAGTTTATGAAAGGTAAAATGACAAGAGATACAGTAGGTAATATAAGTTTGATGCCCACTTTCAGAAGGATAAAAAATTGGATCAATAGCAACGTAGTTTAAAGTGGCTTAGAGGTAGCCTTTGTTTCTTCAGGCTACCAGTAAAGAAGGTAGTAAATATGGGCAACGTATTCGTGATGAGACAAAAGTTTTTAGATAAACAGGATGAGTTGATAGAGAGAAGATTATCTCATAGTAAGACTTGACATGATTCAATCTCTATTAAAATGTAAGGTTGTTGAATATGCCAGCACCACCAAATTGGAGAGGTCGGAAAGGTAGAGGTAGAAGGAGACGAATGGGAGAAGAGGACATATATTAAATTCTAATTTATAGAACGTACCAACCATTTTCCATTAAAGCTTTTCCATCAACAGTGACAGAAGGATATTTTATCAAACCATCAAAATGATTCAACGTCATGTTCAACGGTGGACCTTTCTTAGCGTCAATACCATAATCACGGCCTATTGCAAAATGAACTGTTCTCAAAACCTTTTCCCATTCAAGCAATGAACTGTCCTTTCTCAATTCTGCTTTTTCATTGACACCGAAACCAGCTTCTCCAATATTTGTAACATTACTAGCATAAGCATCTGCATCGAACTTTCCTTCTCCAGCCGTCTTATAGCATTTTTCCTTGAAAAGATCTAACTCTCTAATTAAAATCTGTGCTTCTTTCCCACCTTTAATTTTTTTAACCTTGCCATTCTCAACATAAGTTTCAACAGGCTCTTCTATGAATATGTCTCCGATTGAGAGACCGCCAAAGCCTCCATCAAAAACAATTTTCCCGTTCGTTGTTCCTGGTTTTGGAGTTATGAAGGATTCACCTGTAGGTAGATTCCCACCATCTCCTCTTTTTGTGTAAGGACCTGTTGATGCATCGCATATCATTCCCTCGCAACTAAAAGTAACATATGTCCCATTTTCTGTTGTTACATGAACTTCTTTTGCGTTTGTCAAAACATTTGCTATTTTTTCACCAAATGCTTTCATTTCCTGATAATTGACTGTAACAGTCCTTTTCCACATGTCCGTAGTTATGTATGGTGACCAGAAACCTCTTCCTACAACACGGTTCAAATCAAATATTCTATCCCTCTCTTCACCTTCAAACTTGTAGGGCTTTTCAAATCTTTGACCTAAGATATCGAAACCAAAATCCTGACCAAAACTAAGAGTGCTTACAGAAGCATATATGTCTGGAATTGTTGACAACGCTGCCAGAGCTCTGAGATCGGATTTTTCTGCTGCTGATCTTTTCTTTTGAACGACCATCAATGGTTCAACTTCATATTTTACTGCAGCATTGAACAATGATTTTGAAATTGATAATGCATCTTCTTCAGGATTAGTAACAATAAGCATTGATTCTCCAGACTTTGCTCCTAAGACTTCTTTCATAACTGTCTCAGAAACCTTGACCAACTCTTTGTCAACCTTAAAGACGCTTGACATAATATCTAAAATGATATGGAAAGTTAAAAATTTAAGCTTGAAATTTTTTAGAAGAGTTTAAATGTTTTGGTTTTCTATTAGAATTGTATGAATGAAGAACTTATTAGGAATAGCATAAATCGAACTAGTGAAATATATGGATCTAATGGTAGGAGTATTCCAAATGCTTTCAAGACGCATGAACTTCTTGGATTGAAATTAAAAAGATACAAATTTGGTGAATTTGTAGCTATTTATAAAAATTGTAATAGTGGTTATTTCTAACAATTTTTAATTTCTCAAAAGCTTGAAACTTTCTTTAAATTCTGAATTTTTCGTATTTTATTTCACATGATTCTTTTTGACTTGTATAGCTAACGCTACGAAATAGTAATCTAATTGCTTAGAAACTACTAGAATCTTCTTGGTCTTTTTTTAGCGAAACAATCTCTACAAAAGACAGGCTTGCCTTCTGTTGGTTGGAATGGAACTTCGCATTCCTTTCCGCACTCAGAACAAACTGCTTTGTGCATTTCTCTAGGAGCTCTATCAAAGCTACCTCTATTTTCGAATGACATATTTATTTTCTCCTTATTTTAATTAAGAATTGTTTGAGTTGATAATTTAAATAGCTATGTTTTTTGAATATATTTAAATTCTGATTTTTACATAATAGAGTTTTTCAGTCAAGAATATCTTGTGCGAATACGCCATCTTTTTGTACCTCAACGTCATCAAATATTAATTCTCCGCCTTTCATGGATTTGATCATATCCCAATGAATTGAGCTCATGTTTTTACCTAGACATGTTGGATAAGACTTGCCTAAAGCAAGATGTATTGTTCCAATCATTTTTTCATCAAAGAGCATATTTCTTGTAAATTGTGTAATTCCATGATTCGTCCCTATCCCGAGTTCTCCTAATCTACGTGACCATTTCTCTGTTATGTTATCATCTGTCTCTAACATTGCTTTCAGAAAATCTTCACCTTTACCTGCCTTGTAATCAACAACCTCTCCTCTGGAAAATTTCAAAGTAACATCTCTAGCTTCGTTGCCAAACAAAATAGAAGGTAAATCAAAGTATACTTTTCCTTCAGCAGAATCTTCAACTGGTGCTGTGAAAACTTCCCCTCCAGGCATGTTGTGCTCGCCATCGTCTATAACTGACTTTCTTCCTTTTATAGAAAATGTTAAATCAGTATCTACGCCTCTTATTGTTACCTGACTTGTTTTATCCATTGTGTCTGAAATTTTCTGCATCCTCATTCTTTCAGCTGCCCAATCATGGATTACAGAGTTGAAAACAAAACCCTCATATTCTCGAGATGACATTCCTGCTTCTTGTGCATAAGAAATAGCATCAGGTGCTTGTGTCAAAACCCATCTTTTACCCATATATTCATCTAACAATGGCTTTGTTGCCTTGTTCCTTATACTGATTTTATTTTTATCCACACTCTTTAAGGCCATCAGATTGTCTTCTCCTCTTATTGATATAAGGACGTTCATTGCTTTGAATGCTGCCAAGTCAATTGAAGATGTTTTAGCCAGATACTCTTCTGGCATATAATCATAAAGAGCTCTAAATGATTCTGTAGGTGCTTGAACTATAGTTGAAGTGGCACCACGCTTTGCTGCTGTTTCATAAACTGCTTTAGCCAACCCAAAACCATAATCAGTATATCGAATTAAGACCATGTCTCCTGGTTGAACTTTTGTTGAATGGTCTACTAGAATTTGCGCATGTTTCAATAAACGTTCATCCATGTTCCTCTAGAAAATATAATAAAAGTTAAAGATTTAAGCTTGAATTTAAATTCTGATTTTCCTAAAACTATTTAGAAGGAGTCGTTATCTTAACGTTAGACAGCTTTTCTATGGGAATTCTTTTGGAAGCAGAGAGAATTTCTATTCCTATGACGTTCCCATCCTTGTCCAAATCAGCAATTGTATCATCTGTTATCTCCTTGGTCTCGAACACTTTCTTTTTCTTAAGGTATATGTATACCGCATCCGCTTCTTTGTCAAATGTTATTTCCATTTTACTCACTACATATAGTGGTAAAATCTGCATAAATAATTTTAATAAAAATAATTTTCATGAATTTAGAAGAAATGAAAAAGAAGCTTAAAACTTATACTGAAGAGCAAATTATATTAAAGGAACATACTTTGATAAGATGCTTTCAAAGAGGAATAACAAGAGAGATGATTATAGATTATCTTTTAAACCCTGATAAACTTGTAGACATGATAGAGCAGGAATCCAAGTATCCTGGAGAAAGGAAGTTCAAATTAATATTCGAACTAAGTAGAAATAAAAGTTTTATTATAGTCGTCGCAATTAACAAAAAATTAAATATAGTCACAACCGTAATTAGATATAGAAAATGGATAAGGCTTGTAGAACTGAGGTGATGATATGAAAGAGACGCTTTTTGATTATGACCCTGAAAATGACTCTTTGTTCATTTACAAGAAGTCTAAGATAAAGGGGAGTGTGGACATAGGAGACATTATAGTGGATATGTCAATAGACGGGAAGGTTGTAGGGATTGAGATGCTTAACGTTAGTGATTTGCTAAAGAACTTGGGACTAAAGAACCCAAAGGAAATTTTAAACACCATCAAAAGCGTTAGCATAAGAGCATTGTACAAGCAAGATTCTATAATGGTTTATTATTCAATAATATCAAAGGTAAAAGTTTCTTCTTCTATTGCCGTACCTATAAAAGTAAAGTAATCCATATGCAAAAAATGAGCAAGTGTATAGAATGTGGGAACAAAGATTTAAGGACTGTTAAAAGGGATATGACCTTCAACAAGAAAAATCCTAGTACGATAAAGATAAGCAAGCAGGAATGTATTGAATGCGAGAACTGTGGAGAATTATATTTCGACGAGAAGCAGTCGGACGATTTGACAAGGAAAATTGACAGGAAAATAAAGTCTTAAATTCTGATTAACTTGAATGAGAAGTTTAATTGTTTCAATAAAAATATTCAATCTTTTTTATGAATAGCTTTACACTCTTTACATATTTTTCTTCTATCATTCAGAAGATTCAAATAATATTTGATATCATCCTTTGTTAGGCCTTTTTCTATCATCTGATTTACATCATCGCCTATCTCAAATGATTTTTCTAGATATCTTTTAAACGTAGTGTTGTTTTCATAAATAAACGGTGCTGAAGCCACAAGCCCATATCCTACAGGAGGGAAAACAGTTGAGAGTATCCCACCTAAGACATTAAAGACTACATGCTTCTTGTTAAGAACATCTTTTCTAGTAAGCTGTTTTGGTAAGAACGAACTCGTTTCCTCATACACTATTTTCTCAAGGCCGTACTCCTTGAAGCGCGGGTCTTCAGACAGCTTAGCCAACTGATAAGTGCTGTAGACGTCTGAAATCCTGTTAGGTATGTAAGTCAGCAAACCTGACAGATGATATAGGGGGTTGCCGAAAATTTCTATAGATGGCCCGCTTAGACTCGAAGTAACAAGTGCAAGCAATCCTACTTTTGAACGGCTAAACGTTTTGCCTTCAGCGTTGTTAACGGCTGCTTTTACTATTTCCTTTGAAAAGTCTTTTACTTTCATATTAATTCAATTAAAAAGAAATCTTTAAATTCTCTCTGTTTAAATCTTGACTTTTACAATTCTTTATCATGGTTTCGCTTACTTTCTACGGCGGAGTTAATGAATCGGAGGAAATAAAATCCTTCTGCAGGACGTGAAGGCGGTTGGGTTGTAGATGATGAATAAATCCGAGATGCTGAAGAACATGAATCTAAGGCAACTCTGAATTATTGAACTACTTGCTTTCTGATGGCATCATCTATGAGAATTTCTTCTTTGTCTGTGAGAATACATATTTCTAGTAATTCTAGAACTATATTGCATGTCACTATTCCCTGAAAATCTTGGAAGAAGCTTCTTTCTTAACGGTTCTATTGTTTTGTAATAATCCTTTACGCTCATTTCCTCTTTCATTGTTCTTGATACAGCAGAATTCAGATCAACCAATTCTTTGGGGCTGCATTTTTTAGCAAGGTTTTCATACATCTGCCATACTGCTTTTTTTCTGAAATCCAATCTATTAATAGAGGGTGTGCCAAAATTTTTCTCCAGACTTAATATAAGAAGATTCTGAGGACTTTCTGCCGTCGCCTTGACTTCCACGGTCACCGTCGAATTTCTTTTTACGTTACTCTCTCTTATTTTAGCTCTGGCATCGTCCACGAATTTGAAGAATTTCGGGGAAAACGCGTATCCATTGCCTAAGGGCACCACACAACCTTTCATCTGGTCTAGGGTTTTCATTACCTCTTCTGGCTTTGAACCCATCAGACTGGAAATGGTTTCCACAGTCTTGGCATTGTTACTCAAATGTAACGCAATTCTTTCTGGAACGCCCATGCTTTTGTAAACGCCGATAAGTTTTTTACCATAATCAGACAGTTCTTGTCCAGACAAAATATTGCCATGCTCGAAGGCCCTCAGCGTCTTATCGACTTTCTCGGTGGGCATGTTTGCAGCTTCGCTTATCTTTACAATATCTGAAGTGTTCTGCCTTTCCAGCAATACCCTGATGCCACCGCTTCCCATGACCGTAAGGTTGGACAAGTCCACATCCCCTTCTATTCTTTTAAGCCATGACTCATAGTCAAACATTTTCATCGGCTCTTCTGTTGGCACGAGTGTCGCTGCAGACGCGCCTATTTTTCCTGGAATAGAATATACAATTCTAAGTTTTTTCCCCTCAAGCCTTGTTTTATTTACCTTGCCTTCGTCCGCAAGTTTTGTTCCAATGGTGCTGAGATACGATTGGCTTACTCCCAAATTTTTCATCAAGTCGTCTGGGGTGTTTATTCCGCTAGAGACCAACTCCAAGAATCTTTTCTCCTTCCCCAGATACACTGTAGAACGTTTCGGTGTTTTTGCCGCAGGCTGCTCTGCTACTTTTGCTGTAGACTGCTCCGTGCTAGTACCCTTCCCGTTTTTGAAAGCGGCCTCGTAGATGCCATCTATCTGCAAAAGCCTTTGCTTTGTTTCCTCGACAAACGCACTTTGCTGTAAAAATCTTTCGGCGGGTATTTCTAAGGGGTCTGTGTACTTTGTTGCATCAGGTATAACATTCCCTATGCTATCCAGAACCCTTATGAATTCTCCCAGCTTCTCGTATTGCTCCCTTACGCTTTTCGCCTTCCCCTGTAGAGAACTGTACAGAACGCCTATTTCCTTCTGATTTTTTTCCATCTTTACGGCATGCTCTCTTACACTCATCAAAACACTGATAAAAATAAAACAATTAAAGATTTAAGCGTTTCGACAGATGCGTCAACTTGAGAACTTTAAATCTTGATTTTTCCATATTCTTTATCATGAAGATATCGTTTTATCTTGCAATTTTGATTTCAGTCATTATAGTGATATATGGACTAGCTTTCTGGGGATTTAGTACAGATTTAGCAATCATCATTGAATTAATTGCTGCAATACTTGCATTTTATGGATATGTTTTATTGAAATGCTGTTATTGTTGTAAAACTACGAAAAGAAAGCGATGAGATTCTTTGGTAATGAAGACTTCATTGAAATGAATAAATCCTAGTTTTTACAATTCTTTAATATGACTGATCAAATAGAAGAAAAAAGACACTATGGAACTTGCAAGGAATGCAAGCATTACGTTCCTGTAGACAAGGACAACATGTGTGTTGTTTGCATCAGACCGTTAAATACCGGGAGTAAGCAAGAAGAGTGGAGATTAAGCAAGCTGAAGAAGAGTGAAGAGTGATACTCTAATCCTTAAATCCTAATTTTTAAAAGTTCTTTTATATCATTTATAACATAATCTGGTTTAACTGTAGATTTCGTCTCATTCCCACCATACTTTGCGTAAACAGTTCTAAAGTCAAGCTTCTTTGCAGGTTCAACATCCTTCTTCAAAGAATCTCCTACCATCAAGCATTCTTCAGGTTTTAGTTTTAACTTTTTCAAAGCAAATAAGAATGGTTTTTTATCTGGTTTTTCAACTTTCGTATCATCAACTGTCACAACCAAGTCAAATATGTTTTGGATTCCCATAGATGCTAATCTTATCCACGCCTGGATTCTTGGTGCATCTGAAAGAATAGTTAGCTTGTATTTTTTCTTTAGCTTGTTTAATGTAGGAATAACATTGGGATAAGGATATAGCAAGCCTTCCTTGACTCGTCTATAAGCAACTATGCCAGAAGCCATTATTCCATAGTCTATTCTTCCTATAACTTTTTTGAGAAATATCTGGAATATCTTCTGGTATTCAAAGCCATACTGAGAATATAATTGAAACATGACTTTTAGACCTTTTTCCTTGTTTATTTTCAATCCAGCAGAAATCATGGCATCCATGGCTGCCTCGCAACTCAACCTTTTCATTCTCATGAAATCAATCAAAGTGTTATCCAAGTCAAAGATAATGGCTTTAATCATAATGCTTATTTCATTTTGAATTATAAGAATTTTATTTCCTGTTCGGACTAATCAAATTCTTTAATTGCGAGTCTACAACCACTTTTTGCTGTCTGCTCCAGTCCCTGTCAGAATGGGTTCTAACATACACTGCCCAAGTTTTTACAAATTCCATTCTTTCCTTTCTGTTTTTTGCCTGATCAAACAGCTTCATTTAAGCATCTTCCTGTATTTTCCTAATAATTTATTACTTATCTCATCCTTAAAAATCTCTTCCAAATGCCTTGCATCCTCCAGGTCCTTTTCTGATTTTAGGACTTTTTCTTTGTATGCTATTTGCAGTTCTATGTTTGATATTTTTATTTTTCCAGAAGGCATGATTACATTTATGCTTGTTTTTATGGCATTTTTTTCAATGGCATTTTTTATGAATTTGAATTCGACGTTTGGAATTATTCTTGATTTTTTAGCAAGTCTTACTGCAAGACCATCAAGCAATATTTTTAGAATTTCATCCTTGTTTTCTGTGTTTACACACCAATAACCGCTTTTTTGCAAGTTTGAATAAAAGTTATAAAATCTTTTTTTTGGCATTCTTTCAACTAAAATATCTATATCTTCTGTGGCCCTTGACCTGCCAAATAATATTGACACATAGCCGCTTACTATGACATAGTTTGCGTGTTTTTGCAGAATTTTTACAAAGTCTACGACAAACTTGTCTAGTAATGTAGGCACTTTGTCCAACTTGATATTTTTCTTATCAATAAATTTCATATTTTCAGCCTTAATGATATTAATTGACCTTTGAAAATATAACCTTGTGGTAAGTCTTAAATTTTGAATTTTCTAAGATTTCCTGACATGAAATTTAAAGTTGATGTATCGAGAATAGAGCAATTAGAGAACTAATGACGTAGCCGCCTTTCAGCACTTGCTATTTCTCTGATTTTTCTAGCTATCTCCTTATCTCCTACAACATCAGCCAAGTCTTCTAGAAGGTAGACGCTTTCTAACCTCGAGTTTCTTTCTGCTTCGATTCTTTTTTTTAATTCATCAGGATCTATCTGTATTTGAGGTTTTGGTTTACTATATCCAAAGGATAATTCGTTCGATCGCGCTTCTATCATGTAAGTACAACTGGCGCAACTTTTCTGAACTTTATTGCCAAAAAGCGCACCATACGATTTCATGTAGCCACAAGTTCTACAATCTTTTTCAGTTAAGAAACCTGATGCAGTATGCTCTCTTCTTTGTAATTCCCTGAGTATTTCATCTGGACTGGAGCTTATTGCGAAAACTCCTCTTCTTTGTAATTCTATGATTTCAGCAATATTTGTCATTTTCTCACCGCGGCTATAAGTTGTTGATGAATCATAAGATGGTGAATCATAAGAGCTTGAACTTTCCGAAATTGAAAGATATTTTGCATCAAATTCAGCAATCTTTTTAAAAGTTTCTTTTATTTTTTCCAATATCTTACCCATAATTTCACCTATTAATTTTTAGGTTAAGAAGTCTTTTAACTCTTTTCAATGCCTACGGCAGTAAACTAACCTATGCCCACAAACTACTAATCATTAAATTCTGATTTTTCTAATTCTTTATCATGGTTTCGCTTACTTTCTACGGTGGCGTCAACGAGATTGGCGGAAATAAAATATTATTAGAAGACCGCGGCACGAACATCTTCCTTGACTTTGGAATGAGCTTCTCGAGGGCGAACCAGTTCTTCTCAGAATTCTTGCAGCCGAGGAAGTGCAATGTCATAGGCGATTTGATTGAGTTTGGGTTATTGCCTGATTTGAAAGGATTATATAGAAGAGATTTTCTAAAGCATATGGGAAAGGAGTTTGAGGAAAAACCATCTGTCCAAGGAATATTTTTATCACATGCACACGCTGACCATAGTGCTTATATAAATCACATACGACATGACATCCCAGTATTCTGCTCAAAGCCAACCAAGCTCATACTCCAAGCAATTCAAAATACTTCTCAATCAGGCTTTACGGATTTTCTTGACATTGTTGAGAACTTCCAGATTTATATTAACAAGCAGGGCGAGTATAGCAGAAAGACTAAACAGTATCACTATAATGATATCGTCATCAAAAGGGACGTCAAGGATTTTGAATTCGGAGATAAAATAAAAATTGATTCTTTGGAAATTATTCCATATCCAGTCGATCATTCATTGCCTGGCGCGACTGGTTTTATTATTCATACTTCGGAAGGAGCGGTCGTCTATACTGGTGATATAAGATTCCATGGCCGCCGCGGCGCTGAGAGTGAAACATTTGTAGAAAAGTGTGCTGAAGCGAAGCCTGTCGCAATGATAAGCGAGGGAACGAGAATCAATGAACGAAAAGGACTAAAGGAAGAGGATGTTGAGAAAAAGGTTTCTAAGATTGGTTGCAAGTGTAAAGGACTGATGGTTGCTGACTGGCCGATACGTGACACTGATAGGATGCTTTCTTTTCTTAATGCAGCTAAAGCATTGGATAGGAAGTTGGCTATCAGTACTCGCCAGGCTTATTTGTTAAATCTTTTGAAGGAATGCAACGATGCCAAGATACCAAACATTGATGACGAGAATCTTTGCGTCTATAGCATAAGAAAAGGTTGGGGTGTCATACGCAAGGACTTTCCGCAAAGGATAAAGGAGCAGGATTATGAGCATTGGGAAAAGCCTTTCCTTAATAATTGCTCTGACCATGAATGCGTTAGTAAATATCCTGAAAAATATGTTTGGTTCTGCTCGAACTTTGATCTGAAAGAACTCATAGATATAAAGCCGAAGAATGCTTTTTACGTTAAATCGACGTGCGAACCGTTTGACGTGGAGATGGAGATCGAGCAGGAAAGGATTAACAATTGGCTAAGGCATTTTAACATTAGAATGTTTAGAACGCATGTCTCAGGCCACGCGCCAGGGACGCTGCTCGGCAAGGCTGTGAAAAGAATAAAACCGAAAGTCCTCTTTCCAGTTCATACAGAGCATCCTGGAATGTTCAGAAGATTTGCGAGAACGAAAGTAGTTAAGTATGGAAGAGAGTATAAAATTAAATAATGTATTTTTATGGATGATAAAATAACAATAGAAGATTTGAAAAAATTAGTTATAGCTTTCAGAGATGAAAGGGATTGGAAAAAGTATCATAATCCAAAAGACCTTGCTGTTTCTATGAGCATTGAAGCGGCCGAGTTACTAGAATTGTTTCAATGGAAAACTGCCGATGAAATAAAAGAAGTGTTGAAAAGCAATGAGAAATATCAGAAGGTTTGTGAAGAATTGGCTGATATTATTGTATATTGTATTGATTTGGCAGATGCCATAAATGCTGACATATCAGAAATTGTAAAGAAGAAAATAGAACAGAATGAAAAGAAATATCCTGTAGAGAAAGCAAAAGGAAGCGCCAAAAAATATACGGAGTTATAATTATGAGACTTTATGAAGGCACGATTGAAAGTTTCAGAGATGATATAATTCAAAACAGGATTGCAGATATAATTTCTAAAAACTATTTTGATTATTATGGTAAAAGAGTAAACATATCAGAATTTAATTCTTGGAACATCTCACTGAATTTCCTTAAAAACGCATTTGACTTCTCAGAGTTGAAGGACAATAAAATAGTAGTCGAGTATGAACTGCCCTATTCAACTAGAAGGATAGACGCACTATTATTCGGCAAAGATGAATCTAACAGAGATAGTATAATTTTAATAGAGTTGAAACAGTGGTCAAACGAAAATGTCAAAGACTCTGAAATAGAAGGCAACGTTATAGTGAATTTTGGAAAGTTCGAGATTCAACATGCACATCCATCCCTTCAAGTTCAAGGATACCACTTCGATCTTAAGGATTTCGTAACTGTATTCGAGGAAAAACCAGAGGTATTCCTAAACTCATGCGCTTATTGTCACAACTATTCAAGATATGATAAAAACAATGTTCTATTTCTGTCAAAATTTGAAAAGATTATAGAGAAGTATCCTCTGTTTGCTAAAGAGGATATAAAAGATTTTGGAAATTTTCTAAAGAAAAGACTTCAGAATGGCGCTGGAATAGAGGTATTCAACAGATTCATAAACAGTCCGATACATCCTTCGAAAAAGCTGCTAGATCACACAAAGAACATGATAAATAAGCAGCAGATATTCAATCTAATAGACGATCAGATTACCGCTTACAATGCCATAATGCACAAGGCGAAGAAGCTTGCAGATTCAGACAAGAAATCCGTGGTTATAATCAAAGGCGGTCCTGGAACCGGAAAGTCTGTCATTGCATTAGAGGTAATGGGAGAACTAATGAGGAAAGGTAAGACTGTATTTCATGCGACGGGTTCATCGGCATTTACAAATACACTTAGGAATATACTAGGAAATAGGTCAAGCAAGTTTTTCAAATATTTTTTCAGCTTTACAAAATACAAAGAAAATGAAATAGACGTACTTATATGCGATGAGGCTCATAGGATAAGGAGAGATAGCAATGACTATGGAGTTCCATGGAAGCTGAGGTCAAAGAACCCACAGATAGAAGACCTCATAAGACCTTCCAAGCTATCGATATTTTTTATAGATGAGTATCAGGTGGTAAGACCTAGTGAGATTGGAAGTGTTGAATTAATAAAAGATGCTGCCAAGAAGTTAGGAGCAGAAATTATTGAAATGCCGGAATTAAAGACGCAATTTAGATGTGGTGGATCTGATTCGTATTTGCAGTGGGTTGAGAATATCCTTGGAATCAGGGAATCTGAGAAACAGTTTCTAACATCATCTGACAAAATGGAGTTTGTTATATTTGACGATTCAATGAAGCTCAAAGAAGCTATTCTTGAGAAGAACATTCAAAAGAAAAACAGTGCAAGGATTGTTGCAGGTTTCTGCTGGCCATGGAGCAAGCCTAATCCAGATGGAAGTCTAGTTAATGACGTTGTTATTGGCGATTTCAAAATGCCATGGGAAAACAAGGAAGAGTTCTGGAAATGGGCTACACATGAAAGTGGTATGGAACAAGTAGGAACTGTTTATACTGCACAGGGATTTGAGTTTGACTACATAGGCGTGATATTCGGCAATGACTTGATTTATGATAAAGAAAAGCAGATTTGGGTAGCAAAGCCAGAAAACTCTCATGATAGTATGGCGAAAAGAAATAACGAGAAGCTTGCCCAGCATCTCAAGAACATATATAGGGTTCTGATGTCACGAGCTCATAAGGGATGTTACATATATTTCATGGACAAAGGTACTGAAGAATTTTTTAGGTCAAGGATAAAGAGATAGTTAATAAACATTGAATTCGTCTACTAATTTCTCCAAATCATTAAGAACTTTAAGAATTCTTTCCTTCTCTTCAGAAGAGAAGACTGCTCCTTCTTGAAGGATGTGATCTAGTTCTGACCATATACTCTGAAGTGTTTCAATCAAATGATTAGAATAATTCATGATTGAAAGAAGTTGAAATATATAATTAAACATTTGCTAACTACTTTAGTAGTAACTAACCACCAACTTTGTCAGATTTTTTTATATTACACTTGGAACAAAGTATCTGAATATTATCAGCATCGTTGCTTCCGCCTTTAGAGAACGGAATTATATGATCAAAATGTAATTTTTTATCTGATCCACATTTAACGCATCTACCACCGTCTCTTTTCCACACTTCTTTTTGTACATCAGATGTTATACCTCTAGATCTATAGTTATCTGGGTCTAGAATCTCAGTCTCTTCTCCTCCAGAGGATAAGGTAAATCTATAAACATATCTTTTCCCATCAAAAGCCCTTTGAACACCAACAAGTTTGAATTTCCCTCTGTCAATCCATTTGTTCTTTTCTAGTTTTTCAAAAATAATCACAGGTTCTGCTTTTCTTTTTCCTTGAATAAAGTTTATTACGGCATTAGTTAAAGAACGATTCTGTCTTGTAAGTTCTTGATCTATAGACTTCTTATTTGGGTTTCCATAAGCATCTTCACCTTCATAAACTATTTGACCATCTATTCCTTCTTTATCAACATAAGGCGAACCTACTCTAACCGACATTAGAATTATAGTTGGCTTTGCGCCTTTTCCGTAATTTATTCCTCTTTGGATGTTTCCATATCGTTCCTTCAACTGTTGATAGGTAATTATATCATTTTTTGCCATTAAATCATTAATTATTATTTGCAAAACTTAATTAAAGCTTTTAATGTTTTATTACCACGTATGGTGGTAAAGAAACTTCTTTTTTAAGATTTTACATGATAATATATATCGTCTCAAAAATGAGAATTTTTCAAACCTATTGGTTTATATTTAAACTTTACGTATTTAAATTATGTTATAGAGGATTGATGCTTATGTATGATTATACACCCTATATAAACAATTTAAATACAACACTAAAGTCCTTTATATCAGAGGGGAAAATAAAAGCTAAAGAATCTGAAGAGAAATTAAACAGTTTTATTGAAATTTTAAAAGCTAGTCAATTTGATGTACTTTCCAAACCATTAGAAGAAGAAACTCAAGATATAATATTTAATGCTCTAAGAAATTTAAGAATTATAATAATTGAAATGAGAAATCAGTTAATGACTGCCTTTAAAAGACATGAAAATCCTACTACTGCTGAGAGATGCCTAGTTTTAATACCTTTTATACAAAATCTATCAAAAAACATAAGAGATTTTAAAATAAATAAGAATGATTATCTAATAACAACTATTTCTATTGATACTAGAAATTTGAGAAAAAAAGCTAAGGAATATAATTTGCTTACATCAATTGAAAATGAAATAAAAGAAGCCAATCTGCCAGCAGAGGAAATAAAGGATTTTTGCGAATCACTAAATCAAAAAATAGAAATTGAAATGCAAGATTTGTGATGCAATGGAATTTGTAATGATTGATAGTTGTACATTAATAACTTCTTCTCTTTTTATAGAAGTTGAAATAAAAGGAAAAACATTTTTTCTAAGACAAAGAAAGTTTAAAGAATGTGAAGCATTATTCGATTTATTCGCTAAACATAGAGAAGAGTTAGCATGTATCATTACGAGAACAGTTGAAATAGAAGCTACTACTGCATTAGAGAAGGCTGCCAAAAAATTATTAAAAATTTATTATTGGAAAATTACAGATTTGCAAAGTAAGTTCAATTATTCCACGTTAAAAAACGCAATATATGATGAATCCTTAGATAGAATGGAAGACATTATTGATGAATACTCGACAAGACCTCCTATGAATAGAGAAGATGTGAAAAGAATACTTCGTACTGAAATAGAGCCTTTTTTCATGAAAATAATGCCTGAGACATGTAGATATTTTCCAACTCCAATAATAATAAAAAGAATGATAGGCCCATTATCTGAGAAAAAAGAAATTCTAGATGGAATTAAAAATACACTTGGTTCAGATAAAATAATGTATGTAACGGGAGAACCAAAAATAAAAGATAAGTTGATTATGGCAGAAGCTACATATATCTGCAGAGTTAATAAGAAAAAAATTGTATATGTAGCTTCGTTGGATTACCATTTCATACCGAATCCGACACAAATTGATTCTTTTAAATCACCACTTCATTTTGTAAATTATGAAAACATGGACACTAGAATGCGAGATCTATTAAACAAAAATTTTGGATTTTTTGGTGCAAGACCAAAAGAATTACTTGAAATTTTTGAAACTAAAATGGGTTTGAAATAGTTAATTTTTGTGAGAGATTAGAAACTTTTGGAAATTAAAGGATAAATAAAGTTTAAATACGGTTGAAATTAACTTACTATTAGTTGATTAATATGAATGGAAAAGACATGGGAAAATTAATGAAAAAACAATCTGATGAAATAGCAAGAGAATTAGTTAGACAAAATAGGGAAATTAGAAGAGCTGTTAGAAAACTTGCTAGACTTTAATTATATTTTTCTTTAACCACTTCTTGATTTATTCTACTCCAATTTCATATTTTGCAGTTTGAAGGATTATATTTGTAAATTCATCAATCTTTTCATCGGGTATTTTATGATCATTTTTTATTAAGTAAATATATGAGCACATCATAGCTGATCTCTTGTTTCCCTGAACAAAAGGATGTTGGTATGCTAATTGATAAACAATGTAAGCTGTTTTTGTAAGAAATGAAGCTTCTTTGTATTGCAGCTTATTTACTAAATCTTCTAGAACAATAGGCAATGTTAGAATTTTTGAATCATCAAGATTTTCGTCTCGGTTTCCAATTTCAATCATGACATCATGGATTTTTATTATGTCTTCTACTGTTAGAATTTTTTCTGAAGAAAGTTTTATTAATTTACCTTTTCCTTTGATTATGTAATGTTCAGGCTCAACCATGAATAATTATTGAACAAAATCTTATTAATAATTAACTTGTTTTGGTGAGACTTCAGAAACTTTTGGAATTTTATTTTTCCTAAGCAAATCTTCACGTTTTCTCACGAACTCTCACATTTGCCGGTGACTTGAACCTGATTTTCTATTTCTAAAATATATTTTATAGCATACATATTATGTCACTACTAACGCAATATATCTATCATAAACTATTCACTAACCTATATCTATAATATCATATATGACGAAAAGCTATGTTCGTAAAATATATAGACTAACCATTAAGTCACGATATATAGCTTATGAGCATTTTTCAGTGATAATTTTTCTATTCATGGCTTAATCGTGGCGTGGAATTCCTCTATGATGCGGGTCATATAGCCCTGGAATGCTCCAGCATCGAGAAAATAGTGTGTAGCATACTTTTTCCTGTCCTTAGTCGTATAGACTCGCTTCTCTTTCACCAATTGCACTTTCTTCAGTGGGTTCACGACGAAGTAGAATGTCCTTTTCGGTTTTTGATACTTGTCAAAGCCTATACCCAATAGTCTGCACAATTCTTGATGTTCCAGAGAATGTTTCTCCTTGAGAACAGTGATCAATTTCTCTGCCATATCACGTATGTGTGCATTGCGAGCAGATTTTCCATACAGCCAAAGCAATAATTCTTTCATAATTATATTTGGTAACCTACATATAAAGATTAATGATAAGTGTCCGTAGTGGTCCGGCATGAAAAAATTGGCTTTAGATATGGATGTACCATAGACATCTCTCATCAAATGGGCATGATGCTACGGTATAAACATCCTAAAGGAGTGATAGATTAACAACAACTGTCTATAGAATTTTTTGCATATATTTTTACGTAAAGGGATAGCCCAAATGAGAAACTTTTATTATTCTTTTAATGGAAATTCTTTGAAATCTATACCAAGTTTAGCGAATTTTCTTCTTATTCCCTCGAAGTCATGTGCAATATCTATTCCGTTATCAGTAAGTTTGATTAATTTCACTCTTCCTTTCTTCTCAAACTCGACTAGACCTAATCTCCTGAACATCTCCAGGACTTTAACAGTGTGAGAATATGTGCAATCAACAACTTTTGACACTTGTGTGGCATATCTGATGTCCTCATTCTTCAAACTTGTCAACATTTTTACAGGTTTTGGATGAAGAAAAATCATTTCAAAGGCATTTTTCTGAATTTTTTTCATTGTCAAGATGTTTTCACCTAATATTTTTTTGCTTTTTTGATATATAAGCCTAATTTATAATCTGAGTCATATACTTTCTGTTATTATATTAGTAATATATATGACGTTACATATTTAATGGCCTATATTTATTACGATTATTATGACTAAATAGATATATTATAAAATATATTCGCTGAAACATCATTTTTTCGCTTGACTTTTAGTCTCACTTTTTCCTTTTAGGAAGTGAGAAATGCCTAAGAAATGAGATTTTGTAAGAACTTTTGCTTATCTCACGAATGTGAGGGGTTAGTGATATCGAGATAATTGTGATAAATAAACTTCTTTTTCTTAGAAGCCTCAACTCCTACAAAATTTAAACGTTTTCTTATTCTATTATAGTTTTTCTCCTTTTGATTACAGTGGTCTCGAATGCAGCAGTAATTGACATCTCCTATCTCCATATGAGTAAATCTACTGCTCTTAGGAGTCTTACCTTCACAGTCTCCACTATACATGCAACGCTGTCTTCTCATATTAATTTTAATAAAAAATAAAAATTTAAACTTATTAAAGTAAGTTTAATCAAGTGATAATATGGATTTTAGACAACTCGTAAAAGAAGGAGACTTTCTATATATTGTAGAACTAGAGCCACCTACGAGACCGGATCTGAGCGAAACACTCTCCAAGATAAAGGACCTGAATGCGGACGCTTTCAATGTGGTCGATTCGCCTCTGGCTTATCCTCTGATGAACCCGATCGCACTATGCCATAAGATCGAGCATAACCTTGGCACACCTACGATAATGCATTTCACCTGCAGAGATAGGAACCTGATAGAAATAAAGGCTCTTTTGCTGGCTGCAAGGGCCTTGGATATAAAGAACATCCTTGCTTTAACAGGTGATAAGATAAGTGAGAGATTCAAAGCAAAACCTGTTTTTGAGTTCTCCTCGTTAGGACTGATAAAATTCATAAAAGAACTGAACGAAAAAAAGAACACAGAGCTCTTTATCGGCTGCGGAGCAAACCTTAATGCAAACCTCGATATGGAGATAAAAAGAACAAAGGAAAAAATAGCTGCTGGCGCAGAGTTCGTTATGACACAACCTTGTTTTGATATGATCAGTATTGAAAAATTTGTAAAGTCAATCGAAGCTCCTGTTTTCATTGGTCTGCTAACATTATACTCGAAGGAAGAGGCTGAGAACTTGAATAAAATGATGCCTGGCATATTCCCAACAGACGTGTTTGAAGAAAATCTAGACGACGTGTATGCGAATTTGGTAAAAGAAATTAAAGAAGCTGGAGCAAGAGGCGTTAACATAATGCCATTTGGAAGTTTTGAAAAAGCAAAGACACTGATCCAATAGTCATAGAGAAACATTAAGATTTCTAGCGATCTTACGCGCCTCGTCCAAATCTGTCACATATTTTTCAACAAACTTCGAAGGCGTCATGCCATATTCCCTATGAATAGTATGCATGGGGAATAAACAACCGCCAACTATGGCGTCAGGACTCCAGGCAACAACGTTTACGCCTTCAGAGCTTATCCAATATCTCATTCCCTCTTCTGTTTTTAATTGTACTGTTTTCTTATCATGGCTATTGCTATATTCCACAACTTGACTATGAGCCCTCTCTAAAATAGGAACAAGCCTTTGAATCGCATCTTTATCAAACTTCTTTAAAGCTACAATAGCATTGAAAAAATCAGTATCCTGCATAAAAATCCATAGAACAGTAAAACTTAAATCCTTATTTGTTCTTTAACCTGTCTTATATAATCCTGAACATAGCAACCAAACAGCCAAGGATTCCTTATATCAATTTTATATGCATATTTGCATCCTCTGCAAAAGACCGAGTTTACTATTCTGTTATCATTTTTACAATCAAATCTTGTATAGAGAAAATCGTCATTACCTGACTTGACTGCTTCTTTAATTTCCTCTTCATCCTTCTTTGTTAGCTTCAGTATTATGTCTAGTTCTTTTTTCATAATTAATTTAGAACAGAAAAGGATTTAATCGAAACAGTAATGGATTTTCTGGAAAGTCTTCCTAAATTCCTCGACATCCTTCTTGATGTTTCTTTTTTCTTTTATTGCTTTCTTAAAGAACTCTGCCACTTCCTCGATGTTATGCTCCTTCATACCAATTCTTGTCAGTTCTTGTGTACCAAGTCTTATTCCAGACGGGTTCTTGGTTGCGTCCTGCGGAGTGTCTATTGGCAAAGACATCTTGTTGCATATTATGTTGTTCGCTTCAAGTATTTCAGCGACAGTTCTTCCACCACCAAACTCTTTAACATTAACAATCACTTGATGCGATTCTGTAAAATCCTTCTCAGGACAAAGGACCTTAAAGCCTAGGTCATACAGAGCTCTTCCTAATGTTTTAGCATTTTTAATTACCTGCTTAGCATATTCTTTCCCATACTCGTTCATCTCCAATGCTGTTATTGCTAGCGATGGCAAGCGATGAATGTGATGATTTGATATTGTACCTGGAAAAATTGCTGTCTGGACTTTTTTCCAGTCTTTTTCATCCAGCTCTTTCTTACCAACTATTATTCCGCCCTGCGGTCCCTGGAATGTTTTGTGAGTAGAGGAGCAAATGACATCAGCACATTCTTCCAAAGGCTCTTGGAACATTTTGTTATAAACCAACCCGAATACATGAGCAGAATCATAGGCTATTTTTATGCTAGTATCAATCTGCTCTTTGATTTCTTTTATTGGATGAGGGAAGAGGAACATTGAAGCTCCGAACATCACGACCTTAGGATTTGTTTTTTTAATCAATTGAACTGTTTTATCAACATCAATATTCATCTCAATTGGATCAAAGAACATGTCTATTGAATTAAGGCCTCGTACGCCTGCCATGCCCCATTGGGTCGAGCTGACATGGGCACCATTAGGAATTCCTAATGCGATTATATTTTCACCTGGTTTTGCAAATGCAGCATAAATAATTAAATTAGCAACTCCGCCTGATATCGGACGACAGTCCACAAAAAGTGTATTAAAATTCTTTCTAAATATTTCATTGCAAAGCTCTTCTATGTCATAAGAATGCTGTGTGCCATGATAGTGACGCTCAGGTCCACTATGTTCGTTATACCTCCCTGCAAAATCAGTTACAAAATATTTTTCTGCTAATGGCGACATCAAGGACTCTGAAGCAATCATGTTTATGCATTGTTCCCTTCTCCATTTGTTATGAGTGTTTACAATGTCTATTATCTTGTCAAGCATTTAACCACCGCCGAAAGCAACTACAAAACCTATTATCGTAAAGATTACTGATGTAATTATTAATATTATGCCTAAATTGAAGGTGTTTGCACCACCAAGGACTAGCTGCAGGCCAATGTAGAACATTATTATGTCTCTTATCATGCCTTTAAACCCCATCAAATCACTCTCAAAATTAGAACTTGAAACTTTAAAAATATTTTTACTGAACCAAAAGGCATAAATAATTTAAAATATCATTAGGATTAATGACTTCAAAAATTGCTGAAAACTGGCCTATACTTTCTGGAAAATATGAAGTTGGAAACAAAGAATCTAATGTTGCTATTGCAACTCTTTCAAGCAAATTTAACTTCCCAAAGGATTTATTTACTCTTTGTGGAGAGATGAGAACAGAGAACCTTGGAATAGAAAGAGTAATAATAAACACAATCTCTAACTGCAATATAAGGTATATTGTAGTTTGCGGCAAGGAATCTAAAGGGCATTTTTCAGGTCAAAGCTTGGTTGCAATCCATGAGAACGGAATTGACGAGAACGGTAGAATCGTCGGTTCAAAGGGAGCCATACCTTTCATAGAAAATATTCCGAAAGATGTAGTGGAAAGATTTAGAAGACAGGTAAAAAAGGTTATAAATTTAATTGACGAAACTGATGTTATAAAAATAATTGAAAAAATCAAGCTTATTCCAAGAGAAGAAGCATATAATGAAGAACCTTTTATTTTTAGGCTAATTGAAGAAACTAAAAAAGAAATAGCCTATAGCGGAAATAATGTTGTGATTGCTGATAATTTAGTTTTTGATCCAATAAACTTTATAATTTGTGATTAGATGTTCAAATTCCCAAAAGAATTGAAGACTGTTGAAATTGGAAGCGTAAAGGTTGGCGCTAATAACCCAATGCTTCTAATTGCAACAATGCTTTACAGTGAAGAGAAGAGAATAAGGACTATAAATGGAATAGACTTTGATGAAGCAAGAAGACAGATTGAGACTGTCTTAAATTTAAAAGAAAAAACTGAGCTGAACTTTCTTTTAGACGTATTCTTCGACAAGGAAGATGATTTTGAAAAGATAATTAATTTTGTAAATGCTTTCAACATTCCTTTCTCCATTGACTCGGAAGACTGGGAGACTAGAATAAAAGTGCTGAAACATTGTAATGAAACTGGACAATCAAAGAATACTGTATATAACTCTATAAACTATGGCATGAACGAAGATGAAAGAGATGCAATTAAAGAACTAAGGCCTGAAAATGCTATACTTCTCGCTTACAATCCTTTGGACAGCTCAGTCAAAGGAAAAGTTGATTATGTTAAGAGTAGGCTCTTGCCATTTTCGCAGAATGCAAGAATAAAAAATGTCTTAATTGACAGCGGCGTAGTACCAATCGGTGCCGGCTCGTTGAACTCTATAAAAGCTGTCATAGCTTTGAAAGCTGAGCTAGGATACCCAACAGGCAGTGGTATTCATAACATTGCATCTGAATGGGTTCATAGCTTGGATAAGCCTGTCAGAGAAATATGCGACTCTAGTCTTTGCGCATGCCAAGCAATACTTGGTGCTGATTTTATACTTTACGGCCCTATAGAATCATCATGGCGAGTGTTCCCTGTTGTAAAAATGATATCAGAGATATTAAAGGATGAATGAAATGACCGACTTCGAGTTCGATATAAAGGGATTTTTTGTCATTCTTGTTGATCATGAAAAAAATAAAATAGTAGTTGAACATTATAATTATGTAAAAGACAAGAAACTTATTAAGACTGGAAAAATAAATGAAGTAGTAGAAGGTGTAAACGCAGAAGAACTCTGCAAAAAGATAATCAAAAGAGGACTTTTATCAAGATTAGACCATGCGTCATATTTAGGAAGGGAACTGCAAAAAGCTGAACAAGCTTTAAAGCATGGTTTTGAATATACGCAAGAATAAAAGGGTGATAAAACGAGTTATGGTGTAAAATTTGTTCAAGCTGAAACTCTTGGTGAAGGCTGGGAAAAGGCTGTCTTCACAATGATGACTGAAGGTTTTGACAGATGGGTCGAAGCGCCTGAGTTTAGAACAATGACAAAGGACTCTCCAATGTTTTTGATGATATCTAACCCTATGAAAGAACCTCGTCTTTCATCACTGGCTCCAATAAGCATTAAACTAGTCCAGGAGTATGCAGATAATTTAGTAAACGGCTTGCCGCCTGAAAAGGAAAATTCATTTGACTATACTTATTATTCTAGATTAAGATGCTATCCTGACTGTCAGATAAGAGCTTGGATGCCGAACGTAAGCAATGAAAAGGAAATAAATGATTTTGTCCAAAAAACAACTGGCGGCAAATGTGTTGTCAAAAGAATAGACCAAGTCCAAAAAGCAATTGAAACCTTGAAAAAGGATTTGGGAAGAAGGTCTGTTGTAATGCATACATGGATACCGATGCGTGACTTGGAAAAATTCACTCCGCAAAGAAAAGACACCTCTTCGCCATGCCTAGTCATAATTCATCCACAGATAGTTGAGGATAAGATTCATTTCAATGTCGTCATGAAGACAAATGACTTGTTCAGCGGCTGGCCCGGAAACGCATTTGCATTCACGGCATTACAGAAATACATGGCTGAACAACTGGAAGTCGAGGTAGGCAGTTACAGCCATTTCTCAGTTGCAATGCAAATATACCAAGATCAATACGATTTTGCAAATAAAGTAGTTGAAAAATTCAAGAAATGATTTTATGGACATACCACTAGCACCTGTAGAGAAGATATTGAAAAAATCTAACATGAGAATCAGCGATGACGCTGTTAAGGAATTTGCCATTCTGCTGGAAGAACTGACAGCTGATGTTGCAGCAGAGGCAGCAGCAATTGCAAAAAGCAAGGGAAGAAAAACAGTGCTAATTGAGGATATAGCAGAAGCTAAGAGGAAAATCAAGTAGATTTTATTTTTTTGACTTGATCTCTGCGATTATTAATATAAGGTTTACTATGTTAATCGCAAGAAGATACAAACCTAAAATGTTTGCAAAAATACTATAATAGTAAGGTATTGAATAACCTCTTTCACTAACGTAACTTCCTGGCAGTTGCGAGTCAGATGGTATTAAAAATATACAAGTTAATATTGAACTAAGTAAGATAAAGGAAAGGATTGTAAATAAAACTAAATTAGATTTCTTCATGTATTTTAAATTGAAATCTTTACTTATAAATCAAGTAGATTTTTGAGACAACACGACAACTAAGAAGATTACACCAAGCATAAGCATAAAAATACTTATTCCTAAAATCCCTGTTCCAACATTAATGTCAGAGGAATACTCTAGTATACCAAACAATAATAACGGAACTCCTACAAGAATAAGCGCGAGTGAAAAGAAAATTGAAAATGCCTTAGGCTCTGCCATAAAGTATAATTAATTTTTATATATTAAGATTACTTCTGTTGATAGTAAAAAAAGAATATAAACGTTAAAGAGTAATTTGATTTATGGATTTTAACGAGTTACTTCAGAAGATAATTGAAAAGACCGGACTTTCTCAAGACGATGTTCAAAAAAAGATACTTGAAAAACAACGAGAGTTGTCAAACCTGGTCTCCAAGGAAGGAGCTGCTTACATAATAGCAAAAGAACTAGGCTTGGACGTCTTCACTAAGGCGAAGAGGAGACTTGAAATAAGAAATGTCGTACCAAAGATAAGGGATTTAAAAATAACAGCAAGAGTCATAAGAATTTTTGAGACTAGAAACTTCCAAAAGAATGGAAAAAAAGGAAAAGTTGCAAGCATTATACTTGGAGATGAAACTGGGAACATAAGACTTTCTTTATGGGATAACCAAACTGACATAATTGAAAAAATAAAACCTGGGATGGCAGTCGAGACTTTCGGAGCATACACGAGGGATAATGGTTTGGGTGGAGTGGAACTACGACTTGGAAACAAAGGCGGAGTAAGAATTTTAGAACAATGTGAATTGCCAACATTAGACAAACTGCAAAAGCCTTTTGAGATAGAAAGGAAAAACATCATAGCCCTTAAGGAAGGAGAACCCGCTGAACTAAGGGCATCGCTCGTACAACTTTTTGAGACCAGCGTTTTTTATGAAATCTGCCCTCAATGCGAAAGTAGAGTAGCGAAGGAAGGAAAGACCTTCAAATGCTCAGAACATGGAGTTGTAGAACCAACTAAAACCATAGTCTTATCAGGAATAATCGATGATGGTACTGCCAACATAAGAGCAGTTTTTTTTAGAAACGTAGCATTGGACTTGATAGGAATGGACATAAAACAAGCCTTGGAAAAAGAAGATGAATTCTTTGAGAATCTAAACATACTAGGAAAGGAATTCATCATGGTTGGGAAAGCTAGAAAGAACAAAGTGTTCGAAAGACTGGAATTTGTTGTTAATAACGTTAAAGAAATTGACCCGATAGAAGAAGCTCATAAAATTATAAATATGTTAGCATCGAATGTTTAAGTGAGTTCTATGAGTAAAAAAATTGAAGACATTTCAGACCTACCTGGCGTGGGTGAAAAAATAGCAGATAAACTAAAAGAAGCCGGCTATACTGACATGATGGCTCTGGCTGCAGCCTCGCCTCTTGAAGTAGTTGCTGCTGCTGAAATTGGAGAAGTGACAGCATCGAAGATAATCTATGCTGCAAGAGGAGCATTAAACATTGGCTTTGAAAAAGCAACTGTCTTCCTTGAAAGAAGGGAAAATCTAGGTAAAATATCAACTGGATCAAAAAACTTTGATAAACTCTTAGAAGGTGGAGTAGAAACTCAAACAATAACTGAAACCCATGGAGCTTTTTCTAGTGGTAAATCGCAGCTCGGATTCCAGCTGGCAGTAAATGTTCAACAACCTAGAGAAAAAGGCGGCCTAGGTGGCGGTTGTTTATTCATTGACTGTGAGAACACGTTCAGACCTGAACGTGTTAAACAAATAGCTGAAGCCAAGGGATTAGACGCAAAGGAAATTTTAGAAAACATTTATGTTGTAAGAGCTTATAATTCTGACCATCAAATGGTTTTAACTGAAAAAGCTGGAGAATTAATTAAAGAAAAAAATATCAAACTTTTAGTAGTTGATTCTGTCACATCACTTTTTAGGGCTGATTATTTAGGAAGAGGAGAACTGGCAACAAGACAACAGAAGCTAAACAGACATTTGCATACTTTGCAGAGGTTAGCAGAAGTATACAACCTAGCAGTTTATGTCACAAACCAAGTAATGTCAAGACCTGACATACTTTTCGGTGACCCAACAGTGCCAATTGGTGGTCATATACTTGCTCACCAAGCTGGAACTCGTCTTTATCTAAGAAAGTCAAAAGGAGATACAAGAATAGCAAGAATTGTCGACTCACCGAATCTGCCTGAAGGTGAAACTATTTTTAGAATAACCACTGATGGAATCAAAGACACAGAAGAAAAATAATATTAAATAAAATCTACTTTCTTAACTACTTCTGATTTTCCTTTAGACTCAAAAATTGTACGTAAAATTTCATGCATTTCTAGAGTTTCTGGGTGGAAATCAGCATCGCGCTGTAAAAGAAAATCTGGACGTAAAAGGTAGTATGATTCAAACTCATCTAAATGACTTAAAAGCCTAACATCAATTGTTCCGCTCTTGTCGCAGGTTGGATAATCTTTGGAATTCCCACAGCGTGGAAAACATATATTATTAAAGTTACTGTCTATATTCGTATAAATTTTACTTTTACTTTCAAACCCTCTTAATTTAGAAGCAGCCTCTTTGGACATGAAAGTTTCATTTTCTAATCTTGGATAACATCTTGAATTACAAGGAAAATAACATGCACCACTAGACCACAAAGAATGTTTAAATGGATAAACTTCATGTAAATTTCTTATTTTTAAATAATCTTCTATTCTTCTAGATTCTACTTTCTGGTTTGCCAAAGTGCCAGCACAAATTCTTTCTAATTCTTCACTAAGCTTCTGAAGTTCAATAGTCAATATTTTACCATTAGACAATATCTTTCTCTGCAATTATTATGAAATCTCCAACAGATCTGACAGCAGAAAAGGGTATTAACAATCTGCCTTTATCATCTTCTGCAAGCTTTAACTCCATTGTTTGTTTTGTTGGTTCAGCAATAACTATGTTCATTAATTCTCCTGATTCTGTTATAAAATTAACATCTCCAACGACGCCAAACTTTCTTCCAGTATCTTCAGAAACAATGACCTTTCCTACTAAATCCTTGGCTCTAACCTTATCCATTCTTATCACCTTACTATATACAATTAATTTTAGATATTTAAATTTATGTTATATGCATTATATACTTAAATGATATTCTTGATTAATTTTACGACTTTACCCTCCATCTGCTTTTTTGTTAATCTTGAATTATCTATAGCATAATCTGCTTTTTTTAATAACTGCTTTAAACCTACTAATTTGCCAAGTTCTGACTTATCTCTTTCTCTTAGATATTTTATTGATTCTTGCTTGCCGAACCTACCCCTTTCTATTTCTCTTTGAGCTCTCATTTTAAAAGAAGACTGTATTTTTATTAAGAAAATTTTGCATTTGTACATTTTTTTAAACAATGCTAATTCCTTTGGAGATCTTAAACCATCTATAACAATTATGCCTTTGTAATTTTTCATCTTTTTCCAAAGCCTTTCAACAACCAAATACTCTCTTCCGGCATGGAACCAAAGTCTCATTTTTGTATCATTTTCAGGCGTATAAGGAAGACCTCTTCTCTTAATTTCTTCCCTGATGATATCGCCTGTCTTAAGAGCTTTTGCATGAAAATGCTTTTTAATAGCATCTGCTGCAAATGACTTTCCTGAACCAGGTAATCCCACTATTAAAATCAGAGCCTTTTTCATAGAACTATTTAGTTAAAATTAAAATAAAAAAGAAAGAAAAATTATTGAATTACTGGATTCAAACCGTAAACACCGTCTTTAATTTCATAATTAACAATTTGTCTCTTTCCATTTGGCAAAAGGCTAATTGTTTCACTGGGAATACCGCCGAAAAGACTGTCTAATGGTGTTGGTATTCTACCATTATTTTTTGTTACACAACTTACACATACACTACCCATATAATCACCATATAGTAATTACTATTAAATAGTATTTAAAGATAACTACTTAATAGGGGTAACGTTTAAATATCTGTTATACTATTTATCTAGCATGGATAGAAATGCGTACAAGCTTGCAACAAGTCAAGTGGGCATTGAAGATGGAAGTATTCGTGTAGGAAAGGAATTAATTTCTTTAGACGAAGGTAGAGATATGGTTCAAGGCTTCTTAGGAGTAAGGCCTAAATACCCAATAGATGTTGCTTTAAAATTAAATGAAGCAAGAGGTTATTTTAAACAGCTTTTAGATGACTACCACAGAAAAAGAAATTAAGACTGAACGAACAGTGTTTTTATCTTAGGAGTTAAAGCATACATAAAGGCTTTACCTCTAGCTTCTCTTTGAACATAGCCGTCTAGCATTAGCCTTTTCAAGATATTGTTAACTGATCTTATTGCATGTCCCTTAGTCTTGTAGCTTTTCATATCTAATTCATCAACTATTGCTGTCGGTATTAACCAGTCTCTTTTTGATAAAGCTTCTAGAATCTTCCTTTGTTTGTAGGGCAAGCTTCTAAATTGTTCTTCTGAAGGTGGTTTAGGCATGAATGTGACAACAGGCTCTTCAACTCTCACTTTTGGAAGTTCGATTTCTCTATGTTCTTCTATACCTTTTTCATCTATAACATCAAGATTTTTCTCCAAAGCAGTATTAACCAGCCTATCACAGTATTTTAAGACCTCTCTTGGAAAGCCACCAGTTCTCTCATAAATCTTCTCCAAAGCTGCATCTGTAAACGGCTCTATTCCTCTCCCACCAGCACTCTCAATTCTTCTCTGTATTAGCTGCTTTGTTTCAATTCTGTTTAAAGAACTCAGAGTTATTCTAGTAGTTATTCTTTGATCTAAAGTCTCTAACTCTGACTTTATCTTGTTTTCTAGAATAGGCATTCCAGCAATAACTAGGCTCACATTATTAACTTGATCTGTCAAGACTCTAAGCCATTCTAAAACATTCTTATTAGTTTCATGGGCTTCATCTATTAGAAATACCAAGTGCTCATCTTTCAATTTTCTATTTATATAATTAGGAAGATTGTATAAAGTTGGTTTTTTGCCAAGTAGCCTCTCAAAGAAACTAATCCCAAAAATGTCTGTAAATATGTTAACTAGCTCTTCTGGCTTTTCTGGTGGCTTGCTTACATATAATTTTGACATGTCGTAATTCATCTCAAGCCATTTAAGAAAGGTGGTTTTGCCACTTCCTGTATTACCTGAAACTAGAGCAATCTTATGCTTGTTTTTGATATGATTATGAACTGCCTTAACTTGGTCATCATAGCCTACGAAAAGCTTTGGATCTATTTTAAGAACAAATGGATTTTCCTTCCAACCCCATTTTGAGATTTCTTCAGGCATAAATGTTCACATAATATTCACGTGAACTAAATATTTAAGCTTTACTATGTTCACGTGAACATGAAATTCACATGTGAAGTTTTTGTGAAGATAAAATGAACATTTCTTTAGGAAAATCCCCGAAAAATGCCATTTAATGTGAAGATGACGTGAAACTCAGTGGCATTTTTAGCTTTTTTGAAACTTCAACAGGTTTGTGAGAGTTTTCACGTGAAGATTTCGTGAAGTTCATATAATGTTCACGTGAAGTTCGTATGATATTCACATGTTCACGCGTGAAGTTAACGTGAAGATGTTTATATGTTAAACTTTATACTCGATGTTCACGTGAAGATGTAGTGTATGTGATACAAATGTGTGGAGAAAGTGCGAGCGTTAAATGTGAAGACGTGAAGATTTTATGAACGTTGGCGTGAACATTTTTATCGACAAAAAACGAATTATAACAGTGTTTTACACGATAATTAACGTAAAAAATAGGCTTAATTAATTTTAAATAGTTGATTGAATCATATATATAACAGGTGTTATAAATGGGCTCAGGAATTCATAGAACAACAATAAAAAATATCAATGATATATTAAATTTACTAAAGGAGGTAGGTGAAATCCATATAAGAGGTATTTCAAAGTCTCTAAATCTAAATCCTTTTGTAGTTTCTAATATAGTTGAGAAGTACCTATCTTACTTTTTAGAAATAAGGAGTATAGATCAATTCGGCTTAAGAATAAAACTCGTGAAACTAAAGCCTGGAATGGAAAATACTACTGTAGAAGATGTAATAAAGTACGTGAATCTCAAGAAGAAAATAAGAAATATTTAAATACTACTAATAAGTAATAAATATTATGGGAGAACAAACAACTTTTGACTTGATTAATTTAGTAATGAGATGTGGTGCTTTTCCAAATATCGGAGATTTTAATAGAGCTAAAAATGCTTATTCAACTTTATTTGAGAAGGGTATTCTACGTGAAGGAGAAAATATCTATACGATGTCACGCGTAGGAACTGCTATTCCTGGGAAAGTTACAAGATCATTCGAAAACTATTTACAGGACAATTGTAATGTACCTTCTGATAAGTTAAGAGATGCTACATTGACTGTAATCGAAGCTAGAAGGGCTACTCCTGTTTTATCTCCTTAGCAACTATCTCTAAGCTTCCTTTGTACTCTTCTACCCTACCTAGAACTGATACCTGGTCTCCAACCTCTATTTCATACATACCATCTATATTTGAACTCTTAAAGGCTACTACAGATACCTCTCCAGATGTATCTGCAACCTTTAGAAAAGTGTGTCCATCCTTGCTAACGTAAATCGAATTTACCATACCTGTAATCCTTTCTATCTGGCCTTGTTTTAGCTCTGAAATCTTAACTGTGTTTTGCTCATTATACCTAACTAAGAAGAATAAAGCTACTATTCCTATGGCAGCTACTGCAATTGATATCTTTATTATGTTCATAACCTTAGTAAGGTCGCTTGGAAAATGAATTTTTCTTACTACTTTTAGTGGTAATAACATATAGTTTTATATACTACTTATCAGTAATTATTTTATATGTCTTGCAACGAGGTTAATGATAGAGCAATTCAATATGGAGAACGTATAGGCATGAATATGGCAACTGCATATATGAATGGAAATATGACAGCCTTAGGCATTGCTTCAAACGATTTGTGTAATGCTAGGGCAGCAATAGAAAGAAATCCTGATTCTTTAACAAGATACTTTACTAAGAGAGACATTAATCTGGGTGTTAATTTAGCTCTTGCTTCAAAAAGAATAGAGAGAAAGGTATCATAATTAGATTTTAATGCTAAATACTTCTTCATATACAGGCCCGTTAGAAGATAGCTTAGATTGAAACATTGTAATTCTATTTATCATCATTTTACCAACTTCTATGTCTTCTAATTCCTTTAGAAGGACTATCATCTCATTCTTATTTCTTCCTGATCTTACTCTACCTAGAGTCAAATGAGGTACGAACCTTTCTTTGCTTTCAAACCCTAAAGATTCTAATGCATTTTCTATCATTTCAGCTAACGAAGCTAGGGTTTGATAGCCTTCTTTTACTCCTAACCAAATAACTCTTACATAGCTATTATTTGGGAAAGCTCCTACTCCTGTTATTTTTATTTCGAAAGGTTGAAATTGCTTAAAAATGTCTTCTACAGCTTTCTTTACTTTTTCAACGTCTTCATCGCTTATTTCCTCAAAGAACTTCAAGTTAAAATGCAAGTTTTCTCTTTCAACGAACTTGATATCAAAATCAGAAAATCTGTCTTGGATTGCTTCTATTCTTGGCTTTAATTCATTTGGAATTGATATGCCTAGAAATGCACGCATAATTTTTTATTTAATTTCAATATTAATAAACATTTTGATATTTCCAGAGGAAAAATATGTTGTATAATACCTAAAACTATATAAATGTTTAGTAATAGTAATCTATTACTTGTGTTGGAAAATTAGAAAAACACAACATCTTGTGTTATTAAGGTGTGATTAGCTTGAAATGCCCATTTTGCTCTTCTAGTAATACCAGAGTCATTGATAAAAGAAAAGATGAGGAATTAGGTGCCAATAAAAGGCGTAGAGAATGCTTAAAATGTGGAAGAAGATTCACAACATTTGAAAAAGTAGAAGTCGAAGATATGGTAGTTGTCAAAAAAGATGGAAGAAGAGAATCCTTCAGCAAAGACAAGATAAAGAAAGGTGTTATAAGAGCTTGTGAAAAGCTCCCTGTTTCTTATAAAACAATTGAAAAGCTCGTAGACGACATAGAAGCTGAAGTAAGGTCATTTGGCCAGGAAGAAGTAGCTGCAACTGTTTTAGGAGACATGGTAATGAAAAAACTTAAGGAAATAAATGAGGTTGCTTATGTAAGGTTTGCATCTTACTACAAGTCTTTTACAGACATAACATCTTTCCAAAAGTCTTTAGATGCAGTAAACGTCATATCAGAAGAGCAAACAAAGGATTCTACTGATATCCACTTGTTTGTTTCAGCACCAACTCAAGGGTTAACTTCCAAGTGGGATAGACAAAAAATAATAGAAGCCTTAATGAACGAGACTGGAATCACTAAGGAAGAAGCTGAAAGTATAGCAGTATCAGTTGAAAAGAAAGTCCTGGGCTCTGGGATGAAAACAATCACAGTAAGTTTGGTGAGAGAGCTAGTTGATAATGAACTTTTTGAGAGAGGACTTGGAAAGAAGCTGGAAAAACAACAAACCCTTGGAATACCAAGCTTTAATTTGAATCAAATAATTTTCACAAAAAGCAATGAAAACAGCAACATTGCTGCAAACAACCCAGAAGCAGTTAACATGGAAATAGCTGAGGTCATACTTAAACAGTATGCATTAAAAGAAATATTTTCTAAGGACGTAGCTGATGCGCATATGGGTGGAGCAATACACATACACAACCTAGGAATGCCTATAAGAGTTTATTGCTCAGCGCACTCGCCTGAGTATTTGAAAAAATATGGATTAAGATTGCTAAACCTGTCAACTGCATCTACACCGGCAAAGTATGCTGGCACATTGACGGGCCATATAAACACCTTCTTAGCTTCTATGCAAGCTTATTATGCAGGAGCTTTGGGCCTTGCTTACATAAACATATTCTATGCGCCGCTACTCGTAGGATATGATTATAAGAGAATGAAACAAGAAGCTCAGTATTTAATTTTCTCATGCTCTCAGAATGCATTTTCAAGAGGTGGCCAGACTTTGTTTATAGACTTTAACATCCATCTAGGAATCCCTTCTTATCTTAAGAACGTGCCAGCTATAGGAGCTGGCGGGAAATATATGCATAAAATGCCAGATGGTTCGATAAAGTATTTAGATGATGTTCCAAGAGATGAAAAAGGAGACTTGGTCCAACCAAAAGAGGGAAGGATTCTAACTTATAGTGATTTTGAACACGAAGCACAATCATTTGCAAAAGCAATGATGGAAGTCTGGATGGCTGGCGACTCTGATGGAAAGCCATTTCCCTTTCCAAAATTCAACTTACATATTAACAATGAAACTTTCACTGACCTAAAGCAAAATGAATTGTTTAATTTTGCATGCAAAGTCTCTTCTGCTAATGGAGCAACATATTTTGTTTTTGATAGAGAGGATGCAACCTTAAGCCAATGCTGCAGACTTAAAACAAAAATAACTGACAACTATATGATACAACACCCAGAGTCTATGCGATTCTGTGGTTTCTTGAATGTAACATTGAACTTGCCACAGGCAGCATATAGAGCTGAAGGTGATTTGGATAAAACAATTGAAGAAATAAGGAAAACTATGGATATTGCTGCAAAGGCACACTTGCAAAAGAAGACTTTTATAAGAAAAATATCTAGCCAACCTGGCGCTCCACTTTGGCAATTAGGCATGGCAACTCCTGATGGAAAGCCTTATGTTGACTTAGAAAAGGTAACACATATCATCGGCCTGATTGGTCTTAACGAGTGTGTTAAAAGAGTCACAGGACAGGAACTCCATGAAAGTGATGAAGCATACAAAACAGGACTAAAGATCATTTCAGCGATGTATTTCAAATGCAAAGAACTTGAAAAGGAACTAGGAGTTAAATTCACTCTTGAAGAGACTCCTGCAGAAAGCACCTCATTAAGACTTGCAAAGCTTGATATGGTAAAATACCCTGAGGCAAAGAATTATATAAGAGGGAACATGGAAAATGGAGAAGTATATTATACGAACAGCATACATTTTGCACCAGATGCACCGTTATCAATAATTGAAAGAATAGACAAGCAAGGAAAGTTTAATTCTCTAATAGAGTCTGGTTCAATAACTCACTTGTTTGTAGGCGAACACTTACCTGATGCAAACTCTATAGCAAATCTAGTCAAAAAAACATGGGATAACACACAATCTGCTCAAATAGTCTTCTCGCCTGAATTCACAGTATGCGATGATTGCAAGAAAGTTTCATTAGGATACAAGAGAAGCGATGAGAACAATTGCAAATTCTGCGGCAGCGACAATATTTATGGTATCAGTAGAGTCGTCGGATACTATTCAATAATTGGCGGAAAGAAAGATGGAAGGGAATTTGAAGGATGGATAAAAAGCAAGCAAGGAGAGTTTAAAGACAGACAAAAAGGAAACTATGGTGATATAAATGCAAATCAAAATATTTTGGCAACCTGAATGCCCCAAGTGCCCACAAGCAAAGGAACTTGGAGAGAAGCTAAAGAAAGATGGACTAGAAGTCGAACTATTTAACGTAAAGGAAGTTGATGGTCTTTCCGAGTCTTTGTTTTATGATGTATTATCGACCCCATCTATTGTCATTGTTGATGACGGAGAGAAAAAGGCTGCTTGGTATGGAGACATCCCAGATTTAAAAGATATAAAAGATTTTCTATGAAAATAAAAGGTTTTATAAAAAATACATTCATCGAATATCCTGGAAAAATTGCTGCAATGATATTCTTACCTAGCTGTAATTTTAGATGTTCTTTCTGTTTTAACCCAAAGCTTATACTAGAGAGCGACAAAATAAAAGATGTTGATGAAAAGGAAGTCTTTGGATTCTTAGAAAAGCAGAAAAAATGGATTGATGCTGTTGTAATAAGCGGCGGCGAGCCGACTTTGCACAAGGACTTACCAGATTTTATCAGGAAAATAAAAGCAATGGGGTACCTGGTGAGAATCTATACCAATGGCACGAACCCTGAAATGCTGAAGCAATTGATTGACAAAAAACTGATAGACTCGATTGCAATGGATATCAAGGCACCTTTAACAAAGAGCAGTTATGAATCTGTAACAAATGTCAAAGGTATGATAGAAAAGGTAAAGAAAAGCATTTCATTGATAATGAGCTCTGACTTGGACTATGAGTTTAGGACAACTGTCGTGCCAACTATGCATTCGGAAAAGGATATAGAAGAAATTGCAAAATATGTTAAGAACGCTGATATGCTTATATTACAAAAATTCCTTCCTGAAAATGCTTTGGATAATAAATTGAAAAAATTGAAAACGCAGAACGATGAAGAAATGGAAAAACTTGCTAACATTGCTAGGAAGTATGTTAAGAACGTAAGTTGGAGATAAACTATGAGTAAATATTTTGAAGTAGCTATGGTATTAGCAACCTTAACAGGATTTGCTGGCATAATCTGTAGTCTTATGTTTTCTTTGGTTTACCAAATTCAAGGACAAAAAATAGATATTGCTAAATTTTTTATAGATCTTTCAATTCAACAACCAGATCAATTTAATCAAACTGATGCTAATAAAATAATAAACAGTTATGAAGGAGAACAACAATATGCAGCATATTTCGCAATTGGATTATTTATAATAGGATTAATACTTTGTTTATTTTCTTTATTTTTTGCTATTAAAGGCTTTAAAGAAGAGAAAGATTAACAATATGATTAATTCACATTGTTGGCATTGTTATATTAACATTCTTTACTAGAACATGCGGTGTAAGAACAGGAGACTGCCCTTCCAGCCCCCACCAAATAATCCATTCAGGTTTGTTTGCCAAGTCAGAAAAATTCTCTAAGATTCTTTGAAGATTATCAGTAATTCTTATCCCTTTCAATGACTTTACAATTTCTCCATTCTTTATCAGAAATATACCGTCTCGCGGTATGGTTGAGAAATCGCCTGACAAATAATTCTGAAACCTAGTGTACCAAACATTAGTAACATATATGCCGCTATCAATTTTTTTTATTAACTTCTCTTTTGTAATCTTTCCATCTTTCAGAATTGTGTTAGTCGGAGACGGTGCAATTAAGCCTGCGTTAGAAGTGGTCTTAGTTTTGTACTTCTTTGCTGTAGAAGTGTTGTGTAAATATTTTTTTAGAACTCCTTTTTCAATTATGCTCGTTGTTTGCGTAGGAGCTCCTTCATCATCAAACACACTAGAGAAATAACCGTTTTCCTTTCTACCATCATCAATTAAATTAACAATTGGACTTCCAATCTTCTTGTTTAACTTGTCTTTAAGGAATGAGAATCCAGAGTCTACCATAAATGCAGAAGCAGACCTGCTTGTAAGGTTCAATAGATTAGCTATGGCAAGTGGCTCGAATAATATATCAAACTTTCCTTCTTCAGCTTTCTCAGGATTCCTAGCAAGTTTAGATATTTCACCAGCCCTTCTCCCTAATTCTTCTGGTTTTATTTTACTTAAGACCCGAGAGCATGATGCAGCATGGCCGGATTCATCATCTGCATTAAAGGCACGTATTGACAATTGAATGGAAGTTGCCTTCTCACTAGCAGAAACATTGTTTGAAGTCTCTAAGCTTCTTTCACTATAGCTTGTATAAAGAATTCCTGCAGTATTCTTACTATTCTCAAGAGCAGAATTAATCATTGACTCGACTATGTCAGTTGTATCTGCACTAATTACCTTCTTGTCAAATGACTTTGCTATCTGTTTGTATCTGAAAGGACCTTCAGCTATTCCAAGATAGTTCTTATTTTCTTGAAGCATTTTTGCGTTCTTGATCAGATTCCTTATAGAATTTTTCAAAGCTTCCTCAGAGGTATCAAAAAGAACTGTAGTAATAACTTTTTTCTTACAAGCTATGAATATCTTGCAGCTTTCCATTTTCCATTTCTGTGAAACAGCTATGCTGTTATTTGCAAACTTAACTTGTTTAGTTTCTCCATTATTTTTTTCAATAATAACATCACCTGCGCCTTCTTTCAAGGCAAAATTTATTAAATTCATAATTACACCAAAATAATATTCCTTAATCTTATATGAGGTCCACCAAACCAAACTGGAATTCCTTGCATCGGATCTCCTTTACCACAGTTGCCTGCAACAAAATCCAAGTCTTTACCGACTGCATCAATTGAACTCCAGAACTTCGGAGTAGTTATCTCTAAGGCAGGTCTTTTCACTAGCCGTTTTAATTCACCGTTCTCTATCATGTAAGCCTCTAGCCCAGTGTACTTCTGGTTGAATCTTTTGTCATCAATGTTCCATTCCATGTAAGTTTTAATATAAACCCCATTCTTGATTGATTCTAATAATTCTTCAAAACTATGATTGCCTGGCACAACAAAAGTGTTTGCCATTCTCACTAATGGCTCGTTATACCATGCGTTCGCACGAGCAGAACCGTTGCTCTGTGTTTTTAATTCAAAAGCAGTTTCCCTGTTTTGTAAAAACGAATTTATCAGACCGTTTTTAATTAGAAGTCTTCTTTCAGCTCTCATCCCTTCCTCGTCATAAAGATAATAACCGTAACTATTAGGCAACGTAGGGTCGTCTGCAACGCTCACGATATCGCTCCCAATTTTTTGACCTAACATACCTGTTGTAACAAAAGATTTACCTGCCTGAGCTGCTTCTCTGCCTAGAATTCTATCTGCCTCGTAAGGATGGCCACAACTCTCATGAGAGGCTATGCCAACAATCTCAGGAGCAAGTATTACATCATACTTACCTTTAACAAGCTTCTTTGCTTTTGAAAGTTTAGCAAGCATATCAGCCTCGTCAGATAACTTTTCAATCAAGTTCCATTTATTAAATATCTCCCAACCACCAGAGCCGCCGTATTGAAAGGACCTTTGCTCACTGTCGCCGTTTGCAACTAGAGTTAGGGCATATTCAAATCCGATTCTTGGTATTTTAGAAATTATCCTAGAACCTTCTGAGTTAGCATAAATCTTTTCTTTTATTTCATCGTAAAGCTCAAAATATCTCATTGCCATTTTTTTGCTAAGCAACGATTTTTCTAAATCGAAAATAGCTTTTATCTTTTCATCTTGACTAACGTTCTCTAAATTAATTTTTTGCTTGACTTCGTAATTACAACCATAGACTTTTTCTTTTGAAAAATCTATTGGATTTTTAAGAATCTTATTTGAGCTCTTATTGATGGTCTTGTCTATTAGCGCTTTCAGTTTAGCAAATTCAAGAGTGTTAGAATAAAGCGTTCCTAGAAATCCTTTTTTCAAATACCTTATTGCTATCCCAAAAGTCTTTGAAATATCAGTAGCTTCCAGAACGCCGTTCTTAACAATAAATCTATCGCCAGAGGCACTTTCATATCTAACTTCTGCATAATCTGCTAGGTCTTCTACATACTTCAATACCCTTTCAACTATATCAAGCATTTCTATAATTTATTTTAATCATATATTAATATTAAATTTACTTCAAATCTTGTATTGTTAAGACTACCATGCCTTCAGGAGTTCTTATTCTTCCTACCTTCATTCCAATAACATATTTCACGCCGTTGCTTGCACACTGGTTGACGAGCTTTTGATCTACGTCGCCATCAAGTACTATAACTTCTGCATCCAGCTCTCGCATTGCTGAAAACATTTCTTTTATTGGAACTCTTCCTAATATTTCTAACGACCCGTCTAAAAAGCAAGCTGCCCTAGTTCCTGTTAAATCCTCTAGGACTTCTCTGAATCTTTGCAGTTTGTCAAACTCAATGCCTGATTTGTATGTAGGGGTCACTTTTTCAATTGCTACCTGCTCTTCCTTTACAACCTCTGGCTTTGTCTGTTCAGTTGGTTCCTTTGCCCTTAAGCATTGGAATATCTCTTTCTTACCTAGTTCCTCTACTTCCTTCCCTCTAGGTGCTCTTGCAACAAAGTCTATCTCAGCGATTGATAAAAGTTCTTTTAGGATCAAATCACCGCCTCTGTCGCCATCAAGAAAGGCCGTCGCTGTCTTTTGTTTTGAAATGTCTATAATTGGCTTTGGAACTGATGTCCCTTCAATTGCAATCACATTTTTTATTCCATTCCTTAATAGCGCTAGAACATCTGCCCTACCTTCCACAATAATTACAGAGTCGTATGTGTCTAGATTTGGACCTGCTGGTAATCCTCTATAATCTCCAATCTCTGCTACTCTTACTGCTTCTTTTATTTGCTCTGCTATTTGCTGAGGATCTGAGAACCCTTCTTCAAACATTCTCCCTAGAAGATCCTTTGCTCTATTTATGACATAGTTTCTTTTTGCGATTCTAACGTCCTCGATTTTATCAATGTAAATCTTTGCATTGCATGGTCCTACTCTTTCTATTGTTTCTATACAAGCTGCTATTAAAGCAGTCTCAGAACTGTCCAAAGAAGACGGGATAGATATTACGCCTGATGCCTTACCGTTTATATTTTTTATTTCAACATCAATTCTTCCAATTCTTCCTGTTTTTTGCAATTCCCTAAGTTCCATATCAGGACCTAACAAACCTTCAGTTTGGCCAAACACAGCGCCAATAACATCCGGCTTTTCTACAGTCCCGTCTGCCTCGAATTTAGCATAAATTGTATATTTTGAAGTTGCTTGCGCAAGTTTACTCATATATAACACCTCTTAATTCCTCAATTTTTTTGATTTTTAATTTAGCAAACATTAAACCGATTTTCCTTCTGGTTTCTTTATCTGCTTTTTTGCCGAGGTGTTGAAGAAATATGTTAAGTTTCTTTGCTATTTGCTTTCCTTCAGAGTCAAAGTCTGCTAGTATTAGCACTTCACTCTCTTTCAAGGTCTCTACTGTTTCATAGAGCCCTTTTTCAATTGTAATTATATTAGTGAAATTCAATGAGCATAAAACTTTTTTATCTCTTTTACCTTCAACTATTGTTTGTTTATCCTTGTTTTTTTCAAGTATTTCTAATAATTCTTCAACCTCTCGGTTTATCATATGTACATTTTAAAAGTATTTAAATTTATAGAATTAGCGCTCTGCTGCCTCATCTTTGCAAGCATCGCATACCCATTTATCATTAACGTTATGAAGCTCTTCTGAATAATTGCCACATACTTCGCATTCACCTTCATTAGCTTCTTCTACAACCTTTTCAGGCTCTTCAATCCTCAGGTGCTCTGTTGCTATTTCAAGCGCTGCTGGTGCAACTTTGGCGATTTCTCTTGTTGATATCATGCCAATCAACTTGCCCATAGAAACGACAGGTATTCTTTCATACTTGTACTTTGACATTGTTCTTGCTGCTTCGGAAATGTCAGCGTCAGGAAGGCAAGATATCAGTTTTTTACTCATTACTTCCTTTAAAGTGACTTTTGAAGGCAACTTGTTGTTTGCTATAACCTTGTTTATTATGTCCTCTCTTGTTACAATGCCTATTGGATTGCTGCCTTCAATCACAATAACACTACCAACGTCTTCCTTTTTCATGGTTTTTGATGCTGCAAGAACTGTCTGACTAGGCTTAGCAGTTACTACCCTATTTACCATAGCGTCCTTAACCTTTATCCCCGTTGCCATGTTATTTTCTATATTTTTAAATTATTTAAAAATATGCATAGCGGAAAGTTCAAAATAAAATCATTAAATTGGCAACAATTCAAAATAATAGATACGATAAATTTATAAATCCTATTCGTCAATATATGTTCTATGGATGCTCAAGGATTAGCAAAAGAGAACTTAGCTAAGAGAATAGCTGGTGAAATCGTTCTTAGCAATGAGGCTGGAAAGGTAATCCAAAAATGGAGAAATATCTTCAAAGAACCGCAAAGAAGACTAGCGGATGAAATGAAGATAATGCCATCAGTTATTTCTGATTATGAGAACGGCAGGAGGAAATCCCCTGGCATTAAGATTGTCAAGAGAATAGTAGAAGCAATGATATCTATTGATGAAAAGCTTGGAGGGAAAATCATACAGGAGTTTGCAGAACTGCCAACTAAGACTGCGCTATCAGATGCTGTCCTAGACATGAAAGAGTTTGACACTCCTATAAGCATAAAAGATTTTTGCAAGACAATAGACACACCAATAACGGTAAGAGAAGATCTTGCTAACAGAAATATATACGGCTATACTGTGGTTGACAGCCTAAAGGCAATAATAGACCTTTCTCCAATTGACATGGTAAAACTATATGGATTAACCAGTGAAAGAGCTCTGATATTTATAGGAGCACATAGAGGAAGAAGCTCGATGGTAGCATTAAAAGTCACTAACCTAAGACCTGGAATAGTCATTCTTCATGGCTCAGAGAAGATAGATGAGTTAGCTAAGAGAATAGCAGAGTTGGAAGGAATACCATTAGGTATAACCAGAGTAAAAGATAAAGACGAATTAATAAAATTATTGAAGAACAATTTTTAGCCTACCCGTTCATTGCTAGTCGAATTCGAGTTTATTTTATTTTTATATTATTTATTAATAATAATAATAACATTGTTATATGAAATGAAGGTTATTATTTATATTAATCTTAAAAAATTTTAAAATAACTACATAAGAACCTTACGGGTGTCTGCTTCTTTTGGAGAAATAACGTTGTTATAACCTTCATTTTCCCTTCATATGAATATTTTCCTAAGGAAGTGATGGGGTTAACGTGAAGTAAAGTATATAATGCTTCATCATCTTAACTTCAGAAGAAACAAAGGTCTTAAAATGGAAGAAAACATTTTCAATAAGTTCTTACAAACACCCCCTCTATTTGTAAATAGGGAGGCTTTAACAATATCATTCATACCAGAGGCTATATCTCATAGAGAAAAGCAAATAAATGACTTGGGGAGAATATTGGCGTCAGCATTAAAAGGTGGGAGACCTAGCAACGTATTCTTATATGGAAGGACTGGAACAGGCAAAACTTTAGTTTCAAGATATGTTGGTTCTGAATTGGAAAGAATCAGTCAGAGCAATGGAAATAAAATTAAAATCCTTTATGTAAATTGTAAAATGAAGAAGATAGCTGACACTGAATATAGATTATTAGCTGAGTTATCCAAAGAATTAGGTAAAGAAGTTCCATTTACAGGCTTGCCTACTAATCAAGTCTATCATATGTTCTTTGAAGGGTTGGATAGCTGCAATAAAACAGTTATTATAATTATTGATGAAATAGATGCCTTAGTTCAAAAGACAGGCGATGGGATACTTTATAACTTGACTAGAATCAATCAAGAATTGAAAACCTCTAAACTTTCAATTATAGGAATAACTAATAACCTTGGCTTCATAGAGTCTTTAGACCCAAGGGTTAAAAGTTCCTTAAGTGAGGAAGAACTTATATTCCCACCATATAATGCCTTACAGTTGCAAGACATTTTACGAACTAGATCATCCTTAGCTTTCGCTCCTAATTCATTAGAACCAGGGGTTATAGAAAAATGTGCTGCATTAGCTGCTCAAGAACATGGCGACGCCAGAAGGGCCTTGGATTTGCTGAGAGTGGCTGGTGAATTAGCTGAAAGGAACTGCGAAGAAAAGGTTTTAATAAAGCATGTTGACATGGCTCAAGAAAAAATAGATATGGACAGAGTTTTAGAGATAGCCAAGGCGCAGCCTAAGCAAAGCCAAATTGTTTTATATACAATAATTCAGCTAGCAGAGAAAAGCAAGGAAATACAAACAGGAGAGGTCATAGATAGCTATCAAACAGTATGTATAGAGCATGGTTTGAAGCCATTAACTCAGAGAAGGGTGTCAGACTTGATTGCTGAGCTTGATTTATTTGGTATAATCACTACAAAGATAATCTCAAAAGGAAGATATGGCAGAACAAGGGTTATAACCCTAAACTTATCTGATTATATTTTGAAAAGATTAAAGAATCTTCTGTACGAAATATTCTTATGACTCACAATCATGTAAAGAATTTAATAAACCTAGGATATTTGGTAGACGAGTCTATATTAAATTTAATAGAGAACATAGATGAGGATAACTTCTATAGACTAATAGAAGGCCTTAAAAAAGAAAATACCTTCATAATAAACAACGATTTAATTAAAAAGATTCTTGTCAACGATATTAACATAGTTAAAGAAATCACACATGTTAACAGATTTACTATGCAGGATTTTGTTAAAAATTTAAATGTAAGGTACTCTGCATTGCAGAGCATTCTAATAAAAAGACTTGAATTCTCAGATTTGGTCTCAATCAACAAAATAGGTGTCGGTAATGCTACTGTGATAGGCTTGGTTAAGGAAAAAAATGAAAAAGAAAATGAATTTGTATTGAGTTTAGAGGATCCAACAGGCGAACTTCAGGTAATTATGCCAAAAAATATAGGAGAAAAATTAAACCTAGACGATGTAGTTGCTGTTTCTGGAAGAGTAAACAACAAGATTTTGTTTGCTGAAAAATTAATTTATCCAGACGTTCCTATAAGGCCAGTTAATTACACTTCAGAGAGCATTAGGATTGCGTTCTTAGAGAAAGATAAGGATTATGACTCTAATTATGTTTTTTATGTTGATGAAATAAAAGATAAGATAAAAAACAAAAAATATACAATAAAAAATCCATGTCTAATTGAAATCCAAGGCATACTGATATTAATAATTTCTGATTTAAATCCATTGGAGTTGTTAAGAAGAAGGTATGCTAACATAGGAAATACAGATTTTATACTTGAACCTGTACCAGACATAATTTTTTCTGACAAAGAGTTTAATACTAATTACAAAGGAATTACAATCGTCTCACTAAACAAAATAATTGATTTGAAAAATAGAGAAGTTAGCAACATTTGATTTATAAAAAAGTATTTTCTATTACCAAAAAGGCTTTAAAGTTCAAATGCGAATAAGAGTCTTATGGAATTACAAATTCTAGATTGTGATTACACAGTTGTTAACAATAAACCAATAGTCAGGTTATTCTGCAAGAACATTCAAGGCGAGTCTATCTGTGTTTTTTATGATAAATTCCTGCCATATTTTTATCTACATGGAGAAGAGAACAAATACCCACAAATAATTGATGAAATAAAAAAGAGATTTCCGAACCTTAAAATTGAAGTCGTTGAAAAATCACTGCCTATAGGCTACCAACCTCCCGTAAAAGTATTAAAAATAATCGGCAACGACCCAAGTGTAACACCTGAGATAAGAGAGTATGTTAAAAACTTTGGAACTCCATATGAGGCAGATGTTTTGTTCAGATACAGATTTATGGCAGATTATGATTTAAAAGGCATGGGATGGATAAACGTTGAAGGGAAATTTACAAAGACAAATACTGTAAAATGCAAAGCATTCATAGCAGATTCTATAAAGCCTATAGAAATATTAAAAAATGCTCCTCTAAAAATTTTATCACTTGATATAGAATGCCTTCCAGAGGAAATTAGATTGCCAATTCCAGAAAAGGATAAAATCATTATTATAAGCCTAGCCTTTAGTCCAGAATACAAAGGGAATGATCATTTAGTTATTGTTGCGAAACATGTAAAATCTATCAATAATGTCATTTCATGCAAAGATGAGAAAGAAATGCTAGAGAAATTCAAAGAGGTTCTGGATGATTATGATGCAGATGTTATATGCGGGCATAACATAAACGGGTTTGATTTACCGTTTTTAATAAAACGTTTAGAAGTCTTAGGCGTAAAAAGAGACTTGGGAAGATCAGAAAAGCCTGCTATGTCAAGAAAGCTTCAATATAGCTATATCCCAAACGTTTGCAGCAGAGTCATAGCTGACACATTTGAAATTTTCAAGAGAGACCCCTGGGTAAAGTTCAAACGTTATGACTTGAGCACGATTTCAAAACAACTCCTCGGTGAAGAGAAAATTGACATCGGTAGCGATCATATAAAAACAGTAAGAGAAATGTGGAACGGTAATGGGATAGACAAATTCATAAGTTATGCAGAAAAAGACGCTGAACTTGTTTTAAGATTGGTTGTCGAGAGGCGTTTGTTGGATAAATTCCTAGAAGTAGCAAAGGCATGTGGTCTGCTATTACAGGATTGTTTCGGTGGTCAGTCACAAAGGCATGAGTTTAGATTGCTCAAGGAATTTAACAAAAGAAATTTCATAGTTCCTTGCAAGCCAATTGATTTCTCAGACGTTGATAGGGAGCAGCATGGCCTAAAAGGTGCTCTAGTTCTAGACCCAGAAATAGGACTTCATGAATGGGTTATTTGTTTAGACTTTACTAGTATGTACCCGTCTTTAATCAAAGCATTTAACATATGCACGACTACATATCTAACTAACGGAGAGGATGTTGAACATTTTGTCTCACCTTATGGAACTAAATTTGTAAAGCCTAGTGTCTTAAAAGGTATTATACCTATTGTTGTTGAGGACATCTTAAACACTAGAGCTAATGTTAGAAAACAACTGAAACTAGAAAAGGACACAGAAAACAAAAGAATTCTTCAAGCCAAACAACTTGCTTTGAAGGACCTTTCAAACAGCCTTTATGGTTATACAGGCTATGCTAAGTCAAAATTATATGTTATGGACATTGCAAACACAATAACTGCATTTGGAAGAGACACCATAACTAAGACTAGAGAGTTAATAGAACAGAACTTCCCCGCCAAAGTGATTTATGCAGACACAGATTCTGTTTTTATAAAGTCAGATGTTAAAGACCTTGACGGAGCTGAGGAATTTGGCAAAAAAATATCCACATTTGTTTCTGGAAAACTTTATGGACTAGATTTAAAATTTGAAAAAGTCTTCAAATCATTTTTAATTGAGACAAAGAAGAGATATGCAGGTTGGACGTTTGAAAGAGACGGTGATAAATGGACTGATAAAATGGAAATGAAGGGTATAGAAACTGTTAGAAGGGACTGGTGTCTCTTAGCGTCTGAAACAATGCTCAATGTTCTTAACATAATTCTAAAAGAAAAGAACATCAGCAAAGCCTCAAGATATGTTAGAAGCGTGGTTGACGACCTTGCAAAAGGTAAAATACCATTAGAGAAGTTGTCAATTGTAAAAGGAGTAACCAAATCTTTAGATAGTTATAATGGTGTTCAGCCACATGTTGAATTAGCTAAGAAACTTGCTCAAAGAGATAAATCGAGGTCATTAGTTGGCGAGAGGCTCGAGTATGTAATAGTTAGGGGCAATCAATTGATGTCGAAAAGAGCTGAGGACCCACTGTTTGTTAAAGAAAAAGGATTAGAAATAGATCCAGAATATTATATATACAATCAATTGCTTCCACCATTAGAGAGAATATTCGAGGTTTGTGGGATTACTGCTTCTGAGCTGTTAGAAGGCGTTAAGCAAAAAAGTCTTTTAGACATGCTTAATGGACAGAAAAAACAGTTATCTCCAGAAGAAACAATTTTGAAAAATTTCGAATCAGTCACATGTAAGAAATGCGGTTGGGAGTTTAGAAGACCTACATTAACTGGCAACTGCCCAAAGTGTTCGAGTACATTGTACTTTGCATCTTCAGGTTCAATTGGAAAAACTGTAGACATGACGAACTAATCATAAAATGTTAATACCCATAAAAAATAAAATCGTTGGTATCAACAAACAACCCATCATATGAGTTCTTTTTATTCCAATTTTATTTGGAATTAAACCAATAGCTAATGATGCTATTAAAACTAAAATCCCAGTCAGACCTGAGAATAATATAGTTAAGAGAAAGAGGAATATGGAAGTTGACATGCAAAGTTTCTTGTAATTTATTTTCTTTAGGAATTTTAATGCAAACTTAGTAAATTTCAAGCTTATTATTGTTGCTATAGCTGCTGTAATTAAAATAAAGGCTATAAAAATCATAGCCTCTTTAAAACCAATTTCTAGCAACTTGCTGATTCCAACAGCTATTCCTGAACGAGGGTTTTTAATTAACCATAGTGCCAATATTGAATAAACTATATCAGAACTTGTAATAGCACCGATTGAAATCAAGAAACTTCTCTCATCTCGCTTTTTTTGAAACACTTGTTGGGTTAATATTGTCGATTGTGTTGCTCCAACCCCAGGCAGTATTCCAGCAACTATGCCTGCTAAACTTCCAATTCCTATGCACGATAGGAGATTCTTTATTTCTATTTTTTCCTCTTCAAAACTAAAACTTTCAGGTAAGCTAGACTGTTCAAATATCGATATCAAAATCATAGGCAAACCGAATAAACCTGTTAAGAGTGGAAACAACATATCATCTGATAGGTTGTTTAAAACAATTAGACCTAGGATTCCTGATATTATAAAAACAAACAAAGAATAAAATTTATTTCTTCCATGTTCAGATAGGACCATATAAATAACAACAAATATCAAAATCCATTGAACATTGGGTCTTATAAAATTATACAGGACCGGAACTAGAAAAGTAAACAAAGGTAAAGTAAGAGTTGAAAATAAAACACCTCCCAAGCAGCCAGTAATGCACAACTTTATGGCCTCGTAACCTCTCCCTTGTAAAAGTAACTTATGACCAGGTAAAATTCCTAGAACATTAGAGTCTTCAGGAGCGCCGAGGAGTATGGATGGAATAAAACTAACAAAAGAGTTTACCACCCCAGAAGAAAGCAATATTATTGCTGTAGGCAATGGACCGAATAGAGATGACAAGCCTAAAATTATAGGTATGGTATTGTTTGGATGAAGACCAGGAAGCAGGCCAGCTGCTATTCCTAGCAAAACTCCTATTATGAATGCTAAAAGCATTTCTAACATGCTTGATAACAGCCAATATATCAAAATAATCTATTTTTCATGTGGAATAGTAAGAAACGTTTAAATACAGAATTCTTAAAGAGAATAATTATTTTTCCTCTTTTTCTTCGACTTCTGACATTATCCTTTTAACTTCCTCTCTCTGTTCGTTGGTAAGCTCAGTAAAAGGTTTGTTAAATAGCCTTTTTGATGTCATATCCATTAATTTTTTCCATTCCTCTCTTATAACATCCTTCTTATCAACTTCCTCTTTTTTTGCATCGCTCTCGACCTTCTTCTCTATTAATTTTTCAACTTTAATTTCTTTTTCATCAAGCTTCTTTCCACTTTTGTCTTTTACTCTATCTTCTAATACCCTTTGGACAACTATTGCGAACGCCGGTCTTGTTATAATAACACCAATAAAAATCCCTAGCAGGGTTGTTACTGCAAATCCTCTCATAGCGCCCATACCAACAAAAATCATCGGAACTACGGATGCTATTATTGTTGCAGCGGCACTAAAGACGTAAAAGAAAGCTCTTTTTATTTTCTGTTTTTTACTATATAATTTTTCATCTTCTTCATCTCCGCCACCAAGCATCTCATCTATTATTATTATTTGGTCATTTGTTCCAGTGCCTATTGCAGCTATTAATCCTGCAATTGAAGATAAATCAAGTGTCCACTTTATTAAAGCAGCACCTCCCAAAGTCAATATAAGTTCTGAAATACTCCAAATCATGTTAGGTAGCAATATTTTCAAACTTCTGTATCTAATATAAAGAACAGTAGCAACTGTTATGCTTGCGACTATGACAGCAATTAAAGTCGCTTCAATAAACTCTCTCCCTAGATTTGGAGAAATCTGGTCTGCCCTTATTATTTCTAAACTCACAGGCAAAGAACCAGACTTTAAGATACTTTTTAGCATTAACTGCTCTTTAACAGCATCATCTCTAGTTTTTCTAAAGCCTGTTATTGCAGGCGTTGTATAAGCTTGCCCTTTCAAGTCTGCAGCTATACTAAGTTCAGTTATTAAATTCTCATCTAAATACAAAAATATTTTGCTCTCTAAATATTTACTTCCTGAACTCGGGTCAGCTATAACTTTCAAGTCTTTAGTAATTTTAGCAAACCTTTCTGCACCCTCGGTTGTAATGAAGACCTGGAAATTAAATTCATAGCCGCCGCTAACTTGCATAATCCTTGATGTGCATATTCCTGGTTGGTCTTGCAAACAGACAGACTGTATGTCACTTCCAGAGAATACTGTAAAGAACAGAACAGCTGAATCATTCGTTATATTAGTTAATTGGAATGGCACGCCTTCAAGTGTAGAGCTTTCATTTAATCTTAATAAAGTATTGTTTATCTCTATTGAGTCATTTTTTAAAAATACTGTATAATCTTTTTCCAAAGTTATTTTTCCAGAGTTATTTGAGAAAGTAACTATTCTTGGTATTTTTCCTTCAAATTTTCCTTCCTTTGCCAGCAAGTTTTCGATCTCTTCTTTTGAGGCTCCAGCCATTTCTATTTGTATGAAGCTATTTCCATTAACATCTTTTATAGGTTGAAACTTCGCTTCTTTTAAACCAAAAACATTAATCCTAGTTTCTAATGTTGAAGTTATTTGTTGAACAATAGAATCTGATACACTAGTCTTAGGCTTTAGTAGAACTCTTGTTCCTCCTACTAAGTCTATACCGAACTGAAGGTTAGATGATGGTATCTTACTAACAGATAACCCTAGGCCTTGGCCATTCAAGCTCACCAATTCTAATTTTCCAGAATGAATAAATCTAAATGTTCCAGTAAAATTTTCAAAAGCGTAAATATCATCAGGAGAGCTTACATCTTTTTCATTCACCCATGTTATCGCTTCTCCAACTTGAACTTTCCCTGAAAAAGGAGAATTGGATGCTATTGACTCAACTATAACGCCTTTTTGACCCGGCGATGGAGCAATTAAAATAAGCGAAGCAGCTACACAAACTATTACAACCCAAATTCTCCATTGTCTTAAAAAATATTTTATTGTTTCAAAAGTCACTTAATCTTCCTCTCTTTTCTGTTGACATACCACATCATGAAGCCTACGTTTAATACCCAAGAGTTCATCAAATCTAGGAATAGACCAATTATCAAAACAGACGCAATTGTGTCTATTACAACAGATGTTGAGATTATAAATAATGCGAATAAAGCAACAACTGTTGTACCAACCATTGTAATTCCAGTTTTGAATGATCTTTTTACTATAGCATCATAGTTTCTTTCCTTTTTCTCAGACTCCCTTAAAACTCTTGTTGCCATTAGGATGTTATCGTCTACTGAATAACCTATTAAAAGAAGTAAAGAGGCAAATGCTGCTAAAGAAAGTTTTATCCCCAAAATCTGTGAGAATACCAAAGTTTCTGTTAGGTCTGCGATTACGTTTAAAACAATGAAAAGGCTCGGTATAGGAACTTTAAAAATAAAGAAAATGGTGGCTGCCATAAAAATAAATGAGAATAGCAAGACAAAGCCTGCTTGTTGAAGAAATGAAGAACCTAAAGCAGGTCCCACAGTTTGAACAGAATAATCCTCAAAATCATAACCGCCTTGTTTTAAGGTTGCTAAAACATCTTCAGGTTTTATGCTTGCATCAAATTCAATAAAGACAGTATACGTTGTTATACCCCTTGCAGATCTAACATTAGCATCATACTGCCTTAAAATGTTTTCCAAGTCAGAATCGCTTACTTGTTTTTGATAGTCTGCAATTATTTGAGTTCCGCCTTTTAAGTCTATGTCTAAAAGCAATGAATTGGTCGATAAAGTGTATACTAAATAAATAGCGCAAATAATAAACAAAGATAATGGCAACAAAGCCATTCTTTTATAATTCATAAAAAATAGATATATTATAAAAGTATTTAAACTAAGGGCGAAACTATGAAAGTAGGCATAGTCGGTTGTGGTATTAATGGCGCATATTTGGCGTGGAGACTGGCTAAAAGCAATGAAGTAGAGATCTTTGAGAAGAACAATGTAATAGGAGAAAAACCTTGCTCAGAGCTTATATCTGAAAGACTATGGAATTTTATCCCAAAAAGAAAAGAGTTTGTTAGAAACATTATAGAGGAGCTTGTTATTCACTTCCCACAGAAAGACTTGAAAATAAAATTTTATCCGAAGATGTTTGTTGTAGATAGAAAGCAACTAGTTAACTATATTGTTGAACAAGCAAAGCAGAGTGGAGTAAAAATTAACTTAAACAGCGAAGTTAAAAAAGTCTTCTTCATGAAGAACAAAAAACCACAGATATCTGTTTCCGAAAGAGTAGTAGAGTTTGACTATTTGATAGGTTGTGATGGTTATAATTCTATAGTTAGAAGAAGTTTAGGAATAAAAGACCCTCTATGCATACTAGGAATTTATACTAGAGTCAAAAAAAAGCCAAAAAGAAATGTCATTGATGTTTATCCTTTAAAAAATGGAATAAGCTGGGTTATTCCTAGACAGAATGATGTTGAGTATGGAGTTTATGAGAGGGTTGATATTGCTAAGAATGAATTTAACAAATTCTGCGAAAGAATGAAAGTAAAACCCAAGGATATCCACTCGCACTTAATACCAAGCAGACTAACTCAGATGCATAAAGGTAGGGTAGCATTATGTGGAGATGCAATTGGCTTGACAAAACCTTGGTCTTATGGAGGAATTATTTGGGGATTAATTGCGGACGGTATACTTATTAAAACATTTCCTAATTTCAGAAAATATGAAGAAAAAGTAAAAGATTATTTTGAGCCAAAGATATTTTATTCAAAAATAGCTTTGTTTAGCGGGAAATTCTTAGGCAATAAAATATCATTCTTAACGCCTAAAGAGATGTGGTTTGACGGCGACTGGGTGTTTTAGAAGTATAATTGTTTCAAATCGTTTACAGTTTTTTTAACTGTTTCTTTGCTGTTATACTTTGGTTTCCATCCTAGTTTCTTAATTTTGTCTATAGAAAGTTGCATTAATTTTATATCACCTTTCCAACCACGTCCACCGTCAACTCCACCAGTAAAGAAGAAATCAACATTTTTCAATCCTAATTCTTCTGAAACAATCTTAGCAATATCAATAACTTTTATTTTATCTTCAGAGCCAACATTAAAAATATTAATTTTTTCATTTGAATTCTCTAATGCAAATAACATTGCATCTACACAGTCCTCAACATGTATATAAGATTTGTCTTGAGTACCATCACCAAGAATTTCAAGCTTATTCGGGTCGGCTTTAAGTTTTTTTACAAAATCTGGAACAACACCTAAAGATGCTCTATGACCAACTATATTAGCCAGTCTAAAAATATGTGCTTTAAACTCATAGTTATGACAATATGCTGTTATCAAGTTTTCGCATGCTAATTTCGAAGCACCATAAAAAGATATTGGCATTAAGGGGGCATATTCTTCAGGCGTTGGTATTTTCTTAGCTTCACCATAAACAGTTGAAGTTGAAGTAAAAGCTATATTTTTTATACTTCTTGTGCGCATAAACTCAAGTAAGTTATATGTAGCATGAACATTTTCTTCAAAATGAATAGTAGGATTCTCTTTTTTTACTTCTGGATTGGCAGCTAAATGAAAAACAGTGTCAAAATTTCCTTTAATCTCTTCAGTATTATGATTTTTTAAAAGGTCACCTTTAATCAGCTTAACTCTACCCTCGTTTACTAATTGCTTAATATTTTCAACAGAACCTTTAACTAAGTTGTCAAATACAGTTACATTATAACCTCTATTTACTAGTTTCTCTACAAGAGTGCTTCCTATGAAACCAAGTCCGCCTGTTACTAAAACCTCTTTCATATAAAACAATATTATTTTGGGTTTTAAATACGTTAAATTAAGATGCTAACCTATGGAGTTCCTTTTTATATTTCTTTACTAATGCTTCAAATGGTTTTAAAGGCTCTTCCAGTCTAGCCATAATAATCTCATAATTTGAAGGCATTCCTCTCTCGGTTAAACCAGATTTTACGTCTTCAAGCATTTTATATGACCTTAAAATTTTCTCCTCATCATCATTAAGCATTCCAGTTCCTAAGGTTTGAGCAATTATAGAAAGATCTACAGATTCTAAATATCTATGCGGATCAGACTTTATTTCAACATGTAATTTACCATCTTTTACTTTAGCTATACCTTTTTTTAGTTCTTCTGAAAAGACTTCTTCTGGTTTACCTGTTAAACCTTTTCTTTTTGCTAAAACGTTAGCATCAACTTCCTTTGAAATAGCTTTTTCAGAAACACCGTATAATCCTGAACTATAAGAGTCAGATACAGGAGCATATAAAACACATTCCTGTATTATTGGCATAACTTTGCCCAAGTCTTTCTTTTTTGTTCTTTTTAATTTTTCATACAAAGAAATCAAGTTATCAGTATCTGCTTTGAGCCTTTGATTCCTTCCAGAAAATAACCATTTTTGATAATTCCTTTCTGGTATTGAAATTGAAACTCTTCTAGATGGCTCTTCTATTTCAACTCTTTTTGGATTTTTCTTCAAATGCTCTTTTAATTCTCTTGTTTTATTTTTATCAACCAATTCAAAGTTTAATCCGCTTTGTTTAAAGGTTTTAACCAAGTATTCAAAGGATTCGTTCCCAGCTACACTAAAATCAGGAGTTTCCCAGTCTAACCATATGCCTAGAACTCCATTATTTCCAACTTGTCCATATTCATTCTGAAGAACTTTGGTTAATTCTCTTTCCTCTGATTTACCATTAAGAAATCTATGAATCTCATCCTTTACTCCAGATTTGCATGGTAAACCTATTATTTTACTACCTAAAGACCCGTTAACCAAAAAAGGAGTATTAGGAACATTCCAGAATATATCTTGATGCACAAAAGTACCTTCACAACCTTGCTCTTTTAAGGCGTAAATTACTTGTGGAGAAACATCGAATTCAGGCAGTAAATGCCATTTAGAATTTTCATAATTCCCTAAATACTTTTTTGCTGTTTCTCTCCATTTTTCGTTTTCTTCACTATAAATTCTCGGAAACCAGTTCGGAAGTATATGAGCATACGGTCTTTCTATAATTTGAAAAACTTTATCATCTCCAGTTGAGTTTTCCTTTAGTAATTTAATGCTTTCAGGGTCAAATTTTTGCATATATTTAAATGCAGTTCCAATTGGTCCGACGTTTGTTGGTAATTTATTATCACTCAATACTTGAAGTCTTTCCCTCCATTTACCGGTTTTTATGCTTTCAAGCAATAACTCTCTATTTACTTCAGAATGCTCTGGATTTATGTTCTCTAAAAAGTAAGCAAACTTTTCCATATAATTGACTTAAACAGTAAATTATTTAAACCTTTATTTTTTAACTACTTTGTAGTAAATAAGAAAAGCTTCTATTTTATAAATAAAGCAATTAAGGTTTAAAAACCTTACCAAGCAATTATTATTATCTTAAAATAAGACAAGGCTAAAAAATGAGGGTTTTATTTTTAAATCCACCGTTTAAATTTAAAATTAGTAGAGATAGCAGATGGCCAGAATACACGAAGTCTGGAACTTTATATTATCCAATTTGGCTTTCATACTCAGCAGGAGTTTTAATGAATTCTAATCATGATGTAATGCTTTTAGACGCTTGTGCAAAAGAATTAAACGTTTCCGAAACTTTAAAGGAAATTAATGCTTTTAATCCAGATTTGTTAATAGTAGAAACATCAACCCCAACCTTTAAAAGCGATATAAAATTCTTAGAAGAGTTTAAAAAAAGCAATAAAAATATAAAAATTGCTTTAGTTGGAACTCATGCCTCAGTATATCCCGACAATGCTTTAAAATCTACTACAGTAGATTTTGTTGCTAGGAGGGAGTATGACTATACAGTTTTAGAATTATCTAATATACTGGAAAAAGAAGGCAATATATCAAAAATTCCAGGATTATCCTTTAAAAAAAATAGGAGGATATTTCATAATATCGATAGAAAACCAATACAAAATCTAGACACATTACCATTTGTTTCAAAGACTTACAAAAAATTCCTTAATATGAAAGATTACAGATATGCTCTATCTCTTCATCCAATGATACAAATACTTTCTAGTAGAGGATGCCCTAATTTTTGCTCTTTTTGTGATTGGCCTCAAGTTTTTATGGGGAGAACATATAGGACAAGAAGCCCAGAAAACTTTGTTGACGAGCTTGAATATATATCAAGTGACATACCAGAAGTAAAAGAAATATTCATTGAGGACGATACTTTTTCTATAAACAAACAAAGAGTTGTTAAAATTTGTGAACTAATAAAAAAAAGAAATCTTGATATAGTCTGGTCAGCCAACGTTAGAGCGGATATACCGTTCTCTGTTTTGAAACAAATGGAAAAAGCAGGATGTAGGATTCTGATTGTAGGTTATGAATCTGGTAATCAACAAATACTCAATAATATTAAAAAAGGAATCACATTAGAACAAGCAAAAGAATTTACAAAAAATGCCAAGAATGCAAGTTTAAAGATTTTTGGGTGCTTTATGATAGGATTGCCAGGGGAAACGAAAGAAACAATAGACCAAACCTTCCAATTTGCGAAAAAGATAAATCCTGATATGGCTTTCTTTCAACAAACAGTTCCCTTCCCAGGCACAGAGCTTTATAACTGGTGCAAGCAAAACAATTACTTAATTACTGAAGACTTTGATAAATGGCTTGATTCAAACGGTCAATTAGACTTTCTGATAAACTACCCAAACTTAACAAATGAAGATTTAAGGGAAATTAGAGATAAACTAACAATAGGATTTTATACATCTCCAAATCATTTGTTGCAGACTATATCTCATAACTTTGATTATGGAGAAATAAAGAGGTTAACAAAAGCAGCAAAAGATTACACTTATTACTTAGTTAAAAAAAGGGTTAGTAAATGACGTTCCCAAAAGTTACTGTTTTAGTAACTGTAAAAAATTCAGAACAAAACATAGAAAAATGCGTAAATTCTTTACTGAAGTTAAATTACCCAAACTATAAAATTTATATTACAGATGCGTTTTCAACTGATAAGACATATGAAATTCTTAAAAAAATTCAATCAAAGTATCCTAAAAAGATAAAAATAGAGCAAATAAGGGGTAACATATCAAAAGCTCTTAATTACATGATAAAAAAAGTAAAGTCTGAATTTATTGCAATTACAGATGCAGACTGTGTTGTGGATAAAAATTGGTTAAAGAACTTGATTTTAGGGTTTGACTCCAATGAAATAATTTCTACTGCAGGATTTTGTTCTACAAAAAAGAATGTTAACAAACTTCAAAGATTAATTGGTTTAGAACTAGAGAACAGATTCAAACACTTTCCTAAATTTATTACGCGTGCACCTACAATGAACTTTTGTGTTAAGACATATTTTGCTAAAAAAGTTAAATTTGATGAAAGATTAGATGTTGCACAAGAAACTGATTGGGGGTATAGACTTACGAAATTAGGTAAAATAAAATATGTTCCAAATGCTGTGGTGTATCACTATCATAGAACGGAATTAAAGAGTTACTTTAAACAACAATTTGAATATGGCAAAAATGTGCCATTGGTTTATCTAATAAAACATAGGAATAAGATAATAGGGGATCATATTTCAACGCCAACTGTATTTTTTCAACTTTTATTTTTCAACTTCAATGTTTTATTATTTTTAATCTCAATATTTTTTAGGCAAATAGTATTCCAATCATTTTTATTTTTCATTTTCTTACTGAGTTTTTATTTATTTGATATAATTATAATTACTAAATCGCCTAAGGAAATTTTAAGTTTACTGTTTATATATTTTTTTAGAGTGACTGCGTGGACTTTAGGAATAGCTGTAGGGTTAATAAAACTTTTACTAAATCGTTAATAAATTATTTTAGATTTAAAAATACAAACTCATTCTATCACTTTACTAATTTCTTTTATATATATAAATTTAAAAAAGATATGTATGTCAAGGTAACCATTCTCAATGGAGCCTGAGGATAAAAGATAAACATGAAAGTATTGCTTGTTAGACCTGTAAGTAAGACTCATGTAATCGTTCCACCAATTGGACTTGGTTATTTGGCTACGAGTTTAAAGAAGGCTGGACACTCAGTTTCTATCTTAGATTGCGTAAAAGAAAAAATGACTTATGAAGATTTTGAAAAATATATAAAAGAAAATAAACCAAGCGTTGTTGGGATAACAGTCTTTTCTTATGACCTGAATTCAGCCAAGAAGAGTATTAATTTAATTAAAAAAATTGACCAAAAAATCGTAACTGTTGTTGGTGGCCCACATCCTTCTGGCGATCCGATTCAAACAATGGAATTTTTAGATAATGTAGATTTTGCTTTCAAAGGTGAAGCAGAAGTTGGTTTACCAATGCTATTAGCTGAGATTCAAAATAATGGAGATTTTGAAAAAGTGCCAGGTTTAGTATGGAAGAGGAAGAAAAAAATAATAATTAACCAACAAAAATTTGTTGAAGATTTGGGTAGTTTGGGGTTTCCAAGATGGGAACTTCTTAAGCCACATGAATATCCAGAAGCACCCCATGGTGGATTTGCTAAAAAATTTCCAGTAGCTCCAATAATTATCACAAGGGGTTGTCCATTTCAATGTACTTTTTGTGCAGGTCATGAAATTACAGGAAAGAAAATAAGGTCAAGACCCATTAAAGATGTGATAAAAGAAATAGAACTTCTTTATAATCAATATGGTATACGAGAAATTCATATAGAAGATGATAACTTTACTCTAAATAAAAATCTCGTAAGAGAATTTGCAACATTATTAATAAAAAAAAGACTGAAAATAAGTTGGTGCTGTCCAAATGGTGTTAGACTTGACACTTTGGATGAAGACTTATTAAAGTTAATGAAAAAGTCCGGCTGTTATTCTTTATCAGTTGGAATAGAATCTGGGTCTGATAAAATTTTAAAACATATGAAAAAAAATCTGACGGTTGATAAAATAAAGGAGAAAATTAAATTGATAAACAAAGTTGGGATTAGTGTTATAGGATTTTTCATACTTGGATATCCTACAGAGACTAAAGATGATATAATTAGTACAATAGAATTTGCAAAGTCATTACCCTTGTCTAGGGCAGAATTTAATATTTTCCTTCCTTTACCTGGTTCAGAAATGTATGAAAAGTTAAAGGAAGAATGTAAGTTGAATAATATCAACTGGAATAATTTTTTTGTGACAAAGGTAGCTTATAGTGAAAATATTACTAAAGAAGAATTGAAAAAATTTCAGAAAGAAGCATTTTTAAAATTTTACCTGAGACCGAAAATAATCTTAGGTATGCTAAAAGATGTTAAATCGTTAAAGCAATTTAAATACTTAATTTCTAGAATAAGTGATTATTTACGTTAAATCGTTTTATGTTAAAATATTTTCATTATTATAAAAAAATGTTCTAAAGGTTGCTATTAATTCTTATTAGAAATACCTAAAAATCCTCATAGAGGGTTATTAGATTTAAATAAAATTCTATTTATCTCTAAAGTTCATTTAAATACTTTAAAATATTAAAATAGAGTAATTCAAATAAACCCATAAAAGGAAGACTTGAAATGAAAGTACTTTTTATATTACCACCGAAAATTGAAGAAGGGGAGATGTCAAGAAATCTTTTTTCTAAACTAGGCAGTGTTTTACCTCTAGGATTGGCTTATATGGCAGCAGTTTTGGAGAAGGATAATCATCAAGTCAAGATCTTAGATTTCCAGTTGCCTTACGTAACATACAAAACTCTTGAAAAAGAGCTCGAAAACAATTATGATGTTGTTGGTATAAGCATAACGACGATGACGTCGTATTCTGGCTATAATATCGCAAAAATTGTTAAAAAAGTGGCGCCAAATTCAATTGTACTAATCGGTGGTTCACACACTATGGCCTTGGGAAAAGAAATTTTTAATGAGTGTAAAGAGGTAGATTTAATAGTCTTTGGTGAAGGTGAAGTTACAATTAAAGAGTTATTGAGAACCATTGAAGAAAGAGGAGACCTGCACAAAGTCAAGGGCATCGACTTTAAGGAAAAAGGAAAGGATGTGGTTACTGAAACAAGAGAAATGATTGAAGATTTAGACTCTCTTCCATTTCCTGCATATCACCTTTTTGATGTAAAACGATATGTGCCGATTGCAGGTATGTTTAAAAGACTTCCATTTGCGAACATAATAAGCAGTAGAGGTTGCCCCTATGACTGTTTATTTTGTAACAAGCAAGTATGGGGATACAAGCTTAGGATGAGGAGTCCAGAAAACATAATAGAAGAAATAAAATACTTGGTAGAAACATATGGAATTAGAGAATTAGCTTTCTTTGACGATACATTCACTGTTGATAGAGATAGAGCAATAAAAATATGTAGGTTGATAAAAGAACAAGCACCTAAATTAATTTGGAAATGCTCTACGAGAGTCAATGTTGTTGATCCTGAGCTTCTCAAGATTATGAAGGATGCTGGTTGCTACTCTATTGGATATGGTATAGAGTCAGGCAATCAAGACATATTGAAAAAAATAAACAAGCAAATAACTCTTGATCAAGCAAGGAACGCAATCAAGTGGACTAAACAAGTTGGGATAGAAACAAGATGTTACTTCATGCTTAATCATCCAGGAGATAATATAGAAACCACTGAACAAACTATAAAGTTCTCAAAGGAATTGGATCCAGATTTTGTTGATTTTGAAATAACGCATCCGTTTCCAAACACAAAACTTTGGAAAGAGATAGAGGATAATCCACAAAAATATAAGATAATAAAAGAAGAATGGTACAACTGGGCTGCTCAGGCAGGTAATCATATCCTTTACACTCAAGAAGGTTTGTCAATTGAATATCTTAGAAAGGCTTATGTAAGAGCGATCAGAGGTTTCTACCTCAGACCAATCAAGATATTAAAATTACTAAAGAATTCTATCACAAACTATAATCTTTTCAAGTCATATTTAATGGCATTCCGTAATGTTATTAGAGCTAAAGTTCCGAATTGAGAAATTAAAAGAAGGTAAATAAAAATTATGAATAAGAAGCGAATTTTATGAAAGTATGTTTTATTAATGCTCTTTATAAGGAAGAAGTTTATGGAAAAGTAAAGGATGTTGATTTATTAGCCCCACCAATTGGTTTATGCTACCTGGCAGCAATGCTAGAAAGGGAGGGCTACGATGTAAATTTGATAGATTCAGAAGCAGAAAGATTAACGATTAATGATTTGGTTAAAAGAGTTGAAAGCATAAAGCCAGATATAATTGGCTTAACTTGTACAACTCCAATGGTTGCTTCTGTTAAAAGAACAGCTGAAGCAATAAAAAACACATTTCCTGAAACTAAAATCTTAGTTGGTGGGCCTCATGTTACCGCAGTTCTAGAAGACTTGCTTCAAGAAAAATATATAGATATAGCAGTTGTCGGTGAAGGAGAATATACTATAGTTGAATTAGTAAAATTAATTGAAGAGAGCAAATCCCTTAAAAATTGTAAAGGGATAGCATTTAAAGAAAATGGTAAAATTATTAGAACAGAATTACGCCCATTAATAGAAGATTTAGACTCTCTGCCTTTTCCAGCAAGGCATCTTCTACCAAACGAGAAGTATAAACATGTTACAATATATAAAAATAAAACTAAAAGAAATCATACAAGTTTATGTTCTTCAAGAGGTTGTTCATATAATTGTATTTTTTGTGGGTCAAGAACAACCTTTGGGAAATTAACAAGATTCAGAAATCCAAAATTAGTTGTAGACGAGATTGAAGAATGCTATAATAAGTTTGACGTAGGTTCCTTTAGTTTCTTTGATGATACACTAACTCTAAAAAAAGAGCATATAATCTCAATTTGTAATGAACTTATTGAAAGAAAATTAGATATGGATTGGTCTGCTCAAGCCAGGGTAAATACTGTTAACAAAGAAATCCTAGAATTAATGAAAAAGGCTGGATGCGAGACTATACATTACGGTTATGAGTCAGGAAATCAAGACATACTAAACAACATAAAGAAGGGCATAACTTTACAACAATCAATTGATGCAACAAAAATAACAAAAGATGTTGGTATAAAGATTCATGGTTATTTCATGCTTGGAAATCCAGGCGAAACAGTAGAAACAGCAAAACAAACGATTAATTTTGCCAAAAAGCTTGATCCTGATACAGCACAATTTACTATAGCAACACCCTTTCCAGGAACAGAGTTATATCAACTATTTTTATCTAGGGGGCATGAGATTGAAGAGTTTAAAAATTATAGATGGTACAACGATGTTGTATTTATTCCAGAAGGTATGACAAAAGAACAACTTCTAAATCTTCACAAACAAGCATATAAAGAATTCTACCTAAGGCCTAAATACATCTTGAAATCAATAAAACGCTTGGGATCTTTAACAGCAATAAAACAATCAATTACAGGATTTAAATCCTTAATAAAAATTGGTTGGTGAAAAATTAGCAGCATTCCTAAACCTTCAAAATATGAAGGGGAAGTTAAAGAACTTTTACTTTAAAGAATACAACAAGCGTATTAAATCCTCGTAAACTTTTGTATATTGCTTCTCTTTGATTTATTAATTCAAGCTTGTCTTTACCTTCTCCAAGAAAGTCAGCCCATATGTTTTCCTTTAATATATTTATTTCTCTACCATTTAGATAATCGTTTATTACAGTCTGATTTAAATAAACATTATCAACCCATATTGTTACATTTTTACTTTTCATATAATTAATAACACTTTTATTTCTAAGTGCTTCTAATGCATCAAAGTTAACTACTCCATCTAGATTTATTACTCTTCTATCACTGAAGAACATGTAAGCCCCAGAGTTAAAACTTCCAATTATATCATTAGGATTTGTGTTATTTTTTATCCATAAGGCATCATCATACATTTCTACCTGCCAACTGGAATATCCCTGTTCCCACTGTTTAATTCCATTATTGAATAAAACTAAAAGAAACAGTACAAAAATCGCTGTCACTAAATTATCACTTTTCTTTATTTTTATAACTAAATTGTAAAAGCCATAAGAAACTAATATAACTAACAGTGGGATTACAGGGGTTAAGTATCTTATATTGATTCCCCATAAGTAGAGATCATAAAATAGAGTTAGTAAAACTGAAAACAATATATATACGTTCATTTTCTTGACAGCTTTTAAAGAAAACAATAAGGTTACTAATAAGAACAGTGAAATTATGATTGTTATAAAATTTAAATTAAAGTCAACAATTCCGAGTTGGTGAGTTATAGAACCAACAGTTCTTATCATGCTTTCGGTAATCATACTAACTACATCTGAAATAGTTTTTGGTTCTTTCAAATCAAAATAAGGAAAGATGCCATGATTCACATAATATTTTGTAAGAGCACTACTTTGAACTATGGTTCCAAATGTAAAATAACTCCATATAAACCAAGGTGATAAAACTAAACCAGTTAATATTATTATAGTAATACTTTTTTTGATTTCAATATTAATATTTTTCTTATTGTTCCATACAATGTGCAAAATTATAGCCATAGCTAAGAATATTCCATCCATTCTAGCTAAAATGGTCAAGCCTAGTAAAATTCCTAAGATTATAGAATTTTTATATTTCATTTTTCCCTTTAAACTAATATAATAAAAGATTGTTGATAATATCAAAAATACATACAGTGCAATATCGCCCCCATCTAAGGTTTGAAATATTATTAATGGGTTTAATCCCCAGAAAGCAGCGCTTAATAGTCCTATATTCTCGTTAAATTTTTTTTGTGCAATTTTGTAAATCAAAAAGATTGTTAAGGTGCCTATTATACTAGCGATTGTTAAAGCTAAATTAACAGCTAGATAATTATTTCCTGTAAGTAAAAATGCAGGAACTAGAGTAAACGCCCATAAAGGTTGGAATCCGTTGGTAGGATCGACCCCATTATAGGTTATTCCATTCCCTAAAGCGATATTTCTTGAAATTGAAAAAAAGATAAAAGCGTCATCTAAAAGTATCTTTCCTGTTAAAACTCTCACGTCAACCCAAGATATTATTAATCTTATAATTAAAGATATTAGAATTATAGAAATCAATAATAGCTTTTTCCTTTTCATTTTATCTATTTTATGTTTAATATTTATATATTGATGGGGTAAGCATTAATATGAAAATTTTACTTGTACGTAATCATGATATTGGGAATGTAAATACAAGATTGCCTGAGTCTTTAAATAAGGCTCAAGGAATTTACCCTCCTTTAGGTTTAGCTTACATAGCTGCCGTTCTAGAAAAAGCAGGTCACAAGGTTTCAATTTTAGATTCGCAAGCATTAAATCTGACTACACCAGAAATAAAAGATTACATATCTAAAGAAAGCCCAGATGTAGTCGGTGTCACTTGTATGACGCCAAATGTTAGAGGTGCTTTAGAGGTTATGAAATTATCTAAGGAAGTTTCTAAAGATATAATTACTGTTATAGGAGGTCCTCAAATTTCTGTTTTCCCAAATGAAACACTTTCATTCGACTTTGTAGACTATGGCATATTTGGAGAAGGAGAAAATGCTATGTTAGAACTAGTTAATAATATAAAAGAAGGTAAAGTTGTATCAAATATAACAGGTTTGGTTTATAAAAAAAATGGAAAGGTTATCATAAATCAAGCTAGTTTAATAGAGAATTTGGACGAATTGCCTTTTCCAGCCAGACACATATTACCAAATGAAAAATATCATTGTGTTATAAGCCGAAATCCATTTACAACTATGATAACTGGCAGAGGTTGCCCTTACAGATGTGGATTTTGTTTTAAAGGGCCAGCTGATAGAAATATTAGATTAAGATCTGCTAAAAATGTGGTAGACGAAATGGAGCATTGTATAGAAAAATACAAGGTTAAAGAAATAATGTTTTATGATGACACTATCACTTTTAATAGAGAGCATATTAAAAACATTTGTAATGAGATAATCGAACGTAAAATAGATATAGACTGGGAAGCTCCTACGCGTATAGATTGCGTTGACGAAGAAATTCTTAAACTAATGAAAAAAGCAGGGTGTATAAGATTAAGATATGGAGTAGAGAGTGGTGACCAAAAAATTTTAGAGATTATGAGAAAGAGAATAACTATTGAAAAGATAGAAGATATTTTTAAAATAACGAAAAAAATAGGAATTGAAGCGTTTGCATATTTTATAATTGGTTATGCTACCGAAGATGAAAAAACAATTAGAAACACAATAAATTTTGCTAAGAAGCTTGATCCAGATTGGGCAATGTTTACGGTTGCTACTCCCTTACCATTTACAAATCTTTATGATTTATCTATAGAGAAAGGGTTAATAGATTCAGATTATTGGAAAAATTTTGTTTTGGGAAAAACTAACGAAAGAATACCCTTTTTAGTTGAAGGGTCTGATGAGTGGGTAAAAAAAGCTTATAAGGAATTTTATTTGCGTCCTAGATTCTTTTTAAAGAAAATCTATAAAATTAGGTCATTTGATACCATAAAAAAGTATATGAGGGGATTCAACAGTATATTTTCTTTTGAAATGAAACCGCAAAATTAAATCTTCAAGTAAGAAGAATTATAACTCCTAAGATTATAGTTATTGCTACTAGCATTATAAATTTAGGCGTTTTTGTAACAATTTTCTCTGGATACATCACAGGTGAATTTTTAATAAACGCTAGTTTGTAATACCACAAAATGCTGTAGGCCAGTATTGGTGTTAAAAATATAAATGCGATTTTAAAACTTATCGCCATTAAAATGAATGAAAACAAAACAATAATAGTTGAAATCAACGAAATTGCTTTAAGCGTTGCTAAACTATAATACTTTAAAGATTTTCTAAAAGTTTCAGCTTTTTTTAAAGATATTTTTTCAGCCTTTCTCTTTTCCGTTAAAAGAAAGCACGCTAAAAAATATGTAAATAGCATAATAGAGATAAAAGATAGCGTTACAGAGGAAAATGTTATTGATATATTAAAAATATGTGGTGATAATTTAAACAAAACATATTGGATTGAATTAGAATCTAATTTTGAAGACGTTATAATGCTAGATAGCGAAAGCCTAGCTTCATTATAAGGTTCAAACAAAAACCAACCAACCATAACTCTTAAAGGAAAATTAAATGCTACAGAAAACATGTCAAAATATTTTCTATCTTTTAACCTTATTGGCTTGAAGCTGTATAAAGAGTTTATTAAAAGAAGTGCAATATCAATGTAAAATATTCTTATATCAACTATAGCAGTTATAAAAAAAGCAGTAATTAATAGAAACAATGCAAAACCAATACCTTCATATTTTGTTATATTCCCGCTTGCTATAGCTCTAAATTTTTTTATAGGGTGTTTTCTATCGCTTTCAATATCTGCAAAATCATTAATTATGTAAATTACGCCTTGTATTAAAATCATGTTAGCTATTCCCAGAAACAAAAGATATGTTATAAACATAGGTTCAACTGGCATAAGAAGTATTGCAGGTATCGCTCCAAAAATTATATAAAAAGATTTAAACCATTGTGCAGGCCTCATAATATTTAAAAGAAGCTTTAATTTTTCCTTCATAAAATCACTATACCTTTGAATTTATCATATATTATTAAGAGATTTGAAATAAATATAAGTAATTGAAGACCAAAAATTGAATGGAGTCATTATGTTAAAAGCAGATTTTCATATGCATACATTTTATTCAAAATGTTCGGACATTAAACCAATGGATTTAATTAAAACAGCTGTTTCTAAAGGTTATGACATCATAGGAGTAGTTGATCATAACAATATAAAAGGTGGTTTGCAAACCAAAAAAATTGCTGGAGAAAGGATAACGGTTATACCTGGTGAAGAAATAAAAACTAATTATGGAGAAGTTATAGTTTTTCTTTCAGATGGGAAATACAATAATGATTTGATAGACATCTGCGAAAGAGCTAAGGAAGAAAATCATTTCATAGTAGCTCCACATATTTTTGATTTTCTAAGGGCAAGAACTTGCTTAAAGCATAACATTAACAAAATAAATGGTCTAGTTGATGCTATCGAAACATTTAATTCTAGGGTATTAATTAGATGGTTTAATGATATGGCAAATGAATATGCTATAAAAAATAAAATACCTAAGATAGCAGGTAGTGATTCTCATTTTATAGAGGAAATAGGAAACGTTGAAGTTTATTTAGATTGTAAAAATGATATTGAACATATATTTAATTGTATAAAGAAAAACAAAATAAGAATTGAAGGTAGGAGATGCAGAATATACTCGCATTTTAAAACAGAATTTATATTGCCCTTGGAAAAGATAATAAAAATTAAATAAAACCTTTAAAAGCATTAAATAATTATAATAAGCATTATTAGTATTAGTGATTATTCATGAAAGCTGGTTTAGATAATTTTAATCTTATAATAAGCATAAAAAGTATTTTTAAATATTGCGAACATTCTGTTAGGTGAAAAAAATTAAAATAAATATTGAAAAATTGTTTTTAATAATTTTTATTGTAGTGTTAATATCTTTTTCTATTTATTTTGTTACGCCGTCATCTGATAATTATTATCATTATAACGTAGCAAAGTATATTTTAAAAGATCCATCTTTCTTGTGGAAAACGAACCAAACAGGATTTGCTCGTATGTTATCTACTGAGCAACGAGGGTTTTTTAATTACCCGCCTTTAACGCATATAATTTTTGCAATTCTAATAATGTTGCAATTACCAACTTTCCTTTTGACAGTACTTGCCATTTTAGCAATTGGTTATTTCATGTATAAAAAAGAAGCGTTAGCAATACCATTTTTATTAATTTCATTTTTGTTTGTTAGAACTATGTCATTCGAAGAAAATGACATATTTGTCACTGCTTTAACACTAGGAGCAATTTACTTTTTTGAAAAGAAGCCCATAATTTCAGGCATATTTATAGGTCTAACAGCTTTGATTAAATTGACTGGCGTTTTTGTTTTATTCTTTTATTTAATATCAGTTTTAGTTTTAAAACGAAAAGAAATATTTAATAAAACTATTTATAAAAATAAATATTTTTTATCAATTATAGTTGCGTTTTTAGTATTATCACCATGGTATGCAAGAAACTTCATTCTATTTAAAGGCAATTTAGAAGCAACAATAAGTGGAGGTCAAACACTAGGACAGATTGTAGGAGGTCAGAATTTCTTAATTCAAGGGTTTCAAGCAAGTCAACCAGAAATGCATTGGTGGGATTCTAGCGGCTATTATCCTCTTCCAATCGATTTATTATTTTATTTAGGACTAATATTCACAGCTTTTAATATTTATAAAAAAAGAAGAGTTGCTATTGAAGAAATTTTTATAATCTCTTTTTCTGGTATGTATTTTTTTGTTCAAGCGACAGGTACTCTTTTCCTTATGACAATCAGATATTATTCACCTATATTTCCACTTTTGGCCATTCAAATTAAAAAAGGATTGTCTGAGAAATATTTAAAATATTCTTATATTATCTGTTTTATTTTATTTATTTATTTTGCACTTAATTTATCTAGATATGCCTTCAATCAATATAGTGATTTAATAAGTCCAGCATGTGAACAAATCAAGTCAGCTATAGATTCTGAATCAGTTTATGTTAACGCCTTTCATAATTGGTTTGTCACGTATAAATGTGATCTGAATGCCACTACTCAGACTGATAGCAAGTGGACTCTTGACTTTGATAAAGGTCAACTTTATCCAACTAACCATACAAATATAACCGGTGCTTAAATGGAAATAGAATTCAAAAAAGAACATATACCAATCGCTTTGTTAGTCATAGTATCAGTCATCTATTTTTATTTATCATCCAATACTGCCATGCTAGGAGAAGACGAGGGAGCATACTTTTTCACAGCAAAGCAATTTTCAAACCTACAGTATCCTTCATTTTTAAGTCAAGCGCAACCTTTAAATTATCCTCCTTTAATCCCATTAATATCAGTACCATTTTTCTTTATTTTTGGTTCAACTTTGAATGTAGCTAAATTCATAATCTGCTTATTTGGCATATTAACCTTGTTCTTAATTCTTTCAATACGAGGGAAGACTAGTTGGATATTTGGGGTTACAGCAGCATTCCTTTTATTATCAATGCCCCTTTTCACCCATTTTATGTTTTTATATTATGTTGAGATTCCAATTGCATTCTTTTCACTATTATCATTTATTTTATTTACTTCAATGAACTCTACAAAAAGGGCAGCTTTAACAGGAGCTGTTTTAAGCTTATCATTTTACGTTAAATTTAGTGCTGTATTCTTGCCAGTATCACTTTTAATATATGCATTAGTAAAATACTTCTACAAAAAAGATAAAAATTATCTGAAATTTTCTATAATTGCCTGCATAATTTTTGCTGCTTTAATTTTCCCATTAATAGCTAGAAATATAATTTTCTATAATTACCCATATGTGGAGGGATTAAACTTATTTTTTAAGGAACCGAGGTTAACACCATCATGGGTGAGTTCATCAGCAAATGTTCTTTCGCCAAGTGTGGACTTTCTTTCCATTTTTGGATTTTTATCATTAATCCTTGGCTTTCAGGGCATTGCTTATTTCTTATTATCAAAAGATGAGAAACTGTTATTACCAAACCTTATATTTATATTATTTATTTTAATCTATTATATTAGAGTCCTACTAAATTTAGGAATAGGTGAACCAAGATATTTTGTAATAATTTTTCCACAATTAGCTTTAATATGCGGGTATTTTGCAGATAAATTTTATGAAAAAAATAAAAAGTATTTGATAATTTTATTTGCTATAATCTTAGTAAGTTTATATTTAAGTTTCTCAGTTGCTTTAAGTACATTTGGTTCAACAAGATACCCTCAAAATTATTTGGATGCTTTAAACTGGATTAAACAAAACACACCGGCGAACGCGAACATCTTCACCGCCTATGGGGGCAGTCTTGAGATGTTTGCTGGAAGGAGTAACGTCTGGGCTATAGAAGAATTTCCACAATTGATGTCTACTCAAGATACTGATTATATCTATAATACGCTTGTGAAATACAATGCTAGCTATATTCTGATATGGAGAGGAATAGTTGCACAGGATTACATAGTTCCAGAAAGCAATTTGATTGGTGCTTTTACTTACAATTTTGTTAATGTTGTAAGCAGCGACATTCAAAACAACAACCAAACTCATTTTAGCATAACTTATCAAAATCAAGATAACATGATTCTTAGGTTGATGTAAATGAAATATCCTAAAATATCAATTATAATGCCAGCATACAAGGAAGAAGAAGTGATAGGAGATACACTTAGACATTTGTTTGAAGAAATAAATTATCCAAAATTAGAAATTATAGTTGCTGTGGATACAGAAGAAGATAAAACTTATAAAATCGTTAAAAGTTTTGCTAAAAAATATAAAAACTTAAAAGTAGACTTTTCTCCAGAAAGAAGAGGATTTGCTGTTGCAATAGACAGCGCGTTACAAAAAGCAACAGGTGATATAATAGTAAAGAGTGATGCAGAAGTCAGATACCTTAATCCACATGAATGTATGCATTTATTAATCAAGCATTTTGAAGATAAAAAAGTTGGCGGTATCAGATTCAAGTTCAAGCCTTATAACCTTGATTTAATAAATGAAAAGGAAAAAGGATGGGCTGCTAAGGGAGAGATATTTATGAATGAGCTTGTTTCTGATTGGTGCGAGAATAAATGCCCCGTGATACAAGGTAGATGGAATCTGCCATTAGTATGCAATTCCTTTAGAAGGTTTCTTGTACCACACTTGGATACGAAAGTTATTTGTGATGATGCCGAATATGGTTATAATGTCCTTGAAAAAGGCTATAAAATAATTTTTGCCAGTGATATTGTCGTTTATTTTGTTGGAGTTCCAGGAGACTCAAAAAGATTATTCCTGCAAAAAAGAAGAGGAGCTGTTGGATGGTATAAGATGTCAGAAAACAGGAATATAAAATTATTCGATTATTATTCCAAATTTATTTGGTATTACTTAACCCATTTTTATGAATATAGCTTGGAAGAGGGAATTGCATTTTTTTATTGGTGCTTTTTATATTCCTTCATTTTAATTGCAGCATACGGCAAGAGGCATGAAGAAAGTAAGAATATATGGATAAAATATAAAAGAGATGTAAAAAGTAGTGAAACAAAATGAAAATGATTGATAATAGGAAATTATTGCATAAAATAATGATAATTTTTTCCAATTTCAATTATCATGTGGTTGATTAATAGATTTTTTAAAGACTGATAATATGATTGTACTCGATATAGGCTGTGGTAAATGCAAATACAAAAGCAAAAATCCAAATGACAAAGTGATAGGCTTGGATTACAGGAAGAATACTATGGCGGACATAGTCTGTGATGTGGATGAGGGAATCCCACTTCCTGACAATTATGTGGATAAAGTCGTGGCAATACACAGTTTGGAGCATACAAAGGATTTGGTAAAGGTTATGAATGAAATATGGAGAGTATGCAAACCGAATGCAGAAGTGTTCATAAACTGTCCATACTTTTCGTCTCCTGGTACTTTTGATGATCCTACGCACCATAGGTTCATCACTTACAAGACATTTGAGTATTTTACTAAGGACTTCAAATACGAGCATCATACCGATAAATATTTCAAGATAACAAGCCGCAGAATTATGTTTTTTGGTGAGAATTTGCCACCACATTTGAAATGGTTGCAGCCCATAGAAAAAATTATTAACCCAGTAATTAATAGAATTCCAGTGTTTTATCAAAGTTATTTGTCTTACATCCTTCCAAGCAGAGAAATCCATATAACGCTCAAGCCAGAAAAAGGAGAATTAAGATGAAAGTCGCATTGGTTAATCTAAGAAGTGAGGCATACAGCATGAACTTGCCGCCTTTGGGGCTTCTTTATATTGGTGCAGTTTTGGAGAAGCATGGGTTTGATGTGAAAATCTATGACACGATGAATTTTTCCAATGATTTTAATGATATCAAAATATTCAAACCAAACGTCATCGGCTTTACCATAATGACAACAAATTTCCAAATCGTCAGAGAAGCGATAATGCTGATAAAAGAAATTAATGCATTCATGATTTTAGGAGGAATACATGCAACTGCATTGCCAGAGGAATCCCTTAAAGTTCTTGATGTTGATTGTGTCGTAATTGGCGAGGGTGAATATACTGCACTTGAGTTATGCCAACACTTGCGAAATGGAAAAAATTGGAAGAAAGTTGATGGCATAGCATATAAAGAAAAGAATAAAATTATAATGACAAAACCAAGAGGTCTAATAGAAAATCTTGATGAAATACCATTTCCAGCAAGACATCTTATAAATTTCAATAGATATTTATATCCACCAGGAATGATAAGAGGACAATGGTTTGAAAAAGCTACAACCGTTATGACAAGTAGAGGATGCCCATATCATTGTATTTTTTGTGGTAGTCATTTAATATTTGGTAGAAAAGTCAGGAGAAGAAGCATAGATAATGTGATAAATGAATTGAAATATCTCATAGATACTTATAAAACAGATGGCATTTGGTTTATAGATGATACATTTACTGTTGATCATAATTGGGTCAAACATTTTTGCAAAAGACTGCAAAAAGAAAAATTAAATTTTAAATGGGGTTGTCAAGCACGTGTAAACACAATATCTGAAGAAACACTAATAGAAATGAAAAAGGCTGGGTGTGTTCAATTAGATTTTGGCGTAGAGAGTGGCAGTGCAAAAGTTTTAAATGCACTAAAAAAAGGCACAAACCCAGATATGATACGCAATGCATTTAAAATAACTAAGAAAGTTGGCATAAATACAATGGCTACATTTATGTTAGGTAATCCTGAAGAAAAAATGGAAGATTTAAATGAAACATTCAGTTTAGCTAAAGAAATAAAACCAGATTTTGTGAGTTTCTTTCATACTACACCATTTCCTGGAACTGAACTTATGGAAATGGCTGTAAAAAATGGTTGGATTGAAAAACCAGAATATTCTAAATTAGCTTTAAAAGAAAAACCCATAATGAAAATCAATTTATCACCTAATGAATTATTAAAAATACGTGCAAATTTTCAGAACTCATTTATAATCAGTAATTACTTGAAATTTTTTATAAATTTAAAATATATGTATCACATTTTAAAGATAATAACAATATCTCCAAAATCATTTTATACTGGGCTTAAAACATCTTGGAAATCAAGAGTGTTTGATGACTTTATATTTTATCTTGTAGGTGATTATATAAAAAGTAGACCCAAAAATGATTGATAATAGGAAATTATTGCATAAAATAATGATAATGTTTGGTTTATTTTTATTTTTTCCAATTTCAATTATCATGTGATTGATTAATAGATTTTTTAAAGACTGATAATATGATTGTACTCGATATAGGCTGTGGGAATTGTAAATACAAAAGTAAAGACCCAAATGATACTGTAATATGTTTGGATAAGAGAGAAAATACAGTGGCAAATATAATTTGTGACGTTGAAAGTGGAATTCCTCTTCCTGACAACTATGTAGATAAAGTTGTATCAATTCATACTTTGGAACATATAAAAGATTTGATTAAAGTAATGGAGGAGATATGGAGGGTCTGTAAACCTGGAGCAGAGGTTTTTGTAGACGTTCCATATTGGTCGGCTTCAGGTGCATATTCAGACCCAACCCATGTAAGATTTTTTACTTATAACACTTTTGATTATTTTAAACCTGATTTTGAATATGAGCATTATACAACAAAGGCTCAGTTTAAAATAAAGAAAAGAAGAATAATGTTTTTCGGAGAAAACTTGCCACCAAAATTGAAGTGGTTGAAACCAATAGGCAAGATAATCACACCTATCATCAATTTATTTCCTATTTTTTATCAATCGACTTTTTTGGCATATCTTCTTCCAGCTAGGGAAATACATTTTTGGTTGGAATGCGTTAAGGAAGAACAAAAAGCGACTAACGATTCATTTAAAAAATAGTTTTGGGACGATTTTATGTGGTGGACCAAACACTTTTTGTTATCAATATTAATAGGTATGTTTTATTTTCTTTTCACAAACAGTATCGCTGGAAGCTTTTTAGTTTTTGCATCTAACATCTTTATTGATATAGACCATTATATTTTTTATTTCATATTTCAAAGAAAAAGTTTTTTTAAAACTTATAAAATTTATCAAAAGATTAACAAAAAGGAAATATCAGATGTTTACGAGAAAAAATACATATTACTATTCCACAATTTTGAATTTGTATCACTTATAATAATTCTAAGTATATTTTATCCTCCTTTAATTCCAATAACTATAGGAATATTGTTTCATTTTGTAATTGATGTTTTATATATTAGAAAATTCAAAATAAAACATTATTATTCCGCTGTTTATTATGTAATTTCTAAATTAATTTAAATCTTACATTATAATTACTATAAGTGATATAGTTGAGAAAAGTTCTTATAACAGGTGGAGCAGGTTTTATTGGTAGTAATTTCGTTCATCTTATGCTTAAGGAGCATCTTGAGCATAAAATAACAGTCTTAGACAATCTTAGCTACGCAGGAAGAAAGGAGAATCTGCAGGACGTTTTGGACAAAATAACTTTCATTAAAGGCGACATCAGAAACAAAGAGGACGTTGAAAAAGCAATGAACGGTTGCGATGAGGTTGTTCATTTCGCTGCCCTAACCCACGTAGATAGAAGCATACTTGAGGCAGGAGAATTTATCCAAACTGACGTATACGGAACTTTTAACTTGTTAGAGGCTGCGAAAAAATTTGGAATCAAGAAATTCCTTTACGTAAGCACTGACGAGGTTTACGGTTCCATAAATGATGGTAGCTTCAAAGAAACTGACAACCTAAACCCAAGGAACCCTTACTCTGCTAGCAAGGCTGCAGCTGACTTACTTTGTCAATCCTATTTCGAGACTTATGGCTTACCCATTTTGATAACCCGCTCTTCCAACAACTACGGTCCGTTTCAACATCCAGAGAAGTTTAACCCGAAGACAATAATCTATGCATTGCTCGGTAAAAAAATCCCTGTTTATGGTAAAGGAGAAAACATAAGAGACTGGCTATATGTTGAAGACAATTGCGAGGCAATAGACGTGGTTCTACAAAAAGGAAAAATCGGAGAAATCTACAATATTGCTGGCAAGCAAGAGTTGCAGAACATAGTAATAGTTAAGACAATTTTAAAATTATTGAACAAAGATGAAGGTTTAATAGAATTTGTGAAAGACAGGCCAGGTCATGATTTGAGATACTCGCTAGATATCTCAAAAATTGAAAAGCTAGGATGGAAACCTAAAGTAAAATTCGAGGAAGGAATAAAAAAGACTGTTCTTTGGTACAAGGAAAATAAAAATTGGTGGAAACCGATAATCGAGACGCAAATAGACTTTCACAAAAGTTATTAAGTTGATAACATGATAGATGGAGTAGTTGTCAAGAATCTAAAAATATTTAAAGACCAACGTGGTTGGTTAATGGAAATTTTGAGATGTGACGACTCGCAGTTCAAGAAATTTGGTCAAGTTTATTTAACAACTGCCTATCCAGGAGTCGTAAAGGCTTGGCATTTTCATAAAAAACAAACAGATAATTTTACTTGCATCTATGGTGTCATGAGAGTGGCTTTATACGATGCTAGAGAGAACTCTCCAACGAAAGGAGAGGTAATGGAATTTATCATAGACGAAAACAACAGAATTTTGATAACTGTTCCTCCAGGAATCTATCATGGGTTTAAAGCAGAAGGCAATGAAACAGCTTATTTTCTAAGTGTTCCAGACCTTCCCTATAACTATAAGGAGCCTGATGAGCATAGGCTACCCCCAGATTCTACAGAAATACCTTACAAGTGGATATTAACGCCTGGAAAAGTTCATGGATAAAAGAAAAAAGATTTATAAACATTATCAGAATAGTAATTTAAATGAGAGTATTAATAATTGGGGCGTCAGGTTTCGTTGGAGAAAAAGTTTATAATATATTATCTAAAACCTTCGAAGTTATAGGAACTTACTCTACAAAGAAAAAATATGACTTTGAACAGTTGGATATAAGCGATAAAGATTCTGTCTTAAAAATAATAAGAAGAATAAGACCTGACGTTGTCATTCATACAGCAGGAATAACAAATGTTGATTTTTTTGAAGAAAATCCAGAAGAAATCCGTAGAGTAAATGTTCAAGGAACAAAAAATATAATAGATGGATGTCTTGAGACCGATTCTAAACTTGTATATATTTCTACAGACTATGTTTTTGACGGTGAAATGGGAGATTATAAAGAAGAAGATAAGCCAAGCCCAATAAGTGCATATGGAAATGCAAAATTAGAAGAAGAAGAATTAGTTAAAAAATCCAACTTAAAGTATTTAATATTAAGAATATCAGTTCCTTATGGGGTTAATTCGAGGGGCGACAAGCAAACATTTGAAAAATGGGTAATCAACAATCTAAGGGGCAATAAAGAAATCAAATTGATAGATGATCAGTTTAATACCCCAACACTGATAGATGATATAGCAAATGCAGCTAAAAAATTAATTGAGTTAAATAGGACAGGTGTTTATCATGTCACAGGTTCAGAGAGAATCAGTAGATATGACTTCGCAGTAAAAATAGCGGAAGTTTTCAACTTAAACAAAAATTTGATAAAGAGAGTAAAAACAAAGGATCTAAGTTGGAAGGCAAAAAGACCTAAAGACTCTTCGTTAAATATAAGTAAATTAAAAAATGAGAACATTTATATGTCAAATATCAATGAGGGCTTAAACAAAATGAAAAAACAACTGGGGGTTTTATGAAAGGGATTATACTGGCAGGAGGTAAAGGAACAAGATTAAGTCCGCTTACTAAAGTCACAAACAAACACTTGCTGCCCATATATAACAAACCAATGATTTTTCATCCACTAGAGACCTTGACAAAGGCAGGAATAAAAAAGATTCTTATTGTAACCGGTGGAGATGACATTGGAGACTTTATGAAGCTGTTAGGGAGCGGCAGTAACTTTGGCGTTGATTTCACATACAAGGTCCAAGATGAATCAGGTGGAATAGCCCAGGCAATCTACCTAGCTAAGGACTTTGCTGGTGATGATAAGGTTGTAGTTATTTTAGGAGATAACGTATTCGAGGATGATATGTCTGAGTTTGTAAATGATTTTGAAAACAGCGATTTCGAGGCAATGGTATTTTTAAAAGAGGTTAATGACGCTCAAAGATTTGGCGTAGCTGAGATTGATGGCGAAAAAATAATAAGCATAGAAGAAAAACCAAAATACCCTAAATCTAACCTTGCGGTAACCGGGTTATACATGTATAACTCAAGGGTCTTTGATATAATAAAGACGCTAAAGCCATCCATGAGAGGAGAACTGGAAATAACAGACGTTAACAATAACTACATCAAGGCAGGAACAATGACCTTTCGAACACTTGATGGTTTTTGGTCTGATGCTGGTACGTTTGATTCCATGCATAAAGCTACAAATTTTGTCAAAGAAAAATATAGCAGTGTTTAAGAATGGTTTCAGCATCTATAATTATTGTAAACTATAACGGAAGAGAATATTTAGAGAATTGCTTGTCTTCTTTATTCAAACAAAATTATAAGGATTTTGAAATAATTTTTGTTGACAATGCTTCTAAAGATGATTCTGTAGAGTTTGTTAAGAAAAATTTTCCTAAAGTAAAATTAATAGAGAGTAAAAAAAATCTTGGTTTTGCAACAGGTAATAATTTAGGAGTTAAAAATTCGAAGGGAAGGTACATTTTTTTAGTTAACCCAGATACAGAGTCTGATAAAAATTGTTTAAAAGAATTAATCAATCTTATAAAAAGAAGAAAAGACACGATAGTATGTCCAAAGATATTGCTAGCTGATAAAAGGAATAAAATAAATACAACCGGTATGGCATTTCACTATCTCGGGTTTGGATGGTGCGATAATCTAGGAAAGACTGATAATAATCAATTTGAAGAAATGGAGGTAACATTTCCTAGCGGTGCTGCTCTTTTGATAGATAAAAAAAACTTTGACGCTGTCAAGGGGTTTGATGAAGATTATTTTTTATATTACGAAGATGATGATCTGGGATGGAGATTGAGGTTAAGAGGCTATAAAATAATGTTAGCACCAAAAGCCAAGGTTTATCACAAATACTTTTTCGGTAGGCATCCTCAAAAATTTTATTTTGCTGAAAGAAACAGGATTGTTACAATATTAAAAAATTATCAGCTAAAAACATTACTTTTAATATTGCCTCCTTTTTTGCTAACAGAAATAGGAATATTGTTTTACTCTTTAACAAATGGATTATTTTTTAGTAAATTAAGTAGTTACTATTGGATTTTAAAAAACATAGATAAAATTTCTGAAAAGAGAAAAGCAATTCAGAAAACTAGAAAAGTCACAGACAAAGAAATTGTAAAATATTTTTTCAGCAAAATAATGTTTAAAGAAGTAACAAGCCCATTAATAGAATATATTTTAAATCCGATTTTAAACTTTTATTGGAAAATTATAAAAGCATTCATTTAGTCTAGATATGAGCAATTTAAAACTTAATGTATGAATTAGTATTAAGTGATATTTTGAAAAATAAAAACGTTCTTATTACAAGAAATATAACTTGGAATATAGGAGTTTTTGGTAGTTGAGAAAGCTGATTTTATGAAAACATTAGTTTCATTTATCGTTCCTGTTTATAACATGAAAAAAACACTTGAAAAATGCTTACAAAGTATTATAAATCAAAATTTCCCTAAAAACAAATTCGAAATAATTGTTGTAGACGATCATAGTATTGATAATTCATTTTCAATCGCAAAGAGAGTTTTAAAAGGCTCTAAAGTTAAATATAAGCTTCTAAGAAATCCAAAGAATATGAAAATTTCATTTACATCTAACAGAGCTATAAATGCTTCTTCCGGCAAATTTATAGCATACATAGATTCTGATGCTTTCTTAGAGAGAAACTGGCTAAAAAACATCCTCTTAGAAATGAGGGATAAAAAAGTTGGAGCTGTTGCAGGTTTTATAAAAACAGGGAATCCTGAATTCATTTGGTCTAGACTAGCTGGCTATGAGCTAGAGTGGAGATATGCACAGCTTAAGTCTAATTTTGTTGATCATGTTAGTACAACAAACACTTTGTACAGGAAAGAAGCATTAGAATCTGTAAAAGAAAATAATAAATATTTTGATGAAAGTCTTTTCTACGGCTTGGATACAGATGTTTCAAATCGTCTAAAAATGAAAGGCTGGAAATTAATTCAGACAGAAAAAACGTATTGCAAACATTACTGGAAAGAAAATCTAAAAGGTTATTTCAAGCAATGCTTTAATACTGCTTATGCTAGAATGCTTTTAATGAAAAAGTATAGAAAAGTTGTAATCGATAAAATAACAACAACTAAATTAATAATGCAAGTGCCTCTTATGGGATTCTTTTTATTTTTTCTTTTACTAGGAAGTTTAACATTTTTTAATTCATTTATAAGCAATCTAAGCTTTTTCATTTCTGCAATAATCTTACTTATTTTACTTTTAATCCAAGTTCCAAGAGCTATTTGGGTTCTAAAATTCAAGAAAGACATCACATTAGCATTGTTATTTCCCTTTTTATTGCAAATAAGAAATTTAGCTGCTGTTTATGCCATTTTTGTTTATACTCTTAAAACACTAAACTTAAAAAAATAAAATAGATATAGATTGTTATGAAAGTCAAGTTTTTAATGCCGCCTGTCTTGAATAAGAAAGAAGTCCCAGAGAGACTTTTTGGTTGTGCTTACAGCCTTTATCCACAAGTTAATATTTTTATTTTATATGCTGCAGCAGTTTTAGAAAAGGTTGGCTATAATATTGAGTATGTCGATTCTCCCGTTGAAGATAAAAACAATATAGATTTAGATTCAGATGTTTACTGTTTTTATACAACATTCCTCGCAGAAAAAATAGACAAATACTGGACAAACAAAATTAGAAAAAAGCAGCCAGATGCTTTTATAGTTTTTAGTGGTCCTGAGCCAACTTCTAGGCCAAATGATTTTATTTTAGATAAAAATACTTTTGTAATAAGAGGTGAAATTGAGCTTACACTTTTAGATTTAGTAAAAACATTAGAAAGTAAAAAACAAACTTTCAGAAAAATTCTAGGCCTTAGTTGGAAATCAGGCAATAAAATAATTAACAACAAACCAAGACCGCAAATGACAACCGAAGAATTAGATGAATTGCCTTTCCCAGCAAGGCATTTGATAAAAAATCCAGAAAAATATTATAACCCAAAACTTTCAAAAAGGCCGTCAACTGTTATGATTACTTCTAGGCAATGCTTTGGAAATTGTATTTACTGTATACCAAATAGTTATTCATTTGCTAGAGAAATAGAACATAAGAAATGGTTCAAGAAGAAATTTTCTAATCTTGGATTGAGATCTGCAGAAAACATAATAAAAGAGTTCAAGGAAATTAAAAAACTAGGTTTTAAATCAGTTTCTGTAATTGATGATAATTTTGTCAATAATCCTGAAAGAATGAAAAAAATTCTAAATGGAATTAAAAATCTTGATATAGAGTGGGGTTGTTTGAGTAGGGCAGATGTTCTAAGAGAAGATATAGTTAAATTAATGAAAGAAGCAGGCTGTGTTTATGATGATATAGGCATAGAATCGCTTGATCAAAAAGTTTTAGACTATGTTCATAAAGGATTGAAAGTGGAAGATAACATAAGAGCAATTAAATTGTTACAAAAGTATCACATCAATCCAAAAATAAACATTCTGATTGGAGCAAGTCCTTTAGAAACTGAAGAGTCAATAAAGAAAACAGTCGAGACACTGATAAAATTAGATGTCGAATATGTAGCATTTGCTATAGTTTTGCCGCATCCTGAAACAGCTATTTATAAAATAGCAAAAGAAAGCAATTGGTTTGTTACAAAAAATAAGGATTATACTCCAGTTAGTCCAATAGACCAGGGCATAGTTTCATTTCCAAATGGACTATCGAATGAAGATTATGAAAGACTGCTAAAGTGGTGCTATAGAAAATTTTACTTAAGACCGAGATTAATAATGAAAAAAATACTGGGCTTAAGAAACTATAGAATGATGAAAGATAGTATTGTTACAGCTTATAATCTGTTAGTTGGAAGAATTTAGAGATTAAATCTTCTTTTAATCAAGTAGAAGAAATTCTTGAACCCTCTTCCTATTGCTGCTTTTAAATAGAAAACTGGTACTTCAATTCTTATTTGTTTTATTTTAAATTTATTTTTCCAAACATTATATGCAAAATCCATTTCTCTTCCATATCTTTCACCATATTTTTCAGTTCTTAAATCAATTTTTTTTGCAGCATCAAAAGAAAGTGCTCTAAATCCACATTCAGTGTCCATAATTCCAGTTGGACATATTAAATTTGTTAAAACCTTCAACCCCCAGTTCCCTATCTTTCTGTCAAATGGGTACTTTGAAAGGTCTCTTCTACCGCATACGTAATCTGCACCGTTTTTAATCGCATTGATAAAATATGGTATGTAATCTGGGACGTGTTGTCCATCTGCATCCAGAAAAACTATAATGTCAGTTTTCAATGAAATAGCTTTACTTAATCCTGTTTTAGTTGCATATCCAACTCCTCTATTTCTTTCATATCTTATTACTTGAGCACCATATTTTTTAGAAACTTTAGCTGTATTATCTGAAGAGCCATCATCAATTACGATAATCTTGTCTACATATTTCTTTGTCTTTTTAATAACACTTCCTATTCTTTTTTCTTCATTATAAGCAGGTATAATTACAATCGCTTTCATATATTCACTTTTTATGATAAAAATTAATTAATTTAAAGCTTTGTTTTCTTAATAATTAAAAGTGGTATTTTGAAGGATAAAAGTATTCTTATAACAGGCGGAAGAGGCTTTATAGGTAATCACCTATTTAGAGCTTTATCTGAAAATAATGATGTAAAAATCTTTGACATCGTAGATGGTAAAGACGTAAAGAATTTTGATCTTTTAAAAAAGGAACTTAAAAATGTAGATGTCGTATTTCATTTGGCTGGTTTAATTTCTGTAGAAGAGAGCATGAGAAACCCTTTAGGCTATATTGAAAACAACATAATTGGGAGCTATAATGTTTTAAAGGCTGCGCTAGAAAACAATGTAAAGAAGGTAGTATTTGCAAGTTCAGCAGCTGTTTACGGAGATTATCCTGAAAATCCTAAAAAAGAAGACATGCATTTAATTCCTAAATCACCCTATGCTTTTTCAAAGGTTGCAGCTGAAAGATTTATGGAAAATTTCAACAATAACGGTTTAAGCACTATAAGTTTAAGATTTTTTAATATTTACGGTCCTGAACAAAAAATCGATTCTTCATATGCTTCAGTAATACCAATTTTTATTACCAAAGCACTTAGAAATGAAAACTTGATTATTTATGGCAATGGTAAACAAACAAGAGATTTTATTTATATTGAAGATATAATTAATGCTTTAATTTTGGCTTCTGAAAAGGGGTCTGGAGTTTTTAACATAGGCTCAGGAAAGCCAACAAGCATAAATGAGCTCTCAAATTTAATAATTGAATTAGCAAATTCTAAATCAAAAATAATTCATGAAAAAGAAAGAGAAGGAGATATAATACATTCTTTATCAGACATTTCAAAAGCAAATAAAATCCTTGGGTTTAAACCAATATATGATCTTAGAACAGGATTAATAGAAACTATAGAATGGTTTAGAAAACAATAAATGCTTAAATTACTTCATAAATCTTTACCTGCTCATTTCTAAAAACTTGTTTGAAGTGTTCCAAGCCTTGGCCTTCTAGCATAAACATTTTAGTGAAAACAGAATTTCTTAGATTTGGTGGTATTAGTACAATGTAGCCATAATGTTGAGGTATCCAGGCAGTTAATCCTATAGACTGGTTTGTGAATCTAAAGTTTAATTGTTTTTCTAAAGGTTTCATAGCTTGAATTAAAGATTCCTTTTCAGTTTCATTCATTTTAAAAGTTTTTGCCTCTCCATTGGAATAATAAATTATTTCGTTGAATATAGCGCCATTTATACCTTCAACATAGAATGGTATAGGTATTTCTAATCCTTGGAAAACAAGTACGTTGCCATATTTTCTTAAAAGTATATTACCGTTGTCATCTAAAGACCTTGATTGCTCAGGAAGCTGGATATACAACGGACATTTTTTTGCTTGTTCTTCATCTCTAGCATCGCAATTTATTCCAAAGTATTGTAGCCATTGGAATTTTCCTATCAAGTCATCAGACGCTATCCAATATACCTTTGGAGAATCACCTTGGTACTTTCTTACAAGCTCTAAGGACGCAGTCTCATTGCTATATACCATTATTTTCCCCAAATCAGTAATTCTATCATTTATTGTGTAAAGACAAGCATGTTCACCATCTTTCCCTAATTGACAGTGCGCTCCATCAGCGTAGGCTCTTCTTTCTGCAAGACCAGTTATCATGTGTCCTGGATCCCACCAAGTTCCAACAATTGAAAGTTCTGGCGTTTGAGTCTTCAAGAAGTTCCAAGCATTTTCCCAATTAGGGCTTATGTCAGGACCTAACTGCTTGCCCATTTCTGTTCCAATGTTCATAGCAATTAATGCAATAAAAACTCCAAAACCTATCAAAAGTGATTTTTTAATGTCATCATTTGTTTCTTTAGTTAAAATTCCAAAACCTGAACCAATTATTATCATAAATAATGCGGTTGTAAACTCTGTGAACCTGATGCCTCTGAAGGTTGTATAGATAGCTATTACTAACAATGTTATTAGGAATGCTGTAACTTCAGTGTCTTTTTTAAAACTTTTTATTATTCCAAGGACAATTGATATCAAAAAGAATAAAATAATCATATTATTCAATATCACATCATTTGTATAGAATCTTCCAGTTGAGGTTACCCAACCTTCTAGGTTGAATATGTTGAATGGTTGAAGCTCTGCTATAGAGATATTAACAATCCACTTCTCTGCACTTTGAGCAAAGCCAATAAGAACTGACAAGTTTGTAATAACATTTACATCATTTAGAACTCCTATTACAAATACTGATATAAAAATGAGGATTAAGATTAAAAATTTGCTCTTTGACTTAAAAATAGACTTTTTAAGGTTATCAACTTTGAATTTATGGAGCTTTCCATTTTCTATAAAGATTTCTAGTATAACGCAAACTATTGCTGATGCGAATAATATTATTAGGGGGTAAAAGAAGTATATCCAAGTTAGCATAAATGCTGCAAACCCGATTAAAGCAATGCAAAAGCTCGCCACTGTCTTCTTTCTTATTGCTCTAAAGCCTAGGTAGAGGTCAAGCACCAAGAAAAATAAAACTAACTGATCAGTGTCATAAGAGCTTCCAAAGGTTCTTGTTAGAATTTGCGGTGCAGTTCCTATCAATGCTGCGCTCATCAGGCCTCCATACTTGTTTGAAAGCTCTTTTCCTAAAAAGAAAGCTGGAATTACAATTAGCGCTCCATAGAAGGCAGACATGTAAGCACAAACAGTCATCAAACTAAGTTTAAGAAATGGGCCAATAACCCAATAAATCAATGATGTCATGAAATACATGAACGTGGACACGTCTGTTATCCTACCAACATAATAGGTTAGTTCGTCCCATACAGGCAGATGGCCCCAGTTCGCAAAATAGTAAGTAAACCTATATTGGAATATTGGGTCGAATGAGAGTAACCTATCAGGAACAATGTTTGTAGTTCTTATGCTATAAGAAAACAAAAATATTAAGAGTAGGGCAAAGAGCCACCACTTATCTTTAAGACTGTTAATTATTTTCATAATGCACCATACCAAATAAGAAAAATTAGAAAAACAAATATAAAAAGTTTAAAAAACTTAAAATTCCTCTTCTTCCTCTTGATCTTCTTCGTCACTGGTTTCTGTTTCAGTACTTTCTGCTTCTCTACCCCATCCACATTCAGGGCAGATTTCATTTTCTAATTCAGCACCACAATCTGGACATGATTTTTTCTTAGCCATAATTTCACCTATTTTTTCAATTATAGAGCAAATATTTAAAGCTTTCTTTCACACTGCATATTGATTTCAACATCTATTTCAGAAGAAGGCCTGTCATGGATGTTAAGAGAATAAAACTAACAGCTATTAATAATAAGTTTTGCAAAAGTACGATCAAAGCATACTTCTTAACTTTCCCTAGTCCTTTTAGATAGTTAGAATAAATTACAGGATAACCGAAAACAATGCCCAAGGATACAATAGCTTTAAACATAAGTGTGCTAGGTAAGTATTCCTTTGCTAAGAATCCTATAAACAATTCTGAGAATAAATAAACAGATATTAAGCCGATGATTACAATGAAACTGTAATACATTAAAGACTTTCTTAGAATATTCTTTGCTTCGCTGTAATTCTCTAGTCCATTTAATTCAGAAAATTTAGGGAATAAAACTAATGACAAAGAATTAGGTATCAAAAGAGAAGCGACATAAAACATGAACGCAAACGAGTAATAACTTATTAGATACTGTGAGAAAAATAAACTCAATAAAGGCACTACACTGTTAACAAAAGCCACAATTAATTCTATTGGATAGATAGGTAGGCTAAACCTAAAGAATATCTTTTTAACATCAAATTGCTCTTGACTCTTAAGAACTTCATTTCTTATTAAGAATAAAAGATTTGGCAAGTTACCTATTATTATCCCAAGCCCCCACCCTATAATCATATAAAAAATACCTAATGAGCTCATCAAGACAGCTAGAATAGGAGATAAAGAAGCGATAAAGAATTGAGATAGGCTATATACTTTGAAGTTCTGAATTCCCAAGACAATAAAACTAAATGCTGAAAAGAAGTTCGAGGCTGTTAAAAATATTCCAGCAAGGATTAGATAGCTTAATGTTACATTATCCAAGAAGTACAGGGCTATGTAGTCCTTAACTAAGAACAATACTGCTATCAAAAAAACATAGCTTAGAAGTTTTATTTTTAAAAACCATCTTATCATATATCCTCTCTTTTCCTTGCTTCTTAACTCGGCTACGTATTTAGTTAAGCTGGCGTTTATACCAAAATCTATGAGCATTGGCAAGAATGCGAAAAGGTAAATAATTGTTTTAAAATTTCCGAAGTAATTAGGTCCAAGCGAGTTTGAGATAACTAAATTAGCTAAAAGAGCTATCAAGCTTGATGAAATAGCAGATATGAAGACAAGGGTGCTACTCCTTATTAGCTCTCCTTCAAAAAAAGGTATTTTCATTTAATTAAATAAGCTACCTTAGAATAAATATTTAGTAGAACGTATGACTCTACAATCAGAGTTAATTGAAGTTCACTCGCAGCTAGTTATTAATTCTTTTGGGAATTACATAGCAATAGTCGTGGTTAGGTTTAAATACACTTATTGTATTTAAATAATTTTTTATTCTTAATCTTAAGATAGAATTGTGAATTTCATGGAAATAAAAGATAAAAAATCATCAAACTATTCTTCTTTGCAAGAATTAAAAAAGTATGAAAGTCCTAGCATAGAAGGTGATAATTTTAGATACGCTGGAAGAATTAGCGGAGCTTTAAAGAAAGTGCCTAGTAATTTATGGAGGCATAAAGGAAAAGTTATGACTGGCGTAGCAGAGGCTGTAGAAGTTCCTGCTGTTATAAAATATTTATCTGATTTAAAGGGTGTGGCATCAAACGCCTTAGTAGAAGCTGGATTAAAAATGGGAAAAGTTATAACATATCCAGTAAAACCAGAAATTTTTCACATTAACCTTCTTGACTGGGGTAGCAAGTGGGCATATATTGCTGATACACATGGTCAATTGCCAATGAATCCTTCTTATGAAACTAATACTCTGGTTTCTGGGTTATTAAACGCTGCCAAAGATCCAGTGACTTCAGGAATCATTGTTGGTGCGGCTATTGCAGCTCCTTTAATTATATATGGTGTTGGCAGGGCTGTAAAGCATCTTTATGAAGGCAAGGATAAAAAATGAAAAGTTATTTTTTAAAATTTATAATAATAATTTTGTTTATTTATTTTTTTGTTTCACCATCTTTTGCTGTGTTAAGAAAGCCGGAAGATTTTAAAAACAGAGAACTACCTGAAAATTATACAGCAATTCTAATTCAATTGCCAAATGTTATAAATCAGCCTGTTGCTTGGAATGAAAAATTTTCAATGCCTACAAAAGATATTGTTTTAGCTTCTTATGAAGAACCAACAACAAGCAAGTTAACAGAATTAAGTGGGAAGTCCGTTGATGAAATTTCATCAATTTTTAACGGTAAAGTCTTTTTTAATAATCCAGACTATTCTTATGCTTACATAAAAGTGCCTGATGAGCAATATAGTGATTTAACAGAATCACTTAAACTTCTTGGATTCGATGTCAAGAATGTTTCTTGGGGGAGAATTATGTTGGATGAATCTAAACGAGAGATAGGTCTTCCTTATGTTCATCCAGGGAATGGGCAGACTATAACTGGTAGAGGAAGAAGGGTTGCAATTATAGACACAGGGTTAGATGCCGGGCACCAAGATTTCTGGATTAATGGGCAGGCACCTTTAAATAATAAAGTGATTTTTTGGAACGACGTAGTAAATGGAACTCAATGCTGTGTAGATTTGGACGGGCATGGAACGCATGTTGCATCAATAGCTGCAGGAACAGGTGCTGCTTCTACAAATAATGTTTATAGCGGTATAGCACCTGATGCACAATTAATAATTCTTAGAATTTCGCAACTCGGTGAAGCTACATTAGGTGATTTGGCTACTGCTATTAATATTGCTGTAAATCAGAATCCAGATGTAATTTCTGCAAGTCTCGGATGGACTGATGACGCTTTATTAACCAAATACAATACTGCCATGGCAGATGCGTGTATAGGTAGGGGGACAAATGATGTTGTAAATGTTTTTAATGCAATCCAAAATGCTGTTAATAATGGAATACCTGTTGTTTTTGCAGCAGGTAATGAAGGACCTGAATCAAGCTCAATCGCTTTTCCAGCTTGCATCAATAATGTTATAGCAGTTGGTATGACATTTAAAAGAGATTACCCGTCAAATTACTATTCGCGTGATACTAACTTAGATGGTAGTGTATCAAGAGCTTTATTTCACGTTAATGCAGATGTATCAGGTGAAATTTTAAATCAAGAGTGGTATGTTATTAACACATCAACTGGGGAGTATCTTCCAAACTGGACACATTATTTAACTTGGACAGGTTTTACAAAGGTTTTTAATACAGTTAACCCACAATTAAATCTAGAAATAGAAGGACAGTATAAAAAGAAAGATTGCTGGCCGGGTGGAGAAACTGTATTTTGGAATCCTGGCAATTCTGTTAAAGAAGATAAACTTTGGACTTGGGAAACTAATGCTGCACCATATGGGGGCATTGAAGTTTTTGGTAGAGACCATACTAATTGGGGTTGGTGTTTTGCGCAATTAGATGCTTGGGGTACAACATATGTAAACAGTTTTCCATGTTCAGGTACCCCTAAAGTTTGTAACGATTTTGACTCTAACAGAGGAAGTAAAGATAGCGATGGTAGATTAATAGGAGATGTGAATGGAGATTGTGTTGTTAATGCAGCTGATGCAGATTTATGTTTGGCTCATTTACTGGAAAATTGGCCACCTTGTGACTGGGATCATGATGGTTCTGTAGGTTCAGATGATGTAACAACTGTATTGTCAGCGCCTAGTTTAGCATGTGGTTGTGAAAATCAAGCCGGTTGTTATTGGTGTGGTTGTGGATATACTATTGAAGGAGTTCTTTCTACGTGTTATCCGAATAAACCGCAAGTTGACTGTCATGGTTGTACGGGTAAAGATATAGAGAAATGTTATGTTTGGTATGGTTGTCACGGAACACCAAAAACATGTGAAGAAAGAAGCAATAAAGAGGGAGAATGTGGAACTACTTCAACAACAGGTTGCTCGGGGCAATGGATTTTGGATGATACTATTGTTAGATTATTTAGTGCAAAAAGACCATCATTAATAGGATTACCGGGACCAGGCAGTTCTAGAGGTCCAACCGCTAATGGTTTAATCAAGCCTGATGTAACTGCTCCTGGCTATGATGTGTGTGCGGCAAGGGCAGCTGGAACTGGTACAACTGATGAATTAACTTGTGGAGATAATGATTATGTAAGATTTAGTGGAACTTCTATGGCTGCTCCTACTGTAGCAGGCTTTATAGCTTTATTGAGAGAAATCAATCCGACTGCTAGCTATGTTCAAATAGTAAATTCAGTAAGATATGGTAGTGATATTTTAATAGATTATATTGGAGAAAATAGTGAAAACCATAGAGGTTCAGGAAGAATTAATATATCCAAAGCTGCAGATTCTGCTACAGACTGTAGCATTAGGTTTAATGATGAATGGTATTGTGATGGCAATGTAAGAAAATACAGAAACTATTATTATGATAATACTGCAAGGGAATGTAAATTCACTATAGAACAAAGCGAAAATTGTGACAATTATGATGGTTGGTATTGTAACGGCAATACGAGAGAATATAGGGATTTCTATTGTTCTACTGGATTTTGTGCATATTCTGTAACACAAAGTCAAAACTGTGGAAATGATGGCGGATATGCTGATACATTTTTACCTCAATGTTCTGGTTACAATTATATTTCTTATACCTCTGCTAATCAAATGAGGGATTATTATTGTTCAGGTGGAAATTGCGGTAGTGCTGTTAATTTCGATTCATACATCACAAATATCTGTGTTAGTGGCAAATGTGAAAATTATGATAACCCGGTTTTATATTATAAGTTTGATGAAGGAAATGGAACAACAGTTCATGATTCATCTGGCAATGCACGCGATGGAACAACAAATGCAGTTTGGGTTGATGGACACCGTGAGAAAGCTTTGAACTTTACTGGTCTGGATTATGTTAAAGTCTCGTATAACCTAAATAATATTTCTAACTTATCAATAGAAGCTTGGATTAAAATGAATCCGTATTCAGAACCTAGATATTTTGTCATCGCATCTAAAACTGGGGAAGAGTGGAATGCTCCAGACATAGATTATGATTATAAATATACCATTACTCCGGTTGCAACTTCTATAAGATTTTCTTATAGATATTCAGGAAGCAAGTGTTCTAAAGGATATACGAAGAATATCACAGACGGCAGATGGCATCATATAGCTGTTACATTAGATGCAACAAATAATAAAATTAGATTTTATGCAGACGGAAACAAAGATTATGAAACAAGTGGTTGCGGTCCAATCAATTTTACAAGTTATAATACAAGAGCAGGACAAATGATTGGGTTAATGGATGAATTAAAGATTTACAATAAAGTAATAGACTATGAAAGTCCAATAACCTATAACTCAAGCAATATTGTTGTTGATGTTGAGGTTAAGAACACGGGTACGAACCAACAAGCTTGGTGGTTCGCAGGCGTGGAGTTCTGGAAGGTTAATGATTATAATGATCCTTGGAACACAAGAAGCATGAGAGTAAATGCATACTATAATGGAAAAGATAGAACTCATGGATGTACTATTGATGCTGGAGGTTACTGTCCAACAGGAGTAGACTGCTACTTGATTAGCGATCCGAACGGCAATGGCTTCCTGGATGTTGGGGAGACAATCAAAGTAAGATGCCAGGTGCCTTCATCATACTATGGTCTAACAACAGGCAACCAAAGAATAATGTTCTGGGTCCATGAGAGGGATTTAGGTCAGGATGCATGGAACAATGGGAATGCCGGCAATGATTGGTGGTGGGATGCATTGTCTTGGGCAAATCATGCTGACTTAAGAGTTAAAATAGAATGTAGAACAGACGCTTATGATAGTGATGGCGGTATGTCTTATTTGAGTTTAGGAACTTGTACGGATTATTATCAAGACGGTTCTACTTGTAAAAATACACAATATACAGACTCATGTATAGATTCAAATATTTTAAGAGAATATTATGTTTCTGGTTTAGGATGTGCTAATGTTACTAAAAGTTGTTCAGATTATGGTTCGAATTACGTTTGCTCTGCTGGAAGATGTAGATATATTGGTGGCGGTGGCGGTGGAGGCTGTTTAGTAGAAGGCACAAAGATTTTAACACCAAGCGGATTCAAGAAAATAGAAGACATACAGATAGGAGACGTGGTAATAGGTTACAAGGATGGCAAGAAAATAGAGACAAAAGTTACGAGAAAAGTAACTCATTTTGGTTTCTGGAATATCTATTATTACAGAGGAAGTTGGTTCACAGAAACCCATAAGATTTATCCAGCATGGGATGGCGAAGCAACTATAGCTTCAATTCTATCAGATGTCAAAAAGCAGTATACAGGAGCAGTTTATGACATAGAAACAGAAACACACAACTACTTTGGAGAAAATGATTTGCTAATTCATAATATGTTCATGAAAATGCCATTAATGGTATAACTAGACTGATATAATTTTTTCTTTTTCATTTATTTCAAACTTAATAGGCAAGAATTTTTCTATAACCCACATATTTGTTTTGCAATGATTTGTAATTTCTGCAATAGAAACTTTTGATTTGCCTGCTAATGCCATATAAAGAAGAATCTGGTCTGCCATATGTTCGTCTAAGCATGCATTAGAATTAATTTGCTTCATTATAGCTTTTGCACATTCTTCTCCAATTTTTTCTGCTGGTTTTCCTAATTCTCCATAAATGGTTGAACCTAGAACTGAATTCTTGCAATGAGCATGTATATGAGTAGTTGAACCTGGAGAAAATGTATCAACATACTCAAAATATTCACAATCGAATTTAGGTATTATTTTCTTTGCACCTTCAATTTGTCTTTCAGCAACTTTTGATTTTTCTAAAGACTTGCTGACAATACTTCTAATGTCATATCTGTTTACAATACCCCTTTCTGCCAAATTTATTGGTTTTAATATTTTACAAGGGTTTATTTTAACTTTAACCTTCCCTCCACCCTTGGGGTAAAAACCATATTTTAATATTTCAGATTCAATCTTGATTCCCATTTTTTCTACGTTTCTGCAAAAAACTTCTTGGAAATATTCTATATTAGGACTCCATTCAACGTCTGTTCCACCAATTATTTCCAGTTCAACTTCTTTGTCAGCATGAATGCATATGGGTATCAATGTCTGAAGAACCAGAGTTATTGAACCAGCTGTTCCGATGTCTATAGAAAAATTCTCATTTTTTATTTTGTTTGGTATGAATTCTACACAATCACTACCAATTTTAGCATTCTTTAATTCTGCGTTGCATATTTTTGCAGCAGCTTCTATTCCTTTTAGGTGCTGAGCTTGCAGACCAGGATTCTTTCTGCCCTTTCTTATATTAAACATCTTACATGGTTTACCAGTAATTGCTGACAAAGCAACAGAAGTTCTAATTGTTTGTCCTCCACCTTCTAAGTAAGAACCGTCAATTAATATCAATTGTGTCACCATTCTTTGGTGCAGTCGCATCAAACCCTCTGCCACGAAGCTCGGTAGCAAACCTTTCACAATTATCTCCATGTATACAAACAACCTTTTCAGGTTTGATTTTATTCACAAAATCAAATAAATCATCTCTACCACTATGTGCAGAAAAATCAAAGGCATGAATTCCCATTTTAATTTTCAGATCAAATCCTTCAGTGACGAACCTACCAGTATCAACAAGGTACCTACCAGCAGTTCTAGGGAGTATAAACCCAGTGAATATGATAGAACTTTCAATATTATCATACAGATATTTTACATACATAACAGAAGGACCGCCCTCGAGCATGCCGGAAGAAGTTACAATTGCACAAGGTTCTTTTGTTATCTTCTTCCTTTCATCATTTGAATAAATCGGTTTGACATCATCTAAAGCTTTTCTCAGAGCTTTAGGGTCTTTAATGAACTCTGGATAGTTCAAAGCTATTTCAGTTGCTTCCTTTGCCATGCCGTCAAGATAAATTGGGAAGTTTGCTTTGAAACGATCTAAAATCATTAAAATTTCTGCTGCTCTGCCAACAGCAAAGCACGGAAGCACTGCTACACCTCCGTTTGAGATTGTTCCTTGTATTGCTTCAAAAAACTTTTTCTCAGTTTCGTTTCTATCTGGATGATTTCTATTTGAATAGGTGCTTTCTAAAATTAGGACATCTACATCTTTTGCGTCAATTTTTGCACCATTTAGAAGACGCGTAGGATTAGTATTGAAGTCGCTAACGTAGAGAATTCTTTTTCCATTCATCTCTATCAACGGTGCTATGCTTCCAGGTATATGACCAGCGTCAAATACATCCATTGAAAAGTTTTCAGCTTCGAATCTTTGTCCATATGTCACTCTAGCTTCATTCTTCTTCATTTTCTCGATGTCACTTTCTCCAAAGTGTTTAACGAATCCTTTTATTCTTCCAATTTTTAAACTATCTTTCAAAAGCAAATGAGCTTGATCAAATGTAGCTATTGTTGAAAAAGTAGGAAATTTAGACTTGCGATAAAGAACTGGTATCGACCCGCAGTGGTCAAGATGAGCATGACCTAAAACCAGATTATCAACTTTGTTAGCTGGCTTTGGAATCTCGCTAGTCTCAACCTTGACTCCATAGTCGAAGAGGATATTCTCTTTACCCTCTATTAGAATGGCATTTCTTCCGACCTCTCTGCCTCCGCCTAAACAATTAATTCTCATAGTTATAACTCTTTGACCTTATCTATATTTATATTTTCTGTTTTTAATTCTAAATATGCTTATTAAAAATGCCTTGATAGTTACCATGGATAACGATAGAAGAGTAATAAAAAATGGTGACATTCTCATTGAAGGAAATAGAATAGTGAAGATTGGAAAGGACATTGAAGAAAAGGATGAAGATATAATAGATGCTAAAGGAATGGTCGCCTTACCTGGGTTCGTTAACACTCACACTCATTCTTCCATGACTTTATTGAGGGGTTATGCAGATGATTTGCCTTTAATGAAATGGTTAAAGGAATATATTTGGCCATTAGAAGCTTTACTAAAGCCAGAAGATTGCTACATAGGATCTAAATTGGCATGTTTGGAGATGATTAAAGCGGGGATAACAACATTTTCTGACATGTATTTTTATATGAACAACGTGGCAAAGGCAGTGGAAGAATCTGGAATAAGAGGGATTCTCTCTTATGTTATAAACGATTCAATGCCAGAAAATTTTGCAGGAATAACAGCGACTAAAAGATTTTTAAATGAAGTTAAAAAGTCTGAAAGAATTATCCCGATAATAGGACCTCATTCTCCTTATGCATGTTCTAAAGAAACTTTACAAAAATCCAAAGAGATGGCAGATGATTTGAAAACATTAATTCATATACATGTTTCAGAAACAAGGGAAGAGGTGGAAGAAAGCAAGAGAAAGTTTGGTTTAAAACCAATTGAATATTTGAATTCTATAGGATTGCTAGGCTCTAACTTAGAAATAGCTCACTGTGTTTGGGCAGATACTAATGAAATAAAAATGCTTGCAAAAGAAAACGTTAAAGTGAGCCATTGTTCGGTTTCAAATATGAAACTCTCTTCAGGTGTAGGCCCGATAAATTATATGCTAGAAAATGGATTGATTGTTTCAATGGGCAGTGACGGTCCATGTTCGAACAACAGATTAGATATTATTCAAGAAATGAAATTTTGTTCATTGCTACAGAAAGTCTCTTTTATAGATCCAACAGCTGTTCCAGCAGAAAAAGCCTTGGAGATGGCAACAATAAATGGAGCAAAGGCACTCAGACTTGATGATAAGATTGGTTCAATAGAAATTGGAAAAATAGCAGACATTATTTTAATGGACTTCAACAAACCTCATTTAACACCAATGCATAATGTCTACTCGCATATAGTATACGCCTCGCAAGCTTCAGACGTTGACACAGTCATATGCAACGGAAAATTATTAATGAGGAAAAGAAAAGTTCTAACACTTGATGAGGAAGAAGCAATGGAAAAGGCCGAGTTAGCAAAAGAAGATTTATTAAGTAGAAAATAAACACTAATAACTATGAAAATTGTTATTTCACTCGGCGGATCTTTGCTAACAAGAGAACTTACTTCTGAGAACTTTAGAAGCTATGCAGATGTTATGCTTAGATTGCGGGATAAGGGCCATAAACTTATTGTTGTGTGCGGCGGTGGAAAAGTTTGCAGAGAGTACAGGGACGTGGCAAAGGGCTTGGGTGCTGATAACGAACAAATGGACTTTATAGGAATAATGGCGACGCATCTGAACGCTTCTACTTTTGTGTCTGCATTAGGCAAGGTCGGTTATCTAGTGAGATGGAAAAGTCTGAAAGAAGCAATGAAAGAAGTTAAAAAGAATTTTGGAAAGAAAATTCTAGTTGCAGCTGGTTATGACATTGGGACTTCTAGCGACTATGATGCTGCTGCTCTAGGAGAAGTGATAAAGGCAGATATGCTGATTAATGCGACGAACGTTGACGGCGTCTACACTGCAGACCCTAAGATAGATTCAACCTCAGAGAAGCTTAGAAAAATAAGCTATAATGAATTTGAGAAGATAATGATGAAGAATGCTCAAGTTCCAGGAGAATATAGGTTCTTTGATATAAAGGCAACCAGATTAGTAAGAAAATATAAAATTAAAACTATTTTCATAGACGGCAGAGATCCAGAAGAGATTATAAGAGCTGTAGAAGGAAAGCATAATGGAACAACGGTCTCTTGACTTTAAATAAATAAAATAAAAAATATAATCTGATTTAAATGGACATAGAAACGAGGCTAGAACTAATAACAAGAGCTCCTATAGAAGAGGTTGTTACCTTAGAGGACCTCAGAAAACTTCTAGAAACAAAAACAAAAATAACAGCCTATGATGGATTCGAAACATCAGGCTTGATGCATTTAGGTTCTGGTGTTCTAAGATCAATAAAAATAAATGACTTGTTCGAAGCTAATGTTAATTTCATACTTCTAATTGCTGATTGGTATGCTTGGATAAATAACAAGATGGGTGGAAACCTAGACTTGATTAAAAAAACAGGAGATTATTTCATAGAGGGTTGGAAAGCATGCGGAATTGATATGAACAAAGTTAAGATTATGTGGGCGTCTGACTTGGTTAAGGACTCTGAATATTGGAAGAATGTCATAAACATCTCAAAACAAACAACAATTCAAAGGGCAATAAGAGCAGGGACTATAATGGGTAGAGAGGAGGCTGATATGCAATATGTTTCTCAAGTTTTGTACCCAATGATGCAAACTTATGACCCTTTTTACTTGGGAGCAGACATCTTGCAATTAGGTATGGACCAAAGAAAAGCAATGATACTGACGAGAGAAGTTGCACCTAAAATCGATGGAAGCATAAGAATTGCTGCCATGCACCATCTGCTTATGGGACTGCAGGGCAACCAAAGAATGGGTCCAGCTGAAGCGAAGATGAGCAAGTCCATTGCTGCAAGTGCAGTTTTCATTCATGATACTAAAGAACAGATAGAAAGTAAAATAAATAGTGCCTTCTGCCAACCGAAGGATGCTGAAGCTAATCCAATCCTAGAGATTTGGAAATATATAATCTTAAGAAAATTCAAGTCACGATTTATTAAAAGAAAAGGAAAGCCAGATTTGGAAATCCAAAAATATGAGGAACTAGAAAAAAACTATAGAGAAGGAAACTTGCATCCAGCTGACTTGAAGAAAGAAACTGTAGAAGCATTAGATGAAATTTTAAAACCAGTTAGGGAATATTTTGAGAAAAATAAAAAAGCAAAAGAGCTATACGAGCTTGTTAAGAGCTCAGTAGTGACTAGATGATTTTATGCTTGACATAAAACTTATTAGAGAGAATCCAAAAATTGTTGAGGAAAGTCTGAAAAAAAGAGGAGACTTGGAGAAATTAAAGTTATTAAAAGCTTTGATTGAAAGCGATAAGAAGTATAGAGAAGAATTGCAAGAGCTAGAGAAATTAAAGCACGATAGAAATGTTATTTCTGATGAAATTGCAAAATTAAAGAAAGACGGAAAGGACACGACTAAAAAGATAAAAGAGGCTTCAGAATTACCTGAGAAGATTAAAAAGTTGGAAGAAGATGTTTTAAAGCAAAAAGAAATGATTGATTTCACTATAATGAGAATACCAAACTTGATCCATGATTCTGTACCAGTTGGTCAAGGTGAAGAAAAAAATGTTGTTATAAAAACCTTTGGAAAACCTCCTAAGTTTAATTTTCAACCCAAAAATCATTTGGAGATTCTTAAAAACCTTAATTTGATAGATGACGAGAGGGCAGAAAAAGTAACAGGAAGAGGATTTTTTTATTTGAAAGGGCCACTAGCTCTTTTAGATAGAGCCTTGCAAAGTTATGCAATAGAATTTTTAATGAAGAAAGGATACTTGTTTATCTATCCTCCTCACATGCTAAGAAGAGAACCTTATAGTGGAATGATAGATTTGGTTGATTTTGAAAACGTGATGTATAAAATTGAAAATGAAGACCTATATATGGTTGCTACAGCAGAGCACCCAATCGGAGCAATGTTCAAGGATGAGGTCTTAAACAAGAAGGAATTGCCAATGAAGATGGTTGGTTTCTCAACAAACTTTAGAAAGGAAGTTGGTGCCCATGGCAAGTACACAAAAGGACTTTTTAGAATGCATCAGTTCAACAAGGTTGAGCAATTTATTTTCTGCCTGCCTGAAGATTCTTGGAAATATCATGAAGAACTTCAGAAAAATGCAGAAGAACTCTACGAAAAACTAGGTTTGCATTTCCGAACAGTTGTTTTATGTTCTGGTGAGACTGGGGTGGTTTCAACAAAGACCTTTGATGTTGAATTGTGGATGGCTGATAATATTTATAGAGAAGTTGGTTCAAACTCGAACTGCTTGGATTATCAAGCAAGAAGATTGAATCTAAAATATAGAGAGAAGGAAGGACAGGCACCAAAGGGATTCATCCATACGCTAAATAACACAGCTATTGCAACCTCAAGGACAATGGTAGTTTTGGTGGAGCAGTGCCAGCAAAAAGATGGAACTGTTATAATTCCGAAAGTTCTCTGGCCTTACATGAATGGAATAAAGAAATTAGAAAAGATGCGCTAGTTCAAATCCTGCCCTCCGCACAGCTCATGCTCTTCATCGCTCACAGGAGGGCGGCATGTTATAGGAATTTAAAGATTCTTAACTTATTAAGAAATAGTGATAAAATGGCTTCCGTAGTATTTGGGGAAATGAAAAAACATGACCAAAATATAGAAAAACTCGATAAATCTAGGAGTAGAGTTAAAAACTCTTTTGTGGCATACTTATTAGTTGCTCAAGAAAAAGCTAAAAAAGCAGGGATAAGTTTATACTTTTCCAATCCGTTTTCTCAAGACTATAATATATCAACTTTAACAATAGAAGGCGATAAAGTAACAGAGAACAGAGATATACATTCTGACCCAAGAAGTGTAGAGGCTTCATTACCTGCACAAGAATACATAATGAAAGAGAGCAATGCAGGTTCTGATAGAACTAAATATGGATTTAATGTAACAACAGCAAAAAAAGCAGTAAAACAGATAGAAAGAGTATTAAAAAGAAAAGGATTTTTAATTACTAAAGAAGAACTTCTTGAAAAACTAAATGATTTAAGTTATTCATGAGATAGAGACAATGTCAAAGGAAGATGGTAAAGGAAGAAACGTAGTTTCTTCTTTGTTCAAATCCTGCCCTCCGCATACACTTGATGTTCTTGACAGATGATGTGAGAGCGGCATTAGTTTAAATGTTTTATTATTCTATAAATTTATTAGTGATTAAATGGACGAAAAAACAATTGAACTACCTGCTGAAGCAAGAGAGTGGATTGATCGTGCTTTGTCTTTTCATGGTCAACAATATGATTATCCAGAGGCTGAAGAAGGAAATAGAATGAAACCTGAATTTTATGAGTTTGTTGGAAAGGGATTAACGTTGAGGGGTTGGAACCCTGAATCGATACAAAGGGGTCATCACGGCCACGTAACTGTCATGTGTCTCGCTTTTGAATATCGTGGTAAGGCCGATGCAGTTAAATCAGTTTTTAAAGATTATAAAACCGTAGAAGAATTAGAAAGACGCAAGTAATTTGGAATAATTATGTCCAAGATTCTTGATAAAGCTTCTTCTAAAAAGTAACTTACCGAAATGGTAAAGAACATTTAAATACAATTTTATTTCATAATAAAGTGTGATGATTTGGAAGCCAGCATCATAATTTGTGAGAAACCAGATTCGTGCGCTCGCATAGCCAGCGCTTTGGCAGAAAGCAACTTGAGAACAAAAAGAAGCAGGTACGGCATCAGCTATTACGAGTTCGAGAGAAACGGAAAAAGACATATAGCTGTAACAGCGGTCGGTCATTTATTTAATTTAAAACAAAAAAGCAGAGGTTTGGAATATCCTATATTTGATGCGATTTGGGCGCCTTCATTCGAAGTAGTGAAGAGTTCAGCATTTTCTGAAAGATACTTCAAAACAATAGAGGATATAGCAAAAAACAATAGCAACTATGAACTGATATCAGCCTGCGACTTTGATAATGAAGGCAGTCTAATAGCTGAAAGGATAATAAAGCTTATTTTTGATAAGAATGATGCTAGAAGAATGAAATTCTCTACATTAACAAGGCAAGATTTAATAAATGCTTATGAAAATATGATGCCTCATTTGGATTGGGAAAACATCATTGCAGGTGAGACCCGGCATTACTTGGATTGGATTTATGGCATCAATGCCTCAAAAGCCCTTATGCAAGCAATAAAAAAGAGTGCAAAGAGATTTGCAATATTGTCAGCAGGAAGAGTTCAAGCACCAACCTTGGTTTTACTAGCAGACAGAGAGTTGGAAATCAAAAGTTTTGTTCCTAAACCTTATTGGCAATTGCAATTAATTCTATTGGCAGATGGTGTTGAATTAGTTGCACTATACGAGAAGGACAAGCTTTGGAGCAAGGATGAAGCTGAAAAAATATTCGATGCATGCAAAGGAAAGGAGGCTCTTGTCGAAGATATTGAGAAAAAAAGATATGCTCAACTGCCTCCATTTCCATTTAATATAACTTCCTTACAAACAGAAGCCTACAGGTTGTTCGGTTATTCACCTCAAATGACTTTAAGCATTGCTCAAAAATTATACACAAACGCTTTCATCAGTTATCCTAGAACTTCTTCTGAAAAACTTCCACCACAAATCGGTTATAGAGAAATAATTCAAGCCTTGTCTAAGAATAAGAGTTATGAGAAATTATGCAATGTACTTTTATCGTTGCATTCATTAAGGCCTGTTGAAGGAAGTAAGACAGATTCTGCGCACGAGGCGATTCATCCTACAGTTGAGCTACCGAGAGATGTTAAGAGACTTTCTCTTCCAACTCAGAGAGTTTATGACCTGATATGCAGGAGATTCCTTTCTAATTTTGCTGAAAATGCAATCAGAGAGAGCATACAAGTCATTATTGATGTTGGAGGTTACAAGTTTTTAGCTTCTGGAAGAAGAACAATAGAAAAAGGTTGGATGGAATTCTACGGGCCTTATGCAAGTTTCGATGAGTTTATACTACCTGACATCAAGAAGGAAGATAAGCTGGATGTTAAAAAATTGGAAATGCTTAACAAAAAAACTGCTCCACCACCAAGATTCTCTCAAGCTTCAATAATAAAGGAAATGGAAAAGAGAGGACTTGGTACAAGGGCTACAAGGTCTTCAATTCTCCAAACTCTGTATGATAGGAATTACATAACTGATAGAAACATACATGCCACTGATTTGGGATTGAAAATGGCTTTCATAATAAAGAAGTATGTTCCTGATTTTGCTGATGAAAAATTGACAAGAAAATTCGAAAAGGATTTGGAGAAGATAATGCAAGGAAAGGAAAATAAGGAAAAGATTTTAAGCAAGGCAAAGAAAGCTGTCACTAAGATTTGTGAGGAATTCAGACAAAACGAAGAAAAAATTGGAAAGGAGTTGAGTGAGGCTATTGTTCAGACTCAGGATGACAAGTCTTTTTTAGGTAAATGCAAAGAATGCGGAAAAGAGCTGAGAATATTATTCTCTCCAAAGACAAGAAAGTACTTTGTAGGATGCTCAGGATATAAGGATGGATGTAGAGCAGTTTTCCCGCTGCCTCATAACGCTTCTTTTCAGAGAATGAATAAAGTTTGCGATAAATGCAAAACTCCAATAATAAAAGTTTTACGAAGGGGCAAAATGCCTTTCAATATGTGCTTAGATCCTAAATGCGAAACAAAAGCTGATTGGGGTAAGCCGAAAACTTCTAAGAGGAAGACAAAGAAAGTTTAAATCTTTAATTTTTTTACTAAGTTATATGTTTAGACCAATACCTGAAGTTCCATATGAAAAATTTAAATCTAGTTTACAAAAACATACATGGACGCATTATCTTTTTCATTGCACATATTGCTTTGTTAAAGACAACATAAATAAAAAATATAATTTTTATACACCTAAAAAATGGATAAAACATCATGATGAATTGTTAAAAATTTCAGAAGATTATTAAATTTCTTAATTTCTATTATGTAAAGCTGAAAATAAGACTATAAACTCCTTTTAGCAATGGCAACAGCCAGAACCAAGGAATTGAAAATCCAGTTAAAAGCATTATACCTGCTATTAAATCTATAATGCCCATAATTACAATTCCAATGTCACCAGTCGGTATTCCTAACATTGATGATAACCCTTTTAGTAAGGCTATGATTCCTAAATAAAATCCTAGAAAGTTTGGAAACATTAACGATATCCCAACTAAAACATCTATTACACTTAGAAGCAATAGTATCATTTTCTATATTTTTAAAATAAACCTTATAAAAACGATACCTTTATATAGTTTTATGTACGTATATACCAACTATGAAAATAGAAATCAGAAAAAGACAAGAAAGTACTGCAATTCTAATAAGTTTTGACACTGTTAGAGAAAAATTCGAGTCAGCTTCAGAGAGGAACAGGTTCTACTGGGAACTTTATGGGAGAAAACAAGTTGTAATAAAGCAGTCAGGTAGATACGAATATAATAGGGAAGGAGTAATGGAAGATATCCCGCATATCAAGGTTGCGGATTCTGTTTTCATAATTGCAATGGAACATATGAAAAGGATGATGGAATTTTTCAAGGAATGGCAGGACAAGGTTGAGTTTGAAATGTTTCCTGTCTTGCTTGATGAAAGAAAGAAAAGAGAACTAGCAGAGGAGATAAAATGAAAAAGCTAGTTTATACAGCAATGTCTAAGAAAAACTTTTTTCAAAAATGGAGAATAGTAAAGTTTGTATTAGAGAGGGGGGCTGTTCCTTTAAATCCATTTATGCTTTTTGATTATTTTATCGCAGACTCAATAGACCATGACTTGGTTAGAGAAGCTAATAGTGCTATTATAGAGAAGATTGATGAAATTTGGATTTTTGGAGAAATTAGCGACGGCGTTAAAAGAGAAATAGAACTAGCTAAAAAATTAAATAAATCAATAAAATACTTTGACATATCAAATTTACCAGAAGAAATTAAAGAAATTTCTGAAAATAAAATTATTTTTGAGGGTGATTAAAATGGCAGAAGAAGAAATAAAATTGAAAGTGGGTGAACTTACAGGAAGAGAAGATTTTGGAAGAGGTATCATCAGACTAGACACTAATACAATGAGGAAAGTCGGGATTAAAGAAGGAGACGTCGTGGAAATCGAAGGAAAAATTAAGACTGGAGCAGTTGCAATAAGAAGTTATCCTGCAGATGTGGGGCTAAATATCATAAGAATGGATGGTTTGGTTAGAAAGAACTGCGATGCTTCCATAGGAGAGCTTGTTAAAATTAGAAAATCAGATGTAAAGGAGGCAAAGAAAGTTACAATAGCTCCTGCTCAAAAAGGTTATACGATTAATATTCATCCAAATTTATTAAAACAAAATCTTTTTATGAGACCTATGTTTAAAGGAGATATAATACTCACAAACCCAGTTTTTAAAACAAAAGGGAATAACTTTAACGATTTTAATGTTTTCTCTGACCTATTGAAAGGAGCTGGGTTTAATATAGACTTTGATGAAGTTTTCTTTCCAATGGGAAGCGAAATAAAATTTGTAGTAGTTAAAACTATTCCAGAAGGAATAACGCAAATAACTGATATGACAGAACTGGAACTTCTGCCTGAGGCTGTTGAAGTTGGAGCAGCTAGGATGCCTGATGTTACTTACGAGGATATTGGTGGACTAGGAGAAATAGTTCCTAAAATTAGAGAGATGATTGAATTGCCTTTGAGGAGACCGGAGGTTTTTGAAAGACTAGGAGTCGAGCCACCAAAAGGAGTATTATTGCATGGTCCTCCAGGTACTGGTAAAACTTTGATTGCAAAAGCAGTTGCAAACGAATCAGGAGCAAATTTTATTCTTATTGCAGGTCCTGAAATTATGAGTAAATGGTATGGAGGCTCAGAAGAAAATCTTAGAAACAAATTTGATGACGCAGAAAAGAATGCACCAAGTATAATTTTCATTGATGAAATAGACGCTATAGCACCGAAAAGAGAGGAGTTAACAGGTGAGGTAGAAAGAAGAGTAGTTTCTCAACTGCTGACTTTAATGGATGGATTAAAATCAAGAGGCAAAGTCGTAGTTATAGCTGCAACAAACAGACCAAATGCATTAGATCCTGCTTTAAGAAGAGGAGGGAGATTTGATAGGGAAATAGAAATTCCTGTTCCAGATAAAAAAGGAAGAAAAGAAATATTACAAATTCACAGTAGAAGAATGCCCTTAGCTAAGGATGTAGATTTGGATAAAATAGCAGACGTTACCTATGGATATGTTGGTGCCGATATTGCAAGTTTAACAAAAGAGGCAGGAATGCATGCTTTGAGAAGAGTAATACCAGAAATATCTGCATTAAAAGAAGATGAGTCAATACCAAAAGAAATTCTGGAAAAACTAAAAGTTACAAAAGAAGATTTTGATTATGCTTTAAGAATGGTTCCACCATCTGCAATGAGAGAAGTTTTGGTAGAAGTACCAAAAGTAAAATGGGAGGATGTTGGAGGCTTGGAAGACGTAAAAGACGCTTTGAAAGAAGCTGTTGAATGGCCAATAAGAAATCCTGAATGCTTCAAAAGAATAGGAGTTAAACCGCCAAAGGGAATTTTGCTTTATGGCCCACCAGGTGTTGGAAAAACTTATATAGTAAAAGCTTTAGCAAATGAGGCAGGTGTAAATCTTGTAGCAGTCAAGGGACCTGAAATCTTAACCATGTGGGTTGGAGAATCTGAGAGAAAGTTAAGAGATTTATTCAGAAGAGCAAAGCAGGTCGCACCATCAATCATATTATTTGACGAGATCGATGCTCTAGCACCAAAAAGAGGAGTAGAAATGGGAACAAGAGTTACTGAGCAAGTTGTATCCCAGCTTCTGACGGAACTGTCAGGTATAGAGGATATGGAAGGAGTTGTTGTTATTGCGACAACAAATAGACCAGACATACTTGATTCAGCTTTGCTAAGACCTGGCAGATTTGACAGACTAATATATGTCCCTGCACCAGATGAGAAGACTAGACTAGAAATATTCAAGGTTCATACAAGAGACATGCCTCTGAAATCAGTTAGCTTAGAGAAACTAGCAAAAGAAACTGACGGCTATTCAGGAGCAGACATAGAGGCTTTATGCAGAGAGGCAGCACTGTTTGCTTTGAGGGAGGATATTAAAGCCAATGAGATCACAATGAAAAACTTTGAAAAAGCTTTGAAGAAAATAAAGCCTTCAATAGTAGAGGACCTTACAGCAAAATACCAGAAGGCTGTAGAAGACTCGAAGAAAACTAAAATGGATGAGGCTAGATACATAGGGTGATAATATGGATGAAAAGAAAAAAAATGTCAATGTCTCTTTAGACCACAGTGAACCAGTTTTTTTCACAGACAATGCTACGGTGTCTCACTCTTCAAGCAAGTTTATCATAGACTTCACGCAAATGACACCTAGATTTGACAGCTTTGAAGATAAACACCAACAGACATTTGTAGTAAAACACAAGACGCTAGTTTTGGATCCACAGTTCGCAAAGATTTTTGCAGATATACTTCAACAGAATTTAAAGAGATATGAGAAGGACTTTGGAACAATAAAATTACCAAAGCCAAAAGCAGAAAAAGAGAAAGTAGAGAAAATTGAGGCAACGAGGTATATCGGTTAGTATGGATAAAAGTTTTTCTCGTAAGCTGAAAGAATCTATTTCAATATCTGACATATTTGAGATTGTTAAAGACGCTGTATGGAAAACTTCAAGGAAAAGTAGAGCAGGTCTTGAATTAGGATTGGTTCAGCTTGGAAACTCACCTGAAGGACTAGTAGGAGCATACTACGTCTCAGGCTCGAACATAATAATAATGAATGAGACTCCGCTAAAAAGAATCCAAGAGACTAATCCGAGCCTGCTTAATCCTTACATTTTCTCTACGTTGCTTCATGAATACTTACATAGCTTAGGATATTTTGATGAAAGACTGGTTAGGGACTTGACATATGAAATAAGCTGCAAAATCTTCGGTCCTGATAGCATAATAGCTGAACTATCAAAGGGCATGAACAAATTCTTCCCAAACTTGATTTACCCAGAGGGTTCTCCGAGGATAGACTCTCCAGTAAAACTAGTGAAAGACTTTGATAGGTCTAGCATAAGATACATAGGATAATCTTATTGCTGAATATAAAGTATATAGGTTTATAAATCTTCATTGCCTATTAATTCTATGAATTATCGATAAGGGGATAATTATTAGCTTGAATACCGATAGTTACATAGATTTGTTGAAAAAAGGTTATTTTCCTAAAGGAAGGAGCGGTCCGAATGGGAAACTAAGAGTAAGGAAGAGTCTGGCGTCAGAGCATAACATAAGTCTTATTCTGAAGTTTGTCAATGAAAGAAACATCATGTCCAAGTGGAAATCCAAGGATACGATGAAGAACTACATCTTCAACCTCCACAGACTGGCGGAATTCTTAAAGAACAAGAAATTCGAAGAAGTCAATAAGGATGTCATCATAAGTTACATAGATTATCTAATGAAATTTATAAATAAAAAGACTGACAAGGAACTGAAGAAGATAACAATTGAGGTCGCAAAATCTAGGATAAAATCGTTTTTCAGGTGGCTATACAATGGAGAATGCCCATCTTTTCTAAAAGATATGAAAGTTAACCTAAAACCAATAACAGTAACACCAGACCAGATACTCACTGAAGAGGAAATCAAGAAATTGATACAGGTCGCCGACAACGCAAGAGACAAAGCTGTCGTAGCCGTACTCTATGAGTCAGGCTGCCGTATTTCAGAATTTCTCAATATTAGACTGAAAAATATCAAGTTTGATGATTATGGTGCAATTATAAATGTCAGTGGAAAGACAGGCGAGAGAAGTATCAGGCTAGTCAATTCTGTTCCATATCTCAAGGAGTGGTTGCGATACCATCCTGACAAGAAGGAAGAGAATGGAGTCTGGGTTTCAATGCATGACAAGAATGTTAGCAAACTCAATTACATCGGCGTCTGGTTCATACTGAAAGAACTTGCCATCAAAGCAGGCTTAACAAAGAATGTCCGACCACACATAATCCGTCATTCTAGGATTACGCACACAGCATCGAAACTTCCAGAGTCTGCATTGAGGATGATGTATGGATGGACAGCAGGGAGCGATATGCCGAAAGTCTACATTCATCTTAATGGAAATGATGTGGACGAGTTCGTCCTGTCAAGACTGTATGGGAAGAACATAGGAAATGCAAAAGAAAGAGGAAGCTTGATAGAACCGAAGGTCTGCTACAGCTGCGGCGAGGTGAACCCGTCGGACTATGAGTTCTGCTCAAAATGCAAGCTTCCGCTTGACATCGAAGCGATAAAGTTAGGAGAAAAGAGGTTTCTTTTGCCGATAATACAAAAGATGATAGACAGAAGAATGGAAGAGCATAGAATAAAGAAAGTTGGTTAATATGGCAAAATACTTGCGATTTGAGACTAGCAATGAAGTTACGGACGTTCTCTTCGCAGTTATCGATGGCAACAGCAATGTAAAGAGCATAATGAAGGTTCTGAAGCAGCCGCAGTCGACTGTGTCATCTAAATTGCAGTTCTTGCGTGATAATGACATCATACTCAAAGACAAATGGAAATTCGAGTCAAACTGGAAAACCATAACAAAGGTATTTCAAGAGGAAGTTAAAAAATATTTTGAGAACTTATTGGACTTTTTGAAAGATGTGTCTAAGTTTAAGAAAAATGAAATAAAAACCATAAAAGACATAATCGAAAGGATACCTGAGATATTTGATGAGAAAAGAGTTGTCAGCATCTATGAAATGTATGCAGATTATTTCATTGATGGTTGTGTGAAAAGGATAAGCACGTCTGAGTTAGCCGAATTGTATTTTGATATGCTGAAGAAGACTGACACAATCAAATTCAAAGGATTTGACGAGGATATCGTTTCAATAAAGAGATTGTTCAACAAATTGAATATTAGCGACATGGAAGAGGATTTTTTCATACAAGTGGAGAAAAATATAGAAGGTGAAGTAAATGGTTAATGAATTTAGGAAAACGTTTGAAACCTTCAAAAAAGGACTTTCAGAACTGGATTATTGGATTAATCAGGGCGTAGTGTTTAGCAAAGAGGAAATAGAGGAATTAATGAGAATTCAAAATGATTTAGAAAAGCAGATTGACACAATAATTACGTTCCAAGATAGGTTAGAGAAGTTGAAAAAGAGGGATTAAATGGATGTTCCATTTCCCTTTACATTGAAGAAACTGAAGATACGAAGAGTCCATGACAGACTGCTATGCACAAAGAAAGATTGCAAGATATGTCAAAGACTGGATGAAAGATACGTTAAAAGGCTTAATAGGTTGCTAAAGAAGCATCCGGAGATAAGTTAAAAAGTTTTAAGTAGTAATATTGAAAAGATGGTGAAGGTGAGTTGAAAATGGAAAATGAATTATCTTTAGATTGGAGTATTTTAAGAAATTTAAAACTGAAGAAAAGCATACCTTTTCACCCATACTTTACAAGTCAATCCACAAATATTATTGAGAATTATATAGATTTTTTTACTAAAGAAGGGGATATTATATTGGACCCCTTTTGTGGTTCAGGTACTACAGGCATAGCTGCTAGTTGCAAAAATCGTAAACCTATACTTCGTGATATTTCTCCTATGGCTATATTTATATCAAAGAATACATTTAACAAAATTAACATAAAAACGACAAAAAATATATTTTTACACATAAAAAATGAAATTGCTGATGAGATAAACAAGTCATATGAAAAAGAATTTATTAAACAAATTGGTAGCTACCCAGAGATATCTTTACCTAAATCATCAGATGCAAAAGACATAAAAGAACTTTTTACAGATAGAAATCTATATAATCTAAAAATTTTATTAGATAAAATAAATGTTGTTGAAGATAAACCAACGAGAAACTTTCTTTTATTTATTTTTTCAGGAATTTTAGCAAGAGCAAGTAAAACCTTTTTTTATGATAAAGCAAAATGGGGCGGTGGAAACAGTAGCATATTTACTAAATATCGCTATTGGATACCAAAAAATCCAGACGAAAGAAATGTATGGGAATTATTTGAAATCAGATTTAATCGTCTTATAAGTCAAAAAGAAGAATTAGATTTAAAACTGAAAGAAAATATATCATGCGAAATAGGTTCTGCAACACATCTTAGCGATATTGACGATGAAAGTATAGATTATATTTATACAGACCCACCATATGGTTCGAACATAAGCTATATTGATTTGTCGTTATTATGGATAGCATGGTTAGGTCTAGAAAAGAATGTTGATAGGATGAATGAAGCTATAGAAGGTGGTTCTCTCTCTAATAGTAGAGATAGATATTTAGAATTAATGGAAGAATCTTTTAAAGAAATTTATAGAGTTTTAAAGAAAGACAAATATTTTAGCCTAGTTTTTCAACACAAAGATGTTGAATTATGGTACGATATTGTTGAAAAATGTCAGGAGCAAGGATTCAACTATGTAAATACAATTTTTTATAACTCTTATTACAATACTTTTCATAAAAACAAAAATCCTAAAAATGTTCTTTCTGGACAATTAATTGTAAATTTCAAGAAAAATGGAAATAGAAAATATGAAAGACCTATTGCTAACAGTAATTCTGTAAATAAAATAATTGAAGACATTATGTTTGAACTCGAGAAGAATGGTGAATCTACAACAGAAAATGTAATGAACTTATTGGTTCCTAAACTGATTGAAAGCAGTATAAAACCTAAGAACTTTGATTTTATGAGGTATCTTAAAGATAATTATTATTTTAGTAATGATAAAAAATGGAAGCTCAAAGAAAAAATTAACGTTAAAGATAGTACTAAAAAATATAAATCAATAATAGTTGATTTTGCATCACCTTATGACATGTCTTATGAGGAAGCAAAGACTAAATTAACCGAACTTTTCAATATAGCGGTTAAAAATCTTGATGAAAATGGTTCTTTATGGCTGATAAGCACAGACGTTAGAAACGGCTTAACCTTTGTTCCTATAAGTATTATTTCTATAGATATCGCCAACAGCTTTGATTTCATTAATCATGAATCAATTATATGGATTAATGAAGATAATGTTGGTGATGGGATATTTTGGAATAATTACTCCAACATACAATTTTTTGCAAAAGGCAACAATTATTATTTTAATAAGGATGTTGTAAGAGAGAAGCATATTTGGAAGGATATTGAATGGGGCAAAAGAAAATTTAGATATAATGAAAAGGGCAAAGACCCAGGTAATGTATGGATAAAAAACTTTGATAATGGTAAAGGAAAGATTATAAAACAAGATTATTATACTAAAAATGAAATATTGAATAGACTTTTTTCAATAGCAGCAGAAAAAGATGATAGTAAATTATTAATAACTAATGATAAAATAGATTCAGACAGATATGACGTAATAAAATATGCTTCGAGAAGTGAAACAAAACAAAAGAGTTTATCATTAAATCCGCCTTCAAAATCTAAAGGAAAAAAGGTTTCTGCAAAGATAATTTTTAAATCATCGGAAAATATGTCGGAAGTAGAAGATAATTTTATTAAGCTAATAATAACTTCGCCACCATATTGGAATCTTAAAAATTATAAAATGTCTGAACAAATCGGTTATGATGAAGATTACGAAACTTTTCTAAGAAGAATTAATTCTGTTTTAAAGGAATGCTATAGAGTATTGGATGTTGATGGAAGTTTATGGATAAATGTAAACACAAGGATAGTTGAGAATGTAGTTTACAATCTACAAAAGGATATATATGATTTACTAAGTAAGATTGGATTTAAACTAATAGATATTGTAATATGGCACAAGTCAAGTGGTATACCGACAAGTAAGAAGAGGTTAAAGGATAATTTTGAATATGTTCTTATTTTTGCTAAGAATATAAGTACATTTAGATATGATACGTCAAAAATTTATTTTGACTATAAGAATAATAGCAAACACGAACGCTGTCCAAACATATGGAATCTTAACAGATTTACTGGCAGTATAGGTAAAAACTTTGAACACCCAGCAATTTATCCAGATGAACTTGTGGAGAGAGCTATTGAATTATGTACAACAAAAAACCAGACAGTTTTAGACCCATTTTTGGGTTCAGGTACTACAATAAGAGCTAGTTTATATCTTCATCGCAATAGCATAGGCTATGAAATAAATAAAAAATTTAAATCACTTATAAATAATAGGCTTAGAGATAAAACTGGCGTAGACTTTTTTTCATACGACATAGAATATCTAGAGTGAACCTACTCTAATAAGAAAATCTTTCAATCTAGTTTCTATTTCGTCTGCAAAAAATACTTCATCTACTCCAAGTATAAACATAGCTTTTAGAAGACGATATTTATCACTCATTTCTGAAGCCCAATCTCCATCAATCACAGCAACATAGTATCTATTATCATCATGAATTAGCTTTTTATCAACAAATTTAAATGACTCTAAAATATTGTGAGCTATCATTCTCTTGGCATCTTTGTAAGATATGCCGGAACCATATATTTCACTTCTTAATAACCATTTTTTGAAAGACGTATTTGATTTGCATTGCAAATATACTAATTTTCCGTTTGGAAGAATTATCTTAGCATCTTCACCTAGTATATAACCTCCGCTTGACTCAACAACTTCAAATACATCACGTAAGAATGTAGGTTCAAAAACATCTCCATTAGAAAGACCTTCAAAATCAGAAATTATACCCTTATCTTTAAAATTATCTAAGAAAATTAGCGTGAGGAGTTCTAATGGTTCAAATTGTTCATTTATGAAAGGAGTGCTGCTTATTTGTTTTATATCCTTATTTGCAATCATTACAAATTTATACCAACTATTTTCTATACTAAGTTTTAATAACTTGTCTAATACATTAACTACAATGTCTTTTCTTTTAAGCCACAAGTCTCTTTTGTCGAATTTACCGCTATACTCTTTTACCTTTTTTACTACTTCTTGATATTTTTTGATTGAAATATCAATTTGTTTTTTGCCTAATTCTGTAACTTGATAGTCTTTAATAAACCCTTTCTTTATACACATTTTTTCTGCAATAGCCATTGGCTTTGATGCATTAGGTTTTTTATTAATACAATTTAACATAGCTCCGATTTCATATGGGTCAGCTACTACTTCTTGTTTAAGTGACTTCAAGATAGTAAAAATAGAATATCTTATTGGGTAAGAAGCAGGATAGTCTGTGCTCCAATATTTCTTCCTTTGAGCACTTATCTCAGAAATCCATTTAGGATATTCTTTATTTTTACGTTTTCTCAAGTTTGATAAGTAATTTAAAATATCAGCTGAAAATTTGTTTGTTGGATATTCTCTTTTCAAGTTCTTATCAATGAAATTCCAAATTTCCTCATTAAATCTATTAGAACCAAACAATGAATTATTTTTTTCTAAAACAAATAGCGATGAATCAAAGAATTTTTCTAAAACTTTTCCCCATATTCTCCACTCATCAAGTTTATTAAAGATTATTTCTGAACAGATAACATCACTAATATCTCCCGTCTTAACCTCAAAATATTCAGCTATTCTATAATACGTTTGTTTATGTGCTTGACTCGAAGCACTATGGTCTTCGTACTCTTCAAATCGTTTAGAACCACAGACGCATATTTTATTATTCAATTCAAATGGGTCTACCATTTTTTTACATTTTGGACATATCCATCTTAAAAGGCCAACGTTTCTTACGTCTGGTAAATTACCTTCCTTGCAATGAGGACATACCCCCTTCAAATCTTTAAATTCATTATATTTTGATGAAGAGCATTCTTTGCATCGAATCTTTTTAATTTTGCCTATGCAGGTCAACCAGAATCCTACCTTGAAGTAAGGAAAGTAGATATCTATTTCAGTAATTCTATCTGGTGGAAAACGATACCTGAAGTAGAAAATATTTTTTTGTTTTAGTGTTTGGGTAGTGTCTATTCTAAATCCTTTTGATTCTAAAAGGCGGATTAGATAATATTCGTAAAACTTACCTCTCAAAGAACCTATACTACCACCAGTTTCCAAAGAGTCAGGCATAAGGTTTAATATGTTGGGTAAGTCTAAAAAACTTTCGTTTTAAACAGATTTGATTGACAAACGTCCTATACGATTTCTACTTTCTCTCCTACTCCTTTTAATAAATGAACATTATTCCACCATTTATCAAAAGCATTAGCATGTTCGGTATGGACTGGTATAACAAGTTTTGGTTGAACTTTTTTGACAAATTCCTTTAATTGAGGCCCGGAAGCATGGCCAGAAACATGTGTTGAGTTTAAACTCATACCAAAATGATTTATCCAGTTTTCAATTCTTTGCCAATCTATTTCCATTTCAATATCAAAGGGTTCACAAACTGATTTTATGTAAACAGAACCTTCAGCAGGTTTCAAATCTATCAATTCCTTTAAGTCAAAGTTGGTGGCGAAGAACATGAATTTATTCTGTTCATTCTTTACATGTTTGTGACATATACAATCATTAAGATAATCTCTCTCCCACTTGTCATAATCTTGGTGTATCAGTCTTTCAGCACAATTACTTCCTATCAGACCCCAATCCTTTCGCATAGCGTACAAAGCTAAATTCTTTTCATTTAGTTTAGGAACATTTGAATTACATTTGCTCAACTGTTCAATCAAGTAAGCTTGTTTAAGACTTATTGTGAGTGTTTTATCAAGCTTTTTGGCAGCGTTCAAAAAAGAAATCATTCTGTCAGTATCTCTTACAGGCCAGTTGCAAACAGTAAGACCTTTTGCCTTTGAGGAAATTACAGAAACCTCATCCTCAACATCTGCTTCTTTACGTGAACTTTCCTCATTGACTCTAGTACCTTCAATTATAAGGGCATCAGGTTTATCACAAGCATTCATGAATTCAATTGTCTTATCCTCTCTCCTACCATGAAATCTTATATCTCCTGTATAAACAACTGTTCCATTTGATGTGTGAATTATGTATCCTGTTGCACCTGGCAATGAATGGTCAACACTGAAAGGCACTACTTCTATCCCATCTATCTTGAATTTCTTGCCGAACTTGAATGTTTTGAAATCTCTTGGTATTATTATATCCTTATGAGTTTGTGTGGTCTTCCTACTAATCTCACCTTTCTTGTTGACGTAAGTTTCAAAACAAACTGTCAATTCAGTCAAATCAGTATAGCTTCCTCTTGCAGTGTCGTTGAGAGCTTTTAAAATTGCAAAAGTTTCTTCAGAGCAGTAGATAGGCAAGTCCTCTCTCAAATGGTGAATATAAGCAGCATGGTCAGCATGTGCATGTGTTATCAACAAACCTTGAAACTCCAAATCCTCTGCTTTTCTACCCATATGCTTCAAATAATCTCTCCTGTACAATCCCTTCAAGTTAGGAACTAATCCGAATTCAATGAAATCACCAATGCCGTTGCACTTTCTTGGTTGCAAGAACTCCGAGAAGAATTTACCAGCTTGATTAAAACTCATACCAAAATCAAGAAATATCTTTGTTCCATTATCTTCCAATAGAATCTTGTTTCCACCTATTTCGTTAACACCGCCATAGAAGGTTAAGGACGTCATGATAAAAGATTAGTCAAATTAAGATTTAATGTTTATTAACATCCATATCTCTTAACCCAACCTTCATTTGCAAATTCACTTATGTCGCAGAATTCTTCATATACAGTAGCTTTTCCATTAGCGAGTAATTCAGCATTAAGATTCTTTCCATTACAATAAACAACTGCTACTATTCGACCATAGCTGCCGCCAGTCTGACCATCATCTTCATCAACTGTTGCAGTTGAACCTACTGGGCATATACTTGAAACAAAAGTCTTAGCTAGTTTCCCTGCTTCTGTATCAATTTCAGAAGCATTAACTAAAGTAAGTCTTATAGAATCATTGTTCACATATAACGTATCGCCATCTACAATTCTAGTAACAGTTCCATTGTAGCATCTTGCAACTCCTTTACAAAAAGAAGTTTGCGGGCAAGGGGTGAATTCACAGTTTGGACCGACCCTGCCTACAGCACTGCCATCGGGGCATATTTTTGCTTCTGCTGTACAAGCTATAGAACTTATTTGCGTGCATCCAGCTATCAAAACTGTTGTTAAAATCAAGATGGCTATGAACCATTTCATATTAATCATATAAAAAATCAGAATTTAATGGTTATTTTTCCATGTTCCTTTTTCTTTAAGGTCACGCATTACTGTTTTTCTCATAAATCTATTCATAATATTTATCATTTCACCAAAATTTGAAAACGGTTTGCTTGCAATAATATCTTGACTTTCATTTCTAATAACAATTATACCACCTTGTTTGTATACGTAATCTTTTGGTTTTAGTATTTTTTTCTTTCTAACTGCTTTTGCTCTATATAAATAAACTTCAAATTTTACTGTGCCTTCTATCTTTCTTTTCACTTTCTGTTTATTCATTTAAAACCATAATTAAATATGTAAAAACCAAGATTTAATGATTAACCATTGACATATTTAGAACAGATTTGTTGTAATTTCTTATAATCCTTTTCCGAAAAACAACGTGCTTGGGGTTGATATATGAAGTCATAAGGGATTCCAATTTCTTTAATTCTGTCCTCCAAAGAGTTCAAAACAAATTTGCCAATGCATACTATGAATTTTGGATTTGCATTTATAATCAAACCTTTAACGTAATTATCCCAAGATATCAAAATTATTTCTTTCATCTCCCTATGAGAAGGCTTTTCACCTTTGTTGTACAAACCTACGATACTGCTATCAACTAGCCAGATGCCTTCATCTCTCAATTTTTCCAACAAATTAATTTTATTTCTTATGCGTTCATCGGTTTTTGTAGTAGATTTTTTAATCGCATCAAAATTGAATTGCTCATTTTTAGATACAGAAGCAGAGAATATTTTCCAAAATTGAGGGGTTCCAAGCTTGAGCTTTTTGCTAATGGGTGTATTTTCTAACAAGCTATGTTCTGCATAACCAAAGCAATACACAAATCTGACATATCCTTCAGGATAGTTCGGAATCAAATCCTTGTAATTGGAGTAATTTATTTTTATTTTAAAATCATTGTTTGATGTGAAGACGTGGGACTCTGCTAATAAAATCACATTAGCTTTCTTGGGCTTCCAATAATTTCTATATTTATCGACCTCATTGACAACTTCAAAGGAATCTACATTGCAATTTAGTTCCTTTATTTTGTTATACGCTTCTTTTAAGGTCGTAGTATCTTTACTCCCTGTCCTTTGACTATTTCAATCAAACCAAAATCTCTGAACATAAACAATATATCCCAACATTGTTTCTTTGTTATCTGAAAACTAGCACATAACTTCTCAAAGACTATAGGAAATCTTATTATACCTGAACTGTTAGGTTTCAACTCATTCAACCTATCAAGGAATAATGAATACAAGCCATTCTTTGAATATTCGGTCATGTATTGCTTTCTTCCCTTTGAGTTCAAGTTCTTGCCTATTTCCTTCAACACATTCAACTTTTCCTTTTCAAGCTCAAGATGGTTTATTTCTTTCGACTCTTTTTGTTTCAATTCTTCCAATTCTTTTACATTTTCAGAGAATGCATCCCTAGTAAGCATAAAAATCTTTCCAACATTCTTTTCTATGATATGGTCAAACATTTTCCTGTCAAGCTGTTCAAAAAGTTTCCTTTCTTCTTCTTTCAAGATTTTGGTTTCTGAACCAAGACTTTTAAAGACTCCAAATAGAATGTCCCTACCTTTTACTTCTTGCTCATCTTGGTTAAGGTCAATACCACACTTCTCACAGTAATTGTTACTATCAGTATTCTCATGATTGCACAGGGTACTTGGACATACTTTTACCATAGAATAACAATTATACTGAGTATTTTAATATTTATTAGAAAACAGTTAGTTGTGTAAAAGTCAAACAAATAACAATTTTATAAGATTTCAAAAACTATATAATTATAGGTATCGCGTAAAGAGGTTGAAACTTACGACTTATATATTTGCTGCAAGATGCAAAAATGGAGTTGCAATAATTTCTGATAGACTTGAAGCAAGAGGTCAGAAAAGAGATTATGTTGACAAAATAGAAAGACCTGGTGGGTTGCCTGTCGTGTTTGCAGCAGCAGGAGTCTCCTTTCTGTTTAAAGATTATATAAAAGAATTGAGCAGAAAAGTAGCGGTTAATGCTGGATTAAAAGAATTTGATATTCAAAAATGGACAGCCGCAGGTTTGAAAGACCAGAATGTAATAAATAACTATAGATATAATACTCACGATTTTATAATAGAATGTACTAACCTTCTTAGAGAATTCAGAGCTTTGTACGAGTCTTCTGCAAAAGAAGGAATGCTTTTGCAAGTGGTATTCTCAGTTCCTGAGACTATTGGAGATATTAATAGACCCAGACTTTTTTATGCTGATTTGATAAAATGTGAGCCTATTCCAATAGATAATCAATGCCATGCAATAGGACAAGCAAATTTAGCATCAGAATTTAAAGATAAATGGAAAGATGACATGACTATGGCCGAAACAGTAAAGTTAGCAACCTTTATAATAAAATATATTGAGAAATCTGGATTGAGCAAAGATGAATATGGTATAGATACTGTTGGTATAGGAAATTCAATGCCACAAGTTTATTTTTTTGTTGATAATGAGACACAACCGAAGGCAATAGAAGGAGAAGAACTTCGAAAGATGATTTCAGGTGTAGATGCAGAACTTGAAAAGGCTATGAAGTTTGATAAAGACTATGAAAATTATTTAGAAGAATTTCCTACTCTTTGGGCTTTAAAATAATCTTTCCATCATTTATATCGGCTTTCTAAATTTTTCAAACTTTAAATTTCTCATTTTCTTCCATTACGCATGCTAATAGTTTGCACAGTCTCAGGAAAACTTCGTCATCTTCCTCGCTTTCAAACAGTATTTCCATAAATTAAATACAACAAATCAAAACATAACATTCTGCCACTACTTATGGTGGTAAATCATATGACAAAGTGGTCCAACCCTTCGGAGAAGCACTTTGTCTTGAATTCACAATAATTGCATTTCCATCTATTCTTCTCGCCTACTGGTATTGCAATCCTCTTGCCTATCCAGAACTCCTCTACGAAGTCGCAGCTCCTTTTAAAGTCCTCTGGGTCGAACTGGAATTTCTCGTTGCCTATTACCTTCTTTGTTTCCTGATGCTCGTATATCACTTCTAATTCTCCGATTTCAGGCATTTCCTTTATGACATAAAAAAGGAGGTCTGCCGACTTCGATATCTTCGGTTCTATCTTTAAGCCCAACTTATCAGCCTGCTTTTGGAATTCTTCCGTTATCCTGCTATTTTTATCCAAATTGTATGATTTCAGGAAATCAACAATCTTGAAGCGACCCTTTCTTATAGAATCAAAAAGGTGCTTGTATATCATCATTTGGAACTTTGTCGCCCTAGCTTGCTGGACTGAGGGCATGCTGTCAGATTTTCTTGTTTTTGTGTCGATAAGCTTCAGCACACCATTATTCATGCTTAATTCGTCTATTATACCCACAACGAACAGAGAATTCACCCTGCCGAATATGGGTATTTCCCGTCCCCTGCCTTCTGTCGCTACTTGCATCAAACCTACGAGAGAGTTGTTAAGCTTCAATGTTATGAGGTCTTCGAAAGATTTGGGGTGAACTTTCACCAGAACGGATATCTCCTCAAGAAGGTCCTGATGCCTGTCTCCGCCTTTCTGCATTTCTATTGACTTTAATCTCCCTTCTTCCAGAGAATACTCTAGCTGCTTCTCGCACCATAACTGGGAGGATAGGTCTGTGACCGCTATTCCATGAGGCCTATATTTTTCTATTAAATTCATATTATGACTCACTTACGAAATTCATTTTATCTGGTTTTCTAAATCCCCTTCTTAGGAGAAGGTCCCTCTCCTTCAAGAGACACGCCCTGTTATGCTTTATTGCATCGTCAATATTGCCGCACTCCCAAGCCTCTTTGCACAGCCTTCCTACGTCATTGAACGGGTCGTCGTAATTTGGTATGCCCAAGTTTTTGACGAGAAATTCCTTCTTTTCCCTCTTACCGTTTTGTGTTGTAAACATCAATTCGTTCTCAAACTCCACTCTTACTCCAATCTGATGAAACAGAGAACCTCTTTCCATGTCAGAATTGAATGCATGAAAAGGTTTTTTTAAACTAGGCAAAATCTTAACAATCTCTTGCCTAAGATTTGGTATGGATGCTTGACCTTTAGCACAAAGTATGCAAATCTTCTCCTTATCCATAAAACCGAATATAACAGGTATGATGTTTCTATATCTTCTAGAATCTGGGTAATTGTCAAAATCACCGACAGACTCGATATCTATTATTGTGCCTTCAAAGTCCGAACTAATAGACTCGTTATAGATTTTCACCATAAGTTAAATATTGAAAGAAAGTTTTAATAACTTCTTTCTATCTCTTTTGATTGGTGAATATGTCGGTCATAGACATTTATAGGAAAGCAGTGTTTAAAAGTCAGAAGATAAATATCATTATGTCAAAAGCCGAGCAAATTAAAGCAAAGGCGGTTGAAATAATAAAGGAAACCCCATCAGGAATTAGATATTCTCAATTAGTAAGTGCTCTTAAAAAGAATTTTCCTGAAACTCCAACAAATACCATAAACGGTTCTATATGGAATTTAGACGTAACTAGAGATAAGGAAATATACAAGCCTGATAGAGGTCTATTTCGTCATACATCTTTTAGAAGCAATGAAATTATTCAGAATGTTCAAACACAAACAAATGCAAAAAGTATTTGCGAAGAAGATTTCTATCAACCATTTGCCGATTTTCTAAAGGGTGAACTTGGAGAGTGTAACAAAGCCATAACTCTAGGTGGAAGCAAATTTAAAGATAAGTGGGGAACTCCAGATGTTGTTGGTAGGAACAAATCAAATGATTCAGATATAATCAAACACGAAACAGAAATAATATCTGCTGAAATAAAAATAGATGATTTAGGTAATACTTTAATTACTGCTTTTGGTCAAGCATGTGCTTACAAAAGCTTCAGTCATAAGGTTTACATAGTAGTACCAAAAACTGCTAGCGATGAGGATATATCAAGATTAGAATCTCTATGTTTGATATTCGGAATTGGTTTGATATTATTCGATAGCAAGAATAAAGAAAATCCTAACTTTCAGATTAAAACAAGACCTATAAAACATGAACCAGATAGTTTCTACGTCAATAAATATATAAAATTAATAGAAAACGAGCTATTTACTTAGTCTAAGAAGTATTAGAAATAATAAGGTTTTTAGCCCATTTCTCTATTTTTTCATTCTCTTCAAGAATATAAGCTATCAGCTTACATAACTTCAAGAAAGCATGAGCATCCTTTCTGTCTTCAAATAGACTCTCATAACTTTATCTACTTATAGAAGCGTATAATAATTCGTTACCACTGTAGGGAGTGGCGAAATCAATTATTTCTTGCCCTTCTCAAAGTCAGATATAACTTCATAATATATCTTGAACAAATAGAAAGCTCTATAGATTTTAATAAAACAGAAAGTTACTAGTATGAAAGACAGCGTCGAAACATAAAAAATATTCTCTATTATAAAAATGGTTCCATAGAGCACATATAATACACTAAAAATTATTATGCTATAAAACAAACCAAAAGTGGAGTCTATGAATCTTTTATATATCTGTTTGTATTCATCTCTTTCTTTTAGTATTTTTATAGCTTTGTTTTTTGAAAATACATTTTCAAAGGCAAATAGTATCGTCAAAATTGTTATAAGAACGCCTACTATTCCTATGAAAATTGTAATAAATAAACTAAGGTAATCTTTACTGATAGTTAGATAAATTCCGAAATAAGCCAAAATAAGATAAGCTAATGTAACAACTATGAATGAAATTATTAAATCGTGAATGGATTTGTTTGGGTTTGGGAACATTTATTTAACCTAATTTAAGTTTCTCTTGAAATAATCTTAATAAAGTTTTGGACACTTCTTCATCATTGTCCAATGATAACGAATCTATGTTTATCTGTACGTTCTCGTATCTTTCTAATATGTCTTCCTTCTCTACTAAGTTTTCAGATTTAGTTAGATATTCAACCTCAAATTGAGACAAGAAATCTGGGAAGTCTATATCAATATCATCAGGATTTATGTCTCTTCCAAAAAACTTACTATAGATGCTTCCAAATAATGGTAAGGTTTCTATAGTTTTCTTCCCCATTTTTCCCACGCCGATACTTATGTTAATAATATAATTATCAGTAACCGCAGAATGAATATTTTTAATTGTTTGTTCTATAATAGTATTTTGTGGTATTTCCGGCGTTTTTCTAAATTTTAGTTTAATGCTTTTGACCTTTTTATCTTTTAAAAGTTTCAAAGCATTCCTTACCTTTTCTGTAACAATCGCTTTGTAGCAAATCTCATCAGCTTCTTTGTCTAATATTTTTTCCATGAACATCTTTAATTTGCCCATACCTGCTATCTTGTAACCAGTTTGCATAAGGACAATTATTCTATCCTTTTGCAATTTCATAATGAAATGGGATATATCAAGGTCCATTTCACCTATTCTCTCTGTTTTACCAAGTTTGAATAAATTCATTAATTTTTCCAACACATTGTATCCTTTCTTTATGAAATACTTTCCAGGACTCTTCGTCCTTATAATCCTTCCATAATAAAAATCATTTCCCATTTGGGTAAAATAGAATTCGTAAAGTATTTTTTCCTCTTTATCTTCTATTGGAGTTTTTTTAGCTAGTTCCATAAATCCCTTGTTTTCTAAAACATCTTTTATTTCAATTTCCTTTTTATTTGCACCAAGAGCTTTTAGTTCATAAAAGAAGAACTTTGCACTATCAGCCATATTTATATCATTTTGAAGCAGATATAAAAACATATGTGAAAAATATTTGTTTTCCATTAACTTTTGAATAAAAACAACCTATTTTTAATACATTATTCATACCATTTTTCTAGCCAAATCCTTGTATCTCAAATGAGAGTAAGTGGTCGCAGGTATCGAGTTTGTCCAGCCGCAGTATTTCACAAGGTCTTGGTCATTGAAGTCGTAATTAACAACAAGATGAGTCAAACGGCAATGTCTCAGGAAATGGTTTGCATTTAGAAATTTATTTTTTGACACTTTCTTGTATTTTATTAGGATTTTGCTCACTATCTGCCATGCCCTTTGAATAGTAAAGGGAAATAGAATGTCTTCATCTTTAATGAGTTCCAAGTATTCTAACACATATTTTACCAAATCCTTTTCCCTTTCCATGTTTATGGGGACTCTTCGAGTAGGATGTTTTCGATTTTTTTCTGTGTACAAATCTACTATCAAGAACTGGCTATCTCTTAGTTTGATAGCTTCAAAGTCCTTCTTTTTTAGTCTTCTGGTAACTTCACCAATTCTTGCACCAGTCAAATAAAGTAGGCAGAACAACGCCCTATCCCTAACCTTATAAGGATAATTTGATTGAGTTATGGAAGGAATCGCATTTGCTATCTTTGTTATCTCATGTTTTCTGAAAACACCTTCCATAAGGATGGATTGCTCTCACAGGGTTTAAAAATTTTTATAGATATTTTTCATTTAAATCTTTGGTACTACTTTAAAATCCGTACCTCTTTTTGATTTTTTCCAAAATTTCCCTCTTTTCCTTTACATCATCTTCATTGGCAGGGAATGACATGTCAAACGCATCTGGTGCATCATCATAATCGTATTCTTCCTTGTCATAAGCCTCCGCCAAGTCTACCGCTTCTGCTACTCTTCCATTCTCCTTCAACTTTTCAATCAAATCAAAATATTCTCTCTTTATTTCTATCACAGGCTTTATAACATCATTCCAGTATCTGAGAGACTGAGATTCTATAGCTGCGTTTATTTCCTTAGAAAGTGAGTTGTCTTTGAACATATCAATAAATTTCTTATTGATATTGTCATATGACGAGTGTCCGAAGCTCTCAAAAAGCATTGAAAACGCCAAAATTGCTTTAAAGTAAAGGCTAAATTTTTTCCCATCTTCAAGGTCTTTGAGATTTTTCATTTCAGGCAACATGTGCTTGAGTCCGATATGCAGAATGACGGATGCATTGTAAAATCTTTCTACGGCAAGAAAGAATGGATTCTTATATTTTGACGTGCTTTTCATATCAGAATTAACAAACCTTTCGATTTCATCTTTGATGAAAAATATATCCAATGGGAATGATATCATATCATTTGCATTATCTCTAAAAAATTTATTTTCTTTCAGGTATGAACTAAGCTCATTCCTATTCGCATTCAGCTTTGAAAGACTGGCTGAAATAAAATTTATCAGAATGCTTCTTTTATTTAACCGGATAGTGTTCATTTTTGCCGATATGTCTCTTAGAACATTTTTACCCTTCCTTTTTTCATATATCCTACTGATGATAACAAGGTTGTAATTCTCAAGCAAGTTGATATTCGTCCACAACTGAGAATAATAAGACTTACCCATTCTTATGAATCTTTTTGATGAACCATCATTAACATTAGTCCATTTAGATGACCTTTTAGATATCTCTTTATTAAAGAAGACATTCACAACCTCCTCTATGTTGGTCGTTTTTCTACCAAAGTCCGTCAATAGCATTATTGTGAAAAATACTTTGGATATGTTGCTTGGTCTTTCGATTATGTAGAATTTTTCATTTAGAGCATCACCTAAGTTTGGGTTATAAACTTTTGCCATGCCAACCACTTATTTGTAAAAATGTTTATAACCATATTATGGCGATAATATATTTAAAGTTATTCGGTGATGCTATGAAGACAAAAGAAAATGTTGCACTGACGATAGATAAGGACATTTTGAGCTTTACAAGAAAAAATGCAGAAAAAAGCAAACAGAATCTCAGTGACTACATCGAAGGACTACTTGAGCAGAACATGATTTCACAGGATAATAAAAAAGGGTAAAAAGGGTGGTTACATGAATTTTAGAAGTAGGTTAGTGAAGGGTAAAATTAGAATCCCAGTTTCAGTGCAAAATGAGCTTGAGCTTAAGAACAATGAAATCGTGGAAATTGAAATAAAACCGTTAGAGGAATAAAATGCAAGATGAAGCTGAATTAATTTGGAACTTAATAGAACAAGAAATTGAAAAAATTGTAAAAGAAAAAGAAAAAGTTCCCCCAAGCCAAACGAGAGAAAAGGATTTGCCTAATAATATTTAGGCATTTCAATGGTTTAAACTTGAACCTTTGATTTTCTCCACTTAAAGTGATAGAATGATTGATATACCAAGACAACTACAGGATGAAAAATTTAGGTTTGTTCTAATCAAGCCAAGAGAAAAGACTCCATTCGAGTCGGAGTGGACAACCAAAAAGAATTATCAATATAATGATTTTAAACTTGCAATGCACTTGTCAAATAATGGAAACTATGGAGTTCTTTGCGGTAATGGTTTAATAGTAATAGATAGTGACTCTGAAAAGTTGGATGATGCAATTCAAAAGCTTCCTCAAACCTTTACAGTTAAAACAAGCAAAGGAAATCATTATTACTTTTTCTATTCAGGGTATGATAAGAGTTTCACTATATTAAAAAACAAAAAACATTTTGGTGAGGTTCAGTCAACAGGAAGATGCGTAGTAGGACCAAACTCGATACATCCTTCTGGAGCTGTCTATCAAATAACTAATGATGTATCAATAGCAGAAATAACATTTGGACAGTTAAAAGAATCATTGAAGGATTTTCTACCAAAAAATAAATTTGGTAAGAGTGCATCTGTAACAACCAAAGTAGGTACTAAGACCATACCAGGTAACATAAAGGAATTAATAGAAAATGGGGTTGACGAGGGTCAGAGGAATTTTAACACTTGGCTGATAGCAAAGGAATTATATAACTTAAAGTACGACCCATTGATAATAGAAAAAATAATTTTGGACTTTAATTCAAAATGCAAACCATCGAGAGATATTGCAGAAGTAAGAAACCATATGAATTATTTGCTGAAGAATCCAGACTATCTTTCCGACAAACTAACTAAAGATGAAATAGAAAAAATAATGGAGCAGGAAATAACTAAAGAATATGAAGAAAAAATCAGTTTTGACATAGCAATACCAGAAGAGTTCAAGACAAAGGTTCTACAGCTCATACTAGATGAAGAAAGGGACATAGCCACAGAAATGATAACCAAGTTCATCAAAGACACCCAGCACATTCACACAGTAAGAGATGATGAGTATGCAGAAATGTGGATTTACAAAGACGGGATATACATACCGCATGGCAGGACGTATATAAAGGAATTTTGCAGGGAAATTTTAGGAAATGCATACACTTTGCAGTTTGCCAATCTTGTGATAAACAAGATAGAAGTCGATACGTATATAGACAGCAAAAACTTCTTTGTGAACACAAACATTGAAGAGATAGGAGTTGAAAACGGCCTACTGAATATCATCACAAAAGAAATAAAACCATTCACACCTGAAAAGATTTTTTTCAACAAGTTGCCTGTTACATATGACCCTACAGCTATTTGTCCGAGCATAGACAAGCATTTTGAAGCAGTCCTAAAGAACCAAGAGGAAGACAAGAGAGTGATGTATGAATGGTTCGGCTTTACCTTGTTAAGGGAATATAGGATAGAGAAAGGTCTGATGCTGGTTGGAGTCGGCAGAAATGGAAAGGGCAAGACATTGTCGCTTTGGAAAAGATTTCTAGGTCCAGAGAATTGCGTGGGCATAACTCTCCAGCAATTCGAAAGCGACCAATTTGCGTTGGGAGAGTTATTAAACAAGTTGGCAAATCTGGCAGGCGACATAGATAAGAGAGCACTAAAAAGCACAGGAGCTTTCAAGAACTTGAGAGGAAGGGACACAATAACTGTTGCAAGAAAATTCCTGCCGAGAGTAACTTTTGTCAATTACGCAAAGTTGGTGTTCTGTGCAAATGAATTGCCAATAACTTATGACCAGACGCTTGCTTTCTGGAACAGTTGGGTACTGTTAGAGTTTCCGTATACATTTGTGAGCAAGAAAGAATATGATGCTTTGGAAGATAAGAATAACTACAAGATAGCAGACCCAAACATCGTTGACAAATTAACTACTCCGCAAGAACTTTCTGGTTTGTTAAACAAGGCATTAGAAGGTCTTGACAGGATTTTGAAGCAGGGAGATTTCAGTTATAGCAAGACTGTAGCAGAAGTGAAAGACCTTTGGATTAGGAAAAGCGACAGTTTTCAGGCATTCGTAATAGACAAGACAGAGCTAGACTATGACGGCTTTGTAGAAAAGAAAGAATTGAGGAAAGTTTATAATGAGTACTGCAGGGAGCATAAAATAAAAGCGTTGGGTGACAAGCACATCAAATCAATACTTTCTGAGATGGGTGTTGGGGATGACAGAAGAGTGATAGAAGATGTAAATAGACCTGCACAGTACGTTTGGGTTTGGGAGGGATTGAAATTTAAAACTACATGATTGCAAAGGTGTCAACAATGACAATGGTTTTCATAGTATATAGTAAAAATCAGATTTAGCCATAGACTGTGAAAATGGCTGCTATTATTGACACCATTGACATGATGAATTAATTTATGAAAAAATAAAGGAGGGATAAAAATGAGAGATGAAGAGATTTTAGAGTTGGATGATTTTTTAGAGATAAACAGGCAACTGGAGTTGATAGCGTCAAAATTAAACAGAAGAGAATTTCATAAGATTTTTCCAGAATTTGACAAAATATCGGAAATAATTAGCAAAGTAATCATCACGTAAGAGGAGGTGTGAAAAATGGAGTGCGAAAATTTAAATGAGATAAGAAACCTTTTAGCTCATTTTAATGAAGATTTGATAAAACTTGATTTGCCAGAAGCCAGCTTTGAGCAATTTATGAAGTTTGCAAAATACTTCAATGAGCATTTTAATCCCATGACCAAAAATCCTGTGACGATAGGACTAACTAAAGATAGAACGATACAGCTATTTCATAAATATGGCAATTTAGGCATAGAACTTTGCCCCAACTGCTTTGAAAATCTAAAAGGGCTGATTAAGGATATCAATGAAATCAAAGAATTAGAATCTGGTAAGAATCAAAAAGGGAGGGAGTAAAAATGGTAGAGATAGAACAATTGTTTCAGTCTTTAGATAGATTGACCGTTATCACGTCTGCAAAAATCGAAGGAAATCTTAAAGCGATGTTAGATGCTCTGTCTAATTTTAGACTGGAGGACTACAAGAACATCGCACAATTTGTAGTCGAAACTTTAGGCATAGATAGGGAATGTAACGAATGGAAAGAATTTATTGAAATTGTTAGTAAAATGGCAAGATGCTCCAAGTGCGGAAGGATTATCGAAAGGAATGATATTGGTAGAGACTTCGGTAAAGGACTGTATCTCTGCAGAGCATGTAAAGCTAGTCTCTAGCAAAAAATAAAATTTAATACCTCGGCCGAGGACTTGACTTTTTATATTTTCTTAAATTCACATTAAAACTTCCCATTATACCCATAAAAATAATCTAGCTATATACTTAATGCTGAATAATAAGATTATAGGATAATCTTAACAAAGTTTGTTAGGGTTATAGGATAGTTTCTAATCAAGTTTAAATTTTTAACCATTTCAAAATTATTATGAAATTGCTGTACTCCGTATTGGATAAAGAAGATCATGAGTGGAAAAAGAGATTTAGTTCAATTTTAATGAGAGAAGCTCTTGTTGACCCACTGGACAAAATATTCGGACAAGCACAATACATTGAAGATGTAAATGTTCAAGGCTATGTAGCAAAAAGAGGAAATGGATTTTTTAGTGATAAACCTGGATTATACAACGCACATCTGATGTCAGAAAGGAATGCAAGACCTAGAGATGAGAGATTAGTGATGATAACATTTGATGATTTTCTTGGAAGGGTTGAAGTTCCAATGACTAGAGAAGAATTTAAGAAAAATGGAAATGCACCCATAAATGTTATGGTTAAGATACCTCGCATCTCAATCAAGAATATGGTTTTTAATTGTAAGCATGTTCATTCAGAAAATATAAAAATCACCGAAAACCCTGAAGAAAAACCAGAGCTGATAGTATATAGTGGAGGTTCAATCGTCAGAGAGACTAACACTTCAGTAGTTTCATTTGCTCACCCAACGCCATTAAATGTTTTGAATTTATATCCATTACCATTTGCGTTTATAGGGCATTATTCTTTCACAATAACCCATGAGTTGGCTGATTCTTTGCTAGAAGATTGTGAAGACGGTGGAAAGTGTGTTAAAAAAGGTGTAGGAAGATATTTTGGAGAAAGATGTAAGAAAAAATTAGAAAGTTATATTTGTAGTTAAAGCCATAATCTTAACAAACATTGTTATGATTATAGGATAGTCTCAAACAATCGTTGCAATCGATTTTTAAAACTTTAAATAATGTTAAGTTACATAACATTATATAAGATAACATGATATAACGGGTGATAAAATGGTAAAGAGCATAATCAATCTAAACGAGGAAGAAAGTAGGGTCATAAACATAGTGAAAGCCAAGTATGGCCTCAAGGACAAGAGCCAGGCCTTGAGCATAATCGTCAGACGCTTTGAGGAATGTGAGTTAGAGCCTGAGTTGAGACCTGAATTTGTTGAAAGATTACAGACTGTAATGAAGAGAGGGAAGGTTGTAAAAGTTAAGAATTTTGCTAAAGAGTTTGGTTTGAAGAAATAGTTGATTAAATGTATGACCTAGAGATAGACAAAGATGTTCGTAAAAAATTTGAGAAACTGGCAAAGAAAGACCCTCAACAATTAAAAGATATAGACAAGAAAATAGAACAGGTAAGAAACAATCCTCACCAATTCAAACCTCTAAAGCATCCTATGGAAATGCTTAGAAGAGTTCACATTGGTTCTTTTGTTGTAATTTATCAAATAGATGAGAAAAGAAAGACTGTTATAATATGGGAATATGAACATCACGATGAAGCTTATAGATAAACCGAGTATGTACTTAACCTTACAGTCATAATCTTAACAAATTTTGTTATGATTATAGGATAATCTTATTACTGGATATAAATACATAAAATAAACGCTAATAAGTATCTAATAAAAATATTAAAAGAGAGAAATGAGGGGTATATCATCAGTTATTGTTGTTATTCTTTTCTTAATGATAGCAATTGCCTTATCTGCTTTGGGTTATACTTTCTTTACAGTTATGATTCAATCAGCAAGTAAGGCTAGCGAAGAAACTTTAAAACAAACAATGATTTCTGGGCAATCAATGATAAAAATAGAATCAGTTTCAGGAGATAAAATTTATATTAGAAATGTAGGTCAGGTTGATTTATCAAATATTTCACTTTACGTTGAAGATGAACCTGTTACTTTTCAGATTGATAAAGCATCAGTAGCTCCGAGTGAAGTAGCTGTCATCACCATAACTGGAAATGCTCCAGCTGGAGAGATAGAAATTACTACGGCTCAAGGCGCATTAACTGCCCAAGGAAATTATCCAGGTTTTAGTGGAGCACCTGCTGACAATCCTCCGAATTTTGTAGCTACACCAACTAACTATCCTGCAACATATTCTACAACTCAAAATACTTGGATGAATACCACTTGGACGGACGATTATGGTATTAGTAAAGTATGGACAGAAAGCAGTCATTCTGGCTCACCAGTAAACTATACTCCTACTCAGGTTGGAAGTATTTATTATTTGAGATCAATTTTGCCAGCAGGAACCCATTCTTGGGAGAGCTACGCTAACGATACTGCAGATCAGTGGAGCACTTCTACAACGCAAACATTTACAATAAACAAAGCAAATCCTACTTTATCCGTAACATTTGCTCCAGTATCACCGGTAACATATCCAACCTCAACCACCACCACCTGCACAAGAACAGCTGGCGATTCTTCTGCAACATTGACTTTGTACAGAAATGGAACTTCAGTGTCATCAGGAACTTCTCCTCGTACTGAGACTATAACTTTAGGAGCTGCTGTTTATAATTACAGTTGTACAATAGCGTCCACTCAAAATTACAGTGCTGGAAGCTCTCTCAACAATTATTTAACTGTAAACAAAGGTGCATCAACTATTTACCTTTATGTTGATACTGTTAGAGCAAGCAAATCAACCACTATAAATACAATTGTTAATTACACATCTCAAATGATAACTCCTTCAAGCGGTAATGTTGAATTATGGACAAACTTCTCGAATGGTGTATCTAAACGTTGGTATGGACCGCTAGCTTCACCAATGGTAAATTTAACAAATATGACTGTGGCAGGAGTTTGGAATTGGTTTGCTAATTACACAGGAAATCAAAATTATACAGCAGATACAGAGCCGTGGGTTGTAACAGTAACATAATTTAAACGTTCTTTCTTGCCAGTTCGATATCTTCTCTTTTTATAGTCTTTCTGCCAGCATGATTGGCAAACTTTACAGCATCCTTGGCTATTTCAAATGCTATCTCTTTCATGATAGATGCCAGTGCTTGGGCAGCTGGTTCTGAGACTCTCTCTGCTCCTGCATTCTTAAGAATCTCTGCCATAGGAGCAGCAGCTATTATAGACCTTTTTCTTGGCATAATGAGAATATTTAAAAAGTAATATTTATAAGTATGCTTATACCAAAAAGAATTAAGTGCCCTTTCCTACATTTAAAAAGCTGATAATATGAGAAAATACGGTATATTCATTTTTTTTGCTTTATTTCTAGTGTTATTCTCATTTGGAGCATATGCTGAACCTACATGGTCTAGTCCTACAAACACAACACCAACAAATTACAGTTCACTTACCAACTCAATATTTAACATAAGTTGGGCAAACGGTACAGCTTTAACAATTGTAAACACTTCTGCTGTAAAGATTATAACTAACATTACTAGCACTGATCAAAACTATTCAATGAGTCTTATCTCAGGAAATGAACTTAGTGGTAATTACGGCTTTCAGGCAATAGTAGGAACAGGAACTTATCAGTGGAAAAGTTGTGCAATAGACAATGAATCAAAAGAAAATTGTACAGATTATTATAATTTTACTATTGAAAAAGCTATTCCAATATCAAACATGAAAGTTGAAATAAACGGAAGCAACTCTAATCAAAGTTTAGCATATCCAACTTCTACTAATGTAACAGCATATGAAATTAATAGTAATGACAATTGTACTTATAACCTCTATAGAAATGATGCACCTATAATTGGAAATAATGAAACTGTCACATTTGGAGTAAATAACTATACTTATATATTTAACACTTCAGGATGTACAAATTATTCATCTGGAAGCTTAATAAGAATACTTAACATAACAAAAGGAACTGAACCTGTTCATTTATATTTAAACGACACAGAAGGCAATAAAAGCTATAACTTAAACAGCATAGCTAATTTTACTGTTTTCTTAAATGTTGTAGGCAAGACAGTTTATTTGAATTCTACTTTTCCTAACTTTACCACTCAAAATGGTTCTTCGATAATATATAATTGGACAAACTTAAGTTCCTCAGGATTATTTAATTTGACTGCATATTGGAATGGTGATGAGAATTACTCAGCTTCAAGTACAACTTATTATTTCGATAATATAGCGCCCCAATATTTTATAACCTCGCCAGGGCTAACTGATACCTATGATTTCAATAAAACATATTGGTTTAACATTTCAGTATCAGCTGCAACAATAAATAAAACTATACTTGAATTTAATGGAACAAATAATTATACAGCTAATGGCTATTTCGGGAACTATTGGTATTCTTTGAGAGACTTGTTTGCAGGCAATTATACCTATCGATGGATTATAAACAACTCGTTGAATATAATTAATTCAACAGGAATCATTAATTATACAGTTTCTAAACAAACACCGAGTGTAATAATGCTCTTCTTCCCAAGTGCTTCAATAACTTATGGTATTCAATCAAATGTTACTTGTTATAATGTAACTCCTTATCAATTTACATCTATTAAACTTTACAGAAGTTTAAGTCTTATTAATTCAGGAATTTACTCTGTTTCTGATGTTCAGACTCTTTCAGAAGCAACTTATAACTATAATTGTACAATAGACGGAACTCAGAATTATACTTCTTATTCAATTTCTAATAACTTAATAGTTGGTCCAGCAACTTTAACTCCAGGTCAAAATTCAGGTACCGCTCCAACGCAAAACACTACAGGTAGCTTTACAATTACATCTTCTAGCTATAGCGTGACTATGGAGCCAAACACAAGCAAGTCAGTTACACTTACGTTAAGTAATGCATTCAGCTATGATATAATAAACATTAACCTTTCAGTTTCTGGAATAAACTCTTCTTGGTATACTCTTGAAAAAACTAACATAATAAGATTAAGGCATGATGGCGGAACTAATGCGACGCAACTAACTTTAAAAGTTCCTAGCGATGCAGAAAGAAAAATCTATTCTATAGTTTTTACTGCCAGTGGGAAAGATTTTAGCTTAAACAAGATAACAAGACAAACAACAATAACACTAACAGTACCGAGTGAACAGGCACAACAAAATGAGACTCAAGGTAATCAAACTCAGAATGAAACTAATGCTACTAATGCTACGGCAAATGAGACGAATATTACAACTGGAAGCAATGTGAATGAAAGCAATAACTTTCTAACTTTTCTAACAGGCCTCTTAATAAAACCTGAATACTTTAGGAACATAGTCTTGTTTGCAGGCTTGATAGCAGCTGGACTAGTCTTTTTGTTTAGAAGCAATATAACTGAATTCCTTACAGGTAGCCTGAGCGGTAAGCCTCAAACAAAAAAAGAGGTGTCTAAAGAGAAAAAACCTTTATTCTCTTCTATAAAAGATAAGTTTTCCAAGTACAGTGACTCTAGAATTGTAATACATGTTAAGAAAGAAGAAAAAGAAAAGAAAGAAAAAGTTTAATTACAACAAATATATATTTTTATCTATGAAGAAGGCTGTTATCATCTTGTTGGTTATTCTCTTGTTCGCTACGACCATAAAACTTCCAGACACTGGAATAACTGGTTTTTTTGTAAAAGTTGGAATAACTGGTTTGGCATTAGCTAAGGAGATAGTAAAGACAGTTCTTAACTTTATTTTAAAGATGTTAGGATAATTGGTTTGTCCTTGACTATAATACTGTGTTCTGATTGGGCGACTGGCTTGTTGGAAACTTCCCTTAGCGGCTGATAACCATACAAGGAGTTGACTGCCAGCAATTCCTTCAAGGCAAGTTCAACTTTTAATGGAGAAATCTCCTTTTGGATCCATCTTTTTGCAAAAGGAAGTCTTTCATACTTATCCCTTGCCATTTCCATAATCTTCCTAGCTTCTATCATTCTTGTTGGTCTGTCTACGATCCACCTGAATATTAACGCTGAGCCTGATTCTTTCACAAGCCCATTGCCTGTTGTGCAGAAAGGTTCGATGGCATATATTTCATCTTCCCTTAGCTGATATTTCGAATCATTCTTAATATTTGGAATAGTCATTCCTGCATGAACATCAAAACGGTCCAAACTGTGACCAGTTAGGTTTCTTATTGGGTTAAACCCAAATTCCTTTGAGGTATTCTCAATTGCTTCTCCAATCTCACCAATGGTTATTCCAGGCCTTATTATCTTTATCGCACTATCAAGCATTTTCTCAGAGCATTCTATTAATCTATCTTTTCCAGCTAGTCTAACAGTAGCAGCTGTATCTCCAATATAGCCGTCAACGTGGACGCCAATATCTATCTTTACGTAATCTTCTTCCTTAATTGCTAACTTATCATTTAATGCGGGATGATAATGAGCAGCCAAGTCGTTCAAAGAAATATTAACAGGAAAAGCAGGTTTTGCTCCTAATTCAAATATTTTTTTCTCTATGCTTTCTGCAAGTTCAACAACAAGCATTTCTCCCTTAACAATACTTTTAGCGAAATTTAAGACTTGTGCAGCGATTTCTCCTGCTTTAATGTATTTTTCTAGGACATCATTTTCCATAACCCTTTTATCTAAACTTTAATATAAATCCTTTTCAAATATTATCATGGATTATAGGATTATAGATGCTCACATGCATCCTATTTTTGATAATGTGGAATCAATCGCATCTGCCAAGGAATCAGGCATAGACTTTACATTAAATGGCCTTCGAAAGGACTTTAAAAAATATAATATATTAAAAGCTGTTGCCATACCTGAAGAAACAGGCGAAAACTTCGTTTCTGATAATGAAAAAATAAAAAAACTTGTTTTAGAAAATCCTGATATTTTTGTTGGTGTGTGTACGATAAACCCAATCAAGTACAAACCTGGAGACTTGGCTAAAATGGAGGACGACATCAAGAAGGGAACTTTCAAGGCAATCAAGCTATTTCCAGGATATGAATTTTTCTATCCAGGCCAAAAAGAGTGCATTCCGATTTATGAGCTAGCACAGAAAACCAAAGTGCCAGTACTCATACACACAGGAGATACGAATGACCCGAGATCAATGTTAAAATACTCACAGCCTTTGAATGTCGATGAAGTGGCAGCATCATTTCCAAATATAAATTTTGTTTTGTGTCATTTAGGCAATCCTTGGATAATGGATGCTGTTGAAGTCTTATATAAGAATAAGAATGCCTATGCTGACCTATCTGGTTTTGTCGCAGGTAAAGGCGACTTGATGTTCAAAAAATATTATAAGGGAAGAGCAAAGGCAATGATGGAAGGGATATTTTATGAGATTACCAATGTCGATAAACTAATGTTTGGAACAGACTATCCACTTACAAATTATGAATTTTACATTAAATTCATAAGAAGATTAAAATTAGGCAGGAAAGAATTCAATAAAATATTCTTTGATAACGCAGTTAGATTGTTTAACATAAAAATTTAGCAAGGTTACCAATCTATCTTGTCTCCAACTTTAACTTTCAAATCAAACGGCGTTTCTAAAACATATTTACAAGGTTTTATAGGAAAATAAGTTTTCCATGTTCTAGGATTTAGAGATAAAGGTTCAGCTTCTTTAATGTCAATAACAACTTTATCCACATCAATAAAAATCATTTTCAAAGGATATCTCACTAGGAACATCCATAAAGACCATCTAGCTTCGTACGGTAGAGTGAAGAACATGTTCTTCTTTTTAGAAAGGCTTAGGCCAATCATTCTTTTCCAAAAAGTGTTTGCTAAATCAACTTCTATTGCTGAATTTTTTAATTTTATTTTCATGATAACTATCTTTCTAGGTGTTTTTTCATATCATCTATGTTAGCAAGTATCATTAAGCATGTGAACATAGCTAAAGAGAAAGCACCAAAAACAAATACAATGGTTATAAGTAATTGTATTGGGCCTACATGCATCATTATACACCCTGGACCACGAGAGCCTGCGCAACTGCCGCTGCCAGAAGGAGGAACAGAACAGTATTTTCTATTTGGATAAGCAGTTAAACAAACCAAGCCAGAGCAACAACCAGTTCCGCACTCTTCACCAGAAGCTGAACATGGTTGCCAATTTAATCTAAATGAACCTACATCCATTGATGCACTACCACCTGTGAATAGTTCATTTAGTATTTCTGTCTGATAAATATAGGTTGATCTTCTGTCAAAATTAATACCTTGCGATTTTGCTGCATAAATTGCAGAATCGATATAACCGTTTAGATTAAGATTGCAATGATACCAACTTCCTAAACCAGTACCACATACATAAGCTTGATAATGGAAAACACTACCATCCCACCAAGGATCACGTGTCCACCAAGTATAGAACATCAAATCAAGAACCATTATTCTTCCAGTTGATGTATCTTTCAACCAAACATCAAACATAAGATTACTGAGTGGTCCAGAAGTGCTTTTTACATTATACCATGCGTCTATATAGTAATTTCCATGAGTTATTGAAGCTATTGGAGGTGTATACCAAGGTACTGAACCTCCCCAAACATTTCCTTGTACTAATTTTACAACTCCAGTCTTACCTAATACACTATTAGTCCCTTCTAATTGAACATTATAATCTGATGACCCGGCGTAGTAAGAATTCACACGGCATGAGCTCAACGGATAAGAAGCACCACTATTATCCCAGTTATAACATGAATAACCCCATTTCCAATTATCTGGCGATTCACTTATGAAAGCATTTATCTTAGTTCCAGTATCAAAAACATAAGAAGGATTATCAAAATAATAATTAGTTAGCCAGTCATCTGCAATCGCTATCTTTGATAGAAATATCATTAATGTAAACAAAATAATTAAAAAATTCAATTTTCCCATAATATTTAGTTCACTTTCTTATTTAAAATCATTTGGTAAAAAGCTATTTAATCTTTTTATTGCTTCAATCTTTTCCTTGTTTCCTATTTTTGCATTTTCTACAGCGATTTTGAGAATTTCTATTGACTTATCATAAGTCTTTCTATCAACAGGATAAGGATAACCATCTTTTCCAAATTCTAAAATAATTATCTCGCTTATAGATTTACCTAGATTTTTCATTCTTCCAAATAACCATCTAGGGCAAGAGCCATAGTGGAGAGGTAAATCAGCAATGCCAGTTTTCATAGAATCACTTTAAAAAATTCTTCAAACTTTCTCCAAGCAATTCTTCTTCTGTTACTCCTAAAACAGTTAAGACTCTCAGAGCAGCTGGAACAATCTGATGAGTAATATAGTAATCATTATCAACATCCTTGATATTAACGTCTTCAAAAGGCTCTGCTTTTTCAGAAATGGAACCTTTTCCTTTAGTTATAATAAACATTATTGGCATCCCTTCACTGATAGACCTTCCTCTTTCCTTTATTTTTCTAGCAGCAACGACATGCGGTCCAATTGCTTTGTATTCTGATAAAGGTTTTGTCAGTTGCTCTATGATTATCAGATCCTTCAAAGGAATTTTTTTCTCTTTTAATTTTTTAACAACATCTTTTACATATTTTACCGAGCCTTTAACATCCTCTTCCTCTAGAATCAATCTTAAAACCTTTTCTTGAGTATCTTTTGCAACATTGCTCCAATCTCTTCTTACCTTTTCTAGGCCACGAATGGTTAGAACGCCTTTCTCATCTATCAATGCATAGCGCTTCTTTGCAGTACCTGGTCCGACTCCTCTTGGTATGAATATTCCACGCTTATAGATACCTTGCAGATCCAACTCAATTATACCAGGAAGTTCTCTATTCATTTTTTCTAGGAATTTTCCAACTTTATTCTTTAGACTTCCTGCAGTTTTTACAAACATAGAATCAGTATCTGCATAAATGACAGTAAAACCTTCTTTTTCAGCTTCACCAATAACTTTTCTAATGTAAAATCTTCCAAATGCAGCTGAAGACTCTGCACACTCTCTACAGTACCATTTGGAACCTGCAAAACCGAAGTAACCGTAGGTTGCATTAGCTACAGTCTTTACTGCAAATTGCTCATTGTTTATTCTGTTCCATTCTTCAGAGTCTTTCTTTAAGTTTTTCATTTCTTCTTTTATTCCTGCTCTCTTCTCTATCAATTCCTTAATGACTGTAGAAACAAACCCTTTACATTTTTTGCAAAACCAATGCTTTGTATCAGGGACTTCATATCTTTCCTTGCAATCGCAATTGAAAGTTTCAGGAGAAATATTAAACGTTGCTATGATAGAAGGGTATAGACTTCTAAAATCCATTACAGCTAAGTCTTCATGCAGGCCTGCTATTGGCTCTTTAACGAAGCCGCCAGCATAAGGAGAAACTTCTCTTCTATTTTGGATATCTTCCCATTTTGGTTGATTAGGAATTACTATATTCATTGCAAAAGCTCTTTTTGATAGATGCCATTCAACTAACTGAGAGTAAGTCATCCTAGAAACATCAAATAATAATTGTCCGGATAATTCTGATAATTCATATATTTGTGGGAAAATAAACTCTCCAAGTCTTAAAGTTAGCTCCGAGTCCTTCAGACAGTATTCTGCTAACTTTCCAAGGTCCTTTCCTTTTCTCCAAGACTCTAAAATCTCTTCATACTCTATTTCAATCTTTCTATCTCCTAAAAGTTCAGCTGAGACAGCATCTAAACTTAAAACTTCTGTTTGTAATTGCGGAGAAATTACATTGCTTATGAATTCAAACAAATCAATATGGACGAGACCTTTGAATCTAGCTGATGATATCCTTGCTCTTCTTGAAAACTTTAAGGTAGAGAAATCTCTTGATAGTTTTAAACTAACTTTCAACTCAACAGCTTTCTGTTGTATGATTTGCATATCAAAAAGGTCTGAATTAAAGCCTAATAACATATCACAATCTTGCTCGTTTGTATACTCAACAAACTTCTCTAAAAGCTCTTTCTCATCCTTTACAACTTCTACATACTTTCCATAATGCTTGTCTTTTTTATATGTTAGAACCTTTTCAAAGTTTTTTGATTTCATTGAAAGCATAACAATTTTCTGTTTTCCGCTTTCTTCCACGGTTTCAATATCAAATGACATCAATTTTAATTCAGGCATTTCATCAGAATGTACTGCTTTTATTCTTTCAATTTTAATGATTTTATCTGCTTTATAATTCTTCTTTATCTCCTTTCCTTCGACATCTATCCAATTCTCTATCTGGTTATCTATCATGTATCTTTTGTAAAAATTTATTGAGTATTCATACTCTTCTTCAATCAATTCTTTCCATCCTTTTACTATATCTCTAACTTTTGGAACATCAGTTGAAAGAAAGCAAAATACTTTTACAAAATTTCTTTTTTCGCCAGACAGTATTTTTTCAACTGTTTCAACCCTTCTTATTTTAATAGATTTTATTCTTTCGACTTTCTTCTTTACTTCACTATCTTTACCTTGCTTAGGCAAGATGTAGAAATAGGGTTCAAAATCGTAATCTAAGCAAATAACAGTCTTTCCGCTAGTATCTTTACAGAAAAGCCTTATTACAGATTGGTTATTCTCATCAATATAGTCTGCGTCTAGCAAACAAAGTTTCATAATATCAAATTTGCTTAACCAAATTAATAAACATAGATTATTGCCAATATTTTTTATTTTTTATAAACTCTCTTTCTGCTTCTAGTATATGCTTGAACAAATCATCCTCATTTCTCCTAGGCTTAGCCAGGATTCTGGTAGCTGTTTGCGGTCCTATTCCTCTTCCCGCTAGAGCTATCGCTGCATCCTTGTTATAAACTATGGCAAGGTCTGCAGACTTTTTGATGAATTCCAACTTTTCCTTTTCTTCGTCTGTCAGCTCTGTTCCTTTGAGCCACTTCTTAACAATATTCTGAGCTTCTTCCCTATGAGGCTTGAGAACAGCTATAAGCTTTGATTGGCATATCCTGCATCTCAAGTCTTCTATATCCTTTACTATCTCGGTGATAGAATATTTACCACAATTGATACAAAGCAGTCTTACTTTTGAATTCAAGAGTCTGTTCTTGAATATCTTAAAAATCTCTTTTTCTGGTCTCTCAGGTCTTGCCACATCCTGCAGCTCATATCTGAATCCCATCTCAGCTAGTGGTGATAGACCTTCTAAGCTTTGAATCTTAATTTCTTTGTCTTGTATCTTCTGTATAATTTCCTTTGCCTTTTCTATATCAAGCTTTTCTATGAATAACTCTTGCATAGTTTCCTTATGTATCGGTGAGTTCCAATAAGCGTCTATCATCCTATCAATGTTTATCGATTCGAAGCTAGCTTTCTTGCTTATTGCCCCAAATCTTTTGGCTACATGAATAAACCTAAACTTAAACAAAGAAGACCGCGGCAAGGACTTTTCAAGAATAACTTCAATATCTTCAGGTTTGTAATTAAGTAAAACCTTTTTGACGTCATCGACGCTACAGCCCTTAATTATTATTCTATAAGGGTCTGTCTTGCTGGTTATTATCTCGCCATAATCTGCAGAAAGTATGGCAGATATGAAACGGGACAATGTTTCATTGACCAAGCTGCCGAACAAGGAATGCAAGACAACATACTCATTGAACTTTTCAACCAAAATGTTCTTTTCATCAGGTAAAGGATATTTCTTTATCTGGTTTTTCAGAATTTGGACCATTTTTACTGCTGTTTGCGAAGAGATCGGATAAGAATTTTTAAGTCTTTCAATAATTTCATTGTTTTTCATATTTTCCATAAGCATTTTTTTAATTTCTCTCCTAAGTGCTCCAACTTCTTGAGCAACGTCAAACGGAACAGGTATCAATTCTCCTTCCCAAGCAGGTATTGCAGACTCGATGTCATCTACTGATTCGACAAAGACTTTATCATTTTCTATTGATAGAATCTTCCAAGGTCTTCCTTTAACAATAAAACTAGATCCTACATCTCCATGAGAGGCTATGAATTCCTCGTCTAAGGTACCGACAAAGCTGTTCGATGTCGTATCCAATACTTTATAGCTTTTTTGATTAGGAATAACAGATAGATTTTCAAAATAATATTCAAATGCTCTTCTTCTCCTTTTAATTCCATTGTCTGAAAATATCAATCTTAGTTGATTAGTTAAAAAATTTACAAGAGAGTTAAAATCTTCTTCTCTTAAACTTTTGAATGGATAAGCCTTTCTTATCAAATCAAATGTTATTTTAGGGTCTATATTATAATCTTCTATTGTCAAGCCGATTAGTTGTTGTGTTAGAACATCCAAGGAATTTCTATGTATTTTTAACTGCTCTAGTTCTCCTTTCAATGCTTTTCTAGCAATGACAACAGACTCGAATATATCATCTCCTTCACTTGAGATTATAAAACTTTTTGAAACCTTGCCTACACCATGACCAGAACGGCCAGACCTTTGCAAGAACTGTGTGACTGTTCTTGGTGATTGATACTGCAAGACTAGATCAATGCTACCAATATCTATGCCAAGTTGTAAGGAGCTGGTGCAAATTATGCTTTTTAATTTCTCTTCTTTGAAATCCTTTTCAGCCTGTATCCTAACATCCTTGCTTAACGAAGAATGGTGAATCTCGTGTTGCAGATTCTTATCAAACATCCTTAGTCTTGAAGATAGAATCTCTGCAGCTTCTCTGGTGTTAGTAAAAACTAGAGTAGAGTGATGCTCTAAAATCAAATCTCGGATTCTTCTTAATCTTGCTACTACAGAGCTCCCGATAAATATTTTTTCAGCTATTATTTTATCTTCCTTACTAGGATAAGGACTTTCAACTTTTACCTGAACATTTTTAGGAGAAATGGCATTAACTATCTCATAGCTCTTATCAGAGAAAATGAATCTTGCAGCAATCTCTGGAGAGCCGACAGTGGCAGATAGTGCTACGAGTTGTGGTTCGCCGCAATATCTTTTTAATCTTTCTAGTGATACTGTTAGCTGGACTCCTCTTTTACTGTTTACGATTTCATGGATTTCGTCAATGACAATATATTTTATGTTTTTCAGATGCTCTTTAAATCTCTTTCCTACTAGCATAGCTCCGATTTGTTCTGGCGTAGAAATTAATATCTCAGGTGGATGCTCTAATTGCATTTTCCTTTCATATTGAGTAGTATCACCATGCCTTATTGAAATTTCAATATCAAGCTTGTTGCACCACCAAATTAATCTATCCATTAAATTTCTGTTCAGTGCTTTCATTGGTGTAATATACAAAAGAGCTATGGGAGCATGTTCTTTTACAACTAGCTTGTTAAACAAGCCAAGCATCACAGACTCTGTCTTTCCAGAACCTGTTTCAGCAATTACAAGAATATTTTTTCCATCAAGAACTTTTGGGATTGCTAATTCTTGGACATAAGTAGGTTTTTCAAATCGAGATACGGCTAGCTCTTTTATTCTATTATCTAATATGTTGAATACATTTGACATTTCTAGCCGCTAATAATAAGCTATTTTTCAAAGTTTTTAAATAAACATGAACTTTTGATGAAACTAATATTCGATCTAATCTAGTTTTTTCATCAGGTTATTTTCATATAAACAGAGAACAACTATAAAAAGTATTTCTACTTGCGATTATAATTATACGTCTGAGACATTTTCAGGGTTTACAGGTGATTGAATGAATCCAAATAAATTATGGGAAAGGGCTTGGAAATTAAGAGGTTTTGATGAGTTAAATCCTGATAGAAACATTGTTAAATTAGTTTCATCTCTTAAAAGAAAGAAATTTAAAAGAATTTTGGATTTAGGTTGTGGCATCGGTAGGCATATGGTTTATCTTGGAAAACAAGGATTTTATATGGTAGGATTAGATATATCACCTACAGCTTTAAAGTTAGCTAATAGATGGTTGAAAAAAGAAGAATTAAAAAATTATTCTTTAGTTAAACATGACATGGTAAAACTGCCATTTCCAGATAAGAGTTTTGACGCAGTAATCGGTGTACATGTTATTCAGCATAATACAATAGATAAAATAGAAAAGACTGTAAAAGAGATAAGAAGAGTATTGAAAGTGAATGGAGCAACATTTATAACATTACCTTCAACAAAAGACCGTAAATTTGGCGCTGGTAAAATGATAGAATATAATACTTATTTGTCGCCTGCTACAATAACCGACGCAGAAAAAGGAGAAGCTGCTATCCATCGTTTCTTTGATAAAGATGAAACTAAAAAATTATTTTCGCAATTTAAGATAATTAGCATAAAGGAAGAAATTAAAGATTTGAAAATAAAAGGAAAAATAAAAAAAAGTGTTCATTGGATAGTTTTGTGCCAGAAGTGAAATAATTATATTACCTGTGGCATTAGATTCTGTTGTTAGGATATCTAACACCGATTCGATATAGTTGTTACCCGGTATTGTTTTCATATAACATATTGAATCTGATATTGGTTGCACCAAAAGTGTAAATTTTTTAAATAAATTACTAAGTTGGATGTCCTCTAACTATTATCTTACCATGGTATATAATCAAGAATATACCAACTATTATCATATAAGAAAAAACAAAAGTTACTCCAAATTGAAGAACTTCGTCTCCATACATTTCTGGGTAAGTTATAACTAATATCAATCCAGCAAATCCAATAAATAAAGAAGTAATTCCTGCCCATACAAGAATTTTTTCTGCAATACCCTCCATATCAGAGGATATATCTTCTGTTTTTCCTTCTTGTGGAACCATTCAATTCATATAGAATTTAGAATGTCTAGCTTAAAACTATTCTAAGAAAGTGGATTCTTCTTTCTCTTTTTTATCATTAGAACTTACATGATTTGAAAGATTTTGTCCAAAACTGCTTAGTTTTTCTTCTAAAGACAGAGTTTTTTCATTTATCTTCTCTATCATAGAATTTATGTCTTCCCTATGCTTGTTTATCTTTTCTTCTAGGGTTAATACAGAAGAAACAGAGCTTATGCCTTCTAATATGCTCGAGCATGCTGTTTCTAAGTTTTCAATTTTTCTAACTACAACATTATCTATTTCTGTTAAAGTTTTTCTCTTTTCCAAGTAAAGCCAAAGTGCTATAAAATCCATTACTATTAAAAATATTACAGTTTCTAAGATTTGGTATCCGCTTATCTGAAGGAACATGCTAATTATAGTCACAATAATTAGAACCCAAAAAGCTGTTTTATGCATGAGAATATTGTTTGCATAAAACAATTTATACTTATTTTAGACTTCTTAACAATCTAGATAAAAAGCTCTCTTGGATATATTTTTCTCCTGCTAGAAAAGATGCAAGTTTAAACATTTCTTTGCTCGCAGCTGTATTTGGCTTGTACAAGGCGATTGGCATCTTTAATGCGAGACTTTTATGAACATTGGTGTCAAATGGAATAGTAGATATTACTGGTAGCTTTGTTAGTTCTTCTATTTCATGCTTTGTCATTTCATGTTTCTTTTTATGGACCATGTTAAGTACTATGCCCAACTCTTTCACTCCAACTTCTTTTGCGACTTCCTGGCATCTTATTATATCCATCACAAATGGAACATATGGATTTGTTATATAAAGAAGCTCGTCACTTGCCTTGATTGTTGCCATGGCTTCCCTGCCTAAGCCAGGGCTACTGTCAAGAAGTATAATGTCGTTTCTATTGAAGATGCCCTTTAGGGTGTTTCTTAATTCTGTCATATCAATCCCTTCCAAGTCGTTTAATGATAAGGATGCAGGTATTATCTTCATGCCGCTGAAATGCTCATGAATAGAATCTTCAATGTAATTTTCACCTCTTAAAACTTTATTCAAAGTTACAGGACAATAGTACATTCCTAAATAAAGGCTTAGGTGAGACGTCGTAACGTTACAGTCCACTAAAGTAACATTCTTTTTATGATGCTTTGCGAGAATCGCTCCTAAGTTAAGACTAACAGTGGTCTTACCAACTCCACCCTTACCGCTGACAACTCCTATTATTCTTACCAAAGTAACACCATTTTATTTGGTTTGTTGGATGCTTTCCTTATTTTCATTAGGTTTCGACTTTTTAAAAGTGCCACCAAAAAGTCCGCCACCACCTTTCTTTAGCATAGGCAAATCCTTGCCTAGTGCTTTAACAACCTTATAGCCCCTTGGTATGTTAAAAACTGCTCCAGCAGGGTCTTTTGAAAAATAATACAGTAAGGTCTTCCCTCTTCTCTTTACATGAAGCCAAAATCTTTTTCCATCTTTAGTTTTATAGTTATAGGGGCTAAGTAAACCCATAATTATATCATCTTTATCTATAAGATATAAAATTATGTTTCTTCACTAACCTCTCTTAAAAGTTTTGGTCTTTTTTCCTTCTTTCTTCTCCTCAAGATAAAGAGGAACAATACAGCTAGCAGAATCAATGCAACTACTATTATGAACGGGGAGAATGCTGGAGCAACCTGTAATTTAATCTTTGAGTGTGCTAGTTGGAACACAACGTCTTCAAAATACTTCTTAATTTCATCTAGCTTATCTCTAGCACCTTGATAATCTCCTGAATCATAATATTCCTTTGCTCTTTTAAGACCTCCCTTTGCCTTTTCAAAGCTCCTTTCAGCTATCGTAGTGTCTAAACCTTCTGATTTTGCATCAGCAATCATCTTTTCCAATTCGTTTAATAAATAATCATAATTTAAGATATCTCGGTAAACATCATCCTTTATCGATACCTCAGGAGAGGTTATGTTCAAAGATATAGCACCATATTCTGTTATTTTATCGCTCATTACTTCAAAGCTTAATGGATATATTCCATTAGGGATTTCCTTTGTTATATTTAAGGATATCAAGAATAAAGTTGAAGCATTGGCCTTCAAATAAGCCAATACCTTTGGATTTACTTCAGTTGTTATAAGATTTGATGTTGACGTTGTTAGTCTTAAGTCATTTAGAATTGTTTCTCCTATGTTTTTCACATTAATACTTATTATTAGGCTTTGTTCTGGGTATAAATCGTAATTTTTCTGGTATTCTGCACTTAGCTTAGGTACTCCAGCCTCTTTTATTATATATGTCCATTCTGGAGGCGGTCCTGTTGGAGGGAGCACTATTATTATTGGTGGTGGCGGAGAGATTGTGTAAGAAACTGTGAAAACTCCCCAGGTTTCAGTTACCTTTGTTTCATAGGGAACTCTAACTTTTATGTAGTATGTCCCAAAATTCGGAGGCATGAAAATGGTTCTAAAAGATCTCTTCATTCCAGGTGCAAGGCTTACAGAAGAATCATAATAGTATGCGATAGGATCTAACTTGGTAATATTATAATAATATATTGTTTCTTCTATTCTTGCTGTCCCAATTGGAAGAGACCCTATGTTAGTAAACTCTGCTGTAATATTCTGTAGTTCTGATATGTTTAGATTTGATTTATAACTGAGACCAGTTATCTTTCCAAGTAGATTATCCTTTATGTTTACATCAGCGCCTATCTCTAATCCAGTGATGCTTGGAACAAACTCGTTGAAAATAAATATCGCCAATAATGAAATAACCAGCAAAAAAACTTTATTCATACTAATACTTTTTGTTTTTAAATATAAATTAAGAATACTTGTAAATTAGGAATGATACAAGGATAACAATTAGGACAATTATCAAATAAAAGTAATTAGGGTTAACATTCTCCTTTTCAAATGATATAACTTCTCTTGACAAATTTTTATTTTCAGTTGTCTGGCTGACATCTTGCTTTTGTGTTTCCTTAAAAAACAAAGGGTTTTCAACTTCTACTGTGAATTTAAACAACCTTTCTTGAGATAGGCTTATTCCATTGCTAGGCAAGACAGAATTAGCACTTACAGCTATTTCATACCTTCCTGGGCTTGTAGAATTAGGAGGCTTAACTATTATGTCAACAGGAGTAGCCTTAATGCTATCAGCCCTGTATGGCAGTTTTATATATTCCTTACCTGAGTATGAGCTTAAAATAAAATTATTAGGCTCTATTATGATTATCCAGTTTTCAGGCATTTCTTTTGCATTTAATTCTAGTTTATAATCATTTTCAGTGTTCCAAAATAACACTCTAAACTTTGCTGAATCACCAATGCTTACTTTAACAAAGTCATTTTTAACAACAGCACCCATGTTTATAGCATACGCCCCTGCTGAAAGTAGTCCTAAAAATATTATCATAAAAATAAAAAGTTTAACCATTTTTAACACCAGTTATTGTTATTGTCCCATTATAGTAACCAGTATAAACTGCTGGGACGTTTATCCAATACCAAGTTGTAACATTCGATTTTTGAGGGACATTTAGTTTAATAACTTCGTCTGTTGTTTTTAGGCTGAAAGAACTTGAATAGCTGTTGCTTGTATTACTCCAAGTTACATTTCCAGTTCCTATGAAAGAATTTAAGGTTTCATTTACAAGATTAGTCCCTTTTATATACAAGTCCAAGTTACAGCTTCCAGCATTAACAGTTATGTTATACTCATTATTTTCATTTCCTGGAGCAGACTTTTGCTCTGTACTGGGATTCAACAAGCCAAATTTTATTGAAGACCAGGATAAGCTAAAATCCTCTGTACAAGAAACTATAGAAACTGTTGCATTATCTGTATGATTTCCCTGCAACTCAGGATAGGATGAATTAAATAAAATACCGATTTTCCAATAGCTGTTGGTATCGCCTGTCGCATTGACAGTCCAATTTAGTTTGCATGTTTGATCCTTATACATAACTCCGCAAGACTTTAAAGCATTAGCTGGAGTCTCTTGAATAAAGAATGGCTTGTCGCCAAAAGTCGTATTCATATCAGTATCAGGGTCATTAGATGTCAAGTTGTATCTAGCTGTTCCAAATATTTCTCCGCAAGGACCGTTTCTGCATGTTACTGTTGCGTTTATTGGAAAATTATAATTTTGTATCAAGTTTGTAGTTAAAGACGTATTAGGATTGGTTATGTTAACTTCTAAATAACCTGCTTGATAGCCAACATAGTACTGGACATAGTCTTCATTTAAGAGTCCAAGGTCTGCAGTTCCTGTTGAATTTATTCTTATTCTGATTATTCTGTCGGAAGAGTTGTAGTTCGTTGGATTAGAAGTCATGTTACACCACCAATGTGTTGGTGTATTTGTCAAAACATTGCCAGAGTCACATCCGCTTGAAAACCATTGTGAATTTGCGAAATCATAAATTTGCATTGAATAGTAATCAGAAACGTTTGTCGTGAAATTCATAGTAACGTTAATAAACAAAATGCTTCCATCCGCTATTTGCGAAGAATTGTGCCAAACTTCTGCTCTATATGAGCCGTCCAATGCTTCAAGAATGTCATAAGTTAAACCTTCTCCCAAAGCATTCAAGTCATTATAATCACCAGACGGATTCCCACCAAAGGCAACATAAGGTTGACTAGACTGATTATATTGAATTACAGGGTCCAGCATGTAATAAGAATCAGAAGCTAAAACATGTTTTAATGAAAAGAAGATAATAAAAAACATTATAAAAGCTACTACTATTGACTTGTTAACTCTAATTTTAATCACTTGATCACTTTCTAAGCTTTCCTACAAATCTTCGAAAGAAATTAGGCTTCCTATAATCAACACCTGCAATTTTTGATGCAATTTCAAAAAATGCTATGCTGGATGGAGAGTTTTGCTTAGAAATTGTCACAAGAGTTTTTTTGTTTGCACTTTCCATTATTTTTTCATCTTCAGGTATTGTGCCTATCACAGGCAGTTCAGTAAACTGCTTTATTTCATCCAGTTTAATTTCATAGGGCTTTTTTCTAACCCTATTTAATATTATTCCAAGTGGCAGAGGTCTATTTTCTAATGTGTTTATTAGCTGATGGCATTTAACTACGTCTACAAGAGATGGAACATGCGGATTTGCAACAAACAAAGCTTCGTCACTAGCTTGCAAGGCTATTAAACTTTCACGTCCTAGACTAGGCGCAGAGTCAAGAAGGACAATGTCATAGTTAGCGAAGGCAAGTTTTAATTTCTCTTTAAAATTACTCACATCAATATTAACAATGTCTCTAAAATCTAGAGAAGCTGGCACGATTTTTAAACCAGAGTGATGAGTATAAACAGCATCTTCTAATCTAGACTCATTTTTCAAAAAGCTGTTTAGTGTTACAGGATAAGAGTACAAACCAAAAAGCAGGCCTAAATGAGAAGTAGTGAGATTACAGTCCACAACTACAACTTTCTTATAAAACTTCTGTAGGGCTATGCCTAAATTAGATGCTACAGTTGTCTTTCCGACGCCACCCTTACCAGAGCAAACATCAATTATTCTTACCATATTTATCATGAAGATTTTTTATCGCATTTGGGAATTCTGAAGAAATCAATTTTTTATAGTCATTTTCATTTCTAAAGTTTGTTGAAACTACAACTTTCCTCTTTCTAAGGTCGTCCTTAACATCAAAGAGGAAGTCCTTTATATCATCTCTTTTAGTTTTTCTAATCTTTACTTTTTTAAGGATTATTGCTACAGAAAAACAAATTATAGCAAAAATTATTATATAAGTCATATTGGAATCTAATTTTGGTAAAATGAATCTTCCGGACGGTGTAGGAGTGTTTTCGACTATAGTTTCATTTTTGTCAACTACAGTAAGTCCAAATATTTTCTCTTGTCTTATTTCATCATTATAAACTGCTAGACTAACGCTATAAGTTTGCTTTCCAGCATCTTCTGGGATTGAGAAGTAAATATAAACCTTATCTTCTTCATTTTCTCCTATCCTTTCTATATAGTTAGTCATGTTGTAGAAGTTGTTCGATATGCCGCTCAAGGATATGTTCAAGCCTAGCAAACTTGCTTGGCCAGTGTTTACTATTGAAATTTCCTGAGTAAAGTTTTGACCTTGCTTTAATTTAATCGTATCCGGAACAATAACTTCAATATTCCTACTTTTAAGAACATTAAAGTTCTTACTGTCGCTAAAACTTATGTAAGGAGATTTTTCTGAACTTAAAACTAAAGTATAATTATCTTCACTTTCTGGAGCTTTAAAGTCAAATGAAAAAACTCCATTATTGTCAGACGTTGTCTCCATCTTAATTCCAGAATTCTTAATATACGCCTTAACAGTGGCATTTACAACAGCGTCTCCATCGTCATCTTTTAACACTCCCCTTACTTTTACAGGACTTTTTATGTAATAGTTTTGACTGTCTAGGTTGTAATTAGCTTTTATTGCCTTTCTTTCTCCAACTATAAAGGCTGAAAGACTGCTTAAGTTTACTTCAGCTAGATTCCTCACTATATCGATATCACTTCCAATCTCAACCCACTTGTCACTGCAAGTTTTTCTTCCAGAATTCCAATTAGAACATCTAAAAACAACTATACTCTCTTCATTAAGCAAGTTTTTCTCTTCATACTCCATTTCTATGTCAGCCTGATTGTAAGTCAAGGCTACTTCATAACTGAATAAACCGGCACTTCTTATTCCTGGTACAAGCGATTCGTCTGAATAAAAATATTTTATAGGGTCATTGAAATTATTTACCAAAGCTCCTTCCAAATAAAGTGTTGATTGCGGGAATGCTATTTGGACATCATATGTGTTTGGTGGCAAATAGCCAGAATAATGACCAATACTGTCTGTAGAGAGCTTTAATTTTTCTATTCCATTTGAAAAGAACCTTATCTGCGTGCTGATACCCTTATTGTCATTATCAGTTATCTTACCTCCTACAGACACAATGTAATCTATTGACTTTGTGGTTGAATATGAGCTGCTCCCGTAACTTAAAATGGCTTTTATATCATAAGTTCCTGCACCAAATGCAGGAGTAGTTATCTTAACATTGTAAAGATCCCCACCTCTATCTATGCTTAATATGTTTAAGTTTGTGGAAGATATCTGAACATTTAGATTATTTCTATTAACATCTATAACGTTTGTCCCTTCTTTGGCTCTTAATGTAATTGTTATATTTTCATTACCTTCAACCCAGCTTTTACTTAAACTAACAATATCAAAATCAATCTTCTTTTTAACTTCAATGTTATCGCTATCTGTTACTTTGGCTCTATCATAAAATGCATTAACTTTTAGGCTGTAAGTTCCTTCTGTAGAGGGTGGATCTAACTTTAATATCCAACCTCTTTCATTCGCATAAGTATTATCTACTGTAAAATCTTTGAACTGGCCATTCAAGGTGACGTTAAATTCTACACCACTAGATATTTTTACACCATCTTTCATTACAATAAAATCTATTTCCATTAAGTTGCCAATATAGGCAGGCTTTGGATCGATGATATTTATGTAGCCTGTAAGTTCTGAAACCTTAAAATTCGCATAAGCAGTAGTTATAGCACTTTCATTGTTTTCACAAAATATATCTAAGTTATACTGTCCAGTTCTATCAAGATAGATGTTGTCAATTAGCAAATTACAAGCACTACTTGTGCAGCTAAAGTTCCAAGGTCCGTTTGGAGTAAGATTTACAGGTCCTGTGATGTTTGTATAAACTCTATTTATTGTTTTAGCCTCATCATAGCAGTTTAATGCTATTACAGCATCATCTATAGTGGCGTTCTCACCTTCTCTTAACCAGAGTGTTGAAGACGGCGAAATGCTTATATTTTCAATCACAGGCATTGCTGAAATTAATCTAATCATAAATAAAAACAAAATTAATGATAAAAATATAATTTTATTCATTTTTTTGACCTCGATAATGTATAAACATTCGACTTTCCAACTTTGTGGAATTCTAACTTCCCTTGATTCTTCAGAGCCTCTAGATAACCAGTGATTATGTCCCTTCTTACTCCTAATTCTTTAGCAATCTGAGAAACTGATAATAGCTTAGAACTTAAAAGATCTATAATCTTCTTTTCAAAGTCATTAGTGGTTATAGATTCTTCTGACATATTGCTGCCATATAGAAATAATATAAAACCATTATATAAACTTTATTGTAATCATGTATATACTATGTTGTAGCTATATTGCTAAAGAAGAAGCTTTAAACTGTCTAGAATGCTATGAAATATTCTTATTATCCCTTGTTCTTTTTTCATTTCTAAAGTTTTTTCTGAGTAATACTTCCCATTTTCAGCAACAACTGCTAAATTTAAGGTTTTAGGCTCAAAAAAAGTAGGATAATAGTTAATTGATACAGTCTTTACAGAACCTTTTCTCATATACTCTATTGTTTTTTGTTCGAATATCCATCCAAGAACATATTTAGAAGGAATTACTATGATATTTTTTGCGTCGTTTTTGCTCTTTAAATCAAATATAATGTGGTCATCATAGGTCCTAAAGTTCATAATTTCAAAGTTGTCTTCAGGAACTAAAGCTTCATTTACTTGAAATTCCTTTTTTTCACTTTCAAAAATTTCATTCCCTGCATAAACCCTTAGTTTTGACTCGTATTTTACTGGAGAGCTTGCATACCAATAAACATCAAAGATTTTTCTATCCCCTGGCATAAGGGTTTTTTCTTGGCTCCAACCATTAAAAAGTAGTTTATCATTTTTATAGATGGAAATTCTTGCTCTTGCATTATACGCTATGCTTCCCACGTTAGAGAATTCTACAGAGAACTTGACAATATTTGAAGAGATATTTACTCCTTCATGAACTACTTCACCTTTAATATCTTCACTTATGTCAACTTCTATTAAGGATGAGAAAACAATTTTAGCTAAGATTAGAATAAATAAAACAGCTATTAAAATTAATTTTTTCAATAAATCACGTTAATGCCTTTAAAAAATCATATTTTGGCCTTTTAATAACAACATCTATTTCTCCTGTGTAATTTCCAACTTTTGCAGATTCTGTGTACAAGCCAACTTCAACTACAGTGCTTTCATTCTCATCTAAAACAAAATTATTTTTGCTAAAATTTACCAATGGGGTTATGTTTCCATAAGTCTTTAAACTTATTTTATTGTAGCCTTCATTAAGATTTTTTATGTTGATATATCTTTTTATATAACTTCCATTCCCAGGGGCAATGCCAAATCTTAGATTCCAAGGGTCTGTGACAAACCCTATATCAAAATTTTCTTCTTGAGAAGGAACAATGCTTACATCTGTTGGATATCTTATTACTTTATAATTAAAAAAAGCGTTAGAGTAGTTTAAAATAACTCTGTCGCTTACAAAGTCTTTTGGTGCAGGAGGTTCAATTGTTACGACAAATAAAAGAGTAATCAGTATAGCTGCAATTATAATTACAATAACTTCTTTCTTCAATGAACCCACCTATATATTATAATTGCAAGTATTATGATGAAAACTATAAATATCCATGTTGGAAACTCTTCTGCCTCATGCCTAGCCATCAAAGCTGCCGCAGTTATGGGTACTGTCGAATTTTTATATGCAGTGCCTGTTGTATAACTTACAAATGTAAATACATTATAGTCCCCTAAAGAGAGGTCTTTAGCAGGTAAAAAACTTTTAAGTGTTTTTACTTCCTTAGGTTTTAAGATCTCTCTAGGTGATTGAATCTCAGTTATAAAGTTGCCATCGTTATCATAGACTTTTTGGGTCGCTGTGGCTGTTATTGTTGTTGTCCCTTTGTTTTGAAAGTAAGTGTCTATAGCTAGATCGTCATTCCTATATCCTCCTGGTACTGTGTCCAAAATTATTCCATCTCTTATAGCATCTCCAGGAACTTTGAAGAGAATGCTAACAGAAATCATTGCAATAACTCTAGTCCCAATCCTTCCTCCTTCGCCAGGAGTTGCTGATGGATTAGGGTTTACTTTAATCAGGTGGTATCCAGGTTCAGCGTCTTTAGGAACTTCTAACAAGAAGTTTACTTCTCTCCAACCTTTTATAGCTTCATAGTTTGTTTTTATAGTTTCATTCTGAGGTCTAATTTCTACTGGGTTGCTTAAAAGTTTTATCCATTTAACAGAACTTTCTTCAGAATAATTAAAAATGAAATTACCATAATGGTTGTTGAAGAAATCTATTGTGCCTTCTTCAGGTTCCAAATAAATCAGTAAAGGATCTTCTGATACAGTTACTACGTAAAACTTAACAAGATTGGTCGTACCTCTTTCTAACTCCCCTAAATTTACTATTGATGGTGAGACACCAACAAAAAATCTATCATCTGCAAGAGAATTATAGGCAAAAAATGTGAAAAATAGCATAAATGCAAGCATAAAAGCATAAAATTTCATAAAAAATATTGAGCAGTTAAACATAATAAAGTTTATATATGGGCTTTACAAATTTATAAGCAATCGAAGTGAATCGTATGTTTGAAAAAATAGTATATTTTGTTTTATTTTTAGTTATTGCAGTTGTTTTTATATTTTTAGCAGCGCCAATACCAGTCTTAGCAGCATACAACACAACTGATATAGATATTAACGTTTCTGAATTGTCTCAAATAACCCTGATGCCAACTTATTTGAACTGGACGCAGATAATTATAGGAACAGCAGGTGGTCATAAGAACATAACTGTAAAGAATACAGGCTCAGTAAATGTCTCGCAAATCTATGCATATGTTGATACTATAACAGACGAGGCTACAAGACCCTATGGTTCTTCTGATGCATCAAAATATGCAGCCGGTGGCGTACTAACAATTAGAAATGAGACTGAAGCAAAGTATTATTATCTAGGAAAGTTAGAATGGAACTGGACAGAAGACATACCAACTCATCAATGGACAGATTTAGCTAACATTACTTCATGGGGGTATTTCAGAAATCTAACTTCATCTTATGTTTGGGCAATTGGTGGAACTAATGGTACTTGTAATGATACTGCGATTCAATTAGCATTAGAGGACGATGTAGATACAGGTGTTTCAGAGACCAGATATCCGAGAACTGCTAGTATAGATAACAATGGAGCTGATGCAAATTGGTCTTATTTCAGTGTTAATAGAAACACTGCACCTTTGTATAGATACTGCATAGCAGTTTACAAGGATTGCCAAAAGATATACATTTATAATTTCGATGAAAGACCATCAAATCCGGGCTTTGCTACATGCACAGAAGCGGACCATCTATACTATGGAAACCTAACTCCAGGAGACACAATCATACTAAAAGTGGATCCTTGGGTTCCTTGGGGAATTCCATCAGGAAACTTAACTCAAGCGACTTTAACAGTAATAGGCGCATAATAAAGTGTTTCATAAACTAAACAAAGAAGAATAATGCATACGATAATCGATATAATTTTAATTATAATTTTATTTTCTTTAATATTTTTTGTGCAAATAAACTTGATGCCAACATTAGCAGCATACAACACAACTGATATAGATATTAACGTTTCTGAATTTTCTCAAATAACCTTAATCCCAACTTATTTGAATTGGACGCAGATAGTTGCAGGAACAGCAGGTGAGCATAAGAACATAACTGTAAAGAATACTGGCTCAGTAAATGTCTCGCAAATCTATGCATATGTTGATACTATAACAGACGAGGCTACAAGACCCTATGGTTCTTCTGATGCATCAAAATATGCAGCCGGTGGCGTACTAACAATTAGAAATGAGACTGAAGCAAAGTATTATTATCTAGGAAAGTTAGAATGGAACTGGACAGAAGATATATCAAGCCATAACTGGGGAGCTGTGACTAGCCCAGTATCTTGGGGATACTTCAGAAACCTAACTTCGTCTTATGTATGGTTAGTTGGAAATGGCACACCTACAGTTGGCGATCCAACAGGAATATATTGTAATGATACGGGCTCAGAGTTTGCAATAGAAGATGTTGTAGACACAGGTGATCCTACAACGAGAGATCCAGACGATACTACAATAACTAGAAATAGTGGAGATGCGAGCTATAGCTTTTTCAGTGTTTCAAGGAACACTGCGCCCTTATACCTATACTGTGTGGCAGTGTCTACAAACTGTCAAAAGATTTACATCTATGATTTTGACCAAAGAACAGGCTTTGCTACATGCACAGAAGCAGACCATCTATACTATGGAAACTTAACTCCAGGAGACACAATCATACTAAAAGTGGATCCGTGGGTTCCTTGGGGAATTCCGTCAGGGAACTTAACTAGAGCAACTTTAACAGTAGTAGGTTCGTGATTATTTCTTTTCTAGCTTAGATAGTTTTTCTTCTATACTCTTTTTCATCTTATCATAAGAGTTTCCAGTTATTATCCCTTGTTCTTTTTCTTTTTCAAGAACTTTTAACATTCTAGTTAGCTTATCTCTTTCTACTTCCATATCCTCTTTGCTAATTTTCTTTTTCTTTACAATCTCCGCTACTCTGCCAAGCGAAATTATGTATGGTCTCAATTTTGTGATTTTCTTTCTCTTCCATACTAACACTATTATGATTACAGCTGCAATTATTCCTAAGAATGCTATAAGGATTATCCAAATAGAAATTCCTTCTTCCTTAGGTTTCTCTAAACTATCTAAAAGATCTTTTGCTCTTCTTATTAACTTAGGGACAGTAGAAAGCTTATCTAAGGCATCTTCTGTCTTATTATCTTCCAAATCTTGTTCAGCGCTATCAACTTTAGTTTTTGCTTGGTTGAAAAGACCTAAGGCAGTAGAAACGTCCTTGCCTTCTTTTTCAGCTATCTTTATATCTATATACAAATCCTGTAGTTCTTCTTTGTATTTTTTAATGTCGTTCTTTAAAAGCTCTTCTAAAGATTGGTATATTTTTATTGTTATCGACTTCTGGTCACTAACTATGCCAGAAGTTGCAATCAAGCTTGCCTTGTATTCATCGACCTTGGCATTCTTAGGGATGTTAAATTCTATTAAAAATATTGAAGAATTTTCTGGATGTAGCGTTGCATAACTTTCAGGCACTACCTTGAACCAATCAAGAGGTATTCCTAAAACAAGAAGACTTACATTGTTTAAATCAACTATGCCGTTGTTTTTAACTATGACACTTTCTATTTTTGTGAAGTTCCTTGCCAAGCTTATGTTGCTATTATATGTAGTTATCAGAATACTTGCAGATATTCTTTCAGTTGGAGTTGTAACTGTGATAGTTCCACCTGTTGGTGTGGGTGCAGTAACATATATAGTTTCAGGAGTTTGATTTGAAGGCGGTATTTGTGGTGTTGTCTTCGTTATTACTGAGAAGGTTACAGAGTTTGTAATTGGTTGTTGAAGAGTATCGTAACTTACTCTGACATTTAAAATATAAGTTCCTAGAGGTTGAGAAGGATAAATATAAGCGTACCTTGTAAAGCTTTGATTACTTAACTCTGGAGTTAGGACAGCTTGACCAAGATTCGAATAATAAGTCGTGTTCTGAGAAGATACCCAATAATCAACTATGACATCTTGTGTAACCTCACCTTTATTCTCTATATTTATTGCAAAATCAAGGCTGTCACCTTGAGGGACTTCATTTTCAAATAAATTTATCCAAACATCGTATGGTCCACCATGTGCTACTCTAAATGCCTTTAGCTTCATGGTTTGGAATGTATCCTGACTCACGCTTAGAACTGCTAAATACATACCACTTGGAGTAACTTGAGAGAGCGTTCGCTGATAAGTATAATAACCTGTAGCTCTTTTTGTCATCTGAGACATATTGATGGAAATAAAAGGAATGTTATCAGGGTCGTAGACTGTCAGATTCATATCCGTAGGATCCACTGGCCTGCCTTCTCCGTTATAAACCAAAATTCCAATCCTCATAGTGTTATTGGGATACCAAACAACTGCAGTCTCTATATCTGCAAATAAACCAGTGACAGTCACAGTTCTAGGATTTACCAGAAAAGTTCTATTAACTTGCTTGCTTATCAAGACGCCTGCAATGGAGTCGTAAAAGCTTGAATTTGAAAATAGAGTGTAGTTTCCAGTTGCCGCATCAGTTGCTAAAGTAAAGCTGGGCATTGGGGAGATAGTCCCTTCTGAATTTGTCCTTTGCTCAGTGTAATAAGAAACATTGTTTGTTGAGCTTGTTATTGTGAATGTTACGTTAGTATCATTTAATCCAGAACCGCTCATATTCCTAACAAAATGGTATATAGAGCCAGTATCACCTTGCAAATAAGTGCTGCTTAATGTTGTTGATGTTATTAGAAGCTTTGTATAAACTGAGAAATTCTTTGTTAAGTTCCCTAGATTTCCTATACTATCTTGTGAAGAAACCCAAACGTTGTAAAATCCTCTTAAAGTAGTGTTGCCAATGCTACTAGGATATATAAAGTACCACTGAGAGAAATTTCCACTTTGATTGATTAGAGTCATACTAGATTGGTTTGTTGTGCCATCAGGTCTTGTAACGCTTATGTTCGTCCACAATATCCCACTGCTTGATCTGTCTGTTATATTTGCAAAAATTTCTACAGAACTATTTTGCTCAGTCGAGTTTGGTACAATAGTAAAGTTAATAATCGGCGGCAAATAAGGAAGCAACGATATGTTTAATGTCATGTTGCCTGGAATAGAGTCAGATTGTACTGCATCAACGAAGTACAAGGAATTATAAGTAGATTGGGTAACGTTCGTAACATTATAACTTACGTTGAATGTATAATTTGATGCAACATTCACATAAAAAGTTGTCACATTAACTTTTGTGTGGTTTACTTCTGAGGGAGATATTGTAAAGTTTATTATGTCATTTCCGAGATTTCTCACTTGAACTTCACAAACAGTTCCCTCATCCGGGTATTCGCTTCTTTGGCAAGCGTTTGGAACCATAGTCCATGTCCTATTAGAGGGAACTGTTATAAGCAATGTTAAGTTTTTGTAATTATCATTCTGTGTAGAGGCATTAATCGTGCCATTATAAGCTCCTGCTAAAAATCCTAAAGGAACTGAAACATTAACTATTACTGTCTGATTTAAATTAACGCCAAGACCAGCAATGCTTGATGGATTAAAACTAACATTAAAGTTCTGGCAAACTATCCCTTGATAGCAATTGAATGCAATGTTTTGTAGTGCGTCATTTCCTATAGAAAATACAGTAAAGTTCCCAATGTCTTGAGTTCTTCCGTCTAAAACAATTCCTGAAATATTAGTTTCGCTTATGTTTATCAGTGGGTTAGGGCTAACAGTTACGTTTATATAAGTTTTGTTCGTTCCAAATGAATTATCATTATTTGTCCAGTTAGATGAAACATTAATCAAGTAGTTTCCTGCTAAAGTTCCATTTGGAATCGTTATATTAAAGCCTATAGAGCAAACGTTACTCTTATTTAAATTACCACAGTATTCTAAACTTGAGTTAGAGGTCCAACTTGAGGGCAAGGACAAACTCATGTTAACGGATCTTGCGCTACTATTTTCCATGTTTGTTGCGTTTGCTTTAAACTCAAACGTTTCACTACTTTGTTGAGTTATGTTATAAGCAATATAATTTGATATGCTAGTAACTGTACTAACATTAGTCTTTGCTGGGATTGTAACGTTTAAAATAAAAGTATCAAAGTTATCATTCTGCGCAGATACGTTGACATCGCCATTATAATTTCCATTAGCATAGCCCAATGGTATGCTTATATTTATTGAAACATTTTGCTTTAAGCCGACAGCTAAGGTTGAGATATTTATTGGTGTAAAGTTTACGTTGAAATCATTACAAGCAACCCCAGAATAGCAAGAGAATGTTACGTTCAACAACTGGTCGTTTCCTATTGATGACACGGTAAAGTTGCCAATATAATTCCAAGTTCCATCTCCAGCTTCGCTAGAAACAGCGCTTTCTTCAACAATTAACTTTGGATTAGAAGCTATGGTGACATTTACTTCACTCTTGTTAGAGGCTGAAGTTCCATCAGGGTTCCTCCAAAAGACTGTAGCATTTATATAATAATTGCCAGGAGGAGTATTATTCGGAACAATAACGTTAAAGGATTTTATGCAGTAGCTATTTTTTTCAATATCCCCGCATTGCTCTAAGCTAGTGTTTGCATTCCAACCGCTTAATAATTCTAAACTTATGTTAGAAACATAAGCAGTTCCGTTTGCTATGTTTGTTGCATTCGTTATTATAGAGAAGCTGTCATTTTGATACAAAGTTATATTTGATATATATGGATTTTGTGGGGTTGCCGTTATGCTAACAATAGTTTTTGCACTTTCAGCTGTGAAGCTATCACTATTATTTCCAAAGTTTTGATTCTTAGTTGCATTACAGTAAAGTATGTAAGATCCTTCTTGACTAGGTACTGTAAAATTAACAGAATAAGTCCCATTGTTATAATCTGTTTTGTTTATAACTTCAGTGGAGGCATAAGTACAGTTTATGGTCGCACCTGAAATCCAACCATCCTGTCTATAATTTTTAACATATACATTTGAAACTAAAATTGAGTTAGTCAATGGCTTTTTATTTGTTGTGTTGACTGTTACGTTCAAAATGTCTGTAACATTAAAGTTAAGGTCTGTTGAGTTAAGGAATTCTGAGTTGTTTGAATACGTTGTAAAGTTTATTGTCCAAAGTCCTGTGGTTGCGTCGTTTTGTATACTGAACGAATTTGTAAATATTTTATCATCTGCTATTGTATCTCCATGAGTTCCATCATCATATAAAATTATTATTTGATCATCTGCTTGAGAAACAGTACCCATATCCAAGGTCGCATTCATGTATTTTGTAAGATTGTAAGGGTCATTTAAAGAAACATTTCCAGCAATCAACATACTTTCATTCCTGTTATAGATTGTTGCATTTGTTGATGGAGTGGTTATTGTATACCATCTTTCAGGAAGAGATTGACTTATGTTTATTAGAGTTTCAAATCTATTTCTCAAGTCTTTTACTTGGTTAGGATTTCCTTCCATGTCGTTAAAATGAATAGCTGCAACTTCTGAAATCGAGCTGCCTGATGATATGGAGGTTGAGTTTAACTGTATACCTATTTTGTCCATTGAACTGCTGTTTGGCACCCAGAAGTTGCTGGTTCCTGTTTGATTAATATAAACTATACCAGAGTGGAAATTGCTGTTATAATCAGAAGCATACCACCATCCAGGTTGGGTTGTATTTCCCATATTAGACTGCCAAGGCAAGCTTGGATTTGGTTCAAATGCTCTTTTAGCATCTATTGTCAAAGCTCCTGCAAAGGTGGAATTCCTCGTTATCGAGTTACTACCTATATTTGTAAAGATTGTTTCAATCTTTATCCATTGTGTTTTATCGTAGAAAGTATATCTTTTGACTGCAAATCCTTCTGTTATATTAGTTGAATTCCAAAGAGTTTCATTTCCTCTCTGTTCAACAACTATTCTTATTGGGCCAGAGTATTTTAGAGTTGCGTTGTTACTAAAGTCAAAACTAAAATTATTAGTTTCGTTTGAGTATTGCATATATTCTATTGTTCTTTGGTCTGAACCAGGAGCAATCCATATTGGGTTGCCTGACAAGACTCCAATTACCTTGTACAGACCAGAAGTGTTTTCACCTCTTAATGTGTCTATCCAAAAATATAAGGTACTGGTATTAACGCTAAACTCTCCATCGCTATAGTTGTAAGAAAGACTGTTTGTATAGCTTTTATTTTCCTTTATTCCGTTTTCTACCTTATCATAATATACATAGAAAATCCTTTTTGCATTCGATTGTGTGGTTCCATTTATTAAAAATACTATAATCCCTCTAGCATTGCTGATGGCATTATAGTTATCATCCTTATCAAACTGGTTTGGGACTTCGTATAAGATTGAGCCAGTGGAGTTGTACTCAAAAACTCTAGTGGAATTCTCGTCAAATGTGCCTGATGGTAGCAAGTCTGTAAAGTTTATCACTTGCTCTATTGGCCAATCTGTTCTATTGTAATATGTAGAGTTTATTTCCAATCTTACTCTATAATGCCAAGAGACATTCCACCACTTAAATTCTCCTGCAGGCTGGCCAAAACCGATGAACATTCCACTGATTCTTGTGCCAATTAAGTAAATTGAAGAGAATGATATAATTGATATAAGTAAAACTAGCAAGATTTTCCTTTTCTCCATAAATATTATTCAATTAATGTATTTAATAATAATCTAAGATATATTTAGAAAATCTAAAGTTATATGTATAATTTAATTATTCATAAATTACAACGTAAGTTAAAACTATTTATATAAAAACTTGGAATTTAAAAATTAATGTTAATTTTGCCAATTATGATACTGTTTAGATACGAATAAAAAATTATTTTTAGTTTATAAGTTTGTTATTCTTTAGATATGAATTCTAATAATTTTTCAATTATTTTTGGTTCTGCTAAACAAATATCAGTGATAGTTATTATACCAACTATTTTAGTTGAATCATCTAAAACTGGTAATTTCTTTATTTTATTTTCTTTTATTACTTTGATTGCATTTTCTATTTTTGTGTTTGGGCTAACTGAAATTATGTAACGTGTCATTATATCTGATACTTTAGTTTCATCTATTGTTTGTTTATAATTATTATTTTTTTGAGCTAGACAATTTACTACATCTCTTTCAGTTAGTATTCCTATAGCTTTATCATTTTTGGTTACAATTAGACATCCAATGTTATTATCACTCATTTTTCTAATTGCATCAACTAAAAAATCATCAGGACTTATTGTAATCACTCTTTTATTCATCAATTCTTTTACTAACATAATATTAATTTATTATTATTAATTAATAAATGTGAGAAACAGAAAGTCTAAACATGTCAATAGCAAGAAAATAAGCAACTAAAAATTAAGTAATTTCTTTTTCAATATCTAGCAAATTTAGTAATTCACTATTAACATATGAGGATGCTATGGAATACTCGCCTATGCTTGTTATTATAAATCCTATAGAAATTGCAGGATAAAACAAATAACTAATGTTTGTAGCAATGCTAAAATCTAGTGAGCTAAATATTATAGATAAGCCTAAGCTTATTAAAGAAAGTCTTCTCGCAGAAGACCTTAAGGACAAGAACAATAAGCTAAAACAAGACGTAATAAGGAAGCTGCTAAAATAAATTAAAATGTTATTTCCTGGGCAAGAAAACATTGTATAAGGGCCTATTAGGTTAGAATCCATTAAAACTGATATTTGATTTTTACAACCAAAAATTATTCCCGCTGCTGCGTGGCTAAGTTCGTGAATTGATATCAAGGCGAAGAAAACTAATAAATTTATTAATACTATGCTCAAAATTTCTTTACTTTTCACAGCGTATAATGGCATTTGCCTAATAAAAAACATTATTGTTCCAAAGAAGCATAATTTAAAATCCACCATAATATACTATTTATAGGATAAAGATGACCGAAAAAGAGAAAATACTAGAGCATACAACAAAAATTTATGAAAACTCTTCTGAAATAAAAATTCTACAAGAAAAATTAGATGACATGCTGTCTGCAATAGATAAAGTTAACCTGAATTATAACAAGGGTAAAATCCCAAAGGAAGTTTTTGAGAACGATGACAAAAAATTAAGAAGACAGAGCGTTGAATTGATAAAGAACATAAACAAACTTGTGGATGATAATCTAAACTTCTTGAAGGCAATAACAAACGAGGCACTAAAAATAGAAAAGGAGAAAATTAAAGAGCCAAAGAACCAAAGAAAAACTAAAAGGAAAAGAACAACTGAGAAAATAAATATTCAAAAAATAGAAACTGGCAGTTCAATTTATCAAATAACCCCAGCTGCTAAAATATGACGTGAGTATAATGACTATAAAAAAGATAAACTTGAGCAAAGTTGATGATTTTTTAAAAGAAATTATCGAAGGTGCAACGCAGATAGAGACATTCAAAGAAGAGACTGAAGATATTAATCGATCTATTGATAACAGTGAGATAAATTTTAAATCAGGTAAAATATCAAATGAAGTCTATAAAGATATTAAGAATGCCTTAGAAAAGGAAAAGAAACTTTTAGAAAACAGGATAAATTTTGAGAAGGATAGAATATTGACAGCTTCAAAAGAACTTTCTAAGATTATAGTCGTTAATAAAATTTAATGTAGTTTTTTAAGGCTGCTAAGTATTTCTGCTTTTCTTTGTGATTCGGATTTTGGTTTTGACATCTTAGGCTTTAATTCTTTTTTAGGTTCAGTTTTTGGCTTTTCTTTTTCTTTCACAACCTTTTTAGGAACTTCTTTCTTCTTTACAATTTTACTTTTCAATTTTTTAGTAGGCTTTTTTATTTCAATTATCTTTTCTTTTGGCATCTCTTTGATTTTCTTAGGTGATTCAGGTTTTTCCTCAACTTTCTCTTCAATGATTTCTTCTTGGACTTCCTCTTTTGCAGCTTCCTCAACCTTTTTCTTAGGTTTTTTCTCTTCCATTTTAGCAGGTTCAGCTTCTTCAGGTTCTTCTTTTTCAGCAGGTTTTATCAAATCTTCAATATTTTTCCATTCACTTTCTAAGCTAGTTCTAATTTCTTCTAATCTTTTTGTGTTTGCATCTTTAATTTTTGCAAATTCATCCCTTGATACTTTTCCTCTAGCGCATTGCTCTTCCAAAGACTCTAGAAGTGAGTTTATATCTTCCCTTTCTTTTCTAAGACTAATTATGTTTTCAGGTAGTTTTAATTCAGCTATAGGTAACACTTTTTTTATGTCTTCTATTTGTTTTTTAATGAGCATGTTATCTTCTTTGAAGGCATCTATGTCTTTCTTGGTTATGTATCCTTCAAACTTTACATTCAAAGAATCAATGTTCTTTATGATATCTTTTAAGCTTTCATTAAAGTCATCTTGTTTAGCCTTTATAAAAATAAGATCTTGCAAGCCTTTATTAAGGTCAATAAACATCTTTTCAGTCTTAGTTCCTATTCTCTCTATGTATTTCATTGCTTCGTTTATATCTTCTAATTTTTTCTGAACTTGTTGATTTACATTTATGAGATTTTCAATTCCACCGATACCTTTGAGCAATTCAAAAACTTTATTTATTTTTTCTCCAGAATCTTCTGCTTTCTTACCAAGTTTTTCCAGTTCAAGCTGGTTTTTTTCAAAGTTCTCGTTATATTCTCTGAACTTTTTCTGAATCTCTTGCGGTCTAACTTCAGATATTTCATCTTCTATTTTTTCCATTTTTAATGTAACTTCTTTTAATTCAGCATCTGCTTGGAAGACCATTGACCTTAACTCTCCTATGCTCTCAGAAAGTCCTCTAGCAGTTTCATCAGTTACTTTGCCGCTTTCTCTTACAGTATCAATCATTACCTTTAATTTTTCTATTTCTACACTGTAATCAGTGTCATTTGTTTTATTTTTTTCTGCACCTGAAGATTCAGGAACACTTTCAGCTGACGCTTCAGGTAAAGGCTTCGCTTCTTCTTTTTTACCAAATATAGATTTTAATAGTCCACCAGATTTTTTCTCTTTCGAAACTTCTTTTCCTTCTTCTGTTTGGCCTTCTGCTTGTTCTTTTACTTGTTGAGCTAATCTTTCTATTACCTCAGGAGTTATTTCAGTAATTTCTTCTTCCTTTTCCTTGGATTTTTTATCTTTTGCTGGCGGATCATCAGTTGTAGGCTGTTTCGTATTTTGATTAGGCTGTTCAATAGATCCAGATTCCTTCTTCTTTCCAAATATTGATTTAAAGAAACCTCCTTTCTTTTCTTCTTTTTTAGGTTCTTCAGAAATCTCTTTTTCCACTACTTCCTCAACTTTTTTTAGATGTTCCTCAACTTCTTTTGGCTCCACTTCTTCATTTTCTTCTGAAGTTTCTGTTTCATCTTCTTCAACGACTTCCTCTTTTTCAGGAGAGGCCTCTTCCTTTTTCCTTTCGGCTTTAGAATCACCTTTTAGCATTTTATTATACTTTCCCTTGAGCTCTTTGTAATTTTTTTCAGAAATGTTTGCCTTTCTATATTCGCTTTCTAAGTGTAGCAATAAATTCTTTACGTCTTCTTTTGGCTCTTTCTTAGGTTCTTCAGCTTTCTTTTTCATTCTACTTCATCTTTTCAATTCTTTTCTCGATGGATTCTAAATATGTTTCTGCCATCTTAAATGCAGCTGTCTTAACCTTATCCTTTACAATATTTAATTCAACCTCTATATCATAAGTATCTACTTTATTGGCTTTCATCTTTTCTATTATAGCGTTAATGGCCTCTATTCTCTTATTCAACTTTATGTAAGTGTCAATCTCTTCGTCTGTTAATGCGAATGGTGAGTGTAATAGAGGTCTAAAGCTAAGGAACCATGGTCTTCCATTGTTATATTCTGGATTCTGGAATAAACCAGTTCCAATAGTAAGCCTGGTGACTTTGGATGCATAGTCCACACCATATTTTGACTTTACTCTTCCTATGTCACCTTCATACTTTGTTCTTAATTGTATCTCGTTTGCTATGTTAGCTCTTATTGCACCTTTGAAATCTAATAGTACCTGTGATATTAGGAATATGCCGATGCCCCACTTTCTGAATTCTCTGCATGCTCTTTCTATTGCTATATAACCACCTTTACCTCCATATTTTGGCAATAGTCTGTGGACTTCGTCGTATACAAGCAAGAGTTTAATTTGTTTAGATTCTCCTGGTCTCATATCAAATATTGCTTGTATACTTCTTCTAACAAAATGATCAAGTTTTTCAGCAGGCAATCTATTCATTACAAATACTGTTATTTCGCCTGGAATCATATACTTCTTTATGTCAATTGGCATGTCAGGATCTTCAACTAAGATGATATTTGTCTTAAAGCTTCTAACATCAGTTGGTTTTAATCCAAACTTCGGATACAAATCAATCATTGCCTGCAATTTGCATGGTTTCATGAAGCCTGTCCACTGTGCTGTAGGATCGAAAACTATAATAGGTACTTTTCTTTTCAAAAGTTCTTCTGAGCATACCTGTGCAGAAACGGATTTGCCGGAACCTGTTCCTCCTGCAGCTATTGAGTGCATCACAAGTTGTGGTATGTTTATGTAGGCTTTTACATCAGTTTCTGCAATTCTACCAACTTCTATTGCATCAGGACCTGCCTTTGGAAGTGTGTTAAAGTCAAGAGGAGCTACATATCTTGCTTTTGCTATCTTAGATGCTCTGTATGCAGAGTACCATCTCATGAATATTATTATAAGTGGAATTCCTACAAGCAAGACAACATAAGTCAACCAGTTAAGAAATACAGATCTTAATAATAACAATGGCCATGGCAAAGTGCTTACGTCAAAAGTATCAGTAGATAATGCAAACTTATTTCCAAACCAGTATGAAACATTAGCTTCAATTATATATTTATCTTCTGGAGTTTTTTCTGGTATTTTAATAGTGCTCCTATAAGTGTTTACATTATCAACTGCAACTGTTTCCGTAGCAGTTGTTATGATATTTGACTGATTATTCAATTGTTTTATATTATAAGTAGCTGTTATATCTTCTATTTTTGCTGTCTCACCCATGTTTATTAAGGATACTTCAAATGAAAGATTTGCACCAGGACTAACTTCTTTTGATAAAGCTTTTATCTTAACATCGAGCAAAGGTTCTATTAATGCTTTAACATTAACTGTTACAGGCGTTCTATGAGTTACAGCACCTGCTTTAACTACTATTTCGCCAGTATAAATTCCAGGAACGGTTTTCGTACCAGCTGTGGCTTTTACTTCTATTACTTCTGTTGATTTTGATCCTATAGATAAAACTGGTTTTTGTATAGTTAACAAATTGAAAACAGGACCTTCTGCAATAACTGTTGCTGATACTGAACTATCCAAATTATTTGTTATATCTATTGAGAACGTTTTTGATTCTCCCGGGGCTAGTGTAGTCTCTATTAATGTTGACTTTACTTCTAAAGGTACTTGCTTCTGTGGAAGTCCTGCTAGTCCTCCAGCGCCTGCAGCTCCACCGCCTCCGGCACCAGCGCCACCAGCTCCAGCTCCTCCACCTGCAGCTCCCCCACCGCCTGCGCCACCACCACCGCCGCCTCCCCCTCCTCCACCGCCTCCGCCTCCAGGTGGTATGTAAGGACAATCTACTGGGCAATTAGTAGTACTTTCACCATAACTTGACTCGCATTCACCATTTCCACATATATATTCGGCTAGTATGTAAGCGCCGTTTAAAGTTGAAGCATTAGCGCTGACAGTTAAGCTTGTAAGGTTTACAGAATTATCAACATTATCGAAATTAACATTACTTATTCTTGTCCAAAGAGTATTCTGTGCTGTAGTAATTTTTGGAGTCCAATTGCCATTATATTTATAAATTCCTAGACGCTGAGGGTCAAATATAGGAGTACCACAACCACTGCTTATGCAATCTGAAAAGTCTATTATAATTTTAGAGGACGTGTAAGGTAATGAATTACCTATGTAAAATCCTTTCAATGCACTAAGAGTTATTCTAGTTTTCGGAATATTACCCAATGCTATTGGGTTATAATAGCTAGTCGAGATGTTAGAGTTGTAAATACTTATAGAGTTGCTAAATCCTGCTGTTAATATATTAATGCCTAGATCATAAGACTTTGCATCAATCGTTTCATTATAATAACCAGTCATATAGTTTGAAGTGAAGTTAAATCTTAAATTGCTGGTTCCAGTGTCTAAAAACCTAAAGTTGACTGATATCGGATTCTCACCTACACTTTCTACATCTTTTGTATATCCGCTAAATGTAATAACTCTGAAAATTTCAAAAATAGAAGATGTGGAATTACAGTTTTCAGATACATCGCATGCTTTTACAAGCATTGTGTAATTTCCTAATTGAGACGTATTGGTGAAGTTGATTTCATAAGTGTAGATATCATTAATCTTTGAAATGAAAATTAAACTTATGTTTTGATTAAAGCTATCTGGATAAGTCATATTTGACGATATGTTCTTAAGTCCGCCTGTCTCAATTATATACGCTTTGATATTTATCGTAGCATTTGCAACTATTCTAAGTGGAAGACTTATGTTTATTGATGGGGGAGTAGAATCGTTATAAATAATAGAGTTGTATTCTAAAGCTGATCTGGTGTTGTTATAATATCCTGTGTGAGTTGCAGTAACATTTAAATTATAAATTCTACCCATTGACAAAACTGGTGCTGTGAAATTAACTAGCCATAGATTTTGCGTTGAGTTGAAAATGCCTCCTATGTTTGTTGAGCTATAAGATTGAGTATTATTGAATAAACTTACATTAAAGGTTGTATTTGAGTTTACAATGGTTCCATTCTCAATTACATTAACTTTTATTTGTACGTTTTGATTTGGATAAACTCCAATCATTGGATTGGTTTCATTTGGGTATATTATTTTTACATTGTAAGGTGTTACAAACAAACTTACAAATGTAACTTTCTCTTTTTCGTTTGCATTTTCCCTATATTCGCCTGTTAAATTAGTAATAACATAACCTGTGTAATTAGTGTCATATGTTATGTTTGGATAGCTTGGAGATGAAAAATTAATTTTGATAATTTTTGATTCAACATAATTCAAAGTAGTATAATTAGCTAGAATTAAATAAGATGCTATTGTCCCATTAAGAGACAAATTAAATGATATGTTGGCGTTTCCGGTATTAGTTAGATTTATTTCTCCAAATAATCCAGTTTCATTATCAAAAACTCTTTTATAAATTCCAGTTGGCTGTTGTGTCCATGATATATTTGCAGGAACCAATATAGAGACTGGTAGGGTAGTTGAGAAGTTCTGTGATGATATGCTATCAGACCAATTAACAGCAATTGTTCCTGTATGCATTCCTGTTGGGAAATTCAATGGAACTGTAAATGATGCAGTAACAAATGTTACATTACCTATCACAAACTCAGATATGTTTTGAGGTAAAAAGCCTACTGTAAAATTCTGGCATATAATTCCAGACAGGCAGTTTAAGGAAACATTTGTAGCATTATCATTACCTATAGACCTCAGCGTTAAGGTTGAGCTATTTGTTGTTCCTGCATAAATTACCTTATATATTTCATTTTCTACTATGTCGACGAGAGGATTGCGTGTCACATTTATTTGAATTAAAGTTGAACTCGAATTAATGTTATTGTTAAGATTAGTCCAATTTGTAGTGAAATTAACATAATAAATCCCAGGATAAGTTGCGTTTGAGATACTGATTGTTGTTATGTTGTATATTGATATGTTTCTCAGTATCAGGCCGTATGAATAATAACTTGGTGATGCTGTCACATTGCTAGAACTGTTTATTGAAACGTTTGCATCAAAAGCTCTTGCTCCACCGATATTACTTACTGAGAAGTTTATTACAAAACTTTGTCCCCATTCTTGGGTTATGTTTGTTGCATTTATCAAAGTCATATTAGGTATTACTAGCAAGGTCGTTGTGTCAGTGCTTGTTATGTTGACTGGAGATGTGCATGCTACAAGCGCTGCGGTATCATTTGCGCATATTATTATTTGATGAGTTCCTACAATAGGACTAACATAAGTTGTATTATAAATGTTTCCTGTAATATTCAGCATCTGTAAAATAAAACTAGAACCATTTGGAGGAGTTATGTTTGTCCATACTTTACTAACTCCTATATTATCAGTTACTGTAGCTGCTATTGTTACATTATCATATCCATATTCAAATTGAATAGGATTGATATCAACATTAGATATTATTGGCGGAATATCTCTTGTATCTAATGTAAGGTTTACCAATTTTGGACTGCCTGAAGATGATATTGTTATTGTGGCATTCCATAATTGTTGGACTGCACCTATTGGAACGATCCAACCAATTTGCAAGTCCTTTTTCAGTTGTTTTTCAAGTTCAAACGCATATGGAACCAATGTTGAATTTTCTATTCTAAGATATCCGTTATCACCACCTCTATAAACTTCAAACTGTAGTTTAACATTTCCAATATTACTAATATTGATAAAACCAATAGTTCCATTTGTATTTGGTGGTGCGATTATGGTTCCAAATGATTCAGGTATTCTGTCCCATGAACTATTTGTGGGAACTGTTATATTCATGAAAACATATTTTTCACCAGCGTTGCTTGAAGAAACGTTTATATAAGACCAGTAATTACCTGGAGATTGACCTGCTGGAACATTTATATTAACTGTTGATGTCATATTACTGCCTGGAGATAGCAAACCTGTTTCTGAGGGTACGATATTTACAATGCAAGATGGACATGAGTAAACTATATTTCCTGGTTGATTTTGAGGAAGCAATGAAATTATTATGTTTATCAAATTATCATTACCGGCAGAAATTGTCGTAAAGTTGCCTACTGTAGTTTCCTTGTTATGTGGGGTAGTCTGAGAAATTGAGGTTGGATTAACTTCTAGAACAGGATTAGACGATACGACTATAGCTGTTAAGTTTGTTGTTTGATTATTTGTTGAGTCTGGATTTCTCCAACTTCCTATAGTATATGCGTTGATTAAACCTGGAATAGTTTTTGACGGAACTGTTACATTAAATAACCAAGAGCATGCTTGACTTACATATAAAGTTCCGCAATATTTGTAAGAATCGTTGTAGGTTAATGAACCAGATGGATCTTCTTGATGAGTTAGGTTTACATCATAAGCAGTTGCTGGACCAAGATTTGTAAAGTTAACATAAACTGTAAATGTATAACCATGAGTTTGATTTATACCAAATGCAGTGATAGCTAATGGAGACTGCTGAATATATCCTGTTATTTTTCCCCAAACACTAAAGCTCCCAGCATAAGTGCTGTTTATGTTATATTCTGGTGCGACGTCTCTTGCAAATATACTAACATTATAAATTCCTTCTATGGGTGCTGGATAAATTGCGCTGTAAATCGCTCTATAAGATCCGAAACTAATCTCTGGAACAGTTATGTTATTCATAGGCAAGATAAATGTTCCATTTGGCATGGTTATGTTTGCCCAAACTGAATCTATCTGATAATTATCAGTTACTGTAGCCGTAATGTTTGTTGAATTTAAGTTTGCTTCTATACTTTCATTTGGTATTATAGAAGTGTTATAAATTTTTGGAAGCTCTGTATCCTTTACCCAAAATGTTTCGTTGTCAACATTAATACCTGCCTTATAATTTTTGGTTATGTTGTCACCGATAGTACAATTAAATGTTATATTTCCTTTTTGAGTTGGTACAAAACTATAATTTGCATATCCAGTAGCGTTGGTTTGGTAGCTTCCATTAAATATGAAAACTGATGATGGTTCCCATTTATAAGAAAAGTTAACATTATAATCTGCTACACCTGCACCAGATGCGTGGTCTTTAACAAGACAAGTTGGATAAAATGTCATAGGATAAGATACTATGCCTGTCGGTGAAATCCACTCAACATCAGATGTACCTGTTATTGTGACAGTTACATTTGTTCTACCATCATCATAGTAATTCTTACTTGCAATTGCCATGAATTGATGTAAGCCGGTCATTTGCTCGATGACCATTGAATTAGGTAGTATTGTATTATTTCCTTGTGCTATTTCTGTTGTTTCGTTATACCATTTAATGATTGGATTTATTATATTGAAATTTTCTCCGTTTTCAGTGGTTCCATTAGCTTGTAATGGAATTGATTGTGTCTTGGAATAAATGCTGTCATTCGCAGGTAAAATAATTGTAGTGTTTAAAATTCCTTTGATAGTTATTATTGTGAAGTTTGTTACTGATTTTTCATTCTGTTGTCTAGTTGCGTTAATTGAAATGATATAATCTTGAGGATTGATTATGTCATCAGCATTAAAGCTAATTAAAGAGCACCAACCACTTGAGTTAGTTGTACAGTTTCCTAAAAAGTGTGTTGAATTATAGAATGTAACATTAGAATTATCTGCATCTCCCATATCTGCATCTTTTGTGTGAACAGTTATGTTTGTTTGATGAGGATTAAAAGAATCGTTTCTATAAATCCATGTATATTGTCTTATTATTTGATCAATTTTCAATGGTCTTGAAAGACTTAACCAAGTTTCTTTCTGCGAGATGGATGCATTGTAATAAGTTGTAGAATTACTCCCTATACTACATGTTAAATTATACCAATCGGCACTTTCTCCACTTGTATACCATGTAGTATTAGCATAACCATTTAAATCAGTTGATACATTGGCAAAAGAATTACTATTCTTAAAGAAATAGACTGTATAACCTGATAGTGATTGAGAGCTGTTTCCATCTTTAACATGGCAATAAATGCTTACAATTGCACCTGCTGAATAAGAAGAGCTGTTTGAAGGTGATATAGCATCTATATCACTCCAACCATAAACATAAACTGATGTGTTGTTGCTATTATAATCGTAATTTTGCCTGGTTACATTTGAATAAATTGTTTCTGAACCTAGTTTATAACTTATTGGTACTGTCCACGTTGTATTATAACCTGTTGCTAAAAGACTCCATGATGAGTTATACCAGCTAACATTTGCACCTGTAACCTCTTGGTTACAATCATTACTCACACTTGAGTTCAAGTCTGTTATTTTATCTCTATTTAATACTTTTCCTGACAATGGAGAGTTCAAAGAGATATTTAACTGACCATAAACAGTGAAGTTAGAGACAGTAGAATTTAAAATTTGATAGCAGCTAAATCCACTCTTTTCAATAGTTCCACCTATCCAATATTGCATTCCAACTGAAGAAGTACAGTTAGGATTGTAGTTTATGCTGCAATAACCGTTCGAGGATGTGCAATTAAATGCAGAGGTGTAGTTAACATTGTTTTCAGTAAGATAAATCGTTCCATTAGCATTTGTTGGGTAAGTTTGATTATCACTGTCATAAATCCTGAATTCTAGGAATGCAATGTTATCTCTGATTCTTCTTACACTGGAATTGCTTGAAGAGCTTATGCTTAGAGTTACATTATCTCTTTCAAGAGTCATGTTATTCGAAACGGTTTCTGCAGTATATCCAAACGGATCTGTGGTATTGAATTTAAAGTAGAAGTATGGAGACTGAAGAGCGTAATCATTACATCCAAGTCTATGGTAAAATGAAACAGGTATTCCATTTCCTTGAATTGATTTCATCTCAATTAATTGCCATGTTACGTTATCATAACTTTTCCAAAGACTAAGGTTATTCCAGTTCAAATCTGCATCTTTAAATGTTACTCTAAATTCATATAACTCTCCCCATCCACCTCTAGTCTTAGGAGTATCTGTATCAGGAATCACAACTTTAGGATCACTTAGTTCAGGTCTCTCTCCTAAATAGAATGTGTTCGGCTTTATGGTAGAATTGCTGGCGTAATAATTTTTACTAGCTGAAATGCTTACATTGTACCAGCCTCTCGGTTTTCCAAATGTGCTTTTTGTGCAGTTATACCAACCTTGGCCTTCTAACCAACCATTATTATCTGCTATTGTACATTGGTAAGTTAGTCCAAGTTCTGGAATGTAAGTATAAGTAACAGTAGCACCCTCAACAAAAGTACATTCATCGCTTAAACTTCCATTAACAGGTACTAAATCTCCTCTTATGTATCCTTGCCCAGAAGGATAGACTACTGTAGGTAATAGTAATGACCACAAATTAATTGTGTAATTAACTGTGGTGTTCTTATCTTTATAGCATCCGTCATTATAAACCCCACCAAACCATTTCTGTGTTCCAGTTTTATAATCACACTTATTCTGTCCTGCTGGCAAGTCTTGTGGGAACTTATAAGTTAGATTACCATTTGGTTCTGTCTCTGAAATCTTTTGTCCAGCAAAATTAGTTCCATTGGTGGTTACCCAGAAACTTCCATTTACACCAGCAGCTACAACTGCGTTTATGTCAGTATCTGTAACTTTTAAACTTAGATTCTTATAATCAGTTCCATTCCTCCAAACATCTCCACTGCCGCTCATGAAAGTAAGATTAGTATCATCCTTTTCCATTGAAAAGTTCTTAGGTTCTATACTAGTTTCGTACGGATCTTCTCCAGTCACTATGGGGCTATTTGGATCGTCTGTAGCATTGAATTTGAATTCCCAAACATGAGGATACGGATCTGATTGACTTGCTCCACAAGTTCCTCTTACCCAACTTAAAGTTATAGTTTTATTTATTACAGGAGAATCTATGTCAGTTTTGTTTGCATTTATCCAACTCGAAGTTCCATATTTCCTTGTATAAAGTGTAACATTAACAAAATCATAATCTTCATCTGTGACTGTCACATTGAAATAGAATCTTTCTCCCCATCCACCTGTTTCACCACCCTGAGTAGAGTTTACAGAAATGTTTGCTAGCACTGGTTTTGTTTCTATAAAGAATGAACCATTTACTCTGATAGATTTATTATTGAAATAATCTTTGGTGGCATTTACAACTAAATCATACCATCTAGCTCTCATATCAGATGTATTTCTATTGCATCTGTAAACTCCAGTTGATGGACTGCTTATTTGAGTACAGTTGTAAACATCACCTGTGGCGTTATTTATGGCTTGCATAGTTACATTATCTGCATCTATTGGGCTGATACAGTCATCTTTAATTTCTTCATTTGTTGGCGGAGTGCCTGCATTCATTGTAACATTTTGTTCAGTTCTTAAAATTATTTGGTCACTATAAACGTTAGGTGATCTATAGCTCGTTGGAGAATAGTTGAAATCACCATATATTTCTAAAGTATAATTTGTTGTGTTCTGTTGAACATAACAGATATCTGTTACACTTCCTTTCCATTTTTGTTGTCCTTGGTTGTAGTTACAATCCGGATTAAAGTAGTAATTAACAATACCAGAAGAATTGGTTGTGTTTGTTTCTGTTCTGAAAATGTTACCATCTTTCGTTACATAGAAAGTTACTGTTGCGTTATTTGCTTTAATGTTTTTGTCAGTATCGTTAACGCCAAGAATCAACAGGTCAACATTATTATAAGCGTTGTCAGATCTGTTTACTTTTGTATTATCCCCAGAAACATAATAAATTATTACATCATCTTCAGTTATATTCGGTCCTGCTATGGTTGTAGTGTTTCTAACATTTGTACCATCATTTAATTGCCAGATGAAGTAATTATCATCTCCTTTATCAGAACAAGTGAAATCACTTACGTTTATGCTGCAAAGACCAACACCATTAACGACAGTTACATTGCCTTTGCTATTCCATGTACCGTTTGTTGTTACAAACAACGTACAGGTTACATTATCTATTTGAGTATCATTAACAACTATGCTATAATTAAATGTAACTCCCCAACCTTCTTGGGAAGGACTAACATTTGGGTTTGAGTAATTGGCTTCCGTATTGTTTAGATATACCCAACTTGTAAACAATGTTGAATTATTGTAATAATAGGTTTTGCTTGAATTTACTCTGATTCCATAATAACCACCTGTATGGAAGCTTGTGTTCCAACTGCTATTGTAAAAACCATTTCCTAATATTTGTGCAGGCGAAGGCGGTATTATTTCATAAACTAGATTCGGTTTTCTTTTCTCATGATTTACTGTTGCATCTCCTATTATTTCACCACATTCAGTAGAAATATTCGAAGTAACATTTATTGTATCGCCAACTACTATGTTAGAACTTTGTATAGGATATATGATTGAATTCTTTAACTGACCAATAATATCCAGACTTTGATTTGCGGTTTGTGTTATTTCGTAACAAGAATCGTTTAATGCTATTTTCCACCATCTTTTACCTGCAATGAAATCACATGTAGCATTAAAATCATAATTAAAGTATCCAGAGGAGTTTGTCTGTAAGAATTGATTGAAATCAAAAGTGTCATTCTTGCTTATAGAGACGCTTCCATTAACATCTGCAAAGCTTATTGCTCCTTTTCTAGAATCACCGAACTTTGAAGCCATCCTAACGTATTCGTTTCCTTCTCTTGCCATGCTTGATGCATTCGAATAAGCATCCTCTATGTAAGTATGATCCTTATCAATTGAGAAGTCTTGTGTTATTTCATCAGTATAACCAAAATTATCAGTTGCATTAAACTTGAAACTTCTCGAACCTATATCACTATAAGTCCTATTGCAGACAAATTCTATGCTGCTGAAGTTAACAGGACCGTAAGGATCCTCATCAGTGCAGTTTACTCCTCTTACGCATATTTTTGAGCCGTAATAAGTCTCTCCTACTGATGTGTTTATCCAAAATGAAACATTTACATAACTCCCTTGTTCTCCACCAGAGTCCTTATCTTCAACATTAATATTAAACAACCAAATGTCTCCCCAGTCGTATGTATCATATGTTGTGTCAATGTAAGGCACAAGTGTTGGAAGAGAAAGCTCTGGCTTGCTGGATATATAGAATGCATTTACCTCTGTTAACGTTGGTGAGCTGTTGTAATAATCTTTTGTTGCATTTGTGCTCACATTCCAATATCCATAGTTCCATGACGGATCGTTACCTATGGTTGTATTCAAAAATGTACAATTATAATCTCCAGAACCTAAAATTGAAGAACAATCTTTAATCGTGCTTCCTCTTTGTGCAATTATTGTCACATCTGCTCCAGCAAGCAAACCGCAATCATCTGAAACATTTGTTTTTATTGGGATATTGTCAATCAGTTCTGGATAATTCTTTATGAATTTCTCTCCATTGAGTGGCTCTTTTATTACATAAACAAGAGGTTGTGTAACGATTGCTATGTTAAAATCGCTTGAGTTTTTAGCCTTATAATAAGGATTATCATCAGTTGTTCCTGCTTTCCACTTCTGAGGTCCAACTTCATATCTAGTTGGAGTGCAGGTAGGATCAAAACCACTTCCTGTGGTGTTTATAAATCCACCGCTTGTGATTTGAGCTGGGGATTGAGTTATAACAACAAAAGTATTTGAACCATTGGTTGTTACCCATATTCTGGCTGCTGGTGTTGGGTTTGAAGTTAAACTTGCATATTCTCCTTTGTCAGTATCCCAAACCCTTACTTTCAAGTGTTGTGTTCCAATTGATCTGTTTACAGTTGTGTCATTTCCCTCTATATGAGTTATGTTTATATCATCCTTTTGTGGTGTAAATGTACCATTAGCAGTCTCATTTATGTTTTGAGCAAAATCAGTAGTTGTGTTTCCAAATATATCTTTGTATTCGCTTACATTGAATTTGAATTTCCTTGAAAGCATTGCCTCTGTTAATCCAAGCGCTGGTGATAAAGTAATATTTACTAATATGTTTGTTCCGTTCATTGAATTATTTGAACCTTTTGGTATCCAAGCATCTGAGGATGTTGAGTTAATCCAAAATCTTATATATAGCGTGTCTCCATCTTCATCTGTTGCGTTTACTCTGAATTTCCAAGTTTCTCCCCATCCACCATCACCTACATTTCCCAAATAATCAGTTGTATAATAAACAAAATCAGTAGTTAAAACTGGTTTGGTTTCTACCCAGAAACCTTTTTGCCAAATCTGGAATGTGTCTGTTGTTGAGTTAGAATTGTAATAAACTCTACTTGCATTAAAAGTGACATCCCAACCTTGAGCTGAAAATCCAGTTGTATTCAAGCTACAATTATATTGACCGCCTCCAATATTTACAAAAGGATTACAATATTGTGTTATTGATTTTATTGCAGAAAAGTTAACAAATGCATCTGTAATTGGTTGATTACACTCACTGTCAGTAATATTTCCTATAAATGATATATTTACACCGTCTGGATAATTTCCTCTAAGATATTTCTCACCTTTTGGAGACGTTATCAATAATCTTAAATCTCCATATACATAAGTGCTGTAATTGCTGCTTGTGTTCAAGTCTTGATAGCAACTATCAGTCGTACCGGCTATCCAAGTTTGCTGTCCAACTGAATAAGTGCAGTCTGGATTGAAATAATAAGAAGCATTGCCTAAATTGTCAGACGCATTCTTCAAATCAAACCTGTAATTAGAAGAATCATTTGTTACATAAAAGCTGACGTTAGCATTGTTAGCATAAGTGGAATTCTCCGAATCATAAACATTCACAGCAAATCTTCTTACAAGATTATTACCACTGCTTCTGTTGAATGCATAATCATTACCTTCAACTAAAGAGACAGTGACATTAGACTCATTTAGAATCGGTCCTTGGATTGGAGTGGTGTTCCAAGCATTCGTAGGCTCTCCGTTCTCCATATGCCATTTGAACCACTTCTGATTAGAACCCAAATCAATATCAGTGCAGCTGAAATCATGAACTGCTATCCAACAAATGCCCTGGGTTGGTGTACCAGGTGTTCCAGTGACTATTGACGAGCCTTTGTATTCCCAAATGTTTTGATTATCCTTGCTTACATATAGTGAGCAGTTTATCGTGTCTCCTTCCTGGTCATAAATACTGACAGTGTAATTGTATTTTCTTGTCCATCCACCTTGACTAGGACTGACTGTTGGAATAGAAGTATTGCTAACGTTCCAGTTAACAAGCTGGAACCAGTCAGTGTAGACAGTGCTGTTGGAATAGAAATATCCTGGTTTAGTGCTATTAACTCTGATATCCCAGCGACCCTCTTGCTTTGCAGTTGAATTCCAAGTGCAATTGTACCAACCGTTGTAAGAATTCTGTGCAGAGCATGACTCCCAACCACTTCCTATCAGGCTCAATTCAATCTTGTGGTCAGTTGCATTAATGACTGGATTCTCATCAGTTCTGTTAGCAGAACAGTCTGACAAAGTAGTAAAGTTGATTGGTACTGGCTTGGTTACGTTGTATGCTGAATCATAGACTGGCAAAGTCAGACTGTTCTTCAATTGACCAGTAACATTGAAAGTTGACTCTAAACCAACAGAAATATTACTTGAATCGTAACAAGCATCATTAATAGTTCCTGCAGTCCAATAGTGCTTTCCTGTTGAATAATTACAATCAGGATTTAAACTATAGTTAGCATAACCAGTTGAGTTAGGACTGGCTGAAAATGATATGTTGTATGCATTAACATTTTCATCGTAACCAAAGTAAATAGCAGCATTAGTAGATATGTTGGTTACATATTCTCCTTTGTCGCTATCGTATATTCTAAATACAAACAAGCCAGAGCCTGATTCTCTGTTAATATTAGACGGGTAAATTAAATCGCCTGGTGGGATAGATACAGTATCTTTACCTATTGTAAATGTATCAGTACCAGAAGTTGTATTGGTATAGTTCCAGTAATCACTTACATTGAATTTGTATTGGTGTGTGCCTTGGTCACCGCAACTAAATCTTTGTACAAAAGTTTTCGGAGTATAACCTGAACATGCTGCGCCGTCGCATATAGTTGAATTAGCTAATTGCCATTGACCAGTAAGATTTAACCAAAGGCTGACATTCATCTTTTCAAATCCATATGTTCCTTTATCAGTATCTCCTACATAAACTGTGAAAGTATAATCTCTACCCCAGCCTTCAGTAGATGGATTGACTGTTTGATCTCCTATTCTTGGATTGGTCACAAGAACAAATGCATCGTCTTTAATCTTTGTTTCTGAATCAATATAATAATTTTTAGTGGCAGACATATTCAAATTATAATAATCTAGAATGGCATCGCTAGGTGAATTAACAGTACAATTGTATGTGCCATTGTTGTTATCAGTTACAGAAGAACCAGAGCATGATGACCAATAATAAGAAGTTACTATATATCCAACAAATGTTATTGAAGAGTTAATAACACCTCTACCTAAGGTTTCAGAACAATCATCAGTAACATTACCAACATAAGAAATTGGATCGACTCCCGCTCTCCTAGTCTGATTATTTGGAGCTAATATATTAGTTTGCAATGGATATGTGGTTGTATTCAAATAAAAATCTGATGAGTTAACAGTTTTATAAGCAAGACTAGTGGAGCCAAACTCAGCCCTCCATCTCAAAGGACCTATGTCATACCAGCATCGATGAGAAGAGTCTGGGAAAGTGGTGTGATTGATATACCCGTCAGGCATTGTGTTGTCTAGAGAAAATTCTTCAGTGAAATTACTTGGATTGGAAGGGTTGGTTGTAACATATATCTTACCCTTTCCTGGTATTGAACCTGCTAACGGAACATTCTTATCAGTATCATAAATTCTTATAGATAGGATAGTTTGTCCTGGTGTTATACTTCTATTGACAATAGAATTATTTCCTGCAATATAAGTTACATTAATATCATCCTTATCAAGCGTAAAGTTAACAGGAGTTGTTTCATTTACATCCCAAGCTTCTCCAGCATTATTATAATCATAAACATTAAACTTCATCTGCCACTTTCCAACATGCCCAGCCTCAAAATTGTTTTTTGTGAATGCTACAGTCGTATTAGTACCATAAACAGAATTATTGCTGTTTTCCAAATACCATGCATCATAAGGAGATGGACCGAATGCTGTACAGCTAGAGTCTGTACATCTTCTTAAATAAAGTCTAACAACCATCCTGTCGCTATCTCTATCAGTTGCATTTATTCTAAATGTCCATAATTCACCCCAGCCACCATTTCCTGAAGCTGTGGCATTTGGATTAGTTAGGTTAGCTCTAGTCTCTAAGAAGAAACCAGAGACACTCGACTGATAATTTTCACTAGTAGAATTATAGTTATAGTTAGCGGTTGTAGCATTTAGTTTAACAGAATAACCTGTAGAAGGATAAGTAGAAGGCGTCCAACTTGCGTGCGTTGTATTTGTTATTGTACAATTATACCATCCATCACCTTCATTACTCACTGAAGAGCAAGTACGTTCTTGCCCAGATTGGACTGCAGTGAAATTAACTATTGCATAATTTATAGTATTAGAACATTCACTATCTGTAATATTGCCTCTTAGTAATGTATTATTTTCGCCTAGTAGATATTTCTCACCTTTTGGAGATGTTATCAATAATCTTAAATCTCCATATACATAAGTGCTGTAATTGTTACTGGTGTTCAAGTCCTGATAACAACTATCAGTTGTTCCAGCTATCCAATACTGTTGACCGACAGAGTAGGAGCAATCAGGATTGAAATAGTAAGAAGCATTGCCTAGACTGTCAGTTGTATTTTTCAAATCAAGTCTGTAGTTAGATGAGTCGTTCGTTACCCAAAAGCTCACGTTAGCAATTGCATAACTCGAGTTCTCAGAGTCATAGACATTCACAGCAAATCTTCTGACCTGATTAACACCTGATGAACGATTCAAATAGCTGTTGTCACCCTCTATGTAAGTGACTGACACGCTTGATTCTGTTAGATTTGGCCCTTGTGATGTTCCCAAAGTTTCTGATGTGTTAATTCTATTAGCACTATCATTTATAACAAAATAGAAGCTAGCGTTGCCTTTATCATTACAACTAAAGTCATGAACAGTTATTCTACAGATTTCTGGAGGATTAACATTCGTTGACCCTTTAAATACAAAACTTCCGCTTGTGTTTGCATATAATGAGCATGTAACATCATCACTCTCAGAATCTGTTATATTTATTGAGTAATTATATTCTCTTGACCATCCCCCAGAAGTTGGAGTAACAGTTATGTTTGAAATTCCAGGTTCTAAATTATCTAAGAAAAACCAATTTTGGTAAATAGTTATATTTGAATTATAACTTGTTTTACTTGTAGTAATATTTATAGTCCAGTTACCTTCTGGTTGAGAGGCAGAGTTCCATGTACAGTTGTAATTACCAGTTGATATCTCATTTATCTGAGTGCAAGAAGAGGTATTTCCATAGTTGTTTAAGTTAAGAGCACTACCAATTCCAGTTATATTTCCTTCTCCTACATAGCAATCTGAATAAACGTTCCATCTATGAGTAATCTGATTAGTAACATTAAAATTAGAGTTTTGTTGAGGTTCATATAACCCTATATAGAGTTGGCCGTTTATGGTAACATTTCTTACAGGCGTGTTATTGTTGTCCTTGTAACAAGTATCATTGAAAACTCCTCCTCTCCAATTCTGAGAACCTACTGAATAACTGCAATTTGGATTAAAGTAAATATTCAAATAGCCAGATGAATTTGTCGTATTGTTTGTGCCCACATCATAATCAGCATAATTGGTTGTAACAAATATTCTCCCCTTTATTCCAGAACCAACATAAGTATTATTGTCTGTATCTAGTAGTCTGACTACCAACAAAGCCTTTGAATCTCCTTGTCTGTCTACGCTAGACAAATGTCCTACTTTGTATTCAGAGGTCGTGGTATCTTTATCAATACTAAAACTTTGTGTTGTTGTTTCATTTGTATAATTAAATTGGTCAGATGCATTAAACTTGAAGTACCTTAATCCAATGTTTCCACAAGCAAACTTATGCCCTGTAAATGATTTTGATGTTAAGGACGCGCAATTTGAACATATTGTTGAGTTTAACAATTGCCATTGCCCAGTTAAATTAACCCATAAACTGACGTTGACGTTTCCCGAGTCTAAATCCCTAACATTAATAGTGAATGTCCAACTCTCCCCCCAACCGCCATCACCTGATGCTGAATAACCAGGGGATGACAATTCAGGTTTGGTTGCTAAATAGAATGCATTTTCCCTGTTATCAGTAATAGAATTGGTATAATATTGTTTTGTGGAATTCATTGAAACATTGTAATATCCATACGTCCCTAGCCAACCTGTTCCAGTGGTAAAAGTGCAATTGTAGTAGCCATTTTGTTCATCACTCACAGAGCCGCAAAGGTTCTCATTAGAGCCTTGCTTTGCGACGAATGCTATGGAAGAACTTTTGACTCCACCACAATCATCAGTGGCATTGCCACGAACAATAACAGAGTCTATTCCCTTCAAGAAAATTTCTCCATTAGGTTGAATTATACTGACTTTCAAATCATAAGTGGTTATGTTTATTCTAAAATCAGATGAGTTTGTATAACTAAATTTCGGATCGTCCTCTATGTTCGCTTTCCATTTTTGTGGTCCAATTGCAAATAAAGGAACACATGTAGGTGTGAAGTATGTAGTTAGATAGCCGTTCGAGTCAGTTGCTACATCACTTGCAATGACAATAAAATTATTTACCGTGTCATTCGTCACAAAGAATTTTCCAACTATAGTTTCTGAACCTGACAGATAAACATTCCTATCTGTATCCTTTACCCTTACTTTTAATGTTTGAGAATCACCTATACTTCTATTGGCAGAAGTATTATCTCCTTGATCATATTCGAATGTTATATAATTGCTTCTTATCGTAAAATTGTTTACAGAAGTATTAACCTCATAGCTTCTTGTGTCGCTCGAATTAAAGAAATATTCCCAATCGCCTATATCATCTGAACCGAATGTTGGAATAAATTGAACAATAACATTGTTTCCTTGAACTGTAGTATTTTCATTTTTCTTTGTCCAAGATCCAGAAGGTAATTTTCTTACCCATAATTTAATAGTATCTACGTCTTGATCTTCATCAGTAAAGTTGATTGAAAAAGTCATTGGGACTCCCCACGGTGAAGGATCAGGCGAATCTGTTGGGTTCGTTAGATTTGGTCTAGTTTCAATAAAGAATGCATTCCCTTCTGTTTTGTTTCCTAAATTGTAATACTGTTTGGTTGTATTCATTATTATGCTATAATATCTGGCAGGCATTGTTGATGGTGAAGAAGTATTAAGCGAACAATTGTATATGCCTGTATTTTCATTAATTATTGGAGAACAAGCAAATTGTTGTCCTGTATCAACGCTTACTGATGTAAGGTTGATTATATCAATGTTTAATAAAGGACCACATTCACTCGTTACGTTTCCTCTTATTGTTATGTTGCTTCCGCGCAGGAAGTTCTGTCCATTTAAAGGCTGAATTATTGTATTGTTTAAATTTCCATATATATAAGTTGTGAAGTTACTGCTAGTGTTCAAATCCTGATAGCAACTATCTGTCGTGCCACTTATCCAATACTGTTGACCAGCTGAGTAAGAGCAATCAGGATTAAGCCAGTAAGTGGCGTTGCCTAATGAATCAGTTGCATTCTTAAAATCAAACCTATAATTAGATGAATCGTTAGTGACCCAGAAGCTCACGTTAGCAATTGCATAACTCGAGTTCTCAGAGTCATAAACATTGACAGCTAATCTTCTGACTTGATTAACACCGCTAGTCCTGTTGAGTGCATAGTTGTTTCCTTCAATGAGAACAACATTTACATTGGACTCGTTCAAGACAGGCCCCTGCATTGGAGTGGTGTTCCAAGCGTTCGCAGGCTCGCCGTTCTCCATATGCCACTTGAACCACTTCAAGTTAGAACCTAAATCAATATCAGAGCAGTTGAAATCATGAACAGCTATCCAGCATGTTCCTTGAGTTGGAACGCCTGGTGTACCAGAAACAATGTATGAACTTTTGTATTGCCAAGTTGTTTGATTATCTCTGCTAACATACAACGAACAGTTGATGGTGTCTCCTTCCTGATCGTAGATGTTGACAGTATAGTTATACTTTCTCGTCCATCCACCCTGAGTTGGACTAACAACTGGAATAGAAGTGTTGCTAACATTCCAGTTGACAAGTTGGAACCAGTCAGTGTAGACTGTGCTGTTTGAATTGAAGGATTGATTGCTTGAATTCAATCTAATGCTCCACTGACCTTCTTGCTTTCCAGTAGTATTCCATGTGCAATTATACCAACCAGCATAGCTGTTGTTTACAGGTGAGCATATTTCGAAAACACTAGTTGGTGATATTAATTCTATTGTATAACTAGAAGCATTGATGATTGGATTCTCATCGCTTCTGTTAGCTGAGCAGTCTGATAAAGTGGTGAAATTAATTGATACAGGTAAAGTTACGTTGTGTGCTTCACTGTAAGTTGGCAGATTAAGAACATTCTTCAATTGACCTTTTATTTCAAAATCAGACGGTAAACTAAAGTTCTTGTCCTTATAACAAGCATCGTTATAAGTTCCTGCCTGCCATTTCTGAATTCCAACAGCATAGGTACAGTTTGGTTCTAAATCATAATTGACATATCCAGTTGAGTTTGGGTTAATACTATATAAATCTGTAAAGTTTTCTCCATCTCTTGTAAAGTAGATTCTAGATATCGTGCTTGTATTAGAAACATAATTTTGTTTGTCTGTATCTGAAATTCTAAAAATAAATCTTCCTGTTGCATAATCTTGCCTGCTTATATAAGATGGATCACTGACAAATTCTAGATTTATATCATCTCTTTCTAAAGTAAAGTTTTTAGGTTCAGTTTGGTTAGCATAACCCCAATAATCAGATACATTGAACTTAAATTGTTTTATTCCAATATTTCCACAAGTAAACGTTTGTATAAAACTTTTAGGACTCCATGCTGAACAAGAACCATCTGAACATATTGTTGAGTTTAACAATTGCCAATCTCCTGTTAAGTTAACCCAAAGACTAAGATTCATTCTTTCGAAAGTAGTAAATCTACTTCTATCTTCATCTTTTATTGAAACATTGAAAAACCAAGTTTCTCCCCATCCTCCAGTATCTAAAACTTTGTTTGTTGTTGGATCTTCTATTTGTGGATTGCTAACAATTACAAAACTGTCCTGCTTTTCTATTTTATCAGAAGATATGTAATATTGCTTGCTACCGTTGAAAGTTAGATTATAGAAATCAAAATAAGCAGTTAATGGAGGATTAACTGTGCAGGAATATGTGCCATTATTATAGTCCGTAACAGATGTACAAATTCCCCAAGAATATTCTGGCTTGTTTCTAAATTCTACAGTAACATTTCTAACTCCGCTACAATCATCAGTAACATTTCCAATATACGTTATCGAGTCTACTCCTGCTCTGAATGTTTGATTATTTGGTGATAAAATGCTAACCTTCAAAGGATATGTTTCTGTTGTTAAAACAAAGTCTGTTGAATAAATCTGACTAATGTTTGTAGGTTTGAAAGCAGAACCATTAAATTCTACTCTCCACTTTAGTAGACCAATGCCATAAGTACAAGGAGCTAGGTTTGGCCAAGTTGTATTGAACCATCCTGATACCAAAGAAGATGTTGAAGTATCAACTGTAAAATTGCTTGTATTAAATGGATTAGTAGTTACAAAAAGTTTAGCTAATCCTTGACTTCCAGCAGGAAGAGCTTGATTCTTGTCAGTATCATATACTATTACGCTTATTGATGCATTACTTTGACTGGATGCTAGGCTTCTATTAACATAAGAGTTGTTTCCTGTTATCAAAGTAATGTTAATGTCATCTTTATCTAACGTAAATGGAACTGTTGAGGTTTCATTCACATCCCAACTATCATCACCTGTCACATTAAGTTTAAATTCCCAATTACCAACATCTCCTACATCGAAGTTTGGTATTGAGAATGTGACAGTTGTGTTTGTTCCTGTAATTCCTGATTGAACATCTTTAAATGTCCAACTTCCAGAAGGTCTTCTTAAATAAAATCTTACTGTTCCAGAATCGCCGTCAATATCAGTATAATTTGCTTTGAACGTCCATGTTTCTCCCCAACCACCATTTCCAGAGGCATTTGCATACGCTCCACTCAATTTGGGTTTTGTTTCCAAGAAGAATCCTCTTTGATTGAGTAAGAAGCTTTCAGTCGTTTCATTATAATTGTAATAACTCAAAGTAGAGTTCATTTTTACATTATAAGATTTAGTCGGCCAGTTTGCATTAGTAGTGTTGGCTATTGTACAATTGTAATAGGAGTTGCTTTCGTTGTTAATTTGTGAACATGCAAATTGTTGTCCTGTATCAACATTTATCGAAGTAAAATTAACATTAGCGTTTGTTAACAAGTTGTTGCATTCATCTGTTACGTTGCCTCTTAGAACGGTGTTATTTTCTCCTCTAAGATATTCCTCCCCTTTGGGAGATGTTATTGTAGGCCACATGTCACCAGTAATGTTTAACGTTAGATTGCTTGAGTTCAATGCAAAATAGCAGGCATCATTAAAACTTCCTCCAATCCATTTCTGAATTCCAGTTGAATAAGAACAGTTAGGATTGTAAACATAATTAAAGTAGCCGGTATCATTTGAGGTATTATAATATCCATAGTCCCAAACAACATTGTTTGTAGTGGTCCAGAATGTTCCATTAACATTTGAGGGATAGCTAGAGTTTTCTGTATCTCTTATTCTAAGGACTAGGTTGGCAGTTTGACTTACTCCAGAACTTCTATTTATTGCTGAATTGTTTCCAGACACATAAGAGATTTCAACTTGAGATTTTGTGATGTTCGGACCATAAGATACTCCTGGAGTTTGCGAAGTGTTAACAACATTGTAAGTGTCATTTATCACAAAGTAGAAGCTTGCGTTGCTCTGGTCGCTGCAACTGAAGTCATGAACAGTTATTTTACAAGTTGCCGGCGGATTAATAACAGTTGAACTTTTGAATACAAAATTACCAGTTGTGTTAGTATAAAGCGAGCAAGTGACAGCATCATACTCTGAATCTGTGATATCTATAGTATAATTATATTCTCTTGACCATCCTCCAGAAGTTGGGGTAACAACTATATTCGAAGTTGAAGGACCTAGGTTCTTTAGGAAGAACCATGTCATATAGATAGTTGAGTTTGAATTGTAACTTGATTTGCTTGCAGTAATATTGATTGTCCAGTTACCTTCTGGTTGTGAAGTAGAATTCCATGTGCAGTTATAATTACCATTTGATGAAGGATCATTGATGTTTGTGCATGTTGAAGTGTTTCCATAATTGTTCAGGTTCAAGCTGTTAGTTACTCCAGTTATATTTCCTTCTTGTGCATAACAGTCTGAATAAACGTTCCATCTATGAGTTATCAAGTTCGTGACATTAAAAGTAGAAGTCTGTTGAGGCTCGTATAAATTGCTAAAGAGTTGGCCGTTTATACTAACATTTCTTGCTGGTGTGTTATTGTTGTCCTTGTAACAAGTATCATTGAAAACTCCTCCTCTCCAATTCTGTGATCCTGTTATGTAACTGCAATTTGGATTAAAGTAAATATTCAAATATCCAGAGGAGTTTGTAGTGTTACTCGTACCAGTATCATAGTTTGAATAATCATTTGTGGCAAATATTCTTCCTTGGAATCCAGAGCCAACGTAAGAGTTATTATCTTCGTCATGTATTCTAACCACTAGCAGAGCTTTTGAATCACTTTGTCTGTCTACGCTTGACAAATGACCTATTTTATATTCAGAAGTTGTAGTATCCTTGTCTATACTAAAACTCTGGATGGATGTTTCGTTCGTATAGTTAAACTGATCAGATGCATTAAACTTGAAATATCGTGCACCAATGTTTCCACAAGCAAACTTGTGGCCTGTGAATGTTTTCTGCGTTAATGAAGCACAGTTTGTACAAATTGTTGAGTTTAATAATTGCCAATTGCCGGTTAAGTTAATCCATAGGCTGACGTTGACATTTCCTGAGTCTAAATCCCTAACATTAATAGTGAATGTCCAACTCTCCCCCCAACCACCATCACCTGATGCTGAATAACCTGGAGAAGAAAGTTCAGGTTTGGTTGCTAAATAGAATGAGTTTTCATTATTTTCTGTGATAGAATTGCTGTAATACTGTTTCGTTGCATTCATTGTTGTATTGTAATAGCCGTATGTTCCCAACCAGCCACCACCAGTATCAAGTGTGCAGTTGTAATAACCGTTCTGTTCATCAGCAACAGAAGAGCAAAGATTTTCATTCGATCCCTGTTTGGCGCTAAAGTTGATGGCAGCATTTTTGACTCCTCCGCAGTCATCAGTAACATTCCCGCGGATTACAACAGGGTCTATTCCCTTCAAGAAAACTTCTCCATTAGGTTCTATTAAATTAACTTTTAAATCATAGGTTGTTACGTTTACTCTATACTCGCTTGAATTCGCATCATTAAACTTAGGATCGCCTTCTATGTTCGCTTTCCATTTCTGTGGTCCAATTGTAAATAAAGGAACACATGTAGGTGTGAAGTATGTAGTTAGATAGCCGTTCGAGTCAGTTGCTACATCACTTGCAATGACAATAAAATTATTTACCGTGTCATTCGTCACAAAGAATTTTCCAACTATAGTTTCTGAACCTGACAGATAAACATTTCTATCTGTATCCTTTATCCTTACTTTCAATGTTTGAGAATCACCTATACTTCTATTAGCAGAAGTATTATCACCTTGATCATATTCGAATGTTATATAATTGCTTCTTATCGTGAATGTGTTTACGGAGGTATTGATTTCATAACCTCTGTTATCAGTTGCATTAAAGAAGTACTCCCAGTTTCCTATATCATTGTAGGTAAAGGTTGAACTAAATTGGACAGTGATATTATTTCCTTGAACAGTTGTATTTTCTCCTTTCTTTGTCCAAGAACCTGAAGGTAATTTTCTTGTCCATAGCTTTACTGTGTCTATGTCTTGGTCCTCATCAGTAAAGTTAATTGAGAAGTTTATAGGAACTCCCCAAGCAGAAGGATCTGGAGAGTCAGTTGGATTTGTTAATACAGGTCTTGTTTCAATGAAGAATGCATTATTTGCAGTTGTATTACCTGTATTGTAATATTGCTTTGTTGTATTCAATTTTAAATTATAATATCCTGCAGGCATTTGTGTTGGTGAGGAAGTGTTAAATGTGCAATTGTAAACTCCAGTAGATTCATTATTTATAGGCAAACAAGAGTATTGACTTCCTGTAGTAACATAAGTTGAAGTAAAGTTAATAATGTCTGCATTTATCAGTGGGCCACACTCACTAGTCGCATTTCCTTTTATAGTTACATTGCTTCCACGTAAGAAAGTTTGTCCATTTAAAGGCTGAATTATTGTATTGTTTAAATTTCCATATATATAAGTTGTGAAATTACTGCTAGTGTTCAAATCCTGATAGCAACTATCAATTGTTCCAGCTATCCAAGTTTGCTGTCCAGCTGAGTAAGAGCAATCAGGATTAAGCCAGTAAGTAGCATTGCCTAATGAATCAGTTGCATTCTTAAAATCAAACCTATAATTAGATGAATCGTTAGTGACCCAGAAGCTCACGTTAGCGATTGCATAACTCGAGTTCTCAGAGTCATAAACATTCACAGCAAATCTTCTGACCTGATTAACACCACTGGTTCTATTAAGTGAGTAACCATCACCTTCTACAAGAATAACATTAACATTAGACTCATTCAGAATCGGTCCTTGTAGAGGAGTAGTGTTCCAAGCGTTCGCAGGCTCACCATTCTCCATATGCCACTTGAACCACTTCAAGTTAGAACCTAAATCAATATCAGAGCAGTTAAAGTCGTGGACTGCTACCCAGCAAGTGCCTTGAGTCGGAACACCGTATGTTCCTGTCACAACATACGAGCCTTTGTATTGCCAGCTAGTTTGGTTATCTCTACTTATGTATAGCGAGCAGTTGATAGTGTCTCCTTCCTGGTCGTAGATACTGACAGTGTAATTATAATTTCTTGACCATCCACCAGTTGCTGGACTAACTGTTGGAATAGATGTGTTACTAACGTTCCAGTTGACAAGCTGGAACCAATCTGCATAGACTGTGCTGTTGGAATAGAAATATCCTGGTTTAGTGCTATTGACTCTGATGTCCCACTGGCCTTCTTGCTTTGCAGTAGAATTCCATGTGCAATTATACCAACCAGCATAGCTGTTAGTGGATGAACAAGATTCCCAACTACTTCCAATCAAGCTTAATTCAATCTTATAGTCAGTTGCATTTATTACTGGATTCTCGTCTTGTCTATAAGCAGAGCAGTCACTTACTGTAGTGAAATTGACAGGTACCTGTTCAGTAACATTGTATGCTGAATCATATATTGGTGAAATTAAACTATTCTTCAACTGACCTGTAACATTAAATGTTGGGTTAGTTGTTAAATTAATAGCTTCATAACAACCATCATCAACTGTGCCAGCTTTCCAATAATGCTTTCCACTCGAATAATTACAATCAGGATTCAAATTATAATTAACATAACCAGTTGAATTAGGATGAGTAGAATTACTGATATTATATTCATTAAAGTTTTCGTAACCAAAGTATATAGCAGCGTTGGTCGAAATATTAGTTACATACTCTCCTTTGTCAGTGTCATAAATTCTAAATACAAACAAGTCAGAGCCTGATTCTCTATTGATATTATCTGGGTCAGAAGTGTCCTCAGGCGGTATTGAGACTGAGTCTTTACCTATGGTAAATGTATCAGTTCCAGAAGTTGTATTCGTATAATTCCAGTAGTCGGTCACATTGAACTTAAATTTATGACTACCTTGATTACTGCAATTAAAATCATTATATGTTATGCTTACTGGTGTACTACCGCTGTAGCAATTAGAACACGTCGTGCTATTAACATATTGCCAATTGCCAGTAATGTTTGCCCATAGGCTTATGTTCATGACTTCGAATGGAAAATAACTTGTTTCACTATCAATATCTTTGACATAAACACTAAATGTTCTTAATTTCCCCCAACCGTCAGGATCAGGTGACACGCCAGAACCAGAAATCCATATTTCCGGTCTGGTGACTATTATAAAAGAATCATATTTTGTTGAAGTTACAGTGTTAGGGTAGTCTGGATAGTATTCCTTAGTAGTGCTTATGTTATTGTGATAAAATGCAGGCTCAGCATTGTTTGGAGGAGTGTATGTACAATTATACGTTCCATTATTATTGTCTGTTACAGATGCACCTGAGCATGATGCCCAACCATAAGAATAACCTCCTCTGGTATAGCCTTGAAAACTAACATTAGCATTGCTAACTCCAGCGCAATCATCAGTAACATTACCAACAATAGAAATAGTGTTAATACCTCTTACAAAAGTTTGGTTGTTCGGATTAATTGCGTATGACCTTAATGGAGAGGTTGTTGTATTCAAGTAAAAATCTGATGAATTAATAGTTTTGTAAGCTGTGCTAGCAGAACCAAACTCAACTCTCCATCTTAAAGGACCTATACCATAATTACATCTGTCTATTGTTGGGAAAGAAGTATCATTAACATATCCACCAGATGAAGTGGTGTCTTTGCTGTAGTCAAGAATAAAGCTGTTTGGATTATAAGGATTGGTAGTTACATAAAACTTAGCAGGCCCATCTAGAGAACCTCCTAACTCAGCATTCTTATCAGTATCATATATTCTTACTGATAATGTAGCGTTAGACTGACTAGGTGCTATACTTCTATTAACAACAGAATTATTTCCACTAATCAATGTGATATTAATGTCATCCTTATCTAAGGTAAAGTTGTTAACAGCAGATTCGTTATAATCCCAACTGCTATCAATTTCATTATAATCAGTTACATTAAACTTATACTGCCACTTACCAACATCATTAGATGTAAAATCATATCTAATAAATGTTACAGTATTGTTGATACCAATAACAGTTGAATTGCTCCATGATGATTGCCATTGTGTCGGACTACCACAAGCTTCATTATCACATTTTCTCAGCCATAATCTAACTGTCATTCTGTCTTCGTCTTGATCAGTAGCATTAACCCTGAAAGTCCAATTCTCTCCCCATCCGCCATTTCCTGAAGAAGAAACATTTGGTCCAGTTAAGAAAGGTCTCGTCTCTAACCAAAATGCTTTACTATTGGTACACCATTCTGTTGTTGAACCTGGCAAACAAACAACAGTAGTATAATTATAATTATAGTTGTTTCCGCTGGCATTGAGCTTAACATCATATTTCTTGGTTGCCCAAGTGCTTGTGGAAGATCCTGTTATATTACAACTGTAATTTTCATCACCTTCATTTATAGTAGGCGTACATAGATGTTCTACTAAAGTTTCATTATGTATTGCAGTGAAATTAACAATCGCATTTGAAACAACATAACCGCATTCATCAGTAATATTACCTCTTAGTGGAATGTCAGTTTCTCCTCTAAGATATTTTCCGCCGCTAGGTGAGGTAATAAGTGACAATAAGTTTCCTATAATGTTTACTGTGTAGTTTTCATTTGTTGCGTTCTTTGAATTATAACAATTATCATTATTAACTCCAATCTGCCAACGTTGTAAGCCTACACTGTAATGAGGTCCGGTACAATTCGGATTAAAGTCAAAGTTAAAGTAACCAGAGGAATTTGTTTGAGTAGAATAAACATTGTAAGTGAGGCTATCATTAGTAATCCAAACAGTTCCATTTGTACTGGCTAATGTAACTGCATTCTTTGTCGTGTCAGTAATATTTAAAATAAATTTAGTGGAATTGCCAACAGAATTGTCTGATCTGTTAACATAAGAATTATTTCCTATGATTAAAGTAAAGCTAACATTATTCTTTCCTATTGTAGGATCGTTTGATATTCCCAAAGTTTCTGATGTATTGACAGTGTTATAAGAATCATTTATTATGAAATAAAACTGTGCATTGCCTTGATCACTGCAAGTATAATCATTTACAGTAACTGAACAATTGCCAGGCGTTGATATTATATTAGAACCTTTGTATGTCCAGCTACCAGTAGTTTTTACATACAGTTGACAGGTTGTTGGATTGCTTTCAGTGTCTGTAATAGAAACATTGTATCTGTATGTTGTTCCCCATCCACCACCTGTTGGGCTAACATTTGTGCTCGTTGCATTTGGATTTTGATTGTTAAGATAAAACCAATTGCTGTATATCGTCGAGTTTGTATAGTAGCAATTTGTACATGTTGCATTCTCACTAACAGTTATATTTACAGACCAATTCCCTTCTGCCTGATTATTAGAGTTCCAAGTACAATTATAATTACCATTAAATGTTGGGTCATTGATGCCTGTACAGCTTGAGGTATTACCATAATTACTTAAATTAAGAATCGTTGAGCTGCTTAATCCTGTTATATTTCCATTGTCTTTGTTTCCTGTTTCATAACAATCTGATGAGACATTCCATTTCAAATTTATAAGGTCTGAAACATTGAACTCTGAGTATTTTGATGGTTGATAAAGACCAGGATACAATTTGCCTTTAAGATAATATGAATTAGCTGTATGAGCGGTTTCTTTGTCATCATAGCATTGACTTCCGCTAATATTCAAATACCAATACTCTAATCCGACATCATACGAGCAATTTGGATTGAATGTATAGTTAATTTGTCCAGTAGCATTTACAGTTGTTAAATGACCATCATCAAAATCTTCAGAGGCTTTAGTTCTACCGAAAACGAAATAACCACTTACATTAGTCGGTTCTTCAGATATATTGATGACTGGGTTTCCATTTTTATCGGCATCATTAACCGTAGCAATGAAAGTTGAGCTACCACTTCTATCTACAACAACTCCTGAGCCTTGATTAACGTTAAATGTAATATTGTCTCTCTGCAAAGTTACTGTGAAATTATTAGTTTCATTTGTTAAACCATAACTGTCTGTAATATTAAACTTTAAGTCTACACTTGGACCATTTATAAGGTCATTACAGTGAAATTCTGGGTTAAATTGTAAATTGCTACAGTTTACTCCAATAGAACATATTTTAGATGAAACATACGTCCAAGCTCCACCGCCAACACTTTTCCATAATGATACGTTTTCATAATCTGTCCCATCACCATCATTTATGTATGTATAAGCTGTATAGAATTTGCCCCATCCTTCTGTTATCGGATCAATGTATGGATAGCCAACTTGTATTGTAGGAGATTTTCTTATTTGGAATGCGTTTGCTTTTAATACATAACCATTAGAATAATATTCCTTAGTTGAATTGAATTCTATACTTTTCCATCCTAAGCCTGAAGAGGCATAAGTGCAATTATAGGTTCCATTATTTTGGTCTGTTACATCTCCGCATGGAGTATCAACAATCCAAAATATTGGGCTAACACCTGTGACAGCTTCGCATTCATCACTAACATTACCTATTATGGGTACGTTAGTACCTTGGTTATAAACTTCTCCATTAATCGGGCTAACTACTGTATTAATCAAAGTAGAATTGATGTAAAGCGTATAATTAACATAAGATACGTTGGCAAAGTAATAACTGTCACCTGCATAAGTTATATTCCATTTTTGTAAGCCAGTTTTATAAAATGGTGAAGGACAGGTTGGATTAAAGTACAAGTATACTATACCTTGAGAATCTGATACATTGTACATTGGTCCAGATTGATGAGTGTTGCTCCATACAGTTTCGTTCAATGTTACCCAGAAATCTACAGTTCTTCCTGAGATGTTAAAGTTACTATTACCATCCCAAGAATAGACATAGACTTCTAGTTTAGTTTTGTTGTCTCCAATTCTACTTACATTACTTTCATTTCCACTAGAGTATTGAAACATTATTGGTCTTTTTGTTACATTATAATACTTTACTGTAGAAGTGTTTGTTCCTCCGTATTTATCAGAAATATTAATAAACCACTCGTAATTTCCTATGCTGCTTTGAGATGTAGTTATTGAAAAGTTATCTATCTTATTTACACAATCGTTACAATATTTGGTTTGAACAAGTGAGAAATCTGAAGGAGAGCAACCACCACCTGTACATCTTCTCCATAAATAAACTGTTACATTATCATCATCATCGGTCATATTATAATTCAAAACAAATGTTTTACCCCAAACTTCTTTTACAGGAATAGCCTGTACATCTGAATCGTAAATTAAAGGACTTCTTTGATGATGGAATGAATGAGCTCTTGTAGTAGTATTAGGATTATAGTTAGTTCTTGTTGAATTCATGTAAGTAGTATAATTACCTTCAGGGCTTCCAGTAACATTCCATGTTGCATTATAATCTGTTCCGTTATTGTTTGCAGGATTAGGTACAGCAGTGAAGTTATAGATATTTTCATGAGAAACTCTGAATGTTACACTTGCATCATTTATAGAATCGCCATAGCAGTCGCTTGTTACATTTCCTACAAATGTTACATTTTCTAAATCACTGAATGCTCCATAAGCTGGTAGAGTTATTGTATTTATTAAATCTCCCTTAATTGTTAGTCCATATTCAGAACTATTCGCATCAACATAACAATTATCATTTAAAATTCCAACTTTCCATTTCTGTGAGCTGCTAGCATTGTATCTTGGAGAGCTACAGTTTGGATTGAAAGTATAATTCATATAATTGCTGCTGTTTGTAGTTCTATTTTCACTTCCGTTATCCCAATTCGTTTCGTCATAAGTTACCCAAAATCTTCCAGATGTTACATTTGTTCCAACCAAACTTATTTTAGTAGTATCGTTAATTCTTACTGCAAAGAATATAGTTTGATCTCCACTTCTATTGACTGTTCCACCGCTTCCGACTGGGTTGATAAACTCAACGTCATCTCTTATTAAATTAAATGATAACGGTCCAACATCTTCAGCATTTGCATTTGATTCACCTGAAGAATCAGTTGCATTAAACTTGTAATATCTGGTTCCGATATTTTCACAAGTATAATCACTCTTGTTAAAGTACATTGTTAAAACATTTCCACCAACACATTCACTTAGACATGTTCTATTATCAACTAAAGTCCAAGGCTCATTTCCATCTGAGGATACATAAAATCTAACAGTAACATTTTGACTCATGTCTTGGTCTGTGACATTAATTGAGAAGTTAAAAACAGAACCCCATCCACCAAGATTAGGAGTTACACTTCCGGCTGATAAAACTGGTTGGGAATTTGGAGGCATGTTTATTCCAAATACCCCACTTCTTAAGTAAGTTCCGTTGTTATAATAAGTTGCATTACTTGCGTTCATTCTAACGTAATAGCTACCAGTTTCAAATGAATCAGAATCCCATAAGCAGTAATAAGTCCCGTTGTTTGTGTATCTTACATTAAAACATTTTGTGTCTGATTCAGATGGATATGTAGAGTTCAAGTAAATCTTAAACGTAACATTTATTCCAGTATCATTTGCAATTGGATTATTACAATCGTCTAAAACTTGTCCAGTAATATTAATTATGTCGCCAGTGATGAAGGTGTTTGTTTGATGACCTGTACTGTTATATGTTTTAATGTTTTGTGGTTTTAAATCTCCCCAGATTGTTATGTTATAAACATTTGAAGTAGAATTTTTATAATTAGAATCATCTGATACGTAAGTAGTCCAATTTTGTGGTCCTTTTGAATATGTACAATCAGGGTTGAAGCTAGCATTTGCATATCCACTTTCATTAGTTAAGTTTGAGCCGTAAGTTTTATAATTTCCAGAACTGTTAGTGACGTTGAAATAAACCGTAGCCGATGGGAAACCTGCTGATATATTTCCCGTTGGATGATTTGCATCAGTATCATTAACAAATACAACAAGCATTAGGCTTTGATCACTGCTTCTGTTAACGACAGTTTCGTCTAGTGGATATGAGCGAGTTATGTTTATGTCATCTTTTTCAATATTTATAATGTCATTTCCAGAAGTTTGTGCAGTACTTAATCTGAACTGATAGAACCATGTACCTTGGTCTGCATAAGTAAAGTTTCTATACCAAAAAACTATTCTTCCTACGCAGTCAGGATAAATGCATTCTTTATACGTTTGATTAATGCATACAGAATCATCACATGGAATTGACCCGGGCTGAGAACCTTTGTTAAGGTGAAACGTTACATTATAAACATTGTCTGGGTCTCCAGAAGATGCATTGATTGAGAAATTCCAATTCCTATATCCCCATCCTTCTGTTGTTGGATTAACACTTTGATTTTGTAGTTTATATTTTGGGGTTAGATAGAATAAACCAGGAGTATTAGATTTTATGCTAAAATTGTCATAATGACCTGTTAGATTTGCATTAATTGTTGTATTATACCATCCTCTTGGAGTATCTATTGTTGTTTTCCAGTTGCATTCAAATACATTTTCACCTATTCTTTGAACACTTCCACAATCAAAACCACTTGTAGAATTATTTGCATAGAACTTTATGGTTGGTATTATAGCATTATTACAGTCATCATAAGCAACACCTTGGAAAAGTATCGAATCTTCTTGCGTGTAGTTTACACTTCCGTCGGGCTTGTTATAAGTAAGGTTTATATCACCCATCACGCTTAAGTTTAAGTTATAACCTAGAGTGTTCGTGTCATTAGTTTGATAACAGTTATCTCCGACAGCAATTCTCCAATGCTGGCTTCCTACTTGATATTTTGAAGGCTGACAGACTGGATTAAAATAATAAACAGCATATCCTGAGGAATTGCTCTGATTAGTAAACCCGCTACCTTCAGTGCTTCCATCTAATGTCACGTAGAATGTTGCATTAAAGTTTGTTAAACTAGTTCCATTGCCATCTTGAAGTTTTACATAAAGCAAATCTTTTTGAGTTCCACTTCTATTTGCTATAGAGTTATTGCCATATAAATCCAAAAGAATTACAGAATCTTTATCAACTGTGTAGTTTTTTTGAGAAGATTCTAAAGTAGTATTGATGTTGCTAAAAGTATCAGTAACATTAAATTTATAATACCAAATATTTTTGTCGTCGCAACTAAAATTCATTAAAAAGCTAAGGTTTTGCCAATTTCCAATATTTGTATAATTTTGAGAAGATACATATGTCCAAGGTCCTCCACCAACGCTTTTCCACAAACTAACGTTTGCAGTATCATTTTGATCATATACTGAGACGTTAAATCTTCTGGAATCTCCCCATCCTCCGTTCATGAGATTGACATTTTCATTCTCTATTCTTGGTACATGAGTTTGAGTTGTAACATTATAATTTCCAGTTTCATTAAACATGTAACAATTCTCATTTGTAGAAGTGAACGCTTTCCAGCTTTGTTTAACAGATTGAAAACTTTGATCTGGTAAGAAATAATAAATAACATAACCACTAGAGTTGCTTGTGTTACTTCTAACAACGGTATCGTAATCACTTCCTATTCCTTGTTTTGTAACATTAAATGATATGCTAATACTAGGATTCAAATAATAATTACTAGAGTTGTCAATGTCATATATTCTTACAGCAAACAAAGTATATTGACTTGTGCTTGCATTAGTTTCATTTCCAGTTATATATTCAATACCAATGTTATTCTTTTCAACACTGAATGTTCTGCTACTTCCAACATAATCACCATTTGCAAGAGAAGTAGTATAGTTATTCCATTCAGTATCTGTTGCATTAAATTTGAAAACTTTATCGTTTCCTTTTTCACCACACGTATAGCTTTTATTCCACCAAAGTGTTGTGTTGGAACAGCTAGTACACTGCTGATAAGAGCCTATCCGTGTCCAAGGTTCGTTGCCATTAGAAGACTCCCAAAGAGAAACATTGACCGTATCTCCTGAATTGTCACTTACATTAACAGTAAAGTTAAAGTTCTTAACCCAACCTTCTGCTCTTGGACTGACGTCGGCTGTATTCAGACGAGGTATGGACCTTAATTCAATTGCGTTAATTTTAAAATCAGTTCCATTATTATATGAGTTATTCCAGGATATCATGGTAATATTATAGAAGCCTACACTGTTGCTATTGGAATACCAGTTGCATGAATAATAATTACCACTTGCATTGCCTAATGAATTGCAATAATAACTATTTGTTGGGCTTGAGTTCAACTGAAACATGACATTTGAATTTATAATACTATTACCGCATTCGTCTGACAAGTTTCCTAGTAATGGTACGTTGTCTCCTAAGCCATAAACCTGTCCTCCAACAGGACTTATATGATAAGCACTCAAATTACCAACGACGGTAACGTTGTAGCTGTTTGATTGAGCATCAGCATAGCAAGTAGCTCCAGAAACATTAAACTTCCATTGTCTTTTTCCAGCATTAAAAGTACAATTAGGATCAAATGTAGCGTTGTAGTAAGTAGAATTATTGGTGACAGAACCAAGGTTGCCTGTTACTTCTAGCCAACTAGAACCATCTGTTGTTACATAAGCATGAACGTTGCTCAAAGGAACATCAGTGACGTATTGATTCTTAATTGTGTCCAGCATTCGGGCAACGAATGTAGTATTGTAATTTGAATTGGAATTACTTCTATTCACAGAAGATTCGTTACCAGAGCCATAAGCAATGCTTATCGTATCTGCTGATACGCTGAAACTGTTAGCAGATAAACTATCATTAACAGCGCCAGCTATACTAGTTGCATTAAACTTGTATTGCCAAGAATTAATATTGTTACAATCATAATTCTTAGAAAAGTTAAACAAGTAACTATTACAATTAATACAAGAACTTTGATTTGCTAAAAACCATCCGGAAGAAGAATTGTACAACCAAAAATATAAAGTAACATTTCCATTGTCGCTAGAAGTTACATTAACAGTGAAATTGAATGGAGAATAACCGTAAGAGCCTCCTCCATTAGGTTGCATGCTGATGTTATTAAGCAAGATAGGACTTCTCAAGTAGAATGCGTTTAACTGAGTAGTTGTTCCATTATTGTAATTTGATTTGGAAGATATCATTGTAACATTATACCAGCCAGTTGGGCTACTAGAACTGTCCCAACTACAATTATAAACACCATTGCTTCTATCAACTCCATTGCAAATGTAAGAATTAACTCCATTGGTGATGTTAAAAATAATAGTTGCACCAGTTACAGGAGGACAACTATCATCTTGTGCAACAGTTCCATTAAGAGAGATACTAGTTCCGACAGTATAGTTCTGAGTGCCTAATGGTTGAACTATAGTATTTGACAACGTTCCCATCAAAGTAAAACTAATATCACTAGTGACATTGTTCTTTAATCCAGGAGGACAATTAGAGCCATCAGTCCCGCCTTTCCATTTATGAGCTCCTAACGGATACACACTTCCGCATCCCCATTGAGATGGACCCATTGATATGTTCATGTAACCAGAGCTATTGGTCTGAGTAGAAGTTCCAGAATCCCAAGTGGCTACATCTGTTGTTGTAATCAAGATCTTACCATTAGCATTGTTAGGATAAGAGTTATTCTCTGTATCATACGCTCCAACAACAAACAATGTGGTGTCTGTCCTGTTGATAATCGCATTAACAGAAGGTGTGACGTTATTGACGTTTACATTATCGTTATCAATGCTGAAAGATACTGAAGGGTCGGTAGTGGAAGTGTTTCCATCCATATCAGTTGCATTAAATTTATAATTAACAGAGCCAACGAATGAGCAATTATAATTAACAGTAGTCCAATTGATGTTGGTGCTATTGCAATTTGTGCACCACTTATCTCCATCTATTTGAGTCCATACTCCACCTGTTCCACCAGAATTATAGTGCCATAACTTAACAGTAATATTATCAGCAGCATCATCTGTTACATTTATTGAAAAGTTTCTTTTATTAGCCCAACCACCGCTAGACGGTGTGATAGCCTGCCCTGTTAGTGTCGGTACAATGTACAAATAGAACTGTTCTTTGTTCTGACTATGCAATGTTGTTATATTATTATAGTAAAAATCTTTAGTAACATTCAAGGTGGCGTTATACCATCCTTGTCTAGCTCCTGTTGAATCCCATCCGCCAGGTGTCTCTGCACATTTATAATAACCGGTAACAGGACTTGTAACAACAGAACATTCATCATTATAGTTTGAAGCAGTGGCATTAAACCTTACATTAATACTTCCTAATTCTACGTGGCAGTCATCCCATATAGAAGATTCGAATCTTATTTGATCTCCAACAGTTCCGTTGACAGCCTCTGGGTAAAGAAATGATATGTTGAAATCACCCATCACAGTTAGATTCAGGCCAAATTTAGCAGAATCAGTATCATTAGCAGCATAGCATTGTTGTGTTGGTACTCCAACTTTCCAGTTTTGATAACCAACTTCATATCTTGGGTTAGAACAAATAGGATCAAAAGTATAATTAGCAAAACCGTTTGAATCAGTTGTTAAATTAGTTCCATCATCATATACAAAACTATTTTTTTCTATATAATATGTTACATTTAAACCATATAGCAAAGTGTTATTCGCATCTCTTATTCTTACAGATAGAGGGTCTGTTTGACTATTAGATCTGTTTGCTATGCTGTTGTTTCCATTTATATATTCAAACGTTACGTTATCTCTTGCTACAGTAAATGAGCTAATTGAACTCATGTTTGTGGTTGTGTTATAGTTCGTTGCGTTGAAGAAGTACCAGTTAGTGCCTATGTCGTTACAGTCATATCTTTTACTGAAATTAAATTTCTGCCATCCACCAAGCGGAATAGTATAATTCTGCTGTCCTATCAATGTCCATGGTCCAGAAGAAATGTTTCCAGTCCATAGGAAAACTGTAACATTATTTATGCCAGTGGTGTTCACAGTAACATTAAAAGTGAAATTACCACTACCCCAACTGCCAGGAGAAGGATATTGAGTAACATTCTCTAAGAATATTTTAATGTCACTTAATGCTACATAAAAATATTCTGTACCGCTCGTATCCAAATCTATTCTATTCAAATCAGTATTATTCATTCTGAATCTGTAGAACCAAGTATTACCTCCATCTGATTCTGTAAAGTTAACATACCAACGATAAGTTACGTTTGTGCAATGAGTACAATTAGTTGGAGTTACATTTGAACACTCAGTCACTGCTTGTTCACAATCTTGCCAATTTCCTGCACCCTTTTTCAGTTCTAACTTGATAGTTTGATTATAATCATCACCACTAGTAGCTATAACTGAGAAATCCCAATTCTTATTATCCCACATGGCAGATGATGGCGTAACACTCTGGTTCCATAATTCTTTGAAGGCTGTTACATAGAACAACCAACCTCTATTCGCATCACTAAATGTTTGATTAGAGTAATAACTTGTCTTGCTGACAAACATAGATGCATTGTATGCTTGGACTGGTGTTGTCAAATTGGTCTGCCATTTGCATTGGTAAGCATTAGCACCTATTGGAGTAGAGTTGCCACAATCATAGCCGGAGGTTGGTGTATAATTAGCATAATACTTTATTTCCTCATATCCATACGTATAGTTTAGAGTTAGCGAGTCTCCACAATCATCATTGCTATAACCAAGGAATGTCATACTATTTCCTTGAGTTACATTAGAAGTACCATCCGGGTCTGTTAACGTTATTAAAATATTACCCATCACTGTTAGATTTCTTGGTAAGAAATCATAAGAATTGTTTTGATAGTAGCAACTTAATTCAGAGTCATTTATTGTTATTTTCCATTGATGAGGTCCTACTAGGAACTTGGGCGCTCCTGAATAATCATTAGAACAAGTGGCATTGAAATAAAACTTTGCATATGCTGTTCCATTTGTTTTTGTTTCGTATACATGATCTATTGCTGTTGGATAAAAGTTATTAGTGTTATTGTCAGTTGTAACATAAAACTTTGTTGCAAAATTCGGCAAGTAAGTTCCATTCTTATCCGTTGCAATAAAACTAAGTAAAGTGTTATCACTTCCCATTCTATTCGAAATATTTCCATGTCCTGCCGTAGAAGTGTTGTATATCCAAATAACATAATCCTTTGTATTATTGAAATATGTTTGATTTTCATTTATTGTTGCTGTGTTGTTAAACTTAACAATAGAAAGTGCTTCACCGCTAGGTATATCTGAACATGAAGGGTCCCATGCTTGAAAAGTTAGATTTTTATCTCCAGAAGGTGTATAGCTCTGAGTTCCGATATAAACCCAACTAACACCATTATCTTTACTTACCCAAGCTTTTACATCAGTGTTAGTGTTAGCATTAACTGTTATGTTGAATGTCCAATTATACCCCCAGCTACCCGTGATAGTTCCGGTTTCATTAGAGATTGCTAATGGATTTTTTAGACTAACGCTTACAGAGGGTTGTTGAATTACAATATCGTTGCAACTCGACACTAGTGTTGAATTTTCTGTGGCATTGGCTTTTATACAAAATCTAAGAGTTCCTGTAGAGACCCCACTTGTATTTACAAGCCACATCACAGTGGTATTAGACTTCGAATCAATCGTTCCTAAATAAGTTACGTTGCTTACTTGCAAGGTTATATTCTTAACTACTAAGTTTCCCAATCCTGTCATTGTTGACAAGTTAGTGTAATTTATTTCCGAGATAACGAAAGTCGCACTTCCTGGTCCATCATTAATAATCAAAGAACTTATGTTGAATGAGGCATTTTGGTCTATTGGAGAGGATGGAGTGAAAGATGGAGTATTAACTATTAAAGCAGCACCGCATGAAGCAGAAAGATTATAATCTTGATCAAAGAAAGTAAGAGTTCCGTTTAAAGCTTTTGTTTGAAAGTTAAAAGTGCCATTAGTCCCATAAGTTACATTTATAGTATAGTTGTAATATTTTGCAGTAGTCTTACCAGTTGGTAGAGTAAAGTTTATTTTGTTATCCCAGGTTACATTATTTCCAGAGTTTATTATTGCAGGAGTTCCGTCACTTGACCAATTATACTGAAATATAACATCTATTGGATAATTAACAGTCATGTTCATTTTGTTTTCTGTTATGTTAAAATTGTATGCAGGTTGGTTTCCTTTGTTCCAAACTTGGAAGGAAGTATTTAGAATACCACAACTAAAACTTGAAGGAAGACCTGATGCCCATGTCGTTGCTGTGTCATTGTAAAATCTATCTGCTTTTATCCATGAACCATTTAAAGTTAAAGTAAACTTTTGTTTTCCATACCACATCAATTTGAGATTCGGACCTGTTGCTCCTGTCTGGCCATAGCCTAACAGAGTTTGATAAAACACCTTTCCGCCGGGAGTTAAGTTTCCTATATTTCCTGTTCTAAGATTTATATTAGACAAAGACACACTGTTTCCTTGTGTATCTGCTGTAACTAATTGATTATTAATAAATGTCCATTTAACAAGGAAACCTTCATCAATAGAGCCAAGCGGAAATCCTAGATCAGGAGTTCTGTCAAAATCATTACTACTAACATCAAAACCGGGCGGTATAGTTAATTCTACAAAATGTATCGCACCTGGTTGTGCGGTTGTTCCAGTTGACCTTTCTTCTAAGGCTAGTCCAAAGGTTGTTTCTGGGTTTACACTAGTAATGTTTGTTTCAGGACAAGGAGAGCCTCCCCACGCTGTGGCTACAGTTCCAGCACAAATACCATTACGGTCTGTTTTTGTAATGACCTGAGAAGAACCAGTTTCAGGATCCGTCCAGCTAACTTCTGTGGTTTCAAATCCTTCCACACCTACATCTTCTGGCCCACGTATTCTATATGTGGACATGAAACACGAGGATGTAGAAATATTTCTATTTTCCCAGTATATTTGAGCATTAGTTGCTGATGATGATGTGGCAGTATCACCTTCCACATATGCGGGGTTGTTTGCAGTGCTTGTTCCAGTAAGAGTTGTTGTAATATTTACAGTTAAATTATAGTCGCCGTAATTACAAGTCTGAAGCTTATATTCAAAACCTCTTCCAGTATTTTGATCGCAGGGATAAGAATAAGAAGGAGCTGTGTAAATTACCAATGGTACTGTGTTACTTTCTTCTGATTCTTGTAATTTGAAAGTTTTTGAATATGTTATACTTGGTGATGTGCCATTATGATTTATTGTGGCATTTAATGTATATGTTTTTTGTTGTGCATCATCTGGAACTTCAAATCTCCATGTCAAAACTTTTTCATTATAATTAGGATAGTTTGTTATGTACGTGAGATTCGATAACGTTATGCTTGTAGCATCGCCTTCATAAGTTATGTTAGTTAGACTATTGTTTATCCAACTAACTGATACGTTTGTAAAATTGAAAAGAGTGGGTTGTGAAACATTTGTCAATCTACCTAAAACATTACCATTTATTGTTACGTTGATATCAAGAAGCCTTGCATATGTAATATTCGATTGAGTTATGTTTGTATAGTTTCCTCGGAAGGTTATGTTGATTATGTTACTAGTTCGACTGTTTATCCAACTAACTGATACGTTTGTAAAATTGAAAAGAGTGGGTGTTGATGTTGGTGGCAATCTACCTAAAACATTACCATTTATTGTTACGTTGATTTCTGTGGATGTGACATTTGATGTGTTCAAATAATTTATAGATAAGTTTGCATAATCACCAGTTGGCAGAAATGTTCTTCTTGTCAAATGCCAATTTACTACTCCGTTACTTGTTAGATTCAAAACAGTTGTATTTATATCTGATCTAGTTTGAGATGAGAACGTCGTGTTTGTATAGTTTATAGTTAAATTTGCAAATCCACCAACTGGTATAAAATCTCTTCTTGTCAAATGAGCAACTACTACGCTAATAGTGCTTGCGGTTGAGTTCAATGTTATAACAGTAGTGTTAGGATCTGTTCTGCTCGCATTTAAAATTGGTTTATCTAAGGAGAAAGGCTGAGTTTTGTTATCCCAAAAGAACCATGCTAAGGGCGTTTCTCCGTCCAATAAATTAACTGTAGCATTTCCAGAAATTCCGTTTATAGGTCCATAATTTGCTATTGGGACTACAATCTTTCCCAAATGACCTGTTATAACTGTTCCATCTTCGCCTGATGGAGAATAAATCTTTATACCTCTTCTAACGTTTGCATCCGTACAGTTTATTACTCTTACATTAATTATATTAGTGTCGTCTTGCCAAGCTCCGTTATTTCTATTTGAAACTAATTTAAGTTTATAATTCCCAAGGCTTGTATTTGTAGTTATATTTAGAGTTCTATTATGATACCAGCATTGGTCTTCTCCTGGGGCATTATTACACGAATTGGTTACACCTAGTTCATCCATAAAACTAATACTATTACTTTGACCGCCCCAATATGTCCAATTATATGCAGGCAAATCCGAGTACACTACTTTACCTTCTGGCAATATTTGTAATTTGGCATTTGTTGCAGCACCTCCAGCTCCATCTGTACCATCTGAAGCTGTATCATCAGCTTCATCAGTCATAAGTATTGAGACATTGTAATATTCTCCCCAACAAAGTGTTAATGAATCAGTTACATTACTCTTATCTCTCCATCTCCATGTCCATTTGGCATAATAAAGAAAAGCTGCATCTACACTAACTGTCCATTGTCTTGCTTCCTTGAAAACTTGGTCATCATATTTTACTTCTAATGGTCCTAGTAAATCAAGCATTGGAGAAATTCTTGGAGGAACAAACGAGTAATTAACATAAAATGTTTTATCTTTTCCAATGTTTTCAAAATCCCAAGTTATAGTTTGAATGTTTTCATTTTCAATGATTAGACCATCAGTTGCGATTTCCCAATCCTTTGGAACATATTCAACAACCCTAACATTCTTTGCGTCTACTCTTGGCGTTATAGAAATTTTTACTTTATCTCCCTCTAAATACGTCACAGTCGGTGCAATTCTTTCTATATCAAAATCTACATAATCTCTTACTTCAAACGTCGTCTGATAGTCTGCAGATACATTCTCAACATCATTCTTAGCAACTGCATAAATGCTGTATGTTCCTATATCCCTTGTTGCATATTGTAAAGTGTAGGTTCCATCTTTGTTATTTTTAATATTTCCAGAATTGAGTATAGGATCATAATTAAACATTTCTTCATTTCCAGAAGGTGATGTAATTTTAACTAGAAGATTTGCATCAGTTACTCTTGACCCTGAAGAACTTAAGACACCAACAATTACAGCAGCATTTTCTTCGGGTAGATAAATACTTTTTTTGGTGTTGATATTAACCAAACCCAGACCAAATTCAGTTTCGCTAACAACTTCATTTTCACTGCCTTCAAAAAGAACAACCTTTATTTTATACAAACCAGGTTTAAAGCTTCTACCAGTATCTATCAAGGCTTTTTTATTTTTACCTAAATCTGAAAAAGAAATTTCTTTTTCATTATTATCAGGGTCGATTAACAATATCCTGAAATCATTTTTGATAAGCCCTAATAATTTAGGCTTACTTTTCCCTTTTTCTAGCAAATTAATAATCTTATCATCCAAAAGTACATTAACATCAATTTTTTCACCAAGCTTAAAGAATTTTTTTGGTAATTTAATTTCTATTTCATTTTTAGATATCTTCTCAGTTTCAGGTACAATTTCTTTAATCTCAGTTGTTATTTCAGTCGGGTTCAAGAATAAAGAGGAGTTACCTTCAAAAACTGCTTTTAGAGTAGAATTGCTTGAATTCAGGTTAATTTCGGCATAACCATTTGAATCTGTTAATTTAGAATCAATAAGAGTATCATTCAAATAAAATCTAATCTCTTGTCCAGTTAAAACATTTCCATTATCAAGCGAGAGTAAAGCTTTAGCGAAGCTTTGATTAGCTTCTAAACTTAAGGAAGTGTTTGCCCAGACTTCTATTGAAAAGCTCTTTTCTTCGGTTTGAGTTATTCCTAAAAAATTTCCTGTTGGAGTTGAGTTAGTAGCGTTTAAATAAGTGTTTGTAGCTAAGACTATGGCAGAGGTTAAAATTACTAATAATGGTATAAGCAACTGGCTTTGACCTCTTACATTACTTTTCATAGTTAACCACAATTTTTATGTCACTAATTCCAAGCGTTGTTGAAATATCAGTTTTAAGGATAATTTCACTAACGCAAGCATTGTTTGGTTCCAAATCTCCACAGTTTTCTACAAGGTTTCCAGAAACTATTTCAAACCCGTTTGGTAACTGCCAATTAAGAACAACGTTTTTAGCTTTTGAAGAATCTATATTGTTTACGTAAGATTTTACGTTAAATTCTTCACCTCTTGTTATTTTCTGCGTGTAATCAAACTTTATATCAAATTTAGAACCTTCTGAAAAAACATAATCAGCAGGAACTAAACTGTCGTTGATTTCGACAGTTGTATTTGAAGCATTATCAATTGCATTTTCAATCATTTCACTTATGTTCGAGTCGTTTAATGAAAGAGAAGATGTCATAGGGCTGGTATTTATTGACATGTTGTCAGTCAATGTCTCATTCAAAGAGTTATTCCCATATGCGAATATGACAACCTCGCTCAAAAGAAAAGTAATTAAAACAACCGAGGCTATCAATTTTAAGCTATATTTCTCAGCAGATCTTCTTCTTTCTAATTTCTCTAGAAGTTTTTTCTCTTCTTCATCATTTATCTTGTTTTCTAGATAGCAAAGCTTTGCAACACCTACATTTCTTTGGATTATTGCTCCTGCACCAATTAACTCGTGAATGTATTTCGTGCAGGTATGCCTATGCAAACCAATTATTTTCGATATAGAAGCTATTGTCAAGCCCTCTGGATGAATTTTCAAGAGCTCGATAATTAGTTTTCTAGGATCTTCTTTACTCATTAAAACACTTTTGTACAATATTGTACAACAATACAGTCTAGACTTGTTACAAATAATTTTTGTCGAAGCAAATAAGCTTTAAAACGAGAGAAGATGTCGAGAATCGACAGTTCAAAAGTCGAGAATAGTTTTATATAAAGGCAAAATCAAGATTATTATTGTGTTCGAAACTATTTTTAAGCAAAAAAGAAATGAAAAGGATGTTCTAAGTGAAACCATAAGACAAATGGATGCCAATTACGCTAAGATGATATACGAACTTGAAAAAGTTAGAAATCTAAACCACAAAATCGACACTTTAAACTCAAAAATGAGGGCATTTGAAGAAGTGGCTTCTACAAGCGGAATAGAAATAAAACCACAGACTATGACAGTGAAAACAAAGGATGCAATAAAATTAATACTTCAAAAACATCAAGAATTAACATCTTCTGAATTAAGCAGGATAATCAAACTGTCGAGGACTCGATGCAACGAATATCTAAAGGATATGGAAAATGAGGGAATTTTGGTATCGAGGGTCAACTGTCGAAAAAAGCTATATTCACTCCGACAGTGATTAAAGTTTGTTTAGCCACTCGATAATTTCTCTTTTTCCTCTGTTTATTCTATCTTTTATTCGACTGTCAGATTCTATTTTTTGCACTGTTCCTGTAATCGATTTTTCTATATTTTCAATCTTAGAAGTTAAAAAAGCCTTTAAACTCTCCCTTTTCTTTATTTCCTCTATTTCTAGTGATAAACCTATAATAAACAAATAGAACACAGAAATTGCTAGAAAAGCATCTAGTCCTATGTAATTATAATTCCTTAATAAAGCTATTATGATAATTAAAACCAATAGCCATGATAATTTTGACATAAAACTACTTTATTTGTAAAAGATAAAAAACTTCTTAAAGTATGGAAATTTCATCTTATTTATGAATAAGGCTAAGATTATCCTTAATTTTCTTGAAAGAAGATATGGTAAATATATTGATAATTTTTCCATGAGAAATCAAGGTATTTTTGAACTTTTAATAGAAACTATATTGTCTCAGAGGACTAGGGATGAAAACTCAGAAAAGGCTGCTAACCAGCTTTTTGCTGCTGCAAGAACTCCAAAACAGATATTGAAATTGCCTATGAAAAGACTACAAAAATTAATAAGAATATCAGGTCCGTACAGGCAAAAAGCCAAGAGAATAAAACAAGTTTCTAAGATAATTTTGGAAAAATATAATGGAAAAGTTCCTAAAACTAGGGAAGAATTGATAGGACTGCCTGGAGTAGGCTTTAAAACAGCAGATATAGTGCTAATGTATGGATTTAATAAACCTGCTATAGCAGTTGACACTCATGTCTTTAAAGTATCAAAAAGAATAGGACTTGCTGACGTTAAAGATAATGTAGAGGAAGTAAGAGAAAAATTAGAAGAATTATTCCCAAAGAATAAGTGGTATTTGATTAATCTAGGATTTGTTAGTTTTGGAAAAGAAATTTGTAAGCCTGTAAATTCTTCGTGCATAAAGGATTCAAAAAACTGTCCATTTTCAAGCTTTTGTCAGGCTTACAAAACTAAAAAATTTAAGATGGTATAACTGTTATTCTGAAAGAATAGTTGCCTAAATTTGCATTTGGTTTTATTTCATGCTTTAAATAAAATCTGAAATCAGATGATGAGACTGCTACTGGATTTGATAGGGTTTCATTTTTGAATTCATTTACCAAAGATATCTTAACATCATTTTCATTTCCAGCACTCTCTGGTAGAATCTCTGCTGTTATATTTGCATAAATGGAAGCATTTGCTGAATTGTCTATTTTTATTTGAGGTGAATAGTCTGTTTCACCTTGCTTGACTTTTATTGTGTAATTTTCATCAATTGAAGAACCCATTATATCCAATTTTATTGCTTGTTCAACTGTTGCAAATCCTGTTATTGTTCCATAACTGGAGATAACAGCTGCTGCTACTATGCCTAATGTCAATAAACCTGCTAGTACAAAATATTTTTTGTTCATGTCACTTCTAAGAACAACCCTCAGTAAATTATTCTCTTACTACTTTAGGTGGTAAACTATTTTTTCTTTTCAGGTTCTTCTCTTTTCAAAATCTTTCCATATTCGTAAAGAACTGATAATGCCTTAACTGCCCTTTCAGGACTTGGATAAACAGGAATTCCAAAAGCTTCAAGTTTTCTATTTCTTTCAAGAATATATTGGCCGCCAGCAGAGCAGACAGTTATTGGCTTTCCAAAAACTTTACAGTCTCTTAGAACATTTACTATATCATCAGACATTGTTGGCAACTGCATTAAAGCTATGCAAACAACACCAGCAATGTTCTTATCCTTTAAAACAACTTCCAAAGCCTTTTGGTATCTTTCAACAGTGGCATCGCCTGTAAGATCAATTGGATTTTTTGTAGAAGCATAAGAAGGAAGGAAAGACTTCAAAGCCTTTATAGACTCGTTAGAAAGACTTGGTAATTCCAAGCCTAGTTGAATAGCAGCATCAGTAGCTACTATGCCGAAACCGCCACCGTCTGTTACAACTGCTATTTTATTATCCTTTAATACTGGTTGATTTGCTAATGCTTTTGCAAAATCAAATATTTCTTCAGAGTTTTTAGCTTCAATAATGCCTGCTTGCTTGAATGCAGCTGAATAAACAGCAGATGATCCTGCTAAAGCTCCTGTATGAGAAGCTACTGCTTCAACTCCTTTTTCAGTCTTGCCAGCCTTGAAGGCAACTATTGGCTTTATTTTTGTAGCTTTTTTAGCAGATTTTATGAATTCTTCACCATCTACAATAGATTCTAGGTAAATAGCAATGCAACGAGTCGATAAATCTTCTTCTAAATACTTAATTAGCTCTATTTCATCCACATCTAGTTTGTTTCCTATAGAGATAAACTTAGAGACTCCCACACCATCGTTTGCCATTATATCTAAAAGAATAGAGCCGAAAGCGCCTGATTGAGTTATAAAAGAGATTGATCCTTCTGGAGGTCTCTTTAAACGGTTCCTTGGAAAGAATATCATATCTAGATTATTTTTGTATATTCCTATGCAATTTGGTCCAATGATTCTAGCATCTTTTTTTACCTTTTTAAGCTCTAATTCTCTTTCTTTTTCTCCAATCTCTGAGAAACCAGAGGATATTATTATAATATGGCCTATTTTCTTCTTTATACATTCTTCTAGAGTCTTTTTAACCATTTCAGCTGGTACTACTATTACAGCTAGTTCAATAGGTTCTTTAATGTCTAATACAGACGGATAAGCTATTAAACCTAATATTTCTCCAGCATTAGGGTTTATAGGGTATAACTTTCCATTAAAAGATAGTTTAAGGTTTTCTAGTATAGTATATCCTAGTTTTCCAGCAGTCCTGCTCGCTCCAATAACCGCTACTGACTTTGGATTAAAGAATTTATCTAAACTCATGCAAACTATTATAGACTTTTTTCTATTTATTACTATTCTATGACTTTAAAGACCTTGGCACCTTCTCTTGTTTTATCAGCTACTTTCAAGCCAATAGACTGTCCCTTCTTAGCCTCACTAATGTTTTCATGTTCTATTTGCATTGAGTCTACATTTTGCTCAAATGTTCCGCCCTCTCTTTCTATTGAAATCTTGTCACCAACTCTTATTGTATCATCCAAGTCTACAACTGCAACATATATTTTTGGATAAAAATGTGATATCTTACCTATTAACTTCTTTTCTGCCATATTTTCACCTAAGATTATTATAAATTCAAACTATAAAAAACTTTATTTTTCATGTGGGATGGAAAAATCAAATATTTCTTCCATTTTTAGAAAAAGTAAAGGATAAATATTTGTTTGTAGTATTTTTATTATGCAAAAGACTTCTTTTGATGAGGCATTTAAGAACACAAAGATGGTTTCTTGTCCAAAATGCAAAAAAGAAATGGAAGCAGAGTCAGAAGATTCAGAATTTTTTTGTGAGGACTGTGGAGAGAGTTTTGAGATGGGGCCATTAAACATATTTTCTGAAGATTTTGTTTGGCATCCAAGTGAAAAATATTAATTTTAAGAAAAAAGAGGTTAAAGGCCTCAAAGAATTAAATATAAATCTCTAGGTCATTCTAAAATTATTCTAACGTCTGCAGCAATAGCCTTTTCTGGCATTGCAAACAAAGGATTAATGTCAAGCTCTTTTATCTGTGGGTTGTTCTCCATTATTTTTGATACCGAAAGAATCACTTCTATTATTGAGTTAGAATCTGCAGGCTTTTGTCCTCTAAATCCTTTAAGAATTAAATCAGAAAATTTAACTTCCCTTAACATCTCTTCAGCATCACTTCTACTGACTGGACAGACTCTGAAGCTGACATCTTTTAAAAACTCTGTAAAAACTCCTCCTGCGCCTAGCGCAACTACACATCTAAATTGGGGGTCTTTTTTACCACCTACTATTATTTCATATCCCTCTGTTATCATCTTTTGAACAAAAACTTTTTTGCAGCTTTTTATCTTCATTAACTCTTGGAATGTTTTTACTGCTTCTTCCTCAGTTTTTATATCAAGTCTAACTCCATTTACATTTGTTTTATGAATTATATCTCCAGAAACTTTCATTACGCACGGAAATCCAATTTTTTTCAAGGCACTTTTTAAATCTTCTTCTTTTTTACAAAAAGCATAATCAGGTAGAGGTATTCTGTATCTTTTTAGTATTTCATACGCGCTTTCATCTGTCATTTTTTTAAAATCTAATTTGATTTCTTTGATTGCCGGTTTGATTATTTTAACTTCTTTTTTAACCTCTGTCTTTATCTTAGGCTTTACAATTTTTTTATGTTTAGGCTTTTTAGGATGAAACTTGGGCTTTACTTTTTTAGAAGCAACCTTTTTCTTGGTCTTAAATAATTTAAATAGTGCCATAAAATCACATTTAATTTATAGTATTCTTTATTTAAATTGTTTCAATTCTTTTAGCCATTTCTTCGAATACCCTTGACATGTTTCCTTTTCCTGTTTCCCTCCAATTTACTGACATACTTCTTAATGTTGAGACCATCAGATCTTTATCAACTTTGTCCCACGCCTTCTTTGCTTTTAGAGCAAGTACTATTCTTTCAATGAATGTAAGATAAGAAGCTATTTTTTCAATATCATTTAAAGAAGAGATAATTACTAAAACTTCAAATAATTCTTCTTTAAGTTTAGATATATCAATCTCTTCTGTTACTTCTGACATCTTTTTTTCTAGATTACTTAACTTTTCTTCTACAGACTTTACTTCTTTTTCTCCTATAGGTTTATGCGATTCTGACATCTTTTTTTCTAGATTACTTAACTTTTCCTCAAGGTATTTTATCTTCTTTCCTTCATTTTCTAGACTACCTATTTTCTCTCTCAATCCTTTTATTTCCCTTTCTTCATCCTCTATTTTTCCAACATAAGTAGTTTCCATTTTCTTTTCAAACCTCTCAAGTCTCTCTTCCTCCTGCTTAGGAGTTTCTCTAGGCACTTCTTTTGGAGTTTCCTTACCAAACTCTTTAAACTCAAGTTTCTCTTCAGGGTTCTTAGCTTCAGGAATTATTTTTAAGCCTTCAGGCAATATTCCTTTAAGAATTATTTCAGGCTGTCCTAAAACAGGGTATTTTAGTTCTACGACACCGTTGTCTTCTAGTGTACTAACCCAAGCTTCTAATTGACTCTCGCTGATGTTCAGTTCCCTTGCAGCATCAGTTAATGGAATTTTTCTTCTTTTGCTGAGCAAGTCAATTAATTTGTCAATTTGAGTTTCTATTATGAAATCACTCATATAAAGCAATTCCCCTTTTTTATATTTAATCCTTTCATATTCTAAAACTTTTAAATCTTAGCAAACTAATTTTTTATATGAATTTCACCTTGTTTGGAGTGTGCATAGACAGGAAACAGTTTAGAAGAGGTTCTGATAGAGCTCCATATGAACTTAGAAATGCATTCTTAAATATAGAAACTTTCTTGGATGGAATAGACTTACAAGAACATTGGCTAAAAGATACGGGTAATATAATACCACGTAGCTATGAGGATATAGAAAACCAAATAAAAGCAAGAATTTCATCAAATTCCTTTCCAATAATACTTGGCGGTGACCACTCGATAACTTTGCCTGCTGTTAAGGCAGTAAAACCTAAGGTCTTTGTTAGTTTCGACGCGCATCCTGATTGTGATGGAGATGATTTGACTGCAAAATCTGTAACAAGGAAAATATTTGAAAGCGGCTTCAAAACTCTTCTTTATGGTGTTAGGACAATATCAAAAGAAGAATCAAACTTTTTGGGCAAAAACAAAATAAAAATAGCAAGCATTGAGGACTTGAAGAAGATTAATGAACCGGTTTATCTTTCTATTGATTTCGATGTTTTAGACCCGTCGATTATGCCGTCTGTTGCTTATCCTGAACCCAACGGTCTCACGTTCAATCAGGTGATAGAAGGGATAAGAGCTCTAGCAAAAAATCTAGTAGCAATTGATTTTGTAGAGTTTGTTCCAACAGAAAATCTAACTTATGCTTTAATAGCTGGAAAACTAATTTACTCTTCTTTAGCTGAAATTATTAAATCTCTTCAGGAGTAACCATTTCTTCTGTAGGAGTTGCTTCTGGCATTGTTGGCGTTATATGCTTTATTATTACTACATCGCCTATGCTTTCAACAAGCTGATAAGGAACTATAACTCCCTTTTTACCACCAAGTATGTCTCCTAAGAATGAACCTCTTGCAGTTTCTACTCTCACAGAGCTAACCCTAAACTTTGTTAAACTTATGTCTATGTCCTCTACCTTTCCACAGAAAGCTCCTCTGTTTGTAAAAACGTCCTTTCCAAAGACCTCAGAGATATTTTTTACTGTTACAGGCATAAAAATCCTCCAAATTAATAATAATAAATTAAGTCGTAACTATATAAAGTTTAACGAAAAGTTTTTAATATGCTGAGATCGCATAACCTGGTAGTGCGCTAGCCTGCTAAGCTAGTGGGCGAAAGTCCATGAGGGTTCAAATCCCTCTCTCAGCGCTAAGTTTTTAATTTTTTTGAATATATGATTCTGAAAAGAAAAAATTACATATTTAGAACTCAACTTTCTAAATTTTATTGTTGAGGTGTGACAGTATATTTATCTGTTTTCAAAATCCTCCAATATTTTTGTAATATACATCTTTCTTCTTTGCCTATTCCTTTCGGTTCCCAGCTTGATTCTCCCCATTCTTTTTCAGAGGCATTCCACTCTTTCTTTTTATCATCATATTCTAATATTATCTTGCCTTCTCTTCCTGCATATTCGATTCTTTTTCCACAGCTACAAAGAGTTATATAGGGATTATTTCCAAGTTGGGGAATTTGGAATCTTGAAGTAACAGAATCGCTTACACCTGCCTTTACTTTTAATTTCTCAAGTTTTTTGCACCAACTGTTATTTCTTTCCATTTAAATCTATCAGTAAACATTGGAAAATTATTTATATAAACTTTATTAAAAGAATTTTAACAGTATTAAAAAATATTTTTTAGTGCTTCCATTGTCTGTAGACTTCCTTTGCCTTTTCATAATCAGGAATTCTTCCTATATCAATCCAAAAGTCATCAATAAAAACAGGTTTGAACTTCAATCCTTTATCTATAAGAATCTGAATAGAATCTGTCAACTCATATTCCCCTCTTTTTGATAAAGGGGTTTGGTCAATTGCTTCAAATATTTTTTCTGGTAATAAGTATATTCCTAAATTAGCAAAGTTTGAAGGAGGGTTTTGAGTTTTTTCAAAAATTCCAACTATTTTACCGTTTTCAATCTTTAAAATTCCGAATTCTTGTGGATTTTTAACTTCTTTGGTGGCAAGCAATCCATCACAATCTACAAAGGAGTCTATCATTTTTTTAATAATTGAAAGATGAAAGAACAGGTCGCCATTTATCAAGAGGAAGTTTCCTTTTATCTTTCCTTTTGCACATCTTACAGCATCGGCAGTTCCTCCTTTGGGATTTTCTTGATGCAGATATTTTATGTTAACATTAAATTTTAATCCATCTTCAAAGTATCTCTTTATTTGTTCTTCTCTATGGTGTACAACCAAGAAGATGTCTCTTATTTTATTCTCTGCAAGGGCATTTATCATATGTTCTAACAAAGGTTTATCTCCTATTTGTAAAAGGCCTTTATGTATATTCGCAGTCAAGGGCAGGAGTCTAGTTCCTAGGCCAGCTGCTAGTATAACCGCTTTCATGATTTGTTTTTAGCTTAGAAACATTTAAACTTTAACTTATATTACAAATTATTAATGGGCTTATGGTCTAATGGTACGACGCAACTTTCACAGAGTTGAGACTCCAGTCCGATTCTGGATAGGCCCATATTTATTGGTATCAATGAACGATAAAGAATGGTTCAAATCCTGTTCGGCCCACTTTCATTAAAAAATATGTATTTTTAAAGTTTCTATTTTTAATTTAATTATGGTAAAGCATGTTATTTTAGATACGGATATAGGTGGCGATCCTGATGATGCCTTTGCGCTATTGTTGGGAATGAATTCTCCTGAAATTAATATAGACATGATTGTCACATCCGATGAACATAGAGGGCACAGGGCAGAATTTGCTAGAAAGTTTCTAGAAAGATTTAAAGTAGACATTCCCGTTGTAAAAGGAAATGACCTTGGAAATAGTAAATGCTGTGTTGTTTGTGATTTGGTTAAAGATGAGACAAGCTCGTCTGCCTATCTTCCTAAAATAAGAGAGATAGTTCAAAATAACCCAAAAACTTATTATGTATGCATAAGTCCACAAACAAATTTAGCCTCATTCTTAGATTATGCGCCAGATTTGATACCAAAACTAGAGGTTGTAATTATGGGCGGAGCAATAAATTATAGAAAAAAAGATAGAGCAGAGCACAATGTAAAATATGACGTTAATGCTGCAAGAAAAGTCTTTGGTTCAAATGCCGATATGCGGTGGGTGTTGAGCGATACAACATTCAATCCTAATCTTGAGATTGATGAAGAACATCCGATATACAAAAGACTTAGGGATTCAGACTTCTCTGCTAAAGAATTGTTACTTAAAAATTGTCAAAACTTCTTTGGAAGATTACACCCTTCTACGATAATGCACGATCCTCTTACATTATCATATGTCATCAGACCAGAATTCTTAACCTTTGAAGAAAAAAGGTTAGATATTGACAAGTACGGTAAAGTTCATCTTTCTGAAGAAGGAAGACCGATAAAAGTGAGTACAAATGCAGAGTACAAAAAATTCATGAACTTTTTCAGCCAAAGATTACCATTTTAAATATAAGCATTTAAATTACTTTGGATAACAATTTCTTATCAAGCCCTTGTCGTCTAACCCGGTTAAGGACAGTGGCCCTTCGAATCTATCGAAGGATATGATAAAAAGATGAATGAGGAAAGCCGCAAATATGGGTCCAAATCCCATCGAGGGCATAATCTTTTTAAGATGTGAAAAAACAGTATTTACAAGGTGATTTGATGAGTTTAATAGTAAGATCAAAAGTAAAGTCTACAATCAAAGGAATGAGATTTGCAGGAGATTTTTATAATGCTCTAGATAAAAAGGTAGAAGACACATTAAGGGATGCTGCAAAGAGAGCAAAGGACAATGGAAGAGCAACTATAAGGCCTTGTGACTTGTAAAAACAATTCATTTTAATTAATTTTTTATTATTCTATTTCTTTCTTTTTCAATCATATTTATATTATTCCGAAAAATATCTTTCTTATATGTGGAGGTAGCCAAGCTTGGTCAAAGGCGCAAGACTCAAGTTATTTGAGTATTGATAAAAGATGATATAAGAAATCTTGTCGGTTAGTCCGTTCGCAGGTTCGAATCCTGCCCTCCACACATTTATTTAAATTAACTTTGAATAATTCTAAATATGATAAAATCAATAATCCATGCTGGTGGCGAATCTACTAGACTTCGGGATTTTTTTAATGGACCAAAGGTCTTGGCACCGATAGAAGATAAACCTTTGTTATGGTTTCACCTGCAGCATTTGTTAAAATCTAAATTAATATCAGAGTATATCTTCACATTGAGATGCGAGCATGAAGTTGTTCAAAAATACATAGAAAAATTAAAAAATGAAGCAAACATCTCTTGTTGTTCGATAATAGAACCGAAACCGTTAGGAAGAGCAGGTGTAATAAGGTATGGAATTGAAAAAGGTATAATAGACGTTGAATCACCTTATTTAATGTCTCATCCAGATGACTTTGTTCCTATTGACATAAAAGAATTAGTTGATTTTGCTTCTGATATTGAAAAAAAGAACAAGTCAATGATAATAGTAATGGCGAAATACGCTATAAACCCTTTTGGAGTTGGTATAGCAAGAAAAGCAGGAAGCATATTTGAACTAGAATACTTCAAAGAAAAACCTGAGCTGCCTTTAATAGAAAATCACTATGCTAACACAGGCATGATGCTATTTTTGCCAGAAGCAATGAAAGAATTTAAGAATGTTCCTTTAGACAGACCAACTCATCCGGAACATGAAATTCTACCTAAACTAGCTAAAAAAAAGAAGATTGCAGTGTTTCTTGTGGATAGATGGATTTCTGTTAACTATGCTTCAGATTACAAAAGTGTCTTAGAAATGGGTGCAGACAAAATATTAAAGTTCCTTAATGTTTAAACTTTACAACCATAAACGCATGAGCACGTTCGTACGGATCCAAGGTTTTCCAGTCTACTATTTCAAAATCCTTTTCCAACTTTTTCAAGGCTTCTTTGTATACTTCTTTTGGGCTTTTAGTTACATCTATGCTCCTAGATTTGATTGCTATCAAACCATAGCCTTCTTTTTTCAAAAACTGCTTACAGTTTCTTATGAATATCTCAGTCTCGTCTGGCTGTGCTATGTCTATGTAAACAACATCAACTTTCTCTATCCATGAATAACTTTCAGGTTTTCTTGCATCTGCTAGAATAGGAATAATATTCTTGTACTTCTCGCATAACGGTAGAAACTCGTTAAAGCATCTTTCTGAAAATTCAATAGCATAAATTATTCCCTTATCTACTACACTGGAAAGGAACGAGCAGGTATAGCCGTGGGCTGCACCCAAATAAAGTACTTTGCTACCTTCTTTAATTGGAAATTCTTTTATTCCTTTCAAGATTGCAGCAGCAGCTTTGCTTCTTTCAGGATTCCAAACTCTAAACTCTTTTTTATCTAATCTTATAACATCTTCGTCAAAAGGCTTAAATCCATGAATAGGATTTTCAACTGTCAATTTTTTATCTATTAAAAAAACTCTTGGAAATATCTCTTCCATAATCAACACTATTTAAATTAAACTTCTTTTAATATTTATTCTATGAAAGAAGAAGCAGAAAAAGAACTAAAGGAATTAAAAGTAGCTGTCATTATAGTTGTCGTGTTTATTACCATTGCTGCTATAATAGTAAGCATATATTCTAAATTAGAAATCACAAAAGCCTTTGAAGTTACAATAATAGGGATATTGACTGCAGGAACAGGTGGCGTTTTAGGAAACATTTTTTATGTCGTTATAGTATTCCTTACCTTGGGTATCACATTTTATATCTTCGAAAAGATTATTATTTTATTAAGCCATGTTGGATTAGGAGGAATTTTAATGAGAGCAAGTCTTTCATCGATAAAGGACCACTACATTGTTTGTGGTGCTGGAAGAGTTGGAAAGCATGCAGCAGAAAAGTTAAAAGAATCAGGTAAAAAAGTCGTTATAATTGAGAGCGATTGTCCAATAGTAGAATTTCTGAAAAAAAGAGGTTTCATAGTAATAGAAGGAGATTGTATGAGTGAGGATATCCTTGAAAAAGCGCAAATAAGAAAAGCAAAAGGAATACTAGCATGTACAGGAGAAGATAACAAGAATGTTTTTGTGGTCTTAACTGCTAAGGATTTGAATCCAAAAATAAAAGTTGCGACAAGGGTAAGTGACCAGAAGTCAAAAGGAGAATTCGAGAGAGCGGGAGCAGATATAATAGTCGCACCAGAAGTTACAGGTGGTTATGAACTTGCAAATAAAATAATTAAAGACTAATTTCCTTTCAGAATCTCTTCTAGTTTTTTCTTATAACCTTCTAAGAGTTCTTTGGACATATCTTTCTTAGAATAAAAGTCTGCTCTCGCTGCCAATGATAACTTAGATGACAACAATCTTGCTACTTTTCCCTGTAGCTCTCTTTTAGATGTGGAAATGTCAGGGTGTAGATAAAGTAAGCCGAATCTAGGAGGTTTGCCCTTCTTCTTTTCCTTTAAGAATTTAAACAAGGATTTTTCAGAGCCTAATAATTGTATAGTTGAGGAAGGCATCTTAGCAAGTCTTTCTAAAGACCCTGCTAAGGCTAAAAGCCTAGCAGCCAATGTACTACCAAGCAAGACATTTATGTTTGGCATTTCTTCTGGTACAATCTTCCCTAGGTATTTTTCAATATTTTTCTTTAAAACGTAAAGTTCCTTTAATCGTGAAGCATACTCTTGTAAGATTTTTACATCATCTTCCTTTAGCTGCATGCCCATGCTTTTACTAAAATCATCAAAATTATCCCGTAGTCCTTTCTCTGCTATTTTTTCTGCAAACTTTTCATGGTCCTTTATATCCAGTTCAGGATAATGCAAACCGTGCCATTCACGAAGTCTCTCGGACATTGCATTTAAAATCTTTTCCAGGTCTGATAGTGCGGAGACCGTCTGAACAATTAGCTTATCTCTTCTTTCAATTAAGGATATACTTAATCTTGCTTTTGCTAATGCAACATCATTCAAAAGCTTATTTATTTCAGAATCGCTTTTAGCAAAGCCTGTCTTTATTATAATTTCTCTAAAATTTTCTTTAAGAAATTCAGATGCTTTATTTGGCTGTTTAATCTCCAAATCCTTAAACTCGTTCCTTAGTTCTTTTAATTCTGGTATTTCATTTCCTTTCTCAAACAAGTCAATCCTTTTAGCAATTTCCTCAGGATTCTTATCAAAAAGTTTAAACCTTTTTAATTCGTTCTTTTCGTCAAATACAAACAAACCTGCAACGCATATAGCAAGATAATGCATAGATATTTATTATATTAGATAAGAATAAAAGTAACGGTGAAAGTATGGGAAGAATAAGGGGAAAATTTATAAAGAACATATCAAAGAAACTTGTGGAGCAATACCCAGATAAATTTAGCAAAAATTTTGAAGAAAATAAGAAAACTCTTGATGCGTTAAAGTTAGTAGATGACAAGCCAATTAGGAACAAAATAGCTGGATATATTGTAGTTGTTGTTAAAAAGAAGAAAATTAAGTAATTATTTAAGTTCTTGTTATCGTATTCTTAGCTATGGCAACACGTGGAGGAGCTAAGAAAGCTCAATTAAAACATTCTCATGAAGAATGGAAGAGAAAAGAAAAAAGATAGTTTACACTAGTAAAAAAGTATTCTAAATCTAAGATATAGCTTACACTACAAAAAATAGTAATCTAATCTCTTAGAAATTACTAAAATCTTCTTGGTGCTTTTTTAGCAAAACATTCTCTACAAAAGACAGGCTTGCCTTCTGTTGGTTTGAAAGGAACTTCACATTCCTTTCCACACTCAGAACAAACGGCTTTGTGCATTTCTCTTGGACCTCTATCAAAGCTGCTACCTCTTCTGTCGAAACGTCTATTTTCGAATGGCATTTAAATTCTCCTATTTTTAATAAAGAAATGATGGTATTTGCAGTTTAAATATCTATTTCTTGATTCCAAATTCATATTTCTTTTTCATAAACTCGAACTCAGACTTGTTGCCGAGAATGTTGCCGAAATTTATTTTACTACCAGTTGAACCTTCTATTCTTTGCTTATTTTTCTTAAACAGCTCCTCTTCAGGAAGGTATAGTTCAACTTTATCTTTTATCTCTAAGTCTATCTTCTTTCTTGTGTCCTGTATGCTTCTTATCAATTCGCTGAGCAACCATTCGTCTCTAATTTCTTGCGAAATCTCCGAGTTCAAGAATATTTTTCCATTTTCTATTTCCTTTCCTTCCTCTATAGGTTCTATTTTTATGTCCTTTACGTTTGTTAATTCTTCAATAACCTCTTTCAAGTCTCTAGCAGTTTCTTTTATCTCATCTTTTCCATCTATAGTCAGAGAAGGAAGTAAATACTTTAGCTTTATGCTTTTTTCATGTCTTAAGGCATTTGCAGCCTCAATAATTCCTTTTGCTATTTTCATTTCATTCTCTAGTTTCTCATTTATTAGCTCAGCTTCAACGGTAGGCCAATTACATAGGTGAATGCTTTCTTCTTTCTCGAATTTTTTGAAAAAATCTTGGTACAAATCTTCTGTTATGAAAGGCAAGAAAGGTGCTAATAGCTTTAGAGTGTTTAAACAGACGGTGTAAAAAGTATAAAGCATCGATTCCTTATATTCGGATTCTAAACCAGGTTTGATGTGCTCTCTAATTAAATGGCCATAAAATCTTGACAAATCATTTAAGAAAAATTCCTCAAGCTTGCAAGTTGCTATGTGCGGTTTCAAGTCTTCTAGATTCTTTGTAACTTCTTTGTTTACAGTTTGTAACCTTGATAAGATCCATTGGCTTGATACATCAAACTTTTTAGGCTTTTTGGGTTTGTATTTGTTAGCTTCAAAGTAAATCTGCAAGAATTTTACTGTGTTGTAAAGAACATTTAAGGTTCTCTTTACCTCGTTCGCAGGCGTATAGCCAAAAGGCATTGGCTGTCCTGGATTTTGGAGACAGTACATCCATCTAACTATATCACCACCCATCTTTTCCAAAGCTTCATCTGCCCAAATAACATTTCCAGTGCTCTTATGCATCTCTCTCATTTTTTCATCAAGAACCATGCCATGCGCTAGAACCGACTTGTAAGGTACTTTATCTTCTAAAGTAACAGAAACAAACAAAGTTGCATAGAACCATAATCTGACTTGTTCATGCATCTCTGTTATGAAATCAGCAGGGAACCACTTTTCCCAAAATTTTCTATCATCCAAATATTTCAATGTTGAGAAGAATACAACTCCAGCATCCAGCCAGCAGTCGCCTGTCTCTTCAGTTCTTTTCATTTCGCCTCCACACTTCGGGCATTTAAGAATTACGTTATCAATCCAAGGCCTGTGCAATTCCTTCAATTCCTTAAAGCCTTTGATAGCCTTTTTCTTTAACTCTTCTTTGCTTGCTATTACTTCCATGAAACTGCATTTCTCACAAAACCAGAATGGCAGTGGCAAACCATAATATCTTTTCCTTGATATGTTCCAATCCTTTAAATTTGTCAGCCAATCAACCATGCTTTTACTTGTCCATTCAGGATACCACTTTACTTTTTGAGCTTCTTCCAAAAGCTTAGGTTTTATCTCTTGTGTTGAGATAAACCACTCTTCTCCTGTTCTGTATATCAATTCTTCATCGCATCTCCAACAACAGGGGTAGCTATGTGTAATTTTTTCCTCTCTATACAGAAAACCGCGTTCTCTTAGTTTTTCTAGGGCTATCTCATTTGCGTCCTTCGCATTCTTACCTTTAAGGAAGCCAGCATCTTCATTAAAAATTCCAGACTCATCCAAAGGAGAAATAATAGGCAAACTATATTCTTTTCCAATTTCATAATCTTCTGGTCCATGACCAGGAGCAATATGAACTAGTCCTGTTCCATCTTCAGCACTTACATACTTGTCAGATAGAACAACTTTACCTGTTATGTTCCATTGCAAAGGAACTAGATCTTTCAAAGGATTATCATATTGAATCTCTACAAGTTCTCGACCGTACATTGTTTGCAAGATGCTATAACTTTTCTCTAGAATTGCTTTTTCAACAAGATTCTTAGCTAGGATAAAAACTTCTTCTCCTATTCTTATTCTTACATATTCTAGGTCAGGATGAGCAGCTACTGCCACATTAGAAGCTAAAGTCCAAGGTGTAGTAGTATAGATTAACAAGTATTCACCGGTTCTATCTTTTATCGGAAACTTGACATAAATAGCTGGATGAGTCCTTTCCTTATAGCCGCTGGCTACTTCATGACTTGACAAGCTTGTGCCGCAACGTGGACACCAAGGCAAAACTTTTAGCCCCTTATATAACCAGTTCTTTTCATAGCATTTCTTCAAGAAATACCAAACATACTCGATGTTAGTGTCTGTTAAAGTAAGGTAAGGATTCTCCCAATCCATCCACATTCCTAATTTTTTGGAAAGCAATATCCATGTTTTAACATAATTTAAAACGCTACTTACACATTTCTCAGTAAACTTCTCAATGCCATATTTTTCTATGTCCTTCTTTGATTTGAAGCCTAGTTCTTTTTCAACCCCAACTTCAACCCAAAGTCCTTGACAGTCAAACCCTGGCTGTCTCCTTGTTTCAAAACCTTGCATTCCTTTAAATCTTAAAAACAAGTCCTTGTAAGTTCTTCCCCAAGCATGATGGACACCCATCGAATTGTTTGCAGTTGGAGGTCCATCCATAAAAGAAAATGTCTTTCCTTTTCTTAGCTTCATCAATTTCTCAAATACCTTATTTTTATCCCAAAGGCTAAGTATTTTCTCTTCTATTTCCTTGGGTTTATATTCTGCCATTTAAACACTCTCTAACTTTAGAATTAGATAATTATATTTATATAAATCTTTAAGGTAGGATTTGTAATTCGCCGGTCATATCAACCCAATATTCATTTTCGTAAGAAGTATTTAAATAAACATGATTTTTAGTATTTTACTAGTGGTTATGTTAATATAGTAGAAATAAAAGAAAAAGAAAATTAAGCTCCGTACAACTTCTGCAAACCTGCTATATCTCCTGATTCCAAAGTTCTTTTAGCTGTATCACCCTCAGAACTATAGCCATACATTGTTTGACTTGAACAAGCATTTGTGTATAAATCTGACAATCCTAATCCATGTCCTGTTTCGTGAGTTGCTATGTTCTGCCAATCCATAACTGATGGATTATTTGTTGCATCTCCCCATGCAAAGTCTGAGTCAAACATCACATCGTATTCAACTATTGCTTTTGTTCTTCTAGTATACCAAGTTCTCGTAACTGCTATAACTCCTGCTTGCGGATAGTCTCCGAAACTATATTCATTCTTTCCATCAGGGGAATCATCAAAGTTAGCCGAATTGTCTGTACTGTGTGAACCAAATAGTGCAGCAGATGTGTGACTGTCCCACTCGTTATTTCCTGCTACTATAGCATTTGAATCCACGTTCTGGCCTATAACATAGTTTATCGGAAAGCTTTTCCACTTAACACCCATTAGTTTGTAGCATAGTTGAGCCTTTGATTCGATACCAACTATTTTTGTTGAGCCGTCTTTGTAGTGAATAAATGTTATGCTGTCCAATGGCTCTTTGTATGGTTTTGCAAAAGCTATTGAAGATACTAATCCTAATGTCACTATTATCGAAACTAAAGTTAAGAGTTTTTTCATATTTGCACCTTATATTTTTTTGATGAGTAAACATAAAAAGGTTGTTTATTGAATTTTTGCTCTTGTTTCCGTTGCTTGCTGGTTTCTAGTTTTCTCTGACTTGCTCTTTTACTGCTTCTCAAACTCTTTTGAAATCCTTACAACCGGCTTCAAGATGTATTTGTCTCCAGCTTGCACTATTGAGTTGTCTGCATTAAAGTCTATGATTAGAGAAGTTGTTTTGTTGTCTGCTATCTCGAATGGATGTATGAACTTTATGCTCTTACTAGAAATTGTTAAAGTATGAGATACGCCATCTATAACTGCTGTTGCACTAGATACTGAAAGTCTTATCTGAGTATACTTGCCTGGAGCAAGAGAAGTTTCTCCCAGCAAGTCGTTAACACCTTTTACTTGTATCAAGTCAACTGTATTTGATCCAACGACTGTTATCCATCCACTGCCCCCTGTCTCGTTTGTTTCTTGTCCGTCTGATTGTTCTGTTTCTGTCTCTGTAGTAGAAGCTGTATGAACCTTTACCTCACTTATTGATAAGACTAGGCTAGAAATGCTTCCTTGGTCTGTTATCTTTAATTGCAAAGTTCCTCCTCCAAAAGAAGGAATAACACAACCTGCAATTAAAATTGCTGCTATTAAACCGACTAACAGTATATTTTTCATATCATAAATTTACAAGTTTTAATATAAAAATCTATCAAAAACTAGCCAAAAACAACATGATTTTATACAGGTCAGACTATCCGGATGTTATATCAGGTTATTTTTATATAATGAAGAAATTACTTCTCTATAATTTTGATTGTTGGTTTTAATGCATAATTTTTTCCTTTTCTTTTATTTTTAATTTCTCTACAAAAACGTATATAAAATGCCTATCAAAATCTCTATAACATAGAAAGAATATGATATTAGTTACACCAAAAATGTAAACTTTTTAAATAGCTTATATGAAAGGTTAGAAATTTATTCTTATAGGTATCACTTATAATTAGGGTGAAACCATTTCTGAATGCGAACTTTGTGGTTCTAGAAATGCGAGCAGAAGAACAAAAATAGATAATGCAATTCTAACAGTTTGTAACAACTGCGTGACGTTTGGAGAGGAGATTCCAATAGTCGAGTTAAGGGAAGAAAAGAGGATAATTCCTAAACTAGAAGAAATGGACCAAGCAATCAAATCAAACTTTCATTTGCTAGTTAAGAATGAGAGGGCTAAGAGAAACCTAACGCAGGAAGAGCTTGCAAAAAAACTAAACGAGAAAGCTTCTCTTATAAAAAGAGTGGAAGAAGGATGGGAGCCTCCCTTAAACATATTAAAAAAACTTGAAAGGTTCTTTAATATCGAACTAACAGAGGAGTTGGAAGAAAAACAAATAGAAAGTAAAACAGATAAAACAGAACTAACTATAGGCGATGTGGTTGAAGTTCGTTAGGGCGCATGTTATCATTTCTGGAGAAGTTCAAGGCGTTGGCTTTCGATTCCATACTAGAATAAAAGCTAGAAATCTAGGCTTAAAAGGCTGGATAAGGAATCTTGATTCTGGAGAAGTTGAGGCTATTTTTGAAGGAGAGGAAGATAGAGTAAATGAAATAATTGAGTGGTGCAAGAGAGGAGAGCACCGCGCATTGGTCAAAGAAGTTAAAGTTGAATTTGAGAATTATACTGGGGAATTTGAAAGTTTTGATACAGATTAATTATTTTTTACTGCCTTCAGAATCATAGCTAGAGGTATACCTTTATAACCTTTTAATACCGGAAATCTTTCTATTAATTCATCATTAATTTTTGGTTCTTTAATATCTTTAACATTTAATCCAAATTTTCTTAAAAGACTTGAATATTCCTCAAAAGAATGAGTATATTCAGGGATTCTATATTCTTGTCCAGTTTCATCAATGAATTCTGTATAATCATGACCTGAAGCAGGCCATAATGGATGAAAGTCAGATATTACCAGCTTTCCTTTAGGTTTTATAACACGAGAAATTTCTTGTGCAACAGGTTCCAACTCAGGTATATGGCCTAAAGTTAGAGCAGAAACAACAGTATCAAAATATCTATTAGGAAATTTTACATCTTCTATAGTGCCAAGATGAAGCTCAAATTGGCAATCAGGAGTAATTTTTCTTTGTGCATATTCTAACATTTTTGGTGAAGAATCTATTCCCACTACCTTAGCTCCTTTTTTAGCAAGATGTAAACAATAACGTCCTGTACCACAACCAATATCAAGAACACGCTTACCTTTTACATCGCCTATTAGTTCCAAAGTTGGACCTTCTTCTATGGCAATAAGAGGATTTGGATTTCTATCATATATGCAAGCCCATTTGTTATAGCCTTCAATCACTTCAACTTTTTTATATCCTTCTCGTTTATCAAATTCTATTTTCTTCATTTTCTCAACTACTTAGTAATTTCCCACATAATTTTAAATACCTTTACGAGAAACTAGTTCTCAGTGAGAAAAATGAAAGGTGAAGCTCTTTGGAGTGGGTGCCTTCACACAAGAGGCACAAGGTTTAGTTAGCTTTACCTCTAGAGTTGACAAGAAAGGAAGAGCCCTGATTTCTGTTCGCATAAGAAAAATATTAAGATTATGTTATGGTTCTCCAATTTTTGTTGAAATAAGGAATGCTAGTTTTATTTCTAAGATTGACGAAAGAGGAAGATTCTCTATTCCTACTAAGATAAGAGGAGATTCTTTGTTTGTAGAAGGTAAAATAGGGAGATGTAATTTATGAGAAGCATAGGGATTCTAGGTGGAATGGGTCCAGAAGCAACTGCAGAGCTGTATGCAAGACTTGTTCAGGCTTTTCAGGCTAAAGGCGCTGTTTATGATGAAGAATTCCCTGCGATATACATTTACAATCTTCCTGTTCCTGACATCGCTGAGAAAGAAAATGACATACTAATGACACTAATCGATAGCTTAGATAAATTACGTAAAATGGGCTCAGAAATTTTGACTATACCATGTAATACAGCTACTTGCATAATAGAAAAATATGGAAACTTTCCCGATTTCATAAGCATAGTAAAAGAAACTGTTAAAAAGACAAGGGAATATGGATACAAGAATGTAGGGTTACTTTGTACAAAATTAACATTAAAGACAGGAGTTTATCAATCATTATTAAAAAAAGAAGGAATAGAATTTATCTTGCCCACAGAAAAAGAAAGAGATGAAATAACTAAAATAATTCTAAACATACTATCTGGTAAAAAACTTCCTACTGACAAACTGATTCTAGAAAAAATAGCAGTTAGGATGATAAAAGAAGGTGCAGAATCTATAATTCTAGGATGTACAGAACTTCCATTACTCTTTAAAAATTCCAATATTCGGACAATTGATACAATCCAAGTTCTTACAGAAGCTTTGGTTAGAGAATGTAATGGTCGTGATAGCGTAATGGATAGCGTCTCAGCCTGTGGAGCTGAGGGCGTGGGTTCAAATCCCACTCGCGACCCTAAAATTTATATCAAAGAAATCTAATGTGATATTATGAACGAAATAGAACTAACACAAGAATTGATAAAAATAAACTCGGAGAATCCTCCTGGAAATGAAAGAGAAATAGCCAAATTCATAAAAGATTTTTTGGATGACTTGAAATTCTCTACAGAGGTTGTAGATTTTGATACTAATAGGTCTAATATCATAGCTTCCATTGGAACTGGAAAAGGACTTATGTTAAACGGTCATATGGACACTGTTCCTATAGGAGATTTAAAAAATTGGAAATATGATCCATTTGAAGGAAAAATTTCAAATGGAAAAATCTATGGACGTGGAGCAAGTGACATGAAAGGTGGTATATCAGCTATTTTGGTAGCAACAAAGAGACTTTCAAATGAGAAATTTAAAGGAAAACTTTTGCTAACATTTGTTGCTGATGAGGAAGTTGCAATGAGAGGTTCGAGCTATTTGATAAAAAACAGAAAGGAAATTCTCAAAGATGTAAAATATGGAATAATGGGCGAATGCACCAACCTTAATGCGAGAATTGCACAAAAAGGCATAGCTGATATTAAAGTAAAATTCAGAGGGAAGGCTGCTCATGGCTCAAAGCCTGAACTAGGAGATAACGCAATATACAAAGCTTCGGATTTCATACAGGAGATAAGAAAGTTAATAGAAGATTTGAAAAAGAAAAAGAATCCGATGCTTGGTAGTGGAACTATCAACGTTGGAACTATCAATGGTGGTACCAAGGTTAATGTTGTTCCAGACGTTTGCAATATAGAAATCGATAGAAGAATTATCCCAGGAGAAACTCCAAAAATAGCGGTTGATCAAATAAGAAAAATATTAAAGAGACTGAAATTAAAAGCAGATATTGAAGTCTTGAACAAAAGATTACCAATGCAGCTAAATAAAAACTTAGAGCTAATAAGAATTTTACAAGATATAATAAAAACAAAATTTCTTGGTGAATCAGGTTATACTGAGGCTGAGTTATTCTATAGAGATGCAGGAATTCCTTGCTTTAGCTTTGGACCAGGGATTTCAGAACTAGCTCATGTTGCGAATGAGTTTATACCAATTAAGAACTTGCAAAAAGCAACCAATATCTATGAGAAACTAATAAGAAAGGTATGCTTATGAACGTAAAAGGCACTAGAGATTTTTTACCAGAAGAAATGATTTTAAGACAGCAAGTGCTAGAGAAGATTAGAAAAGTTTTTGAGACATTTGGTTTCCAACCTTTGGAAACCCCTGCACTGGAGTCATGGGAAGTCCTTGCTAAAAAAGGAGCAGGAGGTTTAGAAATTTTAGATGAGACATATAAATTCAAAGACAAAGGAGATAGGGAAATAGGATTGAGATATGATCTGACAGTTCCTTTATCAAGAGTCATAGCTTCTAATCCAAATCTAAACTTACCTTTCAAAAGATATCAAATCCAAAACGTTTGGAGATATGGTGATATTGCTAAGGATAGATTCAGAGAATTTTTGCAGGCTGATATTGACATTGTTGGGAGTGAAAGCGTACTTGCTGATGCAGAGATTATTGCTTGCACTATTACAACTTTAAATGAACTAGGTTTTAAAGAATTCAAGGTAAGATTAAACAACAGAAAAATATTAACGGCTATAGCAAAACAAGCAAAAGTTCCAGAAAAAGAAATTCCGGACGTCTTAAGAAAAATGGATAAACAAGATAAGATTGGAAAAGAAGGTGTTGAGAAAGAACTATCAACCATAATCTCTAAAGAGGCAACAGCGACTATCTTAGAGATTATAAAGGAAAAAGGAGACTCTGCTTTAGAAAAACTTGGAAAGCAGCTTGAAAACAAAGAAGGTGTTGAAGAGTTAAAACAAATCATTTCTTATCTAAAACAAATGAACATTAAATCAAATATCGAATTTGACGCAAGCTTGGCAAGAGGTTTGGATTATTACACTGGGCCGATTTTTGAAGTTTTTGCTGAAAAAGGAATAGGAAGCATCGCAGGCGGAGGAAGATATGATAAGATGATAGGCATATTCTCTGGGAAAGAGATTCCTGCGACAGGAATTAGTTTTGGTATAGAAAGAATAATAGAGGTTATGAAAGAAAGGAAAATGTTAGAAAACATAAAAAATAAGACAAAAGTTTTTGTCGTTTCTGTTAATGACAAAGTAAGAGATAAGGTCTTAGAAATTGTCCAAAAGCTTAGAGAAAAGTCTATAGCGACTGAATATGATTTAAGGTTTAGGTCGCTTTCAAGGCAGCTAGAGTATGTTAATTCCTTAGGAATACCCTTTGCAATTATTGTTGGAGAAAAAGAACTAGAAAAAAAATCTGTAAAAATAAGAGATATGAAAACAGGAAAAGAAGAACTAGTAAAAATAAACGAGATTACGGCGGACAATTTTTAGTTCCAGGACGTGGGAAGCATGTTTTACAAGTATAATTATAGAAGCAGTTGTAAATAGCTTCTATTTCACCTTGGACATAAAATGTGATGTTCAAGTCTTTACCTATAATATATTCTGGCAAATTACTCATTTTTACATAGAATTGACCAGAGCTATTTGTCTTATCATCGCCTTCAAACTGAGTTGTTAAATACTTTACAATAACTTTTACCGGAGCATTCTTTACGAATGTGCCATTCGAATAGTTTAGAGTTCCTGAAAAGTTCATGCTATATGCAGGCTGATAAACATCTGTACAGAAAACTCCAAAACATATTTTATAACCTCCTCCAGAAATATTTCCTATAATAGGCTGACCAACAGCAATTTTCGAGAAATTTTTAAGATCTGTACTAGCTAAGTTTCCGCTGCCAGTCGTTATCTCACCGCTAATTCTGTAGGTATCTGTTATAAGAAAAGCTGAGGTTATATAACTTGAAGATATAATTAACAATATAGAAAATACTAAAGTGACTTCTAAAACTAACCTTCTTCTTATCTTCAAGATATCACTACAATTATTTTATTGTTTTATTTACTTATCAATGTAAGGGTCTGATATTAGTGCAAGGTGGAATAGCCGCCATCTTGAGATGGAAAATTTAATTCACTTCATTCTATATATATCGGTTATTAGAAAGGCTGATGTGATATAGCTTGAAGACATAATTAAGAGTAAGGAAAATGCTAACAAAATCAAAAGTGCTGATTTTATTTTCAATTAATCACATTTATTAAATTATTTGTTCAGGAAAAATAGAGTTGACCCCAATTTCTTTCATTTTTCCATTTTTTCTTAAGTTTTACCTCATTAAAAGGTAATCAACATACCCACTTACCACAGCAGCCCCGACACACCCAACCTTAACCTTTAAGTATCCATCGCTTTTTATATAAGCATCTTTAATTTTCAATACAGCGCTACCAAAATCAAGTGTACTTCCATGTACTCTTTCGTGAACAGTTACAAAAACTTTTGTATTGGTGATTGCCCATTCAGTACCTACATTCACACTTACTACAGTGTCATATTCCCCCGCTATTGAGCAAGTAAAGGAAGCTTGTGCATAATTACCATTTAGTATCTTCATTATAGAAGAGCCACCACCGATATTGATACTTCCACCAACATCTAAATTATCCCAAATTTTAACTTTTCTAGGAGTACCTGTACCTGCACCAACTATATCCAAAGCATCAGTAGTAAAGGTTTGATAACCAATTTTACCAGCATCTCCTTGCTTAGATATTCCTGCTCCAAATTCTAATACACTATTACTATCAATTTTCATGATAGGTGTGCTACCAGTGCTTCCTCCAAGATGTAATTTTGCTGTTGGACTATTTGTTCCGATCCCAACATTACCACCACCATCATTTAATAATAAGTTCTTAAATCCAGAACCTGTTTGATAAACTCCTATTCTTCCATTGCCATTGGCATTACTTGGTTGGATAAGCACATAGGTTGTGCTATCTCTAAACTGACTTTCACCACTAGAATCTACAATCATATTTCCATTAACATGTAATTTTGCTGCTGGACTATTTGTTCCGATCCCAACATTACCAGCAATTATTGCTCCACCTGAAGGCGAACCAGCCCCACTATAGCCAACTGTTAATCCACCATTACTTCCTAAAAGTCCAGTGTCAGTCCAAACATTTTTAGAATTGTATGTTCTGATCCAGGAAGTATCAGACATATACCAACCTCCAGCATAGGTATCACTGTACCAACCTGTATTGCCAGTAGTTCTTAACCAAGCATTTTGAGCTCTAATATCACCAACTACATCTAATTTATAACCAGGACTTGCCGTTCCGATCCCAACATTACCAGCTTGTTCGATAACCATCTGAGGTGTTGAAATATTCTGAGTGCTTGCAGTAGGCAAGCCAAATACCCATCTATTGCTAGAGTCTATACCCATTGCTTTGACAACATTTCCAGATCTAGTCATAGCTATATATGACAATGTATTTGCAGAAGCGGCACGAGTAACACCCAAGGTTCCATAATTAGCAGTATCAGCTACAACACTGTCTACAGCAAATTGACCTTGTCCTACTACATGTAGAGTAGATCCTGGATTATTAATTCCAATCCCAACTCTAGCATTAACAGTATTGTTGTAAACATACGTACCAACAGTCCAACCAGCTGCACCACCAGATGGCCAACTAGTTTGACAAACACCAGCTATACATAATCTTTGGGCGTTGGCATCTCCAGCTACATCCAGTTTATATGCTGCTTCTGTTGTTTTTCCTATACTAACATTCCATCCAGCACTTGCAGGATAAATAGTGTTAGTTGTACCAACAAAGTTCCACATACCATAAGAACAAGAAGCCCAAGCTAGACCGGCTGGTCCATTTTGATAGCAATAATGTATATTAGAAGAAGAATCGTAATATATTGCTCCAGCAGCAGCTCCAGGGACAGGAGCAGCTATGGGTTGAAGTCTTATCGCACCATTAACTTCTAACTTAGCGCTAGGTGTAGTTGTCCCAATCCCAACATTGCCAGTGCTTGTTATTGTTAAAATATCTGTTCCAGCTGTACCAGGAAGATAATTGTTACCTGTGTTTTGAATAGTAAGATATGATTTCCCAGTATCTGGACCGAATATGGAGAAATGGGCAACACCATCACCTCTAAATTTAATTTCTCTATTATCAATAGTTACCGATCTTGCATCACCACTACTGCCTGTCACTGTAAGTTTTCCGCTCGGATTAGTAGTTCCAATCCCAATGCTGCCAGAGAAATAAGAAGTCCCCGTCCCGCTAACCTGAAGATTTCCAGTTGATGTCAAAGTCATCATATTGGTGTTGCTTCCTTCTCCGGCTGGTCTAAAATACAGGTTTCCATTATTTGCTTCAAAATAGATACTTGTGCCATCAGCATGGATACCTGGTGCACCGTTTTGAGAATTGATTCCTAGGACAATTCCAGAATTAAATTTGGCTGAACCTCCGGACACTTCTAATGGTTTACTCGGAATATCCGTCCCAATCCCAACTCTAGCATTAGCAGTACTGTTAGTAACATATGTTCCAACATCCCATCCACTCGAAGAACTAGTGGGCCAATCACTTCTGCATCCGTTTGCTAAACAGACATAATTTCCATTCATACTCAAATTACGATAAAAATCTAAATCTCTTTCTCCAGATGCGCCATTATATCTAAAAACGTTCCAAGAGTTTGCATAATCATAAAATCCGATTGATTTTGTTGCATCAGTAAGCCCTATCCATAAATCTTGTCCAGAAGGATTTCTTATTCTCCAAACATTTTCAATGCTTTTTCCTTTCATATCTAAATCTCCAGATATACCAGCAGAAACAAAAGCATAACCAGCGCTTGTTATGTTGACTCTGGGTTGTAATAACTTCAGGTTCGTGGAGGTTGTTCCAACTCTAACTTCCAAGAAATAAGGTTTATCAAAGTAAGCAATTCCTGGTGGACTTAGAACAGTATTAAATAAACCATTCGTGACAGTGACAGTGAATTGTTGAGTCCAAATTAAATTTCCGCTACCAATATTCGGTGAATCATAAACAGTAAAATTAAATAGATAGCTCCCGCTAGCAACTGGCAAATCGTTTGCGTCAGTTAATTTTCCTTGAACAGTAATGTAATTTGGTATTTCAGCTAGAGCTATGCTGCTAATCAGCAACATGGCTAACACAAAAAAAGTTTTTTTCACGAAAACCACCTCACGATATTTTTACCTTTAAAGTTACGTTAGTTTGAGTAATATCAACACGGCTTAACTCAACAATAGTTCCTGATTGACCAGGTTGATATTGAAAATTAACATACAAGGATAAAGTGTTAAAATTAATAGGCTCATCAAAACTCATGTTGCCAATATTTGTTTGACCTACCATTTGATTTCCTTGTATGCCTTCTCCAGTAACATTTAATGTTGATGGGAACTTCCACAACAAGTTATAGACTCTTTGTTTACCAGAAACGTTACATTCTTGCCATATATGGCTTCTAGGGTCTATTTCAGCCATTGGACTTGCATCACATAGAGGCGCATTACTTATTAATTTATAATTAATTCCTTCCTGACTTCCAGTTATTTCACCTCTTTTTATGTTAAATATGCATTTGTTCGTAGTGCCAGTTCTTGCGGTTTCAATTATTCTTTGATTACAGTCATCAAACTGAGATTTAATTGCCTTTGACTCAGAAAGATCCATAGAAGTTCCTACATTTTCCATTGCCCAAGGTAATGTCATGGCAGCTAAAACCAATATAAGAAGCATTATAAGCATAGCTTGAAGTATTGTAAAGGCTGCTTTCATACTTTAACTATTTTATTCCCTAAATATAAAATTTGGTTATTTACCACTAAGAAAATCTAGTTAAGAGAATTTTGTCAATTACTCGCAAAAAACAATGTTTTCATCAATAACAAACCCACACTTTCTACAGCTTACTTCTCCTAACCTTCTATTAATCTTTTCTGAACCGCATTCAGGACAAACAATTCTCATAATAAAAAGTGAATTTTAAATCTTTTTAAGCTTTTACTTTTTTTGAAGCATATATTTTAAAAAATATACACGGAAATGTGAGTTAAGAAATCTATTTAAATACTTCTATATTCAACTGATTTTTATGAAAAAAAGAAAAAAGCCTGAAGAAAAAAATATAGAATTAAAAAAGATTTGTATAGACACATCTGCATTGATTCGTGGGAAAATCACTGAGCTAATAAACTCTGAAAAGTTAAATAGCTCTGAAATAATAATTCCTGAAATTGTTACTGGGGAACTTCAAGCTCAAGCATCAAAAGGTAAAGAGACTGGTTTTATAGGACTGGAGGAAATTAAAAAGATAAGAGAGCTTTCAGAAAAACATAAAATCATTTTAAAATTCATTGGTGAAAGGCCAAGCTACGAGGATATTTTGCTTGCACGGTCTGGAAGAATAGACGCCTTGATACAGGACATTGCAAGGGAAAATAATGCGGTTCTTGTGACATGCGACTTGCTGCAAGCCTTAGTTGGTGAGGCTCAAGGAATAAACGTAAAATACTTTGAATCTTATGAAAGGAAAAAGAAAATAAAAATTGAAGACTTTTTGACGCCTAATACATTATCCCTTCATTTGAAAGAAGGAGCAACTCCTTACGCGAAAGTAGGAAACCCTGGAAATATACAACTAGTTGCATTAAGAGAAAAGAAAATGGACTTGGAAGAGTTAGAGGCAATGGCAAATGAGATTCTCGATGCTGCAAGATATGAGGAAGACTCGTTCGTTGAATTAGGCGAGTATGGGGCAACAGTTGTTCAGCTAAAGGATAAAAGAATAGCTATCGCGAGGCCACCTTTTTCTGATGGACTGGAAATAACCTTGGTCAGACCCATTATCAAGCTGACTTTGGATGATTATAAACTTTCTACTAAACTTAAGGAAAGACTAGAAAAGAAAGCAGAAGGAATTTTGATTGCTGGACCACCTGGTTCAGGGAAGTCGACGTTCTCAGCTAGTTTGGCAGAATTTTATTTTAAAAAAGGAAAAATTGTTAAAACCTTAGAACAGCCAAGAGACCTTCAAGTACCACCAGAAATAACTCAATATGGTCCTTTAAATGGAAGCTTTGCAAAATCAGCTAATATTTTGCTTTTAGTAAGACCAGATTATACAATATTCGATGACGTTAGAAACATAAAAGATTTTGAATTATTTGCTGATATGAGATTAGCAGGAATAGGAATGATTGGAGTTGTTCACGCAACTGATCCAGTAGACGCGATACAAAGATTCATAGGAAAAGTAGAACTAGGTGTAATACCACATGTCATTGACACTATAATCTTCATAAAATCTGGCATAGTTGAAAAAGTTTATTCATTAAACTTAGTAGTAAGAGTTCCTAGCGGAATGGTTGAAGAGGATCTTTCAAGACCATTGGTAGAGGTCAGAGACTTTGAAACAGCGAATTTAGAATATGAAGTTTACACATATGGAGAGCAAACAGTTGTCGTTCCAGTTAAAGAAGAAAAGAAATCACCTTTGCAAAAGCTAGCATCTGAGAAAATAAAATCAGAAATAAGAAAATTCGATCCTTTAGCAGAGATAGAGTTTGTTTCAGATGGTAAGATAATTGCAAAAGTCAAGAACGAGGCAATACCAAGATTGATTGGAAAGGATGGAAAAGTGATAAAATCTATTGAGGACAAACTAGGTGTATCAATAGAAGTCCAACCAATGGTAGAGTCTTTGGGAAATGAGATGAACTTTACTATTAATGAGACAGGAGCGTATGTTGTCTTATCATTCGAGAGTAAGATTGCAGGAAAGAACGCGAACGTTTATGTAGATAACGAGTATCTGTTCTCAGCAACTATCGGTAGGTCAGGTCAAATAAAAGTTTCTAAAAGTTCTGACTTGGGAAAAGTTCTGTTAAGAGCAATAACAAGCAAGAAAGCAATTAAAGTCTTTATCTAAAAAGCATTTTTATACTGTTAATTTCTATTAATCATTATGCCCTCGTAGCTCAGTTTGGTGTATCAATGAACCAGGCCAATGATTTTAAGCTAGATGTTTCTGATAGAAATTTTTTAGAATTCTTTGGAGCATTGATTGGAGATGGCTGGCTAGGAGTTTATAGATGTAAGGATAAAGAAACGTGGACAATAGGTATGAGTGGGCATTCTAAAGATGATAAAGAATACCTCCTTAGAATAAGAACAATTATAAAAAAGACGTTTAATAGAAAGGCAACGTTGAAATATAAGAAAGATTGCAATGGAATGGAGATTAATTTTGCTCATAAAAATCTAGTTATGTTTCTTAACAAGAATTTTAGCTTTCCTATAGGTAAAAAGGAAAATCTTTCTTTACCAGAATTTATAATCAACGACTGGAATAAATTCAAGTATGTAGTTAGAGGAATTTTTGATACAGATGGGAGCCTATACTTTGATAATAAGAATACGAAATTTCTATATCCAGTTATTGATATAACAATGATGGAACCGATTCTAATAGACCAGTTAACTAAAAAGCTATGCGAAAATGGATTCAGAGCTATTAAAAACAGTGATCATAGAATAAAAATTAAGGGTAAAGAGCAAATGAAAAAATGGTTTATAGAGTTCAGACCTAAAAATAACAAACATATCAATAAATATAAGTTTTGGAAATCAGTAAATGGATTAAGAGCTCCGGTAGCTCAACTTGGATTAGAGCTGCGGCGTAAGGCAATGACCTGTCGAACCTAAGCCGAGGATTGAGGGTTCAAATCCCTTCCGGAGCACCATTTTAACTTACATAAATGAAATTATCTATGAAATAACTAAGCAAGGAGTTGTGGGTTCAAATCCCATCGGGGGCATAAAAGCTTTTATATAAAATTGGTTATAATTAAAGTATGATAAAGGAAAGAGTAAAAACAGGTATACCTGGATTGGACGAACTAATAGAGGGCGGATTAATACCAAGATCATTAAATCTTCTAACTGGGACTGCTGGAACTGGTAAAACAATTATGTCTTCTCAGTTCATTTATAATGGTGTTAAGGATTTTAATCAATCAGCTGTTTATGTTAGTTTTGAAGAGCCCATAGAGGCTATAAAGGAAAATTGTTTAACTTTTGGGTGGGACTTTACACCATATGAGAAGAAAGAGAAGGTAGTCTTCGTAAGGTATGACCCGTTCCACGTTGAAGACATCTATGAATTGATAGAGACTAATGTAAAGAAATTAAATGCAGAAAGGGTTGTCATAGACTCTGTATCTGCTTTAGGCTTGTATGTTAGAGATACTCCAGAAATAAGAAGAATGATTTTTAACGTAGCATTTCTACTAAGAAAGCTTTCCTGTACAACACTCTTAATATCTGAAATTCTTCCAATGCAAGAGTCTCTTTCAAGATTTGGAGTAGAGGAGTTCGTATCTGATGGCGTCATAGTCTTGTACTATAATAAGGTAGGCTCACAGTTCTCAAGATCTTTAACAGTATGGAAAATGAGGAATTCAGACCATTCAAATAAGATTCATCCTTACAAAATAACTAACAAAGGCGTAACAGTTTATTCAAAAGAAGAGGCTTATGTCAAGTAATATATATAGACCTTTCTAAAATTTAGTATATGCATAAAAAGAAGGCTAAAAAATTACCTGTAGTTAAAAAACAACCTGAAAAAGAGAAATTTGAATTTTTAAAGAAACTTTCGATAAGACTCTTTGGTAAAATATCTGATAAATTTTCTAATAGCTTTATATCGTTAAAAGAGTCCCTAATAACTGCGAATGCAAGAGTGTTGTTTAGAACTTATTTGTCAATAGCGTTCTTATTCTCATTTATAATTTTTATTTTCTCATTTTTACTAACTTTAATTACATCGATTTACCTTAGACTTAGCATAATATTTGCGTTGTTTGGTTTAGTAGTAGTTCCCTCTTTCTTCGCATTCTTAACTTTTTTTCTCATTTTTATCTACCCATTTTCAATAACACAGAGCCGTAAAAGGGATATAGAAGCGAATCTCCCATTTGCCTTAACCCATATGGCGGCAATATCAGAATCTGGTGCACCACCTTTAACTATTTTTAAAATACTTTCTCAATTTAGCGAGTATGGAGAAATATCCAAAGAGGCAGGAGAGATAACTAGGAATGTAGAAGTATTCGGGCTAGACGAAATAAGTGCTTTGAGGAATAATGCTGAAAAATCTCCTTCATCTGATTTCAAAGATGTTTTAGAGGGGATTATCACTACGATTCAAAGCGGAGGTAGCTTGAAGTCTTATTTAATCGAGGAGTCCGAAAAGGCGATGTTCGAATACGCTGTTAGAAGAGAAGAATATAACCAGGTTTTGTCAACCTATGCAGACATCTATACAGCATTGCTTATAGCAGCTCCAATGATTTTTATTGTTGTGTTAGCTGCTCTAAACATAATGGGAGGAAATCTTTTTGGCTTTACAATCCAAGAGCTGATGGTTTTAGGAACAGTAGCTTTGGTAGCTTTAAATTCAATTTTCCTAGCATTCCTCTGCCTTACCCAACCAAAAATGTGATTAAATGAAAACTAGAATGAAAGGTTCAACAAAAGTAATTTTAATATTTGTCATAATAGGAGTTTCAATTTACCTTTACAACTTCTTTACTATTTTTTATCTTCCTTTAACTCTTCTATCAATAGGCGTTGTTGTAGCAGGACCTGCTTTGTTCGAATACAAGAGGTATAAAGAAAATAAAGAAATAGAAGAGAGATTCCCAGATTTTTTAAGAGATGTTACCGAGAACATTAAAACCGGGATGACCTTAACTCAAGCAATTATTGCAACAAAAAACACATACTACGGAGCCTTATCACCTTACATAAAGAAGATAGTCACAAAGATAGATTGGTCTATACCATTTGACCAAGTTTTAAAGGAATTTTCTAGTCAAACAACCCCCCTGATCAAGAAGACAATTTCTACTATAGTCGAGACTTATTCGGGCGGAGGCGATATCACACAAATTTTGGATGCTAGCGGGAAGACAATAAAAGAAATAAATAAAATAAGAAAAGAAAGATTTTCTGCAATTTACAACCAGATGATTACAGGCTATATAATATTCTTCATTTTCATCGGAGTCTTAATAATCTTGCAAAAATACCTCGTACCTAGTCTTTTCGCTTTCTCGTCGCCAGACATAGGTATGTCCAGCATGGACAGCACATCTAAAATATACTCTGACATATTCCAGTGGCTGATCCTAATAGAAGGCTTCTTCTCTGGACTAGTTATAGGCAAGATGGCAGAAAGCAGCTTACTTGCAGGTCTAAAGCACTCATTTATACTAATTATAATAGGCTATGGTGCATTTCTCCTTTTTATGTAAACTTTTATTATAAGTTTAGACTATCATTTATTATGAAAGGCATATATCCTACTTTATCTCACAGCGTACTTTTGCTGTTAGGCTTGATAGCAATGAGCCTGATAATATCCTCAATTTATCTTTCTTTATCAAGAATTGAGAGAGACTTGACTACAGTTGAACTAAACTATTTTGCAGACTCCATTAAAAGTAAAATATTAGAAGTATACAGTTTAGCTAATCAATCATCAAACTACACTACAGGCTTGTTTGAATTGAATTTGCCTGAAAAGATAGGCAATAAAAAATACAGTATAACATTAAACCAAGATTTATTGCTAGTTAATATGTCCGTTAGGAACGAGCAAGTTGAAATAAGTCGAAAACTATCTATCGATGCTGAAATAAGTGGAGCATCTCTTATGCCAGCTTCTATAAAAGTAGATAAACAAGATGAAAAAATAAGAATAGGATTGATTGGATGAGTCAAATAGATTTTGCAATAGCAATCTTAATGATGATAAGCATTTTAACTTATTCAGTAATCTCTGTTTCAAGCAAACTAACGAATGACTTTAACTTATTTACAGCAAAGAAACTAGAGGAGTCTGCATCCTCACTTTCAAAGCAGCTTTTTAACATACAAGACAGTAAAAGTTTAATCTCAAATTTTAAAAAAATCCAAGTTTCTTTTAAGGAAATAGGTTCTTATCCTCATACAGAGACGCTTAGTGTGACGATAACTCCTGTTGTAAACAAAATTCACGTTTATGATATTTTTTTAAATAAGATTACATATTCTCAAACAGATAACGGAGACAATGCTACAATCTCATTTGAATTAAGTTTTTCTTCAAATGAGAAAAAATATGTAAATATCTTTTATGATGATGCTCCAACTACTAAAATTACTTATACAAGCAATATTATAGAAACTAACATAACAAGTGTGATTTTGTCTGAAGAGGATGTTTACGTTCTTTCAAAAGAAAAATGCTCAATATTAAAGAGTTTAAGCTATAATGAGGCAAGAGATCAGTTTGGTTTTTTAAATAATTTTAATGTTTCTGAATGTGATTATGGGATTGAAATCCCATTAACAACAAATGTGATAGCTAAATCAATTCCATTGCTTGTTGAAAGACAAGATGAAACACTTTATTCAAACTTTGTTAAATTGAAGGTGTGGTAATGAAAGGTATGATGCATACACTAGAAGCAGTTTTAGGGTCAGTTTTAGTCTTGGTTGGGATAATGATGATTTTCCCTGTCCAACAGATAAGTGAAATAAATTTTTCAGAAATTGGACATTCATGCCTTAATTACTTGGATCAAAATGGCTTGTTAAGATACTATACAATAAACAACATGAATACAGAACTTAATGATAGCTTAAAAGTTTGCTTATCTGCAGTGGCAAATTTTAAGTTTAAAATTTGTTCAACTTCAGACTGCATAGATAATAGCATTCCTTATGACAAGACAGTTTACCTTTCTAGCTACTTAATTGCTGGAGAAAATACCTATAATAGAAAGTTAATTAACCTTTGGACTTGGTCAAAATGAAGGGTCAAATATTTATAATAGCCTCGATTCTAGTTTTATTAGCCTTATTTATAACCAGGTTAAGTACACAAACAGTTGATGTAAGACAGGATGAGTTATTCTATGAAAGCTTTTCAAATCTTAAAAATGAATTAATAAAGACGATTGATATTTCACTTATAAATCAAGATTCTGTTTCAGCTAATTTAAATGATTTTATAGATTTTTCAACAAATGTTTTTAAGAAAAAAGGTTATGTAGAAAACGTTGCTTATTCAATCTCAGCAGGGCCTATAACTATAGTTTACATGAATGTCTCTCTTTCTTCAAGAAATTATTATTTGCTAGAGAGCTTAATAATAAACAGAACGGTGTACACATGAAAGGCGTAGACGTATTAATAGCAAGTGTTTTAATTCTTATTATTTCTATTGCTGCAATGTTTTTTGCCTTGCAGCTTGGTGGTCCTTCGACCCAAAGGACAAAAGAAATACTTTTAATGCAAGAAGGAAAAAATACTTTAGTTTCAATAGACAATTCAGTTAAAAATGTTTTAACTGAAGGAGAAGGGTCTACAAGAGTTTTAAGATTTAGTATTTCAGGCGGTTATTATAAAGTCGATAATTCGACGAATTCTTTAATATTCTCTATGGAATCATCTGGACAAATAATTGCAGAGGGATCTTCCAAATTAGAGGATGGAATTAACTTTACAGGAAAAGTTGGCATGATTTATCTAAACCTAACTTATGATAATATTCAAATTGTTGGTAAAGACGAGTTTGGAAGAGGTTACCACACACTAACAATAAGAAACAATGGCTATAATATTACAACTCAAAAACAAATGGTTTATATTTCACTAACGCCGCCTGCACCACCCACGTTCATAACCTTTACAAGTAAATATAATCAAACTAAAACCCTTGTTTTAAGGGGAACAAATACAACTAGCCCAAATAATTTGAATGATCTAGGATTTAATACGTACAATATAAATGAAGGTTTAGAGTCTGGAGGTCAATATAATTATTTTCAAGCAAGTACAGAAAACATAACAGGCTTTAATATAACTTCAGCAGATTATACAACTTCTTTAAACAATCAAAATTATAATGTTACGTCTACTTTTGGTAATGCTGGTGAGACCTTTATAAATTCATATAATCAATCTGGGCAACCTTACATCGCTGTAGGCGGAGTTCCTTCTGGCGATTATAATAATTTGAATGCACTAGGAGAAGGTTTAACATACGATATTCCTAAAGCGCAAATTGGAACTCAAGAAACTAAATTATGGAATATAACTCCTAATATAGCCAATAGACAGTCTGTTGACTTAGCCTATGGCTCTTGTGCAGCTGGTTCATTAGATACAATTAATGCTGTTTATTGTGGTAACACTTTAGGTATAGACGCTAATGAATGGGGATGGGTTAACTCTACTCACAGTTCGAATGCACCTTCTGATGCAACAATAACTAATGTAACATTTTGTTGGGATGGATATTTTGAAACTGCAACAAATGATAATGCAAATGATAGATCTTACATAAGAATAGGCGAGAACTCTACAGGTTCATGGATTTATACAAACATAGCTAGCTGCATAGGTACTGCTTGCAATTTCTATACAGATGCAACAAGGTGCTATGATGTTACAAGCACAATAAACACAGTGCAAAAGTCTAGGAACATAAGAATAAGTCTTTATCATAATGAAGCTGATGATACTAATAGAGATATTTTTGATGATTATAATTATGTGAATATAACTTATACAAGACCTTTATACAAAGTGGAGGCTTGGCACAACTCATCTGTGATGAGCTATTCAGGATCAATAAATTCTATTAATGTTACTATGAACTTCACCTCGGATCAGTCTGAAATTTCTGGCTTACAAATTTACAATTGGGCTAGCGATTTATGGGCTCAAGCACCTTGTCAATCTGGATCAATTGTTGCTAATACTCCTTATAAATGGTGGTGCAATGTTACAAACAATCCTTCAAACTATATTTCACCTGACAATAAAGTAAGAATAAGGATAAATTCAACACCAGCTACATATCAGGGAACTTTAAAGGAAGACTATATCCAGTACTATATAGGATATACAGTAACCCCAACTTATGCAAACATTTCTGTGGAGCATAACTCATCGAACATACCAAATGATCCATCAATAACAAAAATAAATGTTACAACAGTTTTAAAGACGAATGTAAGTTCTGGTATTCCATTCAGATTATACATTTTTAATTTTAGTAGCCTTGTTTGGGAGCAATGCTCTCAAACTTCAGTTAGTACTAGCTATGTTAAGATGGAGTGTATTATTGCAGCCAACACATCAGATTACATTTCAGACAATATTAGAATTAGATTAAATTCTTCAGGCGGCACTATAACTCACCAAATGATGGAAGATTATTTAGCATACCAAATAACTATTCCAACTGAATATAGAATGGAAGTAGAACACAATGCAACTGGAATTAGCTTTTCTGGAGCTTTAGATAGCATTTCTATACCATTAAACTTTATAACTAACGTAAGTTCTAGTTTTAATTTCATGATATATAACTTCACTTCTAGTAAATGGGAAGTTTGCGATACCTCTAACCCTGTAGCTAATAATTGGTATATGCTTTGGTGCAATAAAACTAGCCCAGGAAATTATTTGTATGGCGGAGCTATTAGCACTAGGTTAAACGAAACTTCCCATCAAAGCTTTGCAGAAGTAAAAGAAGACTACATACAGTATTATGTCACTTACACACAATAATCTTTATATACAACTTTATTCAAAATAAGACTTGACAAACATGAAAGGAATATCTCCTTTAATAGCATCGGTTTTGCTAATAGCGATAACAATGACATTGGCAGCGATTTTAGCTACTTTTGTTTCAAATTATACGAGACAACAGCTATCTGCTTTACCATCTTGTGTTGGTGGAACCTTGACTTATGCAACAGCTGAATATCCAAAAATAGAAGATGGAGGCGACACTGTGACAGCAGTTCTTGAGGCAGGAAATGTTGATTTGGGTCCAGGATTTACTATTGAAGTGCTTCACTCAAATGGAAATGTTGATACTGCAACAAATGCGGCTGTTACAATAGCTTCGGGCACTGCAGGCAAAGTTTCAAATTCCACAGCATTTTCAGGTCTTACAACATCTGACAAAGTAAGATTCACAGCAAAGAACTGCCCATCTGTTAGAACAGAATGGACTAATCTAAAGTAATTCAGTGATTAGGCGCTATAGAGCACTTTTTAAAGTTATTAATATATTTTTTCTATTTTTCTTTAAATTGTTTTATTTATATACTTACATTTTAAATTAAATTACAACTAAAATTTATGGAGGCGGTATGAATGGCTTACGAACATACAAACAGCAAAGGTCAGAAGTATTGGTTGCATGGAAGAGGAAAGTTATTTTTCTTCTCTAAGAATCAAGAAGGTGCGATTGATTTGCCTGCTGAAATGGAGGTTTTTGAAAATCCAAGAACGCACTTGCCTATGGTTAGACGTAAAAAATAACTTCATTAGATTGGAAACATAAAAAATCATGTGAGATTGCTATGAAGAAAAAGAAAGTATCTAAAGCACCTTTAATAGCGTTAGTTTTACTAATCCTATCTTCTATAATGGCTTATTCAATTGTGAATTTGGTTGAAATAGACGAGTCAAAATATGTTGTTGCAGACTATCTTAAAGTCTCAGGAACGACTGTCCTTATAGGAAACAACTGCACTGCTATAGTTGCTGAAACATCCTTAGAAAGAGCAGAATCAATAGAATCTGGTGTTAAAGGCGTTATAAACGAGAGACCAAACACTCATGACACTCTTGTGGCAGTTCTAAAGAGCTTTAACATAACATTAGATTCTGTGATCATGGAAAGTTTTGATGGCAAATTCTACTATGCAAACCTGATTTTAATATCAGGTGATAAAATACTGAAACTGGATACAAAGCCATCAGATGCAATAGCAATAGCAGTTAGAACAAACTCCACTATATACATAAACAAAACAATGCTCCAAGAGATTGGTAAAGACATATGCCAAGAGATTGTAGAACCATAGTTATTCTAAGCATATATTACAATCTTTTAGCTCAGGGAAATATTTTATATGGAATTCGCACAATATCTTTTTCTTTCTTGTTGTTCTGCAAATATCGCAAAAAGCGTTTAAGGCAGTCAATGAGTTTAATTCTCCAGAAGCAATTCTTCCTGAAAATTTCTCTATTTCATCCATGATGCTTTTATCCTTTTCTATAGTTTTTACCTTTGATCCTCTTAGCTGTCTCATATATTGCGATATAGCAGCTTGAGATAGTCCTAATTTTGAGGCAGCATTTTGTTGCGTCAGCTTATATTTTTCCATAAGAGTTTTAGCAACTAACGCGCGTAAAGTCGGCAAAAGATATTGAGAAGCAATCTCACAGTATGGTTTCATTATAACACTGTTATATATTTATAGCACATATTTAAATCCTTTATTGGATTAGCTATCTTACATGAACTACAAAAAATCACATTTTACGACCATTTAGTGAGTATTTAAATACTTTTCTATGCATACAATTATTAACCACAAAGTGGCAAACTTTAAATATTAAACATAAATATTAATTAAAGTGATAAAATGGTAGTTACACAGCAAATATTGGACGCATTAAAGCAAATTGGTTTAAATCTATATGAAAGAAAGCTATGGGTTGCTTTAATTTCCAGAGGAACTTCTACGGCAGGCGAATTGTCTTCATTAGCAAAGGTTCCACACAGTAGAACTTACGATGTTTTAGAGTCTTTAGCAGAGAAAGGGTTCGTGATGTTACAAACAGCAAAGCCGCTTAAGTATGTTGCGATGGCTCCTAACGAAGCTTTAGAAAGAGTTAAGAAAAAAATAAAAGAAGACATGGAAATAACAGTAGATAGAATAACTCAGTTCCAAAAATCTCCTGCTTTGAAAGAATTAGAGAGAATATACAAGAAAGGTGTTGAATTAGTAGAGCCAGGAGAAATGACAGGGTCATTGAGAGGAAGAAACGCCATGCATCAACAGCTAGAAACTTGTTTTAAGAATGCAAAAAACAGCATTTCAATTTTAACAACAACAAAAGGTTTAAATGATATACAAAGCATTCACAGCGATATTCTAAAGAAAGCATCAGATAAAGGAGTTAAAATAAGAATAGCAGCACAATACGGGAAAGAGCATTTACCATTAATAGAAAAACTTAAAGAATTTGCAGAAGTAAAGAAAATCACAAAACCAGAAATAGCAGGAAGATTTTGTGTTGTTGATGGGTCTCATGTCGTTATGGCATTAACAGACGAAGATGTTCACCCTACTCAAGACTTAGCCTTTTGGACCCAAAGCGAGCACGTGGCAGCAGATGTTTTAGGGCCAATGTTTGACTTTATCTGGCAGAAGATCGAAGCTGATTAATAAATCAAAATATAATTCTATTTTCTATAAGTGTTAATGCCCCTTTATTTAAACAAACTTAGGTCTTTTAGTTAAAAATTTAGGAATTGACAAAGCTTTGAATGGATAGCCTTTTATCAAGTTCTCAATATTTTTAATTAATTCCTCTAAAGAAATGTTTTCTATTTTTCCAGTTTCTCTAATCCTTACAGCAAGTTTTCCAGATTCTTTTTCTTTTGAGCCAACTACAACTATGAAAGGTATCCATTCCATCTCAGCATCTCTTATTTTCTTCTGTATCCTTTCAACTCTATCGTCTATATCAACTCTAATTTCATTTTTTTCCAGTTCTTTCATTAAATTTTCGCAATACTCTAAGTAACTGTCGTTTACAGGGCAAAGCCTAATTTGAACAGGAGATAGCCATATCGGAAGCAATGGATTCTTTCCTTCTTTTGAATCTGCATAGGCTTTTTCCAGCAAAGCATAAATAACTCTTTCGATAGCGCCTGATGGAGAAGAGTGCAATATAATAGGATATTGTTTTTTATCATTCTTGTCAATATAAGTTATCCCATATCTTTCAGCATTTTCTACATCGACCTGGTCAGTCGACAGGGCAGATGCCTTATCAATATTGTCTATGAAATTAAATTCATATTTCAAAATAAAATAGAAAAACTTCTTTTCCCACATTTCTGCTAAAACTGGCTTGCCATGGTGCTTAATTAAATTATTTATAAAATCTTTATTTTCCTCGTAGAAATCTTTAGTAAATCTTATAGCCATTTCATAATCATTGTCATTTATTCCGCAGTCTTTTAAAACATTCTTGCATAAATCAAATCTAATGAGATATTCCTTCTTAACTTGCTCCATGTCAGCGCACATTGCATGAACATCAGGCATGGTAAACGCTCTGAGTCTTCTTAATCCAACTAACTCACCGCTCTTCTCTCTTCTGAAGCTATATCTAGTCAATTCGTAAATCTTGAAAGGAAGGTTTTTGTATGATATCTGAGCGTCCTTAGTCATTAAGAATTGACCAAAGCATGCAGCAAATCTTAAGAAAAATTCTTTATCATCAGATTTAACAATATACTGTCTTGCAGGAAACCTGTTCAAGTAGCTAGCCAAGATTGGATGGTTTAAGTCATACATTATAGGAGTTTCAACTTCCATTCCACCATATTCAACTATCCTCTGGGTCACGAATGTTTCTAATAAAGATTTAATAAGTCTTCCTTTAGGATAGTATCTTAAGTTGCCGGGATCGCTTCCAGGTTCAAAGTCAGCTATTTCCATTTTTTTCATTAATGCTATGTGAGGTGGCATTTCCTTTACTTCTCTTGACTTTTCAATTTCATAATCAGCTAATTTCTTAAGCTTGACATGATTCTTAAAGTCAAAGTCTTCTATAGGAATTAGCTTGCCGTTAGTATCAAGAATATACCAAACTGATTTTAATTTCTCTTCAGCCTTTACTGCTTCAGGTATAGATTCTTTAACATCTCCCTTTGTAAATACTTTTGATTGTTCTGCCAAAGGGTGGCCCTTTATTTTCAGATTATATTGTTTGTTCCAACCAAAAGGAGCGCGATAAGTTTCTAATCCAGATTCTTTTGCATATGCTTCCATTTCCTTTAAGACTTTCAAAGCAAGTTCTGCGGTTGCTGGATTGTTAGATAAATGAACAAAAGGATAAATCAGAATTTTATTACATTTTATTACTTTCAAACTTTCCTTTATCTCATCAACAGCCTTTTTTGCTATAGCTACTGAGTCTTCTTTTTCAATTGCAGTAAATATTACAACAATATTCTCATATCTAACAGTCTTCTTCTCTGCTTCCTCAGCATTCCTTATTTCTTTTTCTATTGGTGTATACTCGATGAAGTCAGAGTGGTTTTGTAAAATTCTCATAAGATCACTATTTAATACGTTTAATATATTTATATAATCTTTGATTTAAGTTATTTTATTATTGAATAGCCCCTTCGTCTAGCGGCCAAGGACATCGGGCTTTGGTCATTTGACTAAAGCATTGAGCTTTGCTATGAAAGAAACCCGGTAACGTAGGTTCGAATCCTGCAGGGGCTACTTTTTTAAAACCAAAACATTTTTAAAGTCTTATTTATAAACATGTAAATACATCAGTGATGATAATGGGACTGTTTAGCGGAAGAGAGATGAAAAAAAGAGCAAAAAGGTATAGATGGCTGAAGACTGAATTTAATGTTAGAATGCTTCATCTAAAAGAAAAGAAAGATCCTTTAGAAGGAGCTCCGCAAGCAAGAGGAATAGTTCTAGCAAAAAGAGCAATTGAACAAAAGCAACCACACTCTGGATTGATAAAAGTTGTTAGGGTCCAGCTTTTAAAGAACAAGAAAGAAATTACTGTATTTGTTCCAAAATCAGGAGCTATAAACTTTATCAACGAACACGACGAGGTTTTGGTTGAAGGCGTTGGTGGATCACAAGGCGGACCGGTTGGTTCTCAGCACGGTTTAAGATGGAAAGTCATTAAAGTCAACAACATTCCTTTGGAGATGCTTAGAAAAGGTAAGAAAAAGAGAGAGGTTAAGTAATGGAAAGTATAAAACTTTTTAACAAGTGGGAAATTGAAGGTATCGCTGTTAATGATCCTGGTTTGAAAAATTATATTAATCTAAAGCCAGTAATAGTTCCAAGAACATTTGGCAGGACAGCAAAAAAGCAATTTCACAAGTCGCAGATGAATATTGTTGAAAGACTGGCAAATCATCTTTATGTCTCTGGTCATAGAGGTAAAAAACACCTTATAACAAGCGGAAGAAATGTCGGAAAAACTTTTAAGATATGGACTATTATTGAAGAATCTTTTAAGATTCTTGAGGAAAGAACAAAGAAGAACCCTGTAGAAGTTTTTGTTAAGGCATTGGAGAACGCTGCGCTAAGAGAGGAAATAACATCTTTCCAAGTAGGAGGAATAATAGTTAGAAAAGCTGTGATAACAGCTCCGCAAAGAAGAATTGACCTAGCATTAAGGCTTATAGTTCAAGGGTCTTTCCAAAAAGCAACTAATAATATCAAAAGAATGGCCGATACTCTAGCAGATGAGTTGTATGCAGCTTATAATTATGATCCTCAAAATTCTCATGCAATAAGGGAAAAGGAAAGAATAGAAAGAGAAGCTGCTGGCGCAAGATAAAAATGAATCTTATATGGAAGAAGTTTTAAGGTATGTGTAAATAAATTTAAAATTGTGATAGAAAATACATGCTTATAGAAATTATAAACATACCTAAGAACATGCCTAGCATAGAAAGATGCTGATTCTTGTGCTTATAGACATATGGCAGAAGCTCATCAAAACTTATGAATACCATTATTCCTGCTGTTGCAGATAGAATTAAACCTAGAACAAATTCATTTAAGAATTTATATAAAATAAGAAAACTTAGGATTGCTCCAATTGGCTCAGCGATTCCAGATAAAAATGAGTATAACAAGGCTTTCTTCTTGCTTTTACTAGCATATAAAATAGGCATGGAAACAGCAATTCCTTCAGGGATGTTATGCATCGCTATTGCCAAGGCAATAAGAATTCCAAGTTTAACATTCGACACTGATGAAAAGAAAACCGCTATTCCTTCTGGGAAGTTGTGTATTGTTATACCGAGCAAAAGCAAAATAGCTACTTTATTTAATTTTCCTTTTTTCCTTTTATGTTCATCTTCTTCGTAAATGTGTGGTATCAAAATATCAATTAAATAAATAATAAGAATACCACCAAAGAATGATAGAATTGCATATAATAATCCAGTAGTTTTAATGCCTTGATTAAGCAACTCAGCAAATGATATGAAAATCATTACCCCTGCTGAAAAACCAAAGGCTATGCAAAGATAGCGAAATTTTGGTTTCTTTATTAGAAATATTAGAAGTCCTCCTATCAAGGTTGAAATTCCTGCTAAAAAAGCAAGCAAAAGTGCTGATGTATAAAGCATATAATAGATTTACAATTTCTAGTTATTAACTTTTCTTGCTGATAAATGAAATTATCTATGGAAATAACTAACGAGTTCTAAGTTTTCAAAAAGTTTAAATATGCTTGCATCTTATTATTTCAAATCGTGTTAATATGGCAAAAGAAGAATATAGTGATAAAGTTCAAGAATTGATGAATAATCCAAAGAATATTAGAAACATTGGCATCGTTAGTCATATTCACCATGGAAAGACGACACTCACTGACAACCTAGCTGCAGCAGCAGGTTTGATGGCTAGAGACTTGGTAGGAGATAGGATGCTTACTTGGGTTGATGATCAGGAAAGAGAACGTCTAATGACAATTTATGGTGCGACTGTTACAATGGCGCATGTCTATGAAAATGAAAAATATCTGATTAACTTGTTAGACACTCCAGGTCATGTTGATTTTGGAGCTGATGTTACTCAAGCGATGCGTGCGGTGGATGGTGCGGTTGTTCTTTGTTGTGCTGTAGAAGGAGTAATGCCACAGACAGAAACTGTTTTGAAGCAAGCATTGTCAGAAAGAGTTAAACCTATTCTTTTTATTAACAAAGTAGATAGGGCAATACGCGAATTAAAACTATCACCAGAACAATTGCAAAAAAGGCTAGCAAACATTGTTATTGATGTTAATAAATTTATTCAAAGGCATGTTGAGCCTCAGTTTAAAGACAAATGGATTGTTAGAGTCGAAGATGGGTCTGTTGCATTTGGTTCTGCTTTGAAAAAATGGGCAATTTCAGTTCCTTTTATGCAAAGATCAGGTGTTACATTCAAACAAATAATTGATTTATGCTCACAAGAAAGGGATGAAGAATTATCCAACATGGCACCGATGCACACGGTTGTTCTTGATATTGTTATTAAGCATTTACCTTCTCCGCTAGAAGCTCAAAAATATAGAATAGAAAAAATTTGGAGAGGTGATATAAGCTCTGAAATAGGAAAGCAATTGTACAACTGTGATCCTAATGGAAAACTAGCAGCAGTGCTAACAAAGGTTACTTATGATGTTCATGCAGGAATGATATCAACCATAAGAATATTTTCTGGTAAATTGTCAAGAGGTGAAGATGTTTATATTGTCAATACTGGTCAGACCATAAAAGTTCAGCAAGTTACAACATTCATTGCTTTGCGAAGAATACCAGTTGAGCATGCGTTGTCTGGAAATGTTGTTGGTCTAGTTGGTTTGTCAGAAGCTGCTGTTGGTCAAACTATATGTAATCCTGGCTATCCAATAGAAGAATTTGAAGCAATAAAGCATATCTTCGAGCCAGTTGTTACAAAATCTATTGAGCCGAAGTATCCACAGGATTTGCCTAAATTAATAGATATTTTAAAGACCTTAAGCAGAGAAGATACAACCTTAAAAGTTAAAATAAACCAAGAGACTGGTGAAACATTGGTTTCTGGTTTAGGAGAACTACATTTGGATGCAAAAGTTGAAAGAAAGATAAGAGAGAAGGGAGTGGAGATAGTTGTCTCGCCACCTATAGTCGTCTATAGAGAAAGTATTTTTGGCAAGTCGCCAGAAATAGAAGGTAAATCTCCAAACAAGCATAACAAGTTCTACATATCAGTCGAATCTGTCTCACCAGAAATTTATAAAGCAATGACAGAAGGAGTTATTAAAGACGCTGAAATCAAGGGAAAGAATCTTGAATTAAGAAAGAAATTAGTAGAATTAGGAATGGAGAAGGACGATGCGAAAGATGTTATTCTTATTCATAATCACTGTATGCTTTTAGATTGCACAAAAGGAATACAATACTTGAACGAGTCAATAGAAGATGTTAAAGCTGCTTTCATAGACATTACTGAAAACGGTCCTTTGTCTAAAGAGCCATGTTCAGCTGTCATTGTCAGGATACATGATGCAGAGCTTCACGAGGATGCTGTTCATAGAGGTCCTGCTCAGATAATGCCAGCTGTTAGGCATCCTATTATTCAAGGTATGCTTAAAGTTGGTGTTACATACTTAGAACCAAAACAGATAATTAGGATTGATACACCTCAAGATTATATAGGAAATGTTACAGCTGAGATAAACAACAGAAGAGGAGAAATTCTAAACGTAGAGCAGGAGGAATATTCTGCAGTTATAACAGCTAAAGTTCCTGTTGCTGAGCTGTTCGGATTTGAAGGAGCTTTAAAATCTGCCACTGCAGGCAAAGGATTCCAGTCCTTAATGGATGTTCTATTCGAAAAAATACCAAATGAAATAAGGGATCAGGTTGCAACTAGAATAAGAGAAAGAAAAGGACTTCCAAAAGAACTTCCAAAATCTGAAATATAACAAAAACTTTAAATAGCTTGCATATTAAAGATAAAAAGGTGATTAAATGGCTCAAAAACCACACTTAAACTTAGTAACAATTGGCCATGTTGACCATGGAAAATCAACTCTAGTTGGTAGAATACTTTATGATACAGGAGCAATAAAAGAAGAAGATATGAGAAAATTAAAAGAATTAGCTACAGAATTAAAGAAAGAAACATTTGAATTTGCTTTTGTCATGGATAAATTAAAAGAAGAAAGAGAAAGAGGAGTTACAATCGATGTAATGCATCAAAGATTTGATACTCCAAAATATTATTTCACAATCATAGATGCCCCAGGACACAGAGACTTTGTTAAGAACATGATAACAGGTGCTTCTCAAGCAGATGCAGCTTTGTTAGTTTGCTCTGCCAAGGAAGGAATACAAGAACAGACAAAAGAGCACGTATTCTTGATTAAAGTCTTAGGTGTAGGTCAAATCATAGTTGCTATTAACAAGATGGATTCTGTTAATTATGACCAAGCAAAGTTTAATTCCACGAAAACAGATGTGGAGAAACTTTTAAAGTCAGTTGGTTATGATACTTCCAAAATATTATTTGTTCCAACTTCCGGTTATATGGGAGACAATGTTGCAAAGAAATCTGCTAAGATGGCTTGGTACAACGGACCAACGTTAGTTGAAGCGTTTGATACTTTACATGTTCCAGCACAGCCAGTTGACAAGCCTTTAAGACTACCAGTCCAAGATGTCTACACGATTACGGGGATAGGAACTGTTCCAGTAGGAAGAGTAGAAACAGGAATAATGAAAACAGGAGATATGGTAGTGTTTGAACCAGCTGGAGTGAAGGGAGAAGTTAAGTCAATAGAAATGCATCACGAGCAAATACCAGAAGCAAAACCAGGTGACAACGTTGGATTCAGTGTAAGAGGTGTAAACAAGACAGACATAAAGAGAGGAGATGTTGTAGGAACTGTTAGCAATCCTCCATCTGTTGTAAAAGAATTTACAGCACAAATAATAGTCTTGCATCACCCGAACGTAATAACGAAGGGTTACACGCCTGTGTTCCACGTTCACACTTCACAGACTGCATGCAAAGTAACTGAAATTGTAAGAAAGATTGATCCCAAGTCAGGAGCAACCTTGCAAGAACATCCAGATTTTATAAAAACTGGAGACGCTGCAATAGTCAAATGCGTTCCGAGCAGGCCGTTTGTTCTTGAGACGAGCAAAGACTTTCCAGAGTTAGCAAGATTTGCAGTCAGAGATATGGGTCAGACGATTGCTGCAGGTGTCTGCTTAGAAATTGTGAAAGCAAAATAATTTTAAATTTTTTATTTTAGTTCTCTTTCTTTTATGATAAAAGTCTATTTCTTTTTTCTAAACTTATCATAAATCCACACTATTAGACAGGAGAGAATATACCAAAAGACTAAATCTATCAACAAATTAGGAAAATTAAACCATGGTTCTGGACATGGAGGAAGTTGACAGAATGTTGATGATGGATTGTGACCTACATAATAGAACTCTAAAGGAATGCCGTAGGTGGGAGCTTTAAATGAATAAGTAGGAAGAGATAATGAAATCAATACAAAAAATAATAAACCAACTATTATTTTTCTCCGATTCGGTTTCAGAAACTGCTTCCAATTCATAGTTAATTTATAGAAATTCCGGTTAAAATAAATATGCTTATAGAATAAGAACATTATTTAAAAAATTTGAACTTTTAGTAAAGGCAATATCAGTTTAAATATCTTCATTTTTATAATATCTAATATAAATTATCGATAAGGGGATATTTATAGAGGATATAACCGATTACTACAGGAGAAACATAGAAAGTGGAAGAGTTAAGGGCAATGGCAATGTAGTTAGGGATTCCAAGGCGTCTAAGGAAAATAGGAAAACCATACTTTTATTTGATGACGAGAATATGGCAAAGGGATTGAAGCATGGCACTAGAAGGAACTATATGCTAAGAATCCATAGGTTTGCCGAATATTTAGGTGAAAAGAACTTTAAAGACGCGGCAAAGTATGACATCATAAACTATGTCAAGCAAATGAAAATGAAGAATCTTAAAGCAGGTTCTATCAGGGAAGAGCAGGCGGTCCTGAAGCACTTCTACACATGGCTTTTTGATGGAGATGCACCAGAATGCGTCAGATGGATAAAGCTGAAGACGAACCAAAACAACATACGTCCAGAGGACTTGCTGACAGAGGATGAAATAAAGAAGATGATAGACGTCTCATCAAACTTCAGGAACAAGGCGATAATTTCTACTCTTTATGAAAGCGGTTGCAGGATAAGCGAGTTTTTGAATATAAAATTAAAGGATATGAGATTTGACGAGTTCGGTGTAAGAATCAAGGTTGACGGAAAGACGGGTGAGAGGGACATAAGAATTGTAAATTCCACAGGGTATTTAAAAGAGTGGATGAAAAACCATACAACAAAGAATGACTTGGAATCATATCTATGGTTGACTAACGATGGAGAGCGATTGAAATATGAGGCTTTGGCAAAACTATTAAAGATGTATGCGAAAAAAGTCGGCATAAACAAAAGAATCCATCCCCATTTATTCAGGCACTCGAGAGCAAGCCGTCTGGCATCAAAGATACCAGAGTCATACTTGAGGAAATGCATGGGATGGACAAACGACTCAAAAATGGTAAGCACTTATGTTCATTTGAATTCTAATGATGTGGACAATGTCTTGTTGAAAAGAATATATGGAATGAAGTCGGAAAAGATAGAGGAAATGGTTGAGAAATTAGCTCCTAAAGTCTGCTACAACTGCGGTGAAAGGAATCCTCAAGATTACGATTTTTGTCTGAACTGCAAGCTTCCGCTTGACATCGAAGCGATAAAGCTAGGGGAGAAGAGGTTCTTGTTACCTATAATTCAAAAGATGATTGACAGGAGAATAGAAGAGCACAGAATCAAGAAAGTTGGTTAATATGGCAAAATATTTGCGATTTGAAACTAGCAATGAAGTCATGGACACTCTCTTCGCTATAATTGATGGCAACAACAATGTAAAGAGCATAATGAAGGTCCTGAAACAGCCGCAGTCGACTGTTTCATCAAAATTACAATTCTTGCGTGACAATGATGTTATTATAAAAGACAAGTGGAAGTTTGAACCGAACTGGAAGACCATAACAAAGGTATTTCAAGGAGAGGTCAAGAAATACTTTGAGGACTTGCTAAACTTCTTAAAAGATGTGTCAAAGTTTAAGAAAAAGGAGATAGCAAACATAAAAGACATAATCGAAAGGATACCTGAGATATTTGATGAGAAAAGAGTTGTTAGTATCTATAAAATGTATGCAGATTATTTCATTGATGGTTGCGTTAAAAGGATAAGCACAAATGAGTTAGCTGAATTGTATTTTGATATGCTGAAGAAGACTGATACCATCAGATTTAAGGAATTTGATGAAGATATAGTCTCAATAAAGAAATTATTCAATAAATTGAACATTCGTGATATGGAAGAGGACTTTTTCATACAAGTAGAGAAAAATATGAAAAGTTAAAAAGTTCGTAGTAGTAATATTGAAAGGTGGTTTAATGCCAGAAAAAATTACAATAGAATGCCCATTTTGTAAAAAAGGAACTATACAAGTATTGCATAGTCCAGAGGTTTATTCAACTCAAACTATACGAGTTGGTAGCAATAGGAAAACAATTCCGAATTTAACACAGGCAAAGGACCAAGTTTTATCAGAAAAATGTCCAAATTGTGGAAAAAACAGAAAAGAGATAGAAAGAGCTTTAAAAGAAGGGGTTCCCCCATCTCATGAAGAAATAATAAGGAGAATGAGAGAAGCTGGTTTGGACCCTACCAAATTAAAGTAAATTTAATGATTAATATGAAAAATTTAAAAATTCCTACATTTGTTAAATGGGCAGGTGGTAAGACACAACTACTTGAGCAATTTTCAAAATATCTTCCAAAGAAATTTAATGGATACTTAGAACCGTTTGTTGGGAGCGGTGCATTATTTTTTTATATCAAGAAAAATTTCAGCCCTGAAAAAGTAATTTTATCAGATTTGAATAAAGAATTAATAACTTGTTTTGAGGTTGTTAGGGATAATCCTGAAGAATTAATAAAACTTTTGATTAAGCATAAGAAAAATCATTCTAAAGAATATTATTATAAAATAAGGGATTCGGATGTTTCTAAACTTTCAAAAGTAGAAATTGCTGCCAGACTAATTTATTTAAATAAAACATGTTTTAATGGACTTTACAGAGTAAATTCCGAAGGTAAATTTAATGTTCCTATAGGTAGTTATAAAAAACCTAAGATTTTCAATGAAATTATATTAAGGAAAGCAAGCGACTTGCTACAAAATGTTGAACTAAAAGTAATGCCATTTGAACAAATTTTTGATTTTGCTAAAAAAGAAGATTTTGTATATTTAGACCCTCCTTATTATCCTTTAACAAAAACCTCTAATTTTACAAGTTATACAAAAGATATATTTCTTGAAAAAGAACAAGAAAAGTTATCAGAAGTTTTTAAAGAACTTGACAAAAAGGGGTGTTTTGTTATGTTGAGTAATAGTGACCATCCTTTTATCAAAAACCTCTACAAAAATTACAGAATAATCGATGTTAAAGCAAGAAGAGCTATAAGCTGCATAGGCTCTAAAAGAGGAAAGATAAATGAACTTGTTATAAGAAACTATAAAGTGTAAAAACAAACCAAATTATTAGGGTTTAAAAGGTATTGCAGTATTTGAGATTGAATAGATATCTTCTGTTTCATATAACTTGGTTAAAACTTCTTTAAACATAAAAGCACCTTCAAATGCCTTTTCCTCTATACTTAGCAATTCCATTATATGCCCTATAAGTTCAACTGAATATTGCCCATGTTCATTTAATTTTTCAAATCTTCTCAAATTTTCTGGGTTTGTGAATTTCAATTCACATCTTTGTTGTTCTGTCTTATCCTTAAAAGGTTCTACTTTATCATAGACTTCCAACAAATATTTTATGAAATCAAGAGTAAGTTGTTTATTATGTTCTTTCTTAATCAGCAAATCAATAACCCAATTAATATGTTTTGGCTTTCTCGGAACAGATTTAGTGAACCTATCTTTATACATAACAATAATATCTAAATCGGGCTTTGAACCTTTAGAGCCTTGAAAAACACCTATAACCTCGCCACCTTTTAATTTGAATTCTTTAAAGGCTACAAGCTTAGGTTTACCTTTAGGCTTCCATTCCATAGGCATAAACTTAATTTAGAATTTATGGCTTTTAAACTTCTCTTTTCCTTGGTGAAGACATCGGTCATTCTTTATCACATTTCTCTGCATATTCACAACCTTTGCACATCCACTTGATGTCTCCGTTCTGCTTTGCTTCTGCAACAGGAATAATGTTTGTAATCAAACTCTCATGCAATTCTTTGAATCTGTCCAATGCTTCTTTTACTATCATCTCATCAAAATCAATGTTAAATGTTTTTGTCTGCAATGTATTTTTCTCAACGTATAACAAAATGCCATTATGCACTCCGATAGCGTGCATATACAATTGCAACTGCATGACATGATGCTTTTGTGGTTTTTTAACATATCTTAGAAAACTGCATGACTTCACTTCTACCAAAACTGTCTTGCCGCTAATCTTAATCATAAGCAAATCATCAATCCTGCCTGATATTTGAAAGTTCTCCATGTCCATCTTGAAAGGCATTTCCCATTTCAATAGTTCTATGTCCTTGTTCTTCTCGCTTCTCAGCACTCTGACAACAAAATCATGGAGAATGTCTCCAACCTCAAATATTTTTAATAAATCAGGTTTTATCTGCTTTGGAAATTTGTAAGAATAGTAGAGTTTCCTTATGCAAGTTCCAACTTCTGACGGGTAATATCTGCCTATTGACTTGGGTTTGTGTTCTCTGAATACAAAATCATTAAACAGTTTATCAAAGTCTATCATATTAGAGTTATAGGAAAATCAGAATTTAATGTTTATTAACATCCGTAGTTCTTAACCCAATCTTCATTTGCAAATTCACTAACATCGCAAAATTCTTCATATACAGTAGCTTTTCCATTAGCGAGTAATTCAGCATTAAGATTCTTTCCATTACAATAAACAACTGCTACTATGCGACCATAGCTGCCGCCAGTCTGACCATCATCTTCATCAACTGTTGCAGTTGAACCTACTGGGCATATACTTGAAACAAAAGTCTTAGCTAGTTTCCCTGCTTCTGTATCAATTTCAGAAGCATTAACCAAAGTAAGTCTTATAGAATCGTTGTTCACATATAATGTATCGCCATCTACAATTCTGGTGACTGTTCCATTAAAACATCTTGCATTTCCTTTACAAATATTGGAAATATTAGGGGGACGAACGCTTTCCCACCAACTTCTATTGAATCCAATGTTTTTGCAGAACTCTTCAGTCTGACAACTAATTGAACTGCATACCTCACATGGTGGGCATATTACACATTGAGTTGGACAATTATCAACAGAAAATGATGAACAGTTAATTTCAGATGGGCAAGGAGCAAAATCACAATTTGGCGGAGTTCTTCCAACATAACTTCCGTCAGGACATAATTTAGCTTCCATTGTGCAAGCTTTATAACTTATTTGCGTGCATCCAGCTATCAAAACTGTTGTTAAAATCAAGATGGCTATGAACCATTTCATGTTAATCATATAGAAAATTAGGATTTAATATTCATTTTCCAATGTTTTTTTCTTTAAGGTCATTCATTACTGTTTTTCTCATAAATTTACTCATAATATTTATCATTCCACCAAAATTTGAAAACATTTTGCTTGCAATAACATCTTGACTTTCACTTCTAATAACAATTACACCGCCTTGCTTGTATATGAAGTCTTTTGGTTCTCGTATTTTTTTCTTTCTAACCGCTTTTGCTCTATATAAATAGATTTCAAATTTTACTGTGCCTTCTATCTTTCTTTTCACTTTCTGTTTATTCATTTAAAACCATAATTAAATATGTAAAAACCAAGATTTAATGATTTGCCTTATTTCAAAGGAATTTAAATTTTAAAGGAGTAAGACAATGCATGAAAAAACTTTACAAAGCCACAATTGCGATTGCTATTCCGATAATTATTATTGTTTCTGCTTACCTGTTGTTATGGCACTTTGGGGAAGAAGGACTGTGCAAAGAAGCATTAAAAATCAAAGGAAATGAAACCAACCAGACCAAAGTAATAGAAAAAGTTGTGGAATGGGAAGACAGGAACATGTTCAATGTTTATGAAAAGCTCACTAAAGGAAATTTCATAGATGGCATAGTTTATAGGTTGAGGTGCAAAGTCCTTTCTTATCCTTGGTGGACTTACATTTTCAGATGTGGTGCATGCGGGGAGTATTCTGAACTGTATGTCAAGATGGCTAATTGCATTAACATCACAAGCAGAAATGTTTATAACTTTGACAGAGACCATTCTTGGGCTGAGTCAATGATAAATGGAAATTGGGTTCATGTTGACCCGAGTTTGAAAATTTACAACGACCCTTACTATTATGAGAGAAATTGGAGTGAGCATTTCTCCTTTTTGATTGCAGTTTATCCAAACGGAACAACCGAAGATGTTACAAAGACGTACACCAAAACAGGTAAGTTGATTGTTTATGTTATCGATGGCACCAGACATTTGGGCAATGTAAAAATAACAATCAATACGGGGTTTAAGAACATAATAAACAACACAGATTCCAATGGCGTTCTTGCACTTGCTTTGGGAGATAAGAACTATACTATCATAGCTGAAAGTGGTTTCCTGTTCGGTTTGAAGGATGAGAAAAAAGTGGAGCTCAATGAAAGCAGTGAAGTGCTATCAAAGTTACAGCTTAGTTTTCCAGATAAATTCTCTGTTCTGCTATCAGATGAGGTAGACTACCTCAATTTGGCTATAATAGTTTTTGTTGCAGTAATAATCTTTTACACGTTTCTCGGATACAAGATGTTCAAAAAGAAGAAGTTCAAGAAAAAATTAGGATTTAAACTTCTCATTAACTGCCTAAAAGTTCTTCTCTTAAAATTTCAAAAAATCTAAGAAGTTCTCTAAATGTTATATTACCTGAATGCGTACTAATCTGTCCTTCTCTTGATATGGTAACATCAAACTCGTTATCATCCATCTTGACTTTCATGTTAATTGCAATTGTAGAATCGCCTGCTCTTATTGATTCAAGAACGTTAGAACCAAATTTTGCAGACACTTTTATGTTTCCTTGACTGACCTTATCCCAAATACCATATACGTTAAGTATTTCTTGTATTTGGGTTATATTCAGATTAAAATTATATTTTTCTATTTTTACCAAGTCTTTCAGTGTTTTTAGCCTATCCGCAAACTCATCAACCACGTCTTTTTTAGCCATTATGTATAATTCATTTTTCTGCAAATCATGAACAACTTCTATATTAGCAATTTCTTGGTAACCAGAATCAACAACCAAATGAGATTTCCAAGTCCTTATCGGTCTTCTAATGGTATCCGTATAATGCTCTACCTTATAAACAATTTGATTTTCTGATTTATGTGCAAGTTTAATTGTTGAAGTTGGACTTGGAAGACCGGCATCGTCAAGAAAATCACTCATTGAAGTTTGTCCACTCACTATCTTGATTTCTTTATCCCTTTCTATCCTTCCAAGTAAATCAAGTTTCTCAACTTTGAAAATTCCTATTGAAATTCCCATATATATGGTAATATTATTAATAGATTTAAATATAATAGAGGAGCAAACATGGCCTTAACCGATTTGATTATCTCAATTATTTTAGAACCATTAGCATCGGCTATAATAGGCATCTTTCTTGAAAGAAGATTTAAAATAATTCAAAAAATTAGGAAAATGGTAGCATACCTTCTAAATAGCCCGATTGAATTAAAAGTTGTTTTTACTTTAAAAAGTCAAGATAGCCCAAAAGAGATTGGGAAAAAAATAGCTGATATGTGGAAGAGCCAAGGGCTTACCGTCACCGTTACCAAAGATAATAATAACTATTATGCCATCACAAATGGAACCTACAATATAGACTTGGGAAAAATTGAGGATGAAATAGTTCTTCAAACCTCTGTTTTAGATACTGTAATGAGAAAAATCAGTGATAAGTTCTCAGAGATATTAAAATTATTAGAGAATTTACAAAATATTAAAATAATAGAAACATCATTATTGATTTCCCTGCCCTACAAATTTGAGTTCGTTGAGATTAAACCAACTTCATCGCTGTTTGTGTCCGACTATGATATAAAGTTAGGAGCTAATAAATGGAAATCTCAATTATCCCTGAAATTAAAAAATAAAAATCAACAGCTTGAAATAAATGGAAAAAATAACTCTGAAATATATGACATTGTAAATAAATTATTTAGATTAATTTAATAAGATTTCCTAAACTTCTCATTCTCATCCATGACGTAAGCTATCAGTTTGCACAACTTCAAGAATGCATAAGCGTCTTCTTTATCTGAAAAATAGACTCTCATAACTTTAGTTTAGAAGTATTTGTAACTTAAATTTCTACCACTACCGATAGTGGTAATCAAGAAAGCTATAGTTCCATCCCTTTCTCTATCACTATCTTCTTTTCGTCCTTTAGAAGAGAAACTTTTACTATAGTCCTTTCGTTCCAGCCCAAAGCTTTCACTTCAGGCGTTACAAATATGACATAGCTATTGTGCCATCTCACCAATTTCTTAGCTCTAGCACTGACAGACTTCCTCATAAAATCCCTTGAGAAGAAATAGTAGCATACACGTTAAGAATAGTAACCGTGCTTTACACGATACTTATAAATACGGGATTTTTCATAATCAAAGTATGAAAAAAGGATATGCTGTTGGAAGCATTTTAATGATAATCGGTTTAATAGGCATTCTAATTTCATTATCTCATTCAGGTATGCTATGCAATACCTCGCTTGAAAATCCACACCCCATGATATGTTATACTAATTTAATACTTGGTGGTTCTCCATCTCAAGCCTACGAGCCATATGTTGCTCTATTAGCTACTTTGTTTGGAATAATATTTGGAATCGGGATTGGAATAATTGCAACAGTTCGTATCAAAATTTCATAGCATCTTTCTTGTCTTTGAAATAGACTCCCATAACTTTCTAACTAATGAACGACCAATAAAATGGTTCTTTACCACTATCAGGAGTGGTAGAATTCAAAAATGATTCTTTGACATAGTTTTAGTTGGAGGGTATACCCCATAGTAGATACCATTGCAGACGCATGGCAATGGTATTACTGCTATCAACAGACTAACGAGTTCTGGTAACTGCCAATTATTCATAGACACAGGAAACCTTGTCAGGGTTTATATTTCCTATATAAACCTTTTGCAGGATTTTTATTTGTTTAATTAATTAAATTAATTAAACAAATTTATCTATTTATTTTATAAAAAATAAGAATTAGGATTAATATAAGAAATATTAAATCCGATTAATCTTTGGTACTACTTTAAAATCCATATTTCTTTTTGATTTTTTCCAAAATCTTCCTATTTTCCTTTACATCGTCTTCGTTAGCTGGAAATGTTAAATCAAGCTTATCGTAAGCTTCATCTTCCTCAAACCAATAGTCCTCATTATTGTCAATTACATTTACCGCTTCTATCACATCTCTTTCCTTTAGCTCTTCAACAAACTTGTAGTATTCCCTCTTTATCTCTATAAGAGGTTTGACTACATTCTCCCAGTATTCCTCGCAATGAGCTGTTATTAGTCTCTTTACCTCACTTTTTAAATTGCCCTGCTTCCACAGATTTATAAATTCTTTAGTTGACGCCTCTTTGGGCCAATATTCCACATAACTCTTGTCAAAGAATGAAGAGAATATCAACATAGCTTTCAGGTAATGGCTGACCCTTTCCCTACCTTCTATCACATCTACAATTTTTTCACGCTTTAACATGCTAGAGGTTAGCTCTTTGTATGCTACATGAGACAATTCATAGAATCTTTCGGTAGCCAAGAGAAATGGATTGTTTTTGTCGCTCGGGTTTTTAATGAAATTTTTAACTTTATTCTTCTCGAACAGCTTATTCAATGGAATTGAAAGTATTGATTTTTTAAAAGAATTAAATTCAGGCATCACATCTTCCGAATCAATACTTTTTTCTTTTATCTTCTTCCTACTGACAACCAGTTTGCTCAGAATTGCCGACAAGAAATGAGAACGAGCTCCTTCAGGCTCTAAAGATATTTTTATGGGTTTTTTTCTGCCCTTCGATTTTTTTAGGATTGCCTTTGTCTTAACAAGACCATATCCTTTTAACAAATCAACATATCTTAATATTTTCAAGGCACGGGACTGACCGTATGGCTCTATGCCCTTTATTTCTTTTTTAGACTTCTCTAAATTGGCATAGCCTTTTTCTTTTTTCAGATTAAAAAATTCTATGGCAATATCCCTGACCAGAATGCTATGATTACCAAAATTTGTCTTTAATAGTATCAGATAGAAGACCTTGGAAATGTCTTTGCTCCTTCTTATTATGTAGAAATTCCTTCTCAATATGCTCTTTGCTTCCGTTTTCATCAGTATATCCAGCATATTATAAACTTTGTTCACACCTACCGCCAAAATTTAATATTACTTTATAATATATAAATATTATCATTCTGGATAGGTGACGGAAATTGAAAACTAAAGATATAATCTCATTAACAATAGACAAAGACGTTTTGAGTTTCACCAAAAAAAGTGCAGAAAAGAACAAGCAAAATCTCAGCGACTACATAGAAGGATTGCTGGAGCAAGAAATGCTCCAAAATATAAAGGGTGGTTAAATGTTTAGAGCAAAAATTTCGAAAAGCAGGATACGAATACCGACATCCGTCAAAGAAGAAATGGGACTGAAGGATGGCGACATCGTCAATGCTAGCATCGAAAAACCTGATGAGTGATGATGTGTTTGAGGATGCTGAATTAATTTGGAACTTGATAGAACAAGAGATTGAAAAAATTGTAAAAGAAAAAGAAAAAGTTCCCCAAAGCCAAAAGGGAGAAAACGGAGTTGCCTAATCTTTATTAGGCATTTCAATGGTTTAAACTTGAACCTTTGATTTTCTCCACTTAAAGTGATAGAATGATTGATATACCAAGACAGCTACAGGATGAAAAATTTAGGTTTGTGCTAATCAAGCCAAGAGAAAAGACTCCATTCGAGCCAGAGTGGACAACCAAAAAGAATTATCAATATAATGATTTTAAACTTGCAGTGCACTTGTCAAATAATGGAAACTATGGAGTTCTTTGCGGTAATGGTTTAATAGTAATAGATAGTGACTCTGAAAAGTTGGATGATGCAATTCAAAAGCTTCCTCAAACCTTTACAGTTAAAACAAGCAAAGGAAATCATTATTACTTTTTCTATTCAGGGTATGATAAGAGTTTCACTATATTAAAAAACAAAAAACATTTTGGTGAGGTTCAGTCAACAGGAAGATGCGTAGTAGGACCAAACTCGATACATCCTTCTGGAGCTGTCTATCAAATAACTAATGATGTATCAATAGCAGAAATAACATTTGGACAGTTAAAAGAATCATTGAAGGATTTTCTACCAAAAAATAAATTTGGTAAGAGTGCATCTGTAACAACCAAAGTAGGTACTAAGACCATACCAGGTAACATAAAGGAATTAATAGAAAATGGGGTTGACGAGGGTCAGAGGAATTTTAACACTTGGCTGATAGCAAAGGAATTATATAACTTAAAGTACGACCCATTGATAATAGAAAAAATAATTTTGGACTTTAATTCAAAATGCAAACCGCCAAGAGACGTTGCGGAAGTAAGAAAACATCTTAATTATCTACTGAAGAATCCAGACTATCTTTCCGATAAGTTGACTAAAGATGAGATAGAGAAACTAATGGAGGAGGAAATAACTAAAGAAGATGAAGAAAAAATCAGTTTTAACATAGCAATACCAGAAGAGTTCAAGACAAAGGTTCTACAGCTCATACTAGATGAAGAAAGGGACATAGCCACAGAAATGATAACCAAGTTCATCAAAGACACCCAACACATTCACACAGTAAGAGATGATGAGTATGCAGAAATGTGGATTTACAAAGACGGGATATACATACCGCATGGCAGGACGTACATAAAGGAATTTTGCAGGGAAATTTTAGGAAATGCATACACTTTGCAGTTTGTCAATCTTGTGATAAACAAGATAGAAGTCGATACGTATATAGACAGCAAAAACTTCTTTGTGAATACGAACATTGAAGAGATAGGAGTTGAAAACGGCCTACTGAATATCATCACAAAAGAAATAAAACCATTCACACCTGAAAAGATTTTTTTCAACAAGTTGCCTGTTACATATGACCCTATAGCTATTTGTCCGAACATAGACAAGCATTTTGAAGCGGTTTTGAAGAACCAGGAGGAAGACAAGAAAGTGATGTATGAGTGGTTCGGCTTTACCTTGTTAAGGGAATATAAAATAGAAAAGGGCTTGATGCTAATTGGAGATGGCAGAAATGGAAAAGGCAAGACATTATCGCTTTGGAAAAGATTTCTAGGTCCAGAGAATTGCGTAGGCATAACACTACAGCAATTCGAGACCGACCAATTTGCTTTGGGAGAGCTATTAAACAAATTGGCAAATCTGGCAGGCGATATAGACAAAAGAGCATTAAAAACTGCGGGCTCTTTCAAGAACTTAAGAGGCAGAGATGCGATAACTGTTGCCAGAAAATTTCTACCGAGAGTTACTTTTGTAAATTATGCAAAGTTGGTTTTTTGCGCGAATGAATTGCCGATAACTTATGACTCATCTCCAGCTTTCTGGAATAGCTGGGTGCTACTGGAATTTCCGTACACTTTTGTAAGCCAAAAGGAGTATGATGCTCTGGAGGACAAAACCAATTACAGAGTAGCGGACCCAAACATCGTTGACAAATTAACTACTCCGCAAGAACTTTCTGGTTTGTTAAACAAGGCATTAGAAGGTCTTGACAGGATTTTGAAGCAGGGAGATTTCAGTTATAGCAAGACTGTAGCAGAGGTAAAAGAACTCTGGATTAGGAAAAGTGATAGCTTTCAAGCGTTTGTAATGGACAAGACAGAGCTCGACTATGAAGAGTTTATAGAAAAGAAAGAATTGAGGAAGGTCTACAATGAGTATTGTAGAAAGTATAAAATAAAAGCATTAGGCGACAAGCACATCAAGGCAATGCTTTCTGAAATGGGTGTCGGGGATGACAGAAGAGTGATAGAGAATGAATCAAGACCTGCACAATATGTTTGGGTTTGGGAGGGGATAAAATTTAAAACTACATGATTGTAAGGGTGTCAACAATGACAATGGTTTTCATAGTATATAGTAAAAATCAGATTTGGCCATAGACTGTGAAAATGGCTGCTATTATTGACACCATTGACATGACGAATTAATTTATGAAAAAATAAAGGAGGTGAGAAAAATGAGAGATGAAGAGATTTTAGAGCTGGATGATTTTTTAGAGATAAACAGGCAACTGGAGTTGATAGCGTCAAAATTAAACAGGAGGGAATTTCATAAGATTTTTCCAGAATTTGACAAAATATCGGAAATAATTAGCAAAGTAATCATCACGTAAAAGGAGGTGTGAAAATGAGCGAAAAAGAAATTATAAACATTGACGTGGTGTTGTTCAGAGATTTTTATGAATTTTTTAACAAAAACTGTGATGCTACAACAAAAGATAGTGTATCGATAGTAATGTATAAAGATGCAATGCTTTTGTTTCATAGATGTGGCAATGATGGCATAAGACTTTGTCCTGAATGCTCTAAGAACGTCAAAAAGCTAGTTGCAGACATTAACAAAAATCAAGAGAATTATAGTAAATTCATAGCAAGAAGCATAAAGAAAATAAAACTATGATAGATGTTTATACTGCAATTGTTAATTAATTAACTATTAGTTAATTAACTGGTAACCAGTATGGGCAGAACTATAGTGTTTGTTGGGGCAAACATCGAACCGTCGTTATACGCAAGCCTGCAAAAGAAATTTCCAAGTGATTCGGACACTTCATTAATCTTGAAAGGTCTAAACCTACTCTTAAAGTGCAACGATAAGACTATCACTGTAAACATGAAGCAAGAATTTTGGGACTCTTTGATTAAGAAAGCCAAAGAGAAGAACATTGAAATAGAAAATATTACAGGGGAATTACTTTATCGCTGGATGAAGGGGGAACTCAAGCTTGAGAATGAAAATTGAGGATTTTAATGTTTTTCTCTAGCAATTCTTTCTTCTTCAACTTCTTTTAATGTATTATGAATCATGCTAGCACTACCTGCAACAACAGCACAGCTAGTTCCCATTAATGGATGCCCTGTTAAAGCATAACCAGTAATTCCTGAACCTAATGTTGCAACAACATAAACAGTTTGTCTTTTATTGTTTTTGCAATAATCTTTTACATCTCTGAATTTTTCAGTTGCTTTTTCTCTTATTTCATCTAATCTTCTAAAATATTCAGCAACTTTATCTAATTTTTTAGAACGATGAGTTTGTAAAACTGGAGCATAACCTAAACTATCGCTAACTTCTACCATATTTTCACCTAAACAAATTATAATAATTAAAAATATAAATACAATGTCAAATTCTTCAAACTGTAAAATGTGCAGTTTGAGAACAAGTTTAAATTATTAATGTCGTTAATATTAAATGAGAAAAATGTCAAATCAAGAATGTTCAATGTCAAAAGAACTTATGGAAACAGTTGAAAAGGCTTTAACAACTAAAAATGGTACTTCTGTATTAAATTATGTTATTGACAACCCCAAATGTGCTTATCGTGATATAAGGCTCGCATTTCCCAAAATAGGGGCTGCTACAATTGCTGATGTTCTTGATGACTTTGTTAAATTGGGTATAGTTGCTAAAAGTGAATGGAAGGTTCGAGAAGTAAGTGAAGAAGAAAGGCAAAAACTAAAAGTTTTAGGAGATTCTACAAAAGCTCCTTACGTTGCATATCAACCATTTGAATTATCGCTTCAATTTGCTCAATACAAGTCTTCAATAATAAATTTAATACAAGAAAAAAACAAGAAGTAAATAATTTCGGTGCTTAAATGAAAAAAAGCAATAGAAAACTTTTAAGAAGTGCAGAAAATTTATTGGAATCTGCAAGATACCAACCTGAATTAGTAAAGTCTGATATAAGAGAACATAATACAGGTGGATATTCGGCGACTGTTGCTGAAGTTCGCTTTGGTATCCTAAGGACACCTAAAGGATATACTAAAATTTTCTCACCAGAAGCATATTTTTCTTTAGAAAATAAAGTTAGAACAACTGTTGAAGAAATTATAAAAAATGAACAAAAAACATGTAAAGAGATTCATAATGAACTGAAAAGAAAATTACCAAAATTACCTGAAAATAAAGATGAGAGACAACTAATTAAAATGTATGAGGCTTCAAGTATGGCTTCTACTCATAGCATGTTAAGTGAACTTATTCTTAGAAAAGAGGTAATAGAAGAAACTGTCCAAACAGAAGATGGTTTATTTACAGTTTATAAAATGAAAGCTTAATTCTCAAAAAAATCTCCGGTTTTGCTAACTTTACTGTAATTGGTTTCACCAAAAGTTCAGGTTTATTTAAATACTTTGGTAAATAGAAATAGAATATAAAAACGTGATGAAAATGCAGAAAGCAAGGATAAAATTAATGAGTCCTGATCCAGCAAAGCTGGATGCAGTTTGTACTGAACTGAAAATGATAACTGAGAAGTTCGGTGTAGCTATGCATGGGCCAATCCCTTTGCCAACAAAAAAGCTTAGGGTTGTCACAATGAAAACGCCTTGCGGCGATGGCACTGGACATGGGAATGCTACTTGGGACAGATGGGAAATGAGAATCCACAAGCGTGTAGTAGATATTTCTGCAGATGAAAGGACATTAAGACAAATAATGCGTGTTACAATACCTGATGGAGTTTCTATAAGCATTACTTTACGTGACTAACGGAATTTTAAAAGACTAGTTTTATATTTGCCGTACCATTTTATGAACAGACCAAAGACTAATGCTAGAAACAGAGTAAGAAGTATTAAGAATAAAACATACAAAGACTGGACAAATTTAATTCCAACTCCTGTTGGTATTAAAGCTGTTAAGAAGGCAATTGAAAATATAGCTAGTATAAAGCAGATGTTTAATATGAATTTCATGAACTGAGTGTCGATTTCATATTGCGAAGGCATAAGATTAATGTAATTCCTTTAAATATAAAAATTCTTGTAAACAAGTATAAGAATATGCCGAGAAGCTTTATGCCGAGATAAGAAATCTCGAACGCATAATCTGGTAGTGCGCTAGATTTTTTATAAAGGCGAACCTGGAAAGCTAGTGGTCGAAAGGCCTTAAGGGTTCAAATCCCTTTCTCGGCGCTCTTTAAATAACTTAACAAATATAATTCTCACATGCTTGAGAAAATAATGCTGGTCATAATAGCTAACTTGTCCCCAATTTCAGAACAGATAGGTGGAATAAGTTTAGGACTTTCATTGGGTTTAGACCCGATAACAGTATTATTGATATCTTTAACAATTAACTGCCTTTTATTCTTCCCAATATACTTTGGATTAAGATTACTGTACAATAAATTTTTCAGTAAGATAAAATTATTTGAAAAATATCTTGAGAGAGTTAGGAAAAAAGGCAAGCCTTATGTTGACAAATATGGATTTTTTGGATTAACTTTGTTTATTGCACTACCTACTCCGTTGACAGGAACATATACAGCTTCTATTCTTAGTTGGTTCTTGGATTTAGATTGGAAAAGATCTTTTCTCGCAATAGCAGTTGGTTCTTTTATTGGAGCATTAGTAATTTTCTTCGGTTATTTCGGTATTTTTAACTTTTTGAAGATTTTATTTAGTGTTTGATACGTAATTCGTTAAAAATTCTATCAAGTATTCATAAAATAGTTAAATTTATATGTCTATTTTCTCATCTATTTCTTAGTTTTAAACTATTGTTTTCGAGTGAGTAAATGCAGTATAGCGAGAAAGAGGAAATTTCTCATTTTGAGGGAAATGCCTTGAGAAATTTTAAAAAACTTTTTAATTCAGGCATAGCACAAAAAATTTTAAATTATTGTAGGCATACTGACACAAAACCTCTTAAAATACCAATACGTAATGGAAATCCAGAAGATGCTTATGTTCTAATAACAAGTGTAGCTGAACAAAATTGGAGAAAAAGACTTGAAGCGAATAATACACTACCGAAAGGACATACAAAATCACCTAAACTAGGTTCTAGAAATTATGCTTTTAGCAAAGGCGTCAGTCCTACTGAAGTTGCAAATTATTTTTCTCTTGAAAGAGATGGTGTAACTGTTTTTCCTGAAGGAGCAAACTTGTTTGCTGAATATGCTCAGGATAATATGGACAAATTACAGCTGCCTGGACTTTATGATATACTTTAAATGGTGAAAAAATGTATTTAGTAAAAGAAGGAACTCAAGTTAATCATCCTGAAGTATTAAGGCATGCAGAAGACACTCTAACGGAAAATGTTCGTAGAGTTATTCTAGGTTCTAAAGATTATAAGGTATGCAAAATACCTTGTTATCTTATAGGAGATGGCGGGAGGGCGGGGCATGTTGCGCATGCTCTTAGGGAAGTTGTATATGCTGGTGGAGAGAACGGTAACAGAGAAGTTAAATATAACCCAAGGGATGCAATAACTATATCCCCTGTCGGATTACGTATCCTTAAAGATAAGCTAAGAGCTTAAATAAACTTTAAATACCTTCCTTTCCTATTAAAATAGGAAAGTTTTCGTAGTAATCGTGTTCTGAGAAGATTTAAATATATTAAAAAAAGAAATGATTTTATGCCGTATGCAAAAAGACCAACAAGAGGCAGTAAGGCCTTTTATCCAAAGAAGAGAGCTAGACGTATCTATCCAAGAATAAAAACTTGGTTTAAGACAAAAGAAGCCAAACCTTTGGGATTTGTCGGCTACAAGGTTGGAATGTCTCACGTCATGCTTACGGATACTAATCCTTACTCAAAAACAAAAGGTCAACAAATTTCAAGGCCTGTCACAGTCCTTGAATGTCCTTCTGTTTCTGTTTTTGGCTTCAGATGTTATACAAAAAACCTAACTTCTTCTGATATTTTCACCGAAAATCTTAATAAAAATCTTTCAAGAAAAATAAAAATTTCTAAAAAACCTAAAAAATTGGAAGAACAATTAAGCAAAATACCAAAAGAAATTTCTAAAGTAAATTTACTTTGTCATACTAATCCTTCATTCAAGAAAAAACCAGAAGTTTTTGAAATCGCATTAGGAGGAAATCTTGAGGATCAGTTAAAATATGCAAAAGAAATTTTAGGAAAGGAAATTAAAATTTCTAATATCTTTAAAGACGGAGACTTGATAGATGTAATAGCTGTTTCAAAAGGGCAAGGCTTTCAAGGTCCGGTTAAAAGATTTGGAGTAACGATTCATGGAAGAAAAGCCCAGCAAATGGAAAGACATGTTGGTTCACTGGGACAAAACGAACCAGGAAAAGTTAGATGGAACGTGCCGCAAGCTGGCCAATTAGGCTTTCAAACTAGAACCGAATTTAACAAAAAGATCATTAAGATAATGGACGGCCTTAAAGTAAAAGGCGGATTCGTGAACTATGGTGATGTTTCAGGCGATTGTGCTTTAATTGAAGGAAGCGTTCCAGGACATAAGAAAAGATTGATAAGATTAAGGTTTGCCATCAGACCTAAGAAATCATATCCTGTTGATGTGAAATATGTCTCAATGGAGAGCAAACAAGGCGCATAAAAATGAAAACTAATATTTTTGATAATCAAGGCAATGTTAAGGGCGAGATAGATTTACCGAAAGTTTTTTCTATCTCATATAGGCCAGACTTGATAAAAAGAGCTGTGCTAGCAATACATAGTCACAACAGACAACCTAGTGGAGTTGACCCACTGGCAGGCAAAAGATCTTCAGCTCATTATCATGGTGTAAGACATTACAGATACTCGATGATGAATAAAGAGATGGCTAGAATGCATAGGATTCATCAAGGTCCGCCTGGGTTAAACTTGACAGCAAGAATTGTTCCGCAAGCTAGAAAAGGTAGAGAAGCTCATCCACCAAAAGTTGAAAAAGATTTTTGGCAAAAGATAAATGACAAAGAAAGAATTATGGCAATTAAATCTGCGATAGCAGCAACAGCATTGAAGGATGTAGTAGCTAAAAGAGGTCATATGATTAATAGTATTACTTTGCCTATGGTTGTCGATGACTCTTTGCAAGAAATAAAGAAAACAAAGCAGTTAAAACAATTCTTGGAAAAAATAGGTTTAGAAGAAGAATTAAAAAGATCAAGTAAGAAAAAAGTTAGAGCAGGCAAAGGAAAAATGAGAGGAAGACGCTATAAAAAAAGAAAAGGTCCTCTGATTGTCATAGCAGAAAACAAAGGTTTAATTAATGCAGCAAGAAGCATACCGGGATTGGACTGCTGCTTGGTTAATAAATTAAATGCAGAGCTGCTTGCTCCAGGAACAAATGCTGGAAGACTTACTATTTACACTGAAAGTGCAATAAGAAAACTTGGTGAAATTTATGGCTGAAAAGAAAAAGGAAGAAAGAGCACCTATAGTTGACCCTTGGTCTATTCTACTTTATCCTTTGTTAACAGAAAAATCACTTGGAAAGATTGAAACTGAGAATAAAATTATTTTTATTGTTAGCAGGAATGCAAACAAAAAACAAATAAAATGGGCGACTGAAAGGGTTTTTAACGTTAAAGTCGTTAAAGTCGCTACACTGATTGACAGAAAAGGAAGAAAAAAGGCTTGGATACAACTCTCAAAGGAATATCCTGCGACCGAGATTGCAACAAGATTAGGAATGATGTGATTACATGGGCAAAAGAATAATTTCAAGAGCGAGAGGTCATGGAGGACCAAGATATCGCTCACCAGGGCACAGATTTGTAAGTACTGTTAGTTATAATTTTTCAAAAGCAGAGGTTGTTGACATTGTTCATGATCCTGCTAGAGACGCACCTTTGGCTAAAGTAAAGTATGATGACAAAGAAAAATATATAGTGGCTGCTGAAGGTATGAAGGTTGGAGATATTATTGATAAGGAAGGTGAGGCAAGAATAGGAAACGTCTTGCCATTAAATAAAATTCCAAAAGGATTCTCCATATTTGCAATTGAAAATTATCCAGGCTCTGGTCCCAAGCTATGTTGCACAGCAGGAACAAGGGCAACGATAATATCGCACGATCCAGACAAAGTCATAATTCAGATGCCTTCAAAAGAATTTAAAGTATTTAATCCCAACTGCCTAGCAACTATAGGCGTATCAGCAGGTGGAGGAAGAGGAGACAAACCTTATGTGAAGGCTGGTCAATTATATTATCTCAAGCAAGCTAGAAACAAACTTTGGCCAAGATCATCAGCAGTTAAGATGAATCCTGTTGATCATCCGTTCGGAGGTCATACAAAACCAGGAACACCTAAGACAATTTCTAGGTTGATGCCTCCAGGTGCAAAAGTAGGTAGCATATCTGCAAGAAGGAGTGGAAAGAAAAAGAAGTGATGATATATGGCAAAAATATTTACATTCAAAGGGAAAACAATTGAAGAATTACAAAAAATGAGTTTGGAAGATTTTTCAAAGCTAATACCCTCAAGACAAAGAAGAGCCTTGTTAAGAGGATTTAGTAAAGAAGAAAAGAAGTTCTTGGAAAGACTTAGAAAATCCAACAAGCCAGTTAGAACTCATTTAAGGGAAACGGTAATTATACCTGAAATGGTTTTCAAAAAAGTTTTAGTTCATAATGGAAACAATTGGATTGGTGTTGATATAAAACCTGAGATGGTTGGACACCGCATAGGAGAGTTCGCACTTACTAGAAAGAAAGTGATGCATTCAGCACCAGGTGTCGGAGCAACTAAAGCATCAAAGTTCCTACCGCTTAAATAATGATTTTTATGAAATATGCGATTACATCAAAAGGAAAGGCCTGTGCATCAGGCACATTTTCAATATCATTGAAAAATGCTGTAAAGGTTTGTAAAGCGTTAAATAGAAAAAAGTTTGCTGATGCAAAAAAGATTTTGGACAGTTTGACTAATAAAAAAATAAGTTTAAGAGGAAAGTACTTTACAAAAACTGCAGAGAACATTTCAAAACTGTTAATACAATTAGAAAGCAATGCAAAAAATAAAAAATTAGATTCAGACTCAATGTTTCTTTTTATTTCAGCTCACCAAGGTCCTACCATGCATAGGGCAAGAAGAAAATGGAGAAAGTTTGGTTCAAAATTAAAAATATGTCATATTCAAGCAGTATTAAGTGATAAAAATGGCTTTGGAAAGAAAGTTCATTAAAGAAGGAATAAGGAATAAATATGTAGGAGAGTTTTTAGCAAGTGAATTCTCTAGAGCTGGATATAGCCATTGTGAAATCCAGAGAACGCCCTTAAGCATAAGGATAACTGTTTTTGCTCACAAACCAGGTCTAATAATAGGAAAGGGAGGAAGGAATATAGAGAATATGACTCAAACTTTGAAGGAGAAGTTTGGCTTTGAGAATCCGCAATTAGACGTTCAAGAGGTTGCTAATCCTGATTTAGATCCTAATATTGTTTCAAAATGGATAGCATCTGCAATTGAAAGAGGAGTACACTACAAAAGAGTTGCAAACCTTGCTATTGAAAAAATCATGGCTGCAGGTGCTGCAGGCGTTGCTATAAGAATAGGAGGAAAGCTTGGTTCTGACATATCCAGAGTAGAAAAGTTTTCTTCCGGTTATCTCAAATATTCTGGCGACGATGCAGAGACCTTGGTTAAGAAAGCCTATGCTCAAGCAATTGTAAAACTTGGAATAATCGGAATACAAGTAAGAATACTTTCCGAAAAGCCGAGAGAATTAGAAATTTTTAGTGAGGCTGAGAAAAAACAAGAGAGTGGTGAGAAAGTTGTCGTTACTGAAGAAAAAACAACTGAAACAAATGACGCATCCTGATTTAATTAATCGATTAAATGAGTTAAGACTTGAATTATCAAAAGAGAGAGCTCAGATTGCTGTAGGCGGTAGTCCCAGCAATCCTGGAAGAGTCAAGGAAATTAGAAAAACTATAGCAAGAATTTTAACAGAATTAAACAAATTAGAAAAGACTGATCATAAAGCAAAAATAAAAGGAGGTAAGATATAAGTTGGTCGAGACTTGTAAGACTTGTGGATTGCCTGTTGAACTTTGTGTTTGTGGAACAATAGCAAAAGAAGAAGCAAAAATAAAGGTTTACACAGTAAAGAGGTCTTTTGGGAAGTTGGTGACAATAGTAGAAGGCATTGATGAAAAAGCAAATCCAAAAGAACTTTCAAAGAAACTTAAAACAAAGCTTGCTTGTGGAGGAACGTACAAGGAAGGTAGGATAGAACTTAGGGGAAACCACAAAAATAAGTTAAAAGTCATTTTAAACGGAATGGGCTTTCCAGAAGACAAGATTGAAGTTGAATAAAATGATAACAGCAAAGAACTTAATAAGACACGAACTTATAGGCTTGTCAGTTAAAGTTGTCGAGAGCACAAACAAATTCCAGGTTGGAATAAAAGGAACAGTTGTTGACGAAACAAAAAGTACCATAACAATAGAAACTCACAACGGACTGAAAAAAGTTCAGAAAAAAGGTTCAAAGTTCATATTTGAAATTCCTGATGGAAAAAAAGTTAAAGTTAACGGAGATAAAATCGCTGTAAGACCAGAGGAAAGAGTAAAATTAAAGGTGAAAAAATGGTAAAACAAAAGACAAAAAACATTGGCTTAGAAGTAAAACCTCCAGAAGGTAAATGTAAAGATTCCAAGTGCCCGTTTCACGGTTCACTTAGGTTAAGAGGAAGAATTTTTATTGGCGAGGTTGTTAGCGATAAAGCTGAAAAGACAGTTGTTGTTAGATGGAATTATACTCATTTTATTTCAAAATACGAGGTATATGAAAGAAGACATACAAAAGTTGCTGCTTATAACCCAGAATGTATTAATGCAAAAATTGGAGACACTGTAAAGATTTCAGAGTGTCGTCCACTTAGCAAGACAAAAACATTTGTTGTAATTGAAAAGGTGACTACGAAATGAAACCAGTATCAGCTAAAATAACAAAAACATTGCAAGCAGGAAGTTATCTTAATTGTGCAGATAATACAGGAGCAACTTTGTTGCAAGTGATTGCAGTAAAGGGCTACAAAGGAGTGAAAAGCAGATCTCCAAGATGCGGCGTTGGAGACTGGATTATATGCGCTGTAAAAGTTGGAGATGCAAAAATAATGCATGAAGTTGTCCAAGCTATCATCATAAGACAAAAGAAAGAGTACAGAAGAACAAGTGGTATGAGAATTAAGTTTGAGGATAATGCTGCTGTTTTAATCAACGAAAAAGGTGAGCCAAGAGGAACCAAAATTAAAGGTCCAATAGCAAAGGAAGTTGTTGAAAGATTTTCCGTGATTGGTAAGATTGCTACAACGGTGGTATAATGAAATCAAAAAAACCAAGTAAACAAAGAAAGGCACTTTATCAGGCACCTCTACATAAAAGACATAAACTTTTGTCTGCTCATTTATCAAGAGAATTAAGAAATCAATTTAAGAAAAGATCTTTGCCTGTCAGAAAAGGAGATGAAGTAAGGGTTATGAGAGGGAAATTTAAGGGAACTATAGGAAAGATATCTGAAGTTGACTTGAAAAGGTTAAAGGTTTACATAGATAATGTTAAAAGGAAAAAAGTTTCGGGTGAGGAATTTCATGTTCCTATTAATGCTTCAAAATTGATGATAACAAATCCAAACATGGATGATCCAAGAAGAAAAGAGATAATAGAAAGAGGTAAAAAATGACTATAATAAAAAGGATTGCTGCTCCTAAGTGGTGGCCGATAGAAAAGAAAACCAAGAAGTTTGTAATCAAACCTAGAGGCCCATATCTAAAAGACCTTTCACTACCGCTATTAGTTTTAATTAGAGACGTTCTAAAAATAGCAGAAAACGAAAGAGAAGCTTCAAAAATTATTAAAAAGGGAGAAATCTTGATTGACGGCAGGAAAAGAAAGGATCCAAAATTTGGAGTAGGTTTGTTTAATACTATAGAGATTCCTTCAATGAAAAAGGCTTACAGAGCGGTTCCCAAGAAGGGATTAATCTTCATAGAAATATCTGAAAAGGAAGCAAAATTGAAAATATGTAAGATTATAAATAAAAAATCCTTAAAAGGGAAAAAGAACCAGATAAACTTGAACGACGGTAGGAATATTTTAACAAATGAGAATTATTCTACTCAAGACTCTTTGCTCATAGAGGTCCCTGAACAAAAAATAATAGATCATATCAAGTTCGCTGAGAATTCGACTTGTGTGATTTTCAAGGGTAAGAATGCTGGTAAGATTGGCAAAATAAAAACTATTGAAAAAGACAGGGTTTTGATAGGCGACGAGAAGACAATTGAAGTTCCAAAAAACTTTGTTATAATGGTTGGCAGGGAAGGACCATTGATAAAACTAGAGTGATTGTATGAATCCGATGCAAAATATACGAATTGAAAAAATAACTTTGAATATAGGTTGTGGAGAGTCTGGTGAAAAGCTAGATAAAGCAAAGAAATTGCTAGAGGTATTGACTGCAAAAAAAGTTGTTATAACCTCGACTCATAAGAGAACTACTTTTGGGGCAGCAAAAGGAAGACCTATTGGATGCAAAGTTACCTTGAGAGGAAAGAATGCTGAAGAATTTTTCAAAAAGGCCTTGGATGCTGTTGACTTTAAACTATCAAAAAGTGTTTTTGATAAACAAGGTAGTTTTTCATTTGGCATTAAAGAACACATAAGCATTCCAGGAGTAAGATATGATCCTGACATTGGAATTTTCGGAATGGACGTTTGTGTTTCGTTAGAGAGACCAGGATTTAGAGTTAAAAGAAAGAAAATTCCAAAAAAGATTGGAAAAAAACATTTAATAAAGCCTGAAGAGGCAATGGATTGGGTTGTTAAAAACTATAAGGTAGAGATATTATGAAGTCGATAAAAAAAGAAAGAAAATTTGGAAAAGGATCTAGAAGATGTAGACGTTGCGGTAGCTACAAAGGCTTAGTTAGAAAATATGGCCTGATGTACTGCAGAAGGTGCATAAGAGAAGTAGCAAAAGAATTAGGCTTTAAAAAATATATGTGATTTTATGAGGCATGACTTAGTATCAGACGTATTATCGTCAATAAAGAATGGAGACATGTACGGTAAAAAAGAGATATTTACTCCTGCATCTAATCTAGTGAAAAACATTTTGTTAATGCTTCAAAAAAATAACTACATAGGAGACTTTGAGTACATTGATGATAGAAAGGGAGGGAAATTTAGAATACAATTACTAGGAAAAGTGAATAACTGCAATTCAATTCGTCCTAGATTCCCTATTAGGATTGATGATTATGAAAAATATGAGAAGAGGTTCCTTCCTGCAAGTGATATGGGTTTCATCATAGTTTCCACATCAAAAGGTTTGATGACTCATGATAAGGCCAAAGAAAAAAAATTAGGTGGAGTTTTAATCGGCTTTGTTTATTAGTGATTTTATGGAAAGAATAATCGAAATTCCAAACGGCATTGAAGTTGAGATTAATAATTTTAAAATTAAAATCAAGGGACCGAAAGGATCCTTAGAGAAGGATTTCTTTTGCCCTATTTTTAAAAAAGAAATCTTATTAAAAAAAGAAAATAACAAGATTTTTTTGTCTACAGAATCAAAAAAGAGAAAAATCAAGGCAATGATAGGCACTATGGAATCTCATATAAATAACATGTTTTTGGGAGTAAGAGAAGGATACATAGCAAAATTAAAGGTAGTCTACATGCACTTTCCATTTACTGTAAAAGTAAGCGGGAATGAAGTTTCAATAAGCAATTTCTTAGGTGAAAAGACACCAAGGAAGGTAAGGATTGGTGGAAATTGCAAGGTTGAAATCCAGAACGATGAGATAATTGTGACAGGAATCAGCAAGGATGAAGTTGGACAAACTGCTGCTCAAATCGAGCGCGCAACAAGAATAAAACAAAGAGATAGAAGAGTTTTCCAAGACGGTCTGTTCATAACTAAGAAACCGTGATTTTATGAATTATGAAACAAAACAAATAACATATTTTTTAAATCCAGGAAAGGAAAATACAGATAAAACTATAGAATTAGCTTTAGAATTTGCTAAAAAGAACAATATCAAAAAAATTGTAGTTGCAACTTATACAGGAGAAACTGCTCTAAAGATTTCTGAAAAAGCTCCAGAAGACATAAAGATAGTTGCTGTAACATTGCATGCTGGAACTTCATCTACAGAAAGAAAAAATATTTGGGAAAGAAACCTTGAAAAATTGAAGGCGAAAGGTATAGAATGCTATAGAGGCACCCAAGCTTTAAGTGGATTAGAAAGAGGAATGGGCATTAGATATGGCGGTGTCTTCCCTCTAATGATATTTTGCGATGCATTAAAACTGTTTTCAGAAGGAACAAAGGTTGCAGTTGAAGTGACATTAATGGCAACAGATGCAGGATTACTATCTCCAGATGAAGATGTTATTGCCATTGCCGGAACAAGCGGCGGATGTGATACGGCTATTGTAATGAGACCTAATTATACTACTAATTTTTTCAAGCTTGGTATAAAGGAAATAATATGTAAGCCTAAACAAGTTGGAATAATTGGTGGACCTAGGTAATAATTATGGATAATTTAAAATTAAGATTAAAAATCAAAAGAAAGAAACCAGTTTTCATAAGGAGCAGAGGGAAGATACTCAGAAGGGTGGGAATGAAATGGAGAGCCCCTAAAGGCATTCATTCGAAACTAAGAATGCACAAGAGGGAGGCTGGAAATCTTCCTAGACCTGGTTACGGTTCTCCAAGAGCTGTTAAAGGATTGCATCCGTCTGGGTTCGAAGAATTCCTTGTTTATAATTTAAAAGACCTTGAAAAAATAAACCCAGAAAAGCAAGCTTGCAGGATATCAGCTACTGTAGGAAAGAAAAAAAGATTAGAGATGATGAAAAAGGCAGATGAATTAAAGATTAAAGTTTTAAACCCATTAAGGATCGAAAAGTGAGATTATGTATTTGATTGGGAGAGGTCGTTGCCCATCATGTGGCATAAAAGGTAAGGTTTGGAAAAGAAAGCCAAATATCTTTAGATGTCCGACTTGCAATGCTTTTTTCAATGAATTTGGCCTCATTTTAGAGTTTCATGGTGGTAAAGAGGGTGAATTTACATGAGCTTACAAAAGAAAATTGCAGCAAAGATTTTAAAATGTGGAGAAAATAGGATTTGGATAGACCCAACTAACACAAAAGTTAACCAAGCTATAACAAGAAGAGATGTTAGAAGATTCATAAAAGAAGGTTTTATTAAAAAGATTCCTGAGAAGAAAGCCATAAAGCATGAAGAGAAAAGACAGCAAAAAATGGGAAGTAGAAAAGGATCTAAAGGAGCAAGGAGAGGTAAGAAAACTAGATGGCTTAAAATTGTAAGATCACAGAGAAAACTTTTGAAGGAACTAGAAAACAAAGGTCAATTAAAACTGCATGTTTACAGAACAGTTTACAAACTTATCAAAGGTAATTTTTTCAGAAGCAGGTCTCATTTAATGTCATACTTAAAAGAAAAAGATTTGGTTAAGGCTGATAAAAAATGAAAATGAAAAGAATCGTTAGTTTTAAGAGAAGAAGAGATGAAAAAACAAACTATAAGAAAAGACTAGCTTTATTAAAATCTGAGAAAGCTAGACTTGTTATTAGAAAAAGTCTCAGTAACATTTCTGTCCAGTTTATTAATTTTAAGCCGATTGGTGATGAGACATTGGTTTCAGCTGTTTCAACTGAATTGAAAAAATTTGGTTGGACAAGAGGCGGTAATATTCCCGCCGCATACCTAACAGGATTTTTAGCTGGAAAAAAAGCAAAGGAAAAAAATATAAAAGAGGCTGTTTTAGACTTGGGCTTACAAACATCAACTAAAGGTTCAAGACTTTATGCAGCATTAAAAGGAGTAGTAGATTCTGGAGTTAATGTTCCGCATTCAAAGGATATTTTACCTTCAGAAGAGAGAATAAATGGAAAACATATATCAGAAGAATTAACAAAACAGTTTGAGGATGTTAAAAAGAAAATAGGTGCTTAATATGCCAAGAGAAGAAAAAAAGCAAGAAGAGACCGGGGAGCTGGAAGTAAAAGCAGAAGAAGAGATAACCCCTAAAGAAATTAAGGTTACTGCTCCAGCAAATTGGAAACCAAAAACAGAATTAGGAAAGAAAGTCTTAGCGGGAGAAGTAACAGACATAGCAAAAGTTTTTTCTGAAGGACTGAAAATTTCTGAACCAACTATTATTGATGTCCTAGTTCCGAATTTAGAGAAAGAGATAATACTCATAGGCGGTTCTACAGGTAAAGGCGGTGGAATAAGGAGAACACCTTTCAAAAGAACTTCAAGAATGCATAAAAGTGGAAGGAGATATAAAATATCTGTAATGATAGTTATTGGAAACAAAAACGGTTATGTTGGAGTAGGCCTAGCCTCAGGTCCACCTGGAAAGCATCAAGAGATTATTGAAAAATCATTGAACAAAGCAAAATTAAACATTATGCCTGTTAGAAGAGGCTGTGGATCTTGGGAGTGTTTATGCGGGCAGCATCATTCTATACCATTTGCAGTTACAGGCAAAAGCGGTTCTGTTAGATTAACACTTTTACCAGCACCTAAGGGAGTAGGACTAGCTGTTTCTGATGAAGTTAAAAAGTTATTGAGACTAGCAGGAATAAGCGATATCTGGTGCAAAGCAAGAGGAAACACTCAAATGAGAGCAAATTTGATAAGAGCTACATTTGATGCCTTAAAGAGGCTTAATGCTTACAAAGTTAAAGCTGATTTTGAAGAGAAAAGCGGGATGAAAATTGGAAAGGTTGATTAATATGTATGCTGTGATTCGAATAAGAGGATCAGTTAATTTGAAAAGAGATATTAAGGACACATTAGCTATGCTTAGACTTAATAGAAAAATGCATTGTGTCTTGATAAAGGAAAATGACTGCATGAAAGGAATGCTTCAAAAGGTTAGAAACTGGGTGACGTGGGGAGAAATTGATGATGAAATTTTAAGGGGTTTGATTAAAAAAAGAGGAAGAAAGATAGGAGAAAAGAAACTCACAGAACAAGAGGTTGAGGAAGTTTTTAAAAAATTAAAAGAAAACCAAAAAATACCAGAAGAAGTTAAACCAGTTTTTAGATTGACTCCTCCCTCAAAGGGATTTAAAGAATCAATTAAGCAGCATTATCCTGCTGGCGAACTAGGGTATAGAGGAAAGGAGATAAACGAGTTGTTAAAAAGGATGATTTAAATGGATAGTTGGTTTATACTTTCATTGGCAGCTACTTTTTCATTTACTGGGATGACTTTACTTTTTAGAATGGTTACAGAGAAGGGTATTCCTGCTCTATTAGGGCTCTCTGGTATTGTTTTAGTTTCTGCACCTTTAATAGTAGGCTATACATTTTTAACACAAAAATCTTTTAATTTACCTACAAACATTATGATCATTTTAGTTATTGCTGGAGTTTTTTCTTTTTTAGGAAACATATTTCTTTTCAGAGCTTTAGGAACAGCTCCTAATCCAGGATATCCTGGGGCTGTTGAAGCATTAAAAATAATTTTAATAACTTTCATTTCATTTTTTTTATTTAATTTGAAACCAAACCCAATAGGCATTGTAGGTTCAATATTGGTTGTTGTAGGAGTAATCTTGTTGTCTGTGGTGAGTTAATGGTTGTAAGATTCAGAAAAAAATCAAGAAGAATGAGAGGCAGCAAGACCCACGGTTGGGGTGCAAAGAAAAAGCATAGAGGTGCAGGTTCCCAAGGCGGAAGAGGACAAGCAGGAATGCTAAAACATAAAAAGTCTTGGATGCTTGTGAACGACCCACACCATTTTGGTAAAATAGGATTTAAAGTTCCTATAGAAGTTAAAAATAAATATAAAGCTATAACCTTGAAGGACATAGACGTTCTTGCTAAAAAACTAAATAAAAATGAAATTGATCTTTCCGAGCTAGGTTTTGACAAAGTTCTTTCAAATGGAAAGTTAACTCAGGCTTTGACTATAAAAGCTAAAAGATTTGTTGAAAAGGCAAAGCAAAAAATTGAAGAAGCAGGTGGAAAGGCGATAGAGAATGTTTAAATGGGAAAAATTAGCAAAGTATATACCAGCCGTAGAAGAGCCTGTTCAGAAGCTGACGTTTAAGGAAAAAACTAAATGGACGTTTGTAATACTTGTTTTATTCTTCGTCTTAGGTTCTTTGACAGTTTGGGGAATTAACCCACAGGCAGTTGCTCAGTTTGAGTTCTTAGAAATTGTTTTTGGTTCAAAGTTCGGTTCACTGATAACACTAGGTATAGGACCTATTGTAACCGCGTCTATTATATTGCAACTTTTCGTTGGTAGCAAAATAATAAATTGGGATACTAATACGGATGAAGGAAAGGCAAAGTTCCAGGCTGCAGAAAAAATCTTGATGATTGTTTTTTGTGTTATAGAAGCAATTGCTTATGTTTTAGCTGGAGCTGTTCCTCCGGCAAATCCCAGTATGTTTTTGGTGGTGTTTGTTATCATTCAACTTACAATAGGTGGAATTATTATGATATTCATGGATGGAGTCTGCTCAAAATGGGGATTTGGTTCTGGAGTCTCTTTGTTCATAGCAGCAGGAGTTGCAAAGACAATTATAGTTAGAACATTCAATCCATTGACACATGCAGGCATGCTTCCAAGCATAGGTGAACCGCCAGCGGGATTAATACCTTTTATTATTACTTCGCTTTTAGAAGGTTCTGTGGAATTAGTTAGCATATTTACTGCTATACTTCCCCTACTTGCAACTTTGCTGGTGTTCATAATAACTGTTTACATCCAAAATGTTAGAGTCGAACTGCCTATGGCATTTTCAATGCCTTTTGGAAAATTTGCTGCAAGAAGATGGCCTTTGAAGTTCTTGTACACTTCAAACATCCCTGTCATTCTTACTGCAGCTGTTATAGCAAATATGCAAGTGCTAGGTAGGATACTTTATCAAAGAGGAATAACATTTTTAGGAGTTTATAATGACCAAGGAAGGGCGACATCCGGCCTAATGTACTTCTTATCTAATCCTTCAGGAGAAGTCGGTATAATAATTGTTACAATTCTAGCAAGCATCTTTGCTTTAATATTTATAATCATTAACATGAGAACTTGGAAAAAGCATATAATTAAATTTGGATTATTAGGAGCAGTTATAGGAGCTATAGTTGCATATTCATTCCTTTCTTATAACAATCTTTATACAATAGCTCCTGAAAGTATTTTAAGATCAATAGTTTATGTAATGGTTTTTGTCATAGGATCTACAATATTTTCTATTTTTTGGGTCAATACAGCTGGGATGGATTCAAAGTCTGTTGCAGAACAGTTCAAAGCCAGTTCAATTATGATTCCTGGATTTAGACATGACCCTAGGATTGTTGAGAAGGTTTTGGATAAATATATACCGGCCTTAACTATTCTAGGAGGAGCGTTTGTTGGATTTTTAGCAGCGTTTGCTGACTTAACTTCTGCAATAGGATCTGGAACAGGAATTTTGTTATCAGTTATGATAATTTATCAGTTTTATGAACAAATAACCGCCCAACACTATGATGATATTCCAGAAAGGGTAAGGAAGTTCTTTGGTGTTTAAATGAAAATGATGATAATAGGTCCACAAGGTTCAGGAAAAGGAACTTATGCAGATAGACTAAGCGAGAAATTTGGAGTTCCTCATATATCAACTGGAGAAATATTTCGTGAAAACATAAAACAAAAGACCGAATTAGGAAAGAACATAGAAAAGTTTGTAAACTCAGGATTACTGGTTCCAGATGATGTGACAATGAAAGTTGTAGAAGAAAGAATAAATAAGCCAGATTGTAAAAAAGGTTTTATTTTTGACGGCTTTCCAAGAACAATTAAACAAGCAGAGGAATTAGAAAAAATATCTTCTCTCGATGTTGTTCTTTATATTGATTGCCCAGAGTGGTTGTTGGTTAAAAGAATGTCTTCAAGGATAACATGTAAAAACTGTGGAAAGATTTATAATCTTTTAAACGTAAAGCCTAAGAAGGAAGGAGTATGTAATGATTGCGAAGGAAAACTCGTAGTAAGAGAGGATGAAACTCCAGAAGCAATTAAAATGAGATTAAAAGAATATGAAAAAGGAACAAAACCACTCATAGACTACTATGATAAGAAGGGAATATTAAAAAGATTTTATAATGACGTGTTTGAAAGATCTCCTGAGGAGTGCGTTAGCAAAATTTTAGATATTTTAGGTGTTAAAAAATGACTCTAATAGGATTACAAGCAGGATTTGAAGAAGTATTAGCTTCTGCTGTAATAGTTTTCATGATATCTATTTTTTACAGATTTCTCATTAACCAGAATGAATTAAAGGAAATAAAATCAAGAATAAAAGAGAAGCAAGCGACAGTAAAAGAGTTGCAAAAGACAAATCCGCAAGAAGCAAATAAAACTTTAACTGAGGTTATAGCTATGTCAAACAAACAAATGAGAATGAGCATGAAACCGATGTTTTTAACACTAATTATTGTAGGAATAATCTTACCATATTTCCCTCAAATTTATCCAGGAGCTGTTGTTAAGCTTCCCTTTAACTTGCCGTATTTTGAAAGCGATTTTGGCTGGTTGGCTTGGTATATAATAGTATCCGTTCCTTTAGGGCAACTGTTTAGAAAATTATTAGGTGCTGAATTATGATAAGGTCTAGAGCATTAAAAAGAATTAAAAGAAAAACACCTGGCAGTAGAACAGCTACTCGTTTTAGGAAATACTCAAAGAAATCTTTATTCAGAGCGCATCCACGAATTAAAAGAGAAGAATTAAAGTCAAAGGTGAGAAAATGAAAATAGAAAAAGTATATTTCCCAAAATGGATTGCATGGTTTTTTATTGCGATTTTTATACCTATATTGGCTATGTTGGAGTATGAGGCATTCTACGGAAACAAACCCTACCCTGAGATGGGAGCGGTTTTCGGTTTTATTTTTGTGCTGATAATAGCGATGGTGTTCTTGGTCAGCTATAGAAAGATTCCTTACATGATAATAGAGAGACAAGTAAAGACTAAGAGGGATAAAAATGATTGAACCTGGTAGAATAGTGTTGAAGATAGCAGGCCGTGAGGCAGGAAGATATGCTGTGATAGTTGAAAATGTTAATGATAATTTTGTCCTTATAACTGGTCCAAAGTCAATAACCGGAGTCAAGCGCAGGAAATGCAACATTGAACATGTTGAACCGACAGAACATAAACTTGATATTAATTCTAAAGCGGATGATGCGACTATTGAGAATATGTGGAGAGGTTCTGGCTTAATTGAGAAGCTTCAGATAAATATTCCAGTAAAAAGAACTAAAGCGGCACCCTCTGGAACAAAAAAGCAATGATGAGCATCATAAATATTGCTATGAACAACCACATTAGCAAATAACTCATTGGATTCATTTTTTCTTCACTCTTCTAAACTTATCATAAAACCATATCAAGAAACATGATAAGAGGTACCAGTAAATTGGTTCGATCAAAAATAAAGATATAAATAAAGAGTAAAGAATTTGTTCTTCATTGAGAGCAAATATTAAATTTGAAGATAAAAATATTAAAAAGAAGTTTAAGGTGACATGTAAAATAGACCAAGGAAAGGTAGAACATAATAGACTACCATTGAAACAAAGATTAAGAGCAAATGATACAAAGCTTAAAATTGCAATTATTATAAATATCACAATCTTTCTCCAGTCTATCTTCAGGAATTGCTTGAGATTCATGTAAATAATTTATTTTAAGTATATAAAAATCAAAATAATCTTGTCATGAGTTGGCTAATAAAAAAACAAGAAGCTTCTTTAACTCCTTTTGGCACTTATCCAGGAGCAAGAACCTTAGAAGATCACATAAAGAACGGGATAATAATTCTAGACAAGCCGTCAGGTCCTAGTTCTCATCAGATTGATAGATGGGTAAAAGACATATTGAAAATAGATAAATGCTCCCATGGAGGAACACTAGACCCTAGAGTTTCTGGTGTTTTAGTGATAGCATTAGAAAATGCAACAAAGTTAATGCCTATTCTCTTATCATCTAAGAAGGTATACGTCGGAATAATTCATTTGCATAAGGACATTGAAATAGAAAAAATTAAAGAGGCATTTGAGAACTTCATTGGAAAAGTTAAACAGTTGCCACCAGTCAAATCTGCTGTTGCACGAAGAGAAAGGGAAAGAGAGATTTATTACTTGGAACTTTTAGAGATTAAAGGAAGAAACATTTTGTTCCAAATAGAATGTGAAGCAGGTTTCTATGTTAGAAGATTTGCAGACGACTTAGGGAAAAGATTAAAGATAGGAGCGCATCTGCAAGAATTAAGAAGGACAAAAAGTGGAAACTTTTCGGAAGACCAAACAACAACTCTACAAGAGCTGTTTGATGCTGCTGGAGACGAGAGGAAGTTAAAAGAAATCATTTTACCAATGGAGATGGCTGTAGAATCTGTAGCAAAAGTTATAGTTTCTGACAACGCGATAGAAAATATCTGCAACGGAGCACCTTTGGCAATCGGTGGCATAGTTAGATTAGAAGATAAAATAAAAAAAGGAGATTGGACTGCTATTTTCTCTTTGAAGGGAGAACTTGTAGCTATAGGTAAAGCTTTGCTAAGCTCTAAGGAAATCTTAGAAAAAAATAAAGGCTTGGCTGTAAAAACCGACAGAGTTCTAATGAAAAAAGGAACTTACAAATCCAGTTATTAGAAAACTTTATAAATTTAAAACATTATCTTATTAGCTGCAATAATTAAGGGTGATAAAATGAACGGTAGATACTTATTTACATCTGAATCTGTAGCTGAAGGGCATGCAGATAAGGTCAGCGACCAAATATCTGATGCTATTCTAGATGAGATAATAAAACAAGACCCTAAAGCTAGGGTAGATTGCGAAACATTGATAATGCAAGGAACTGTTGTTGTTACAGGTCAGATAACTACTACCTGTTATGTGAATATACCACACATAGTTAGAAGAACTTTGAAAGAAATCGGATTTAACAATGCTAAAGACGGATTGGACTGGGAAACATGTGGCGTATTGACATCAATAGAAGAACAATCGCCTGATATTTCTATGGGAGTAACAGAGACAGAAGGACATGAACAAGGTGCAGGAGACCAAGGCATGATGTTTGGGTATGCTTGTAATGAGACAAAGGAGTTAATGCCTTTACCTATAATGCTGGCTCATAAACTTGTAATGAGACTCGCTGAAGTAAGAAAGAAAAATATACTAAAATATCTAAGACCAGATGGTAAGTCTCAGGTAACAGTTGAATATATTAATAACAAGCCATTAAGAGTAGACTCTGTTGTTATTGCTGCTCAACATAATGAAGACGTTAGCAGAGAAGAACTTAAAAAAGGCATTATCGAAGAAGTTATCAAGAAAGTAATACCTGCAAATCTTCTGGATAAGAACACAAAATACTATGTTAATGAGACAGGTAGATTTGTTATCGGAGGTACATTAGCTGATTCTGGCTTGACAGGTAGAAAAATAATTGTTGATACTTATGGCGGAGTAGGCAGTCATGGTGGTGGATGCTTCAGCGGCAAGGATCCGTCAAAAGTTGATAGGTCAGGCTCTTACATGGCAAGGTATATTGCGAAAAATATTGTTGCAGCAGGTCTAGCTGAGAAATGTGGAGTTCAGATTGCATATGCCATAGGTGTAGCAAAACCTTTATCAGTTATGGTTGATACTCTAGGAACTGGAAAAATTCCTGACGAGAAAATCACTGAGCTGGTTTTAAAGCACTTTGATATGCGACCTAGAGCAATAATAGAACACCTTAAATTGCTTAGACCAATTTACAGGAAAACCGCTGTCTACGGACATTTTGGCAGAGATGATCCTGATTTTGGTTGGGAAAAAACTGATAAAGCAGAGATACTTAGAAAAGAAGCTAAAATCTAAGATCTCAAATCCTCTTTTCTATAAACATACACAACGTCTTCTTTTTTCGAAGCTTTTGGTTTTGACCTCAGTTTAGTTACAAACAAAATTACTACTGCTAGGAGCACAACAAATACTGAAACTATTATAATAGGCAAAAGTATGTCATCACTCCCCTTCGCAATCTCTTTTTTTATGAAGAACTCTTCTGATGCAGTCCATAGGCCGTTTGAGTCATTTGCATAAAATTTCCAACCAATTGCTCCTTGAGGTTGAACAGTCATATTCATAGAAGCATAGCTCCAGCATTCTGTTCCTGTACAAGGGATCCAAGAGTCATTACTCCATTGGCCGCTTATGTTTGAAGAAAACATGTAGCCTGACAAACCTATTTCATCATTCCATTTTAAAACAAATTCATATATGTTTCCATTAGATGTTGCGTTTGCTGTTTCAATTGAATAAACAGGTGGGAAAAGTTGAGGTGGAGGAGCAGTTGAAATTTTTAAAGTTATCGCCTTTGTTGTTACTTTTGTTTCATTGGTTTTACCTAATGCTCTTAAGGTAAGATTGTAATCTCCTAGTTCTGCGTAAGTAGGAATGTTAAAGCCTATCTTTATTAACAAAGAGAAATTGTTAGGTATATTAGATGCAAATTCACTTATATTATACCAGTTTGAAGAGACTCCTGTCAAATCTACTGACAAGTTGCTAATAGTTTCTCCCAAGTTATTCTTTAAGAAAAAACTCGTTTCATAAGTATCATTTGGATTAAGCTCGATTAAATAAGGTCCAGTTAGATTTAATGTTTTAGGCGTTTCTGGTTCTGTTACGTTTGTAAGGCCGACATATAAAATTACTTTTGATGTTTGTTCTGTGAAATTCTGGGTTTCAGTATTATTGCATACGTATTCATAGATTCCTTCGTTTAAAGTTTGTTCATCCTTTCTGCTTGAGGAGGTGTCATTTGCTATCAAGTTGTTATTTCTATAAAATTTAAAATTAGAGGCTGATATTTCATCTGTTACTGAATTGCATATAAATGTAGTTTTAGTTCCCTTCATCACTGACGTGGATGGTATCTTTTGTATGTAAAGCGGATACCTCTTCAAAACAGTATAAAAATAATAGGTAGTATTCATTACATTGTTCGTAGTATCGCTAGCTATCCATCTATATTGAAATTCTTCTGCAGGCAAATCATACATCGATATAAAGAAATTATTAGAAGCGCTTTGAACTGCAGGAGTTGTACCATTTGTATAGTTCTTCAAAGTACCACTAAAATTAGATTCAAACCAAACATTACTTAGAGTTAAGTCTGACCAAACCATGCTAAAGTTATAAACCATATACGGATAGTATTCTGGAGGATTAAGCGGATATTCTCCTCTGATGGTGAACTGAGGCGGTATATTATCGAAATAATAAGTTTTGCTAGAAGCTGTATAGTTCACGTCTCCATTCCAATATGCAGTAACACTAAAAATCCCTGGAGAAATTAAGCTTGTAAGACTGCTTACAGATGATGTTGAGCTACTTTGCTGTACGAATCCTGGGTATGTTGAATCCAAAAAAACCAACTTGTTCGGGATGTTTAAAAGTGCTGTAAAATTAGCCATATCATTTAATTTATAGCTTCTGTTATTTTCCGTTCCATTTAGGTAAAGATTAATTGATATGGAATTGTTTTGATCAATAGTATAAGCTGCTCGATCATTATAAGCCCAGTTAGATTCGTTGTCAGATGCATACCATCTATATAGGTATCTTCCAGCAGGCAAATCAACAAAAGTTTTTGTCGCAGTTATTGGTGTACCTTCTGTGAATGTTATTGTATCATTACCTAGATTTTCATTTAAAGTAGAAAAGTTAGATTCTAGAATAATATTTTTTACAGTATGGTACTCGTCAGCTGTCCAAGTTATCTGAAAACCATAACTTCTGCTCGGAATGTACTTGGATCCAGATGCGACAGTCTCTTGGTTGTTAGACCACGTCACCATAGCTTCTGCTGGTTTAACTATCAAAAATAATAAAACTATCAAAATAAGTACTAATTTCATATAAATATTATATATATTTATTAAAATAGATGATTTTATGGCTAAAAAGAAGATAACAAAACCTGTAAAGGCCGAGGAAATAGACCCAGAGGATTTTGAGACAGATGTAGATTATATGGAAGAATAATATTTTTACGTTATAAATCGTGTACTTGAATTAAACTTATTAAGCAAGGAACATAACTAATTAGAGGTGAAAAAATGGTAGCAAAGAGAAAGGCCTTTGGTGGTTATCACATAGTGCCAGATGAGCACTTGGCAAAAATAATTGGTCATGGTAAGGTTTCGCCTGCTGAAATGACAAAGAAATTGTGGAAGTATATCAAGGCTAAGAAACTAGCAAGAAGGTAAAAACAACTTTTTGTTTTTTTGCGTGTATTTTTATTATTTTTAAATTTCTGTAAGATTTAAAAATACTTGGTCTAGTATTCTAATTAAGCCGTTGTGGCAGAATCTGGCTAATGCGCTAGCCTTGAGACAGATGATTATATGGCTTGACTCTGAAGTGCGGCGTTATGAAGAGTGATAGGCGTAATGATGTCAAGACAGCTAGTGTCCGCAAGGACTTGCAGGTTCAAATCCTGCCGACGGCGTTTAATATTTTATAATAACTTTATGGTAGTAAATAAATGATAGGTTTAAATAGTTTTCTTTTGTAAATCATTATAGTGATGATATGGTTGAATGTAATTCATGCCCTACATATTTGAAGAGAAATAAACAAGGATATTTATCAAGGGAATGTAAAGGATTAAAGTTTTTAGATGCGTTGAGCAGTGCAAGTGGTAATGAAGAAATTTATTTAGGTTCAGATGATAAAGTTTTATGTAAAGATGCAGATGGTGTAGAACGCACTGTTCGTTTAAGAGATGCTGGAAATGCTGCTAGGAAAGAGGCAGAAATGTTCTTTTGTACGAATCAAAGAGGTAATTGGAAAAAATGCCCTTTTTATTCAAATAAGTGAAGATATACCAACCGAAGAAGAAAGTTTAAATCTCGATTCTGATTAACATGACATATGCAATTAAACACGGCTTTGAAATAATTATGTTAGTATGCCGACGGTTCCTGATCTGAATCAAGTCTTCTGCCGACGGCGTTTCTTATTTTTAAAACGAAGAGTTTGATAAAAAGAAAATCCACTATGAAAAATGGTAGTCTGAGATAGGTTTATTAACCTTTATAAATATTAGTTCTAATTAATTGAAAAGTGATTTAATGGGAGTAAGAAAGCCAAAGCCAGAAGAAGAGAGAGAAGAATCAAAGAAAGAAAAAGCTAAAGAAAAGAAGCCTGAAAAAAAGAGGAAAATGATAGAGGGAGTTAGAGGAATAGTTAGAATAGCTGAGATAGACTTGGACGGAAACAAAAAAGTAAGAAATGCTATTTTAGGAATCAAAGGCATAGGAAAATCCTTGGCAAATGGAATTCTAACTGCTTCCGGTTTAGACTCAGAAGCTTTATTAGGAAGTTTAACTGAAGAGCAAATTCATAAACTAGAGGATGCTATTAAAAATCCTTCTAATTATGGAATTCCTTATCATATGCTTAATAGAAGATTAGATCCTTCTACAGGGGAAAACAGACATTTAGTCAGCTCAGAATTAAGATTGGCTGTTAAGAGCGATATTGACTTTATGAAAAAAATTCGTTGTTATAAGGGAATAAGACATGAACTTGGTTTGCCAGTGAGAGGACAAAGAACAAGGTCTAGCTTTAGAACTGGAATGATTGTAGGAGTTGCTAAAGTTAAACAAAGGCTAGGTGGCGCAGCAGCATCAGCAGCTCCAGGAGCGCCAGCACCTACTGGAAAGCCAGAGGCTAAAGCTGAGGTAAAACCAGGTGCAGCACCAGCAAAAGCAGCAGCAACTGCACCAGCAAAACCTGAAGCTAAGAAGGAAGAAAAAAAGTGATTAAATGAAAAGACAAAAGAAAAAATTTGATAAACCATTAAGACCGTGGGATAGGACTAGAATAGAATCTGAAAAGAAATTAAAAAAAGATTATGGCTTAAGGAGAAAGAAAGAAATATGGAGAGCAGAATCAATTCTAAGAAATTATAGAAGACTAGCTAGAGGTCTTGCTGCAAAGAGAGACAAGGACAAGGAAAAAATACTTTTAGATAAATTAGTTAAGATGGGCCTAATAAACCCAAATGCAAGTTTGGATAATGTCTTAGCATTAAATGTTGAAACTATCTTAGAAAGAAGATTACAGACCTTAGTTTTTAGAAGAGGCTTGGCGCATAGCATAAGCCAAGCAAGACAATTTATTATTCATGGGCATATTGCTCTTGATAAGAAAAGAGTTAAATGGCCTAGTTTGATTGTTCCTTTGTCTGAAGACGGAAAGATAAGCTTTTATGAGAAAAGCAAAATGAGATTAGGTGAAAAAGTTGAAACCAAGAATACCTGAAAAAGATCTAAAGTGGGGGATAGCAAATATTTTTAGTTCGCCGAATAATACGATTATTCATATTACTGATATTACTGGTTCCGAAACAGTAGCAAGATTTTCAGCAGGCATGATGAGTGATAAGGATAGAGAGGGCGGTTCACCATATCCTGCTATGCTAGCTGCTAGCAAAGCTGCCACAGTGGCCTTAGAAAAAGGGATAAACGCAGTTCACATAAGAGTAAGAGCTCCAGGTGGGATAAGATCAAAGAGCCCTGGTGCAGGAGCTCAACCTGCAATAAGAGCTTTAGCTAGGACAGGCTTAATGATTGGAAGAATAGAGGATGTCACTCCGATAGGACACGGCTTTATGAAATCAAAGGGCGGAAGACGTGGCCGCAGAATTTAGTCGATAGAAAGGTTAATAAATAATAAACAACAACCATTTTTTACTAATGTGATGAAATGAAAATACATGTTTTAAATAAAAATGACAATGAGTTAAAATTCTTATTAGAAGATTCTAATCCTCAGTTTGCCAATACATTAAGAAGAATAATGATGTCTGAGATTCCGATACTTGCAATAGACTCAGTTGACGTTTCTATAAATGGGTCGGTCTTATATAATGAAGTAATATCTCATAGACTAGGGCTAATTCCTTTGGTTTTTGATCCTAAGAAATTCCATTTTAAGGACGAACATGATGATGGGAAGACTTGTTCTATGTGTGAGGTAGTTCTTGTAATAAATAAAAAAGGACCGGCAATGGTTTATTCAAAAGACATGAAGTCAAGCGATCCAGACGTAAAACCTTTATTTGACGAAATACCGATAGTTGAGCTATTTGATGATCAGAAATTAAAATTAGAAGCTTCTGCATCTTTAGGCATCGCACAGAATCATGCAAGGTATCAATCATCCATTGCTAATTACAGATACTTTCCTTCTGTTAAATTAAAAGGGAAACTAGAAAATCAAGAAGAAGCTGTGAAAGCTTGTCCGAAAAATGCCTTGAAAATTGATGGAGATAAAGCTTCCTTGACTTTGGATTGTGATTTATGCAAGGAGTGTATAAAGGTAGCAAAACCAAAAAACTTGTTGGAAATAGAGGGAGATAACACAAAGTTCATATTCAATGTTGAAAGTCTTTCTAGTTTAAAACCTGAACAAATTGTTTTTAGCGCAGTAGATATTCTAAAGGAAAAAGTAAAGGATTTTGGGAAAGAAGTAAGAAAGTTGAAATAATTTACTTCATTTGTTTTTTATTTTTACGACGATTATATAATGGAAGAGAAAATCCTGTTGCTACATCAAAGAAGAAACCGCAAACTGCTCCAGCGCCTATTTTACCGAGCAATTCTCCTATCATAAAGGTTTTTTGATGATAGACATTCTTAGGTTTTTCAGTGTGAAGAGAGGGTTCTTGTAATGTAATTTCCATAGCTCTATCCATTCCATAATCCATCCCTTGCTAAAAGCACTGGCATAATCTTTAAACATTAAATTTATAATAGAAAGAAAACAATTTATATCTTTCTTAAACTAAAATTAGAAATTAATTTAAATATTCATAGATTTAACTTTTAATCACGCGGAGGTAGCCAAGTCTGGTCTAAATTGTGCGCATAGCACAAAGATAAGGCGCAGGACAAACCTGCTGTGCGATACTTAAGATCGGACGCTTAAGTGCTGATGCAAGTTTCACTTGCTATGATAAGAAATCCTGTGGGTTAGTCCCTCCGTCGGTTCAAATCCGGCCCTCCGCACATGCTTATAAATTTAAATAAGTAAATGATTAAGTGATTTTATGTCAAAACCAACAGGACCAACAAATCCAATTATTGCAAGCTTGATAGAAGACATTAGAAACAGAGGATACAAGGAAAATGTACCGTTCTTGATTAAGCTGGCAGACGAGATGGAAAAGCCAAGAAGAAAAAGAGCAGAAGTAGACTTGTCAAAGTTAAACAGAGTTTGCAAGGAAAATGAGACCATAGTTGTCCCAGGCAAAGTTCTTTCATCTGGGATTTTAAAGAAGCCTCTAAAGGTTGCTGCAGCAAGTTTCTCCATGGTTGCAATAGAAAGAATACAAAAAGCTGGTGGTAAAGTCTTAACAATAGAAGAGTTGGTTAAGGAAAATCCAAAAGGAACAAATGTTAGAATAGTGATTTAAATATGAAAATAGGTTATTTATCTAAAACCGTTCAGGAAGCTAATGAAACCAAATTAGAAAAAGCTGAAAAAACTGTTTACAAACTTTTAGAAAAGAACAGTGGAAGATTAGAAACCTTTAAAATTAAAAAGGAGTTAATAAAGGTGTTAGGAGTAGAAAAGAATACAGCTTCTTATTACTTAAATATGGTTTTAACTTCAAATTCAGTTAGCAAACAAAAAATATTTGGAGAATCTTATATTGTTTTATTAGTTGATTAAAATGATAGTTGATGCTGAAGGAGCAATACTAGGAAGACTTGCAACGAGAGTTGCAAAGGAATTGTTAAAAGGAGAAGATATTACAATCATAAACGCTGAGAAGTCTATTATAACTGGAAACTCTGATGCAATAATAAGAAGATACCTTACTAAAAGAGAGAGAGGAGACCCTAACAAAGGACCGTTTTATCCAAGACAACCTGATAAAATATTAAAGAGGACAATAAGAGGAATGCTTCCTTATAAGAGAGATAAAGGAAGAAAGGCGCTGAGAAGACTGAAAGTTTTTATTGGCTCGCAAAATCTTAAAGGCGAGAAAATAGGCAAGACAGAAGAAAGCATAACGTGCAAATATATGACTGTTAAAGACTTGTGCAATAAACTAGGTGCTAAAGTTGACTAAGAAGAAAGAGTTGATACAAACATTGGGTAAAAGAAAAGAAGCGATAGCAAAAGCTATTGCAAAGCCTGGTGATGGGACTATTATTATTAACAATAGATCCTTGGAAGTTTATGAGCCAGAAATGTTAAAGCTTATGATAAAAGAACCTTTAATTCTAGCAGGAGAAATTGGAAAGGCCTTGAATATAATTGTTAATGTTAGAGGCGGCGGAGTTTTTGGACAGGCTTCTGCTGTTAGGCAAGCAATAGCAAGAGCCTTGGTTGAGTACGATAGCTCGTTAAAAGAAAAGTTTTTAGCTTATGATAGAACATTATTAATTACAGATTCGAGGAGAACAGAACCTCATAAGCCTTCATGCAGTAAGCGTGGACCAAGAAGGCATAAACAAAGAAGTAAAAGATAATGGTGATAAAATGATTATTCCGGTTCGTTGCATAAGTTGTGGTAAAACTGTTGCACATCTTTGGGAAGCTTTTAATAAAAGAGTTCAAGCGGGGGAAGATCCTAAAAAAGTTTTAGATGATTTAGGGTTGAAAAGATATTGCTGTAGATCTTTGTTTCTAACGCATGTTGATACTTACAAGCAGGTAGCGAAATATAAAAGATAAAAATGATTGAAATCTGGTTTTACAGTTTGTTGAGTGTATTTTTAGTAAGTTGCATCTCTCTTATAGGCCTGCCTACTTTTTCAATAAAAGAAGAAACCTTAAAGAAAATACTTCTTTATTTTGTTAGCTTTTCAGTAGGTGGATTATTAGGAGACGCTTTCATACATCTTTTGCCAGAATCAATAAAATTAAATAATGAGTTATCTCTAGCATCGTACATTCTTTTAGGAATAATAATATCTTTTATAGTTGAAAAATTTGTTCAATGGAGGCACTGTCACATACCAACTTCAATAAAACATCCGCATCCATTTGCTGTGATGAATATGATAGGAGATTCAGTCCATAACTTTATTGATGGCTTAATAATTGGTGCGAGTTACTTAACTTCAATCCAATTAGGAATTGCTACAACAATAGCAGTTATATTGCACGAGATACCGCAGGAAATAGGAGATTTTGGAGTTTTAATTCATGGCGGATTTAAAAAGAAAAAAGCATTGTTTATGAATTTCGTTACAGCCTTGACAGCTGTAATCGGAACAGTAACTTCTTTAATCATAGGTTCTTATGTTGAAAATTTGACAGGCTTTCTTTTGCCGTTTGCAATTGGCAGTTTTGTGTATATTGCATCATCTGATTTGATTCCAGAATTGCATAAAGAAACTAAACCAATAAAGTCTTTTGTTCAGCTAGTGATGCTTTTAGTTGGAATAGGCATAATGTATTTGTTTTTGTTTTTAGAATGATTTTATGAAATTGAATGTTACGGTCATTCCGAATGCGAAAACTTTTGAAGTAATCAAGATTAATGAGAATAATTATAAAATAAAAGTAGATGCTCCTGCTTCTAAAGGTCATGCAAACAATCGTTTAATTGAAATACTAGCTAATCATTTTAATGTCTCAAAATCTTCTATAAGAATTTTAAAAGGCTTTAAGAATAGAAATAAAATAGTTAGCATAGATAATCTATAGCATGGGCCTGTAGTATAGCTTGGTTTAGTATATACGCTTGGGGAAGAAATCCAATTTGCGTATGACAGGAGTTCAAATCTCCTCAGGCCCACTTTACCTAGGAAAGATTAATCTTATGCGCATAGGTCGCGAACGTTCATCATATGGCTTTATTCTTAAATTACATAGCCCATAGCTAAAATTAGTCGCCAAATAGAATGCAGTATTAAGCACTCCTGAAGGAATATAAATGTTCACATCTCCTGTCTCTAAGTTCAATACAGCACCCTCTCTCTTCCTAATAGATCTATCCATTTTTTTGTGATTGCCCTTGCTTAAGGGATCCATATTGTGCGCGTACACTTTTCCCATAGGCCATCTGGTTTCTACCTGCTTTCCTTGGTTCAACAGGTCAAAGTCTTCCCAGTTCATTTCTAACTCGAGAAAGTGTTCTCTAGAGTTTAGCGTCCTTTCCATGCTCATATTTATAAAATAAACTTTAAATTATCTTATCTATGAAAATCGATGTGGTTCTCGGAGAAGATGAATTTTCTGAACAAATTGCAAGACAAATAAATGCAAAATTTATTAAAGTTGAAACTTACACTTTTCCTGACAGCGAGATTAAACTTACTTTGAAAGAAGCAGAACTAAAAAATAAGAATGTTTTGCTTGTTTTGAGGTCAAAAAGGTTCAAGCCTGATATAAACAACAATGTTATGAAAATTTTCTTTATCTCTTCGTTACTAAAAGAAGCTGGAGCAAATGAGATAAATCTTTTTTTGCCTTACATGTTCTATTCAAGGCAGGACAAGCAGTTTCTGCCTGGAGAAACCAAATCATTTTCAAACATAGCGACTTTGTACGAAAGCCTAGGAGTTTCAAACATAATAACTATAAACTCCCATCTTTACGGAAAATCTCCACCTCTCCAAAGCTTCTTTAAAAAAATAAAAGTTTATGACCAAAGTCCTGCTGCACTTTTTGCAGATTATTTAAAATCAAAAAATCTCAAAGAGCCTATAGTAATAGGACCAGGCAAAGGTGCGGACAGGCTAATCCAAGAGCTTGCTGGTTTGCTTGATGCTGATTTTGAAGGTTTAGAGAAGGAAAGAGACCATAAAACTCAAGCTATAACAATGAAGCCTCCTAAGGCAAAACTGAAAAATAGGGATGTTATAATCTATGATGACGTTTCAGCTAGTGGAGGAACTATAGCTCCGGCTTTTGAATTAACTCAAAGATTCAAGCCAAATAGAATATTCATAGCTATTCCACATTTGATAACTAAGGAAGGAATAGAAAAATTAATCAAACTTAAATCCACAGAGATAATTACCTCAGACTCTTTTGTAACCGAGGAACCTATGAAATTTACAGAACTAAATTTGGTTCCATTGATTTCTAATTACATAAAAATTTTAAATGATTAGATTCAAATTGCCGTTCAACACTACTGGCTTTACAGCCTTGATCTCGTCCAATATGAAGGATAGTTTCTCGTCGTCTGGTATAGGATTCAGAAGAAATATTTTCTTGTTAAGGTAGAAAGCGACCATGATTTCTGCAAATGTATTACCGCCAATATAATTCTTTATTCCATGCCTTTCCAAATTTATAACAAGTATAGCATCACTATCAGCAACTTTGTTAAAATGCTTTCTAATAAAGCTTGGAGCAATTTTAAGATAAAGTTCTTTATTATTTTTTATTTCATTAATTTTTGGTCCAAACTTCTCTATTGAAGCTGGCATTAGAACTTCATGATTCATTGAAACAAGTTTTCTCTTTATTTCATTAAATGCTTCTTCACCAAAGTTTAAACTGCCGCACAAAGCTATCTTCATTTAATCACACAAGTTTATTTTCTATATGCAATCTGAAATTTATATTCTTTAATATTTCATAATAAAGTATGGGAATACCAAAAATGGGAAAATCAAAAAATGGTAAAGACATGCATTATTCAGTTGGCGCTATAATTGAGAGACTTGGAAATTTTCTGTTAGTAGACAGACTTAAACCTCCATTTGGCTTTGCTGCAATTGCTGGGCATATTAATGAAGGTGAGACAATAGAACAAGCCTTGATGCGTGAAGTTAAGGAGGAAAGCGACCTTAAGGTTGAGAGTTGTAGATTAATTTTTGAAGATGAGATAAGCTGGAATAAGTGTAGAAAGGGTGTAGAAACTCACTATTGGTATGTTTTTAAATGTGAAACTTCTGGAGAAATCAAAAGAAACCCCTTTGAGACGAAATCAATAGGCTGGTATAGTAAAGATGAAATCAAAAGAGTGAATCTAGAGCCAATTTGGATATTTTGGTTTAAAAAATTTAAAATAATTCCATGATTATTTCTTTAATAAAATTCAATTAAAAATTTAAGTATCAAAAACGATAAGAAAGAAGGTTAATAATTATGAAAATACCTATTAGCTTAGCTATTTTCACTGCAATTATTTTGGGATTAATATTTCCAAAAGGAACTTTGATAAAGGATCTATTCTTTCCACTGTCTTTTATTTTGATGTACATTAATGTTTTAGAACTAAAATTAAATTTAAAGCACTTTCTCAGGAAAGAGATCTTTTTTTGGGCAATAATAAATATTCTAATTTTACCAATTTTTGCTTATTTCATCGGTTCATTTCTTTCTGAGTACTTTTGGGTAGGAGCTGTAATGGCAGCTCTTGCTCCAGCTGCTATGAATTCTCCTGTTTTTGTAAATCTAATAGAAGGTGATAAAGAATTGAGCGTTTCAATATCAACAATAGCAAATTTAAGCACTATTTTTTACGTCCCCATTTTAGTGTTCATTCTTTTTGGAATGAAACTTTTTATTCCTTATGACCAGATTATAATCAACACATTCGGCTTGATTTTTATACCAATAATCCTGGCAATTTTAACTAGAAAAATTACAAAAGAAAAACACATAAAGATAGCGAACATATCAAAAGAAGCAGTTCCTATTTTATTGTCACTATTGTTATGGATTATTTTCTCAAACTCTGCTGGTCAGATATGGTCTTCTCTAAATGAGATAGCGATTTTGATACCTGTAATTTTCTTAGTTTCAGCTGTTGGATTTTTATTAGGGTATTTTTGTGTAAAGAAAACTTCTGTTAAAAGAACACTGACTATTGCTTGCGGCTATAAGAACGAATCCCTGATGCTAGGCATCATTTACGGGCTGAATCCCAGTATAGCAATACCGGTAGTTTTCTACATACTGGCTCATCAGATTTATAATAGCATAATCATCTTTCTTTTCGAGAAAAATAAGATATAATCATTTCTTTAATAAGACAACTCTGCTGTCTCTTTTCTCGTCAGCAATTTTATAGCCTGTTGAACTAGCAATCTTTTCAGAGAATTCTTTTATTTCTTCGTGAGTTGGCATAGTCGAATAAGCTAGTCTTTGCCTTGAGAAGCCGACAGACATAAAAGATTTTACTTCCACGAAATTAGGCAAAGCCTTCTCAATAAGTTTGGCATATTTTTCAGGCTCTATCATGTTCAGCTCTTTAACCATGGTTAGTCTGATGACTCGTCTGGTCTTAATGTCAGGAAACATTTCTAATGTTTTGTTTAATCTTTCCCAGGCGTCCTTTATCAAAGGTTTTTGAACTTTTTCAAACATCTCCTTGCTGTTGCTGCATAAAGAAACATAAAGTTGGGTGGGCAATGTCTCTAAGTTTTCTAATCTTTCTGGGAAAGTGCCGTTAGTAACAAGAAAGGTTTTCATATTTCTTTTATGAAACTCTTCTATAAGTTCTGACAGTCTGCTATAGCAAGTAGGTTCACCGCTCAATGATATGGCGACGTTGCTAGGAGTATGAGCTTCCTTAAGATATTTTTCATCATGAGGTACTCCACCCAGTCCAGATATCAGCTGTCTTTGGGCTTCTATAAGACCGTTGGCTATAAACTTTGGTTCTTCCTCATCAGCAATCTTCTGCCCGAGTGTAAGCTCGGTTGCTCGCCAACAGAACTGACATTTTAAAGAGCACCATGAGACTGCTGGTGTACACTGAAGGCAGCGATGGCTCTTTATTCCTATGTCACTATAGAACTTCTCTTTGTAGCAGTGTTCCTTGCCTCCAGACTTTATAGACTTTTTAGTCCACAAGCAAAGCTTGGCAGCTGCATGCTTTCCTACGAGCTTGTATCTTTGTTTTAATAAAACCTTTTTAACATTTTCTGGAATCATACTAAAGATTTGGTAGTAAACTTTAATAAATAACCTTGTATATATTTTACTAAAAATTAGGAAGATTTTTATAAGAGTAAGTCTTCATCTTCAGGTTTGTCTAGAAGTGATGGATGAATGTATTCAAACTTTCCTTTTTCTTGACCTTTCTTAAAGCCAATTGGATTTCTGTCTTTGTCAGTTACTACAATCATTGTTAAAGTAGAATATACCCCATCATCTCTTCTTAATCCCCAAGTTACAGCCTCTCTTAGTTTATCCATATCCGGTGCTTCAACAGTTGCAATACCATCATGAACTCCATAAACTGGTTTAACATCTGTAACATATTCAATTTTTTCCAATTTTTTTGCAGTATCTGTCATAGCTGTTCCTTCTTTTGCATCTAGAAAGACATAAGCTTTTACAGGCATCTCAGTTTCTTTCGTCATCAAATCACTATCAAATTAAATGAATACTAAGGCATTTAAATCCTTCTATTGATTATTTCAAGATTTACATTTTAATTTTTGGGTATACTTGATGAAAAGCTAAGTAAAATAGAAAATCTTAACCTTAATGAAAACTTTAATAAATAAACTTAACCAATAAATCCTTATGCCAAAGAGAAAGATTAGGCATTCTAAGCCAAAGAATAAGTTTAAAAGAAAAATCAAAAGACCAGCGCAATTGAGAATAAAGACTATGAGGCATGTTAAAAAAATGGTAATCAGGCACAAGGCTAGTCTGAATAAAAGAGTCGTAAGGCCTAGGAAAAAGCTGCATTACAAACCAAAGAAAAAAACTCATTTTAAGTTTATAAAGAAGAAGATTTTTAGAAAGCCTTCTAAAGAAAAAACTATCAAAAAGTATCCTCTAGAAAAAAATATTCCTGCTGAAGTGGGGCCTGCTGCAGAAAAGAAAAAAGGATTTTTTGGAAAAATTATACCCAAGTTTGAACTTAGGAAAGAGGAAGCTCCTAAAGAAGAAGAGAAAGTAGAGAAGGCCTTTGAAGAAATTAAGAAAGAAGAGATAAAGCAGACCATAGTATCTTTCCCTGAGGGCAATGCCGGTGTGAAATACCCGCTTATAGAACCTTTTGCTTATGCTGATATAAAATGGTATGAGAAGGAAGAAGAGTTTGTTTATAACTTGATTGAACCGGTACTGACCGATGAAGAAAAGAAAACTTACGAAAAAATAGTAAGCGGATTAATGGAAATACTTGATGTGGAGCTATCTTCTGTAAAGAAAAAAGAAGAAGCTTTAAACTATCTAGAAGAACAAACGAAAAAAGTTCTAGAAGAATATGAGATTAAGCCTACTCAAGAATCATTCCTCAAGATTTTATATTTTATCCAAAGAAATTTTGTTGGCTTAAATGAATTAGAGCCGTTGATGCAAGATCCTTACATAGAAGATATTTCTTGCGATGGGACTGGTATTCCAGTATATGTTGTCCATAGAAGATACGGATCAATAAAAACTAACGTAATCTTTTCTGATGCTAAAAAACTAAAAGAATTTGTGGTAAAGCTTGCTGAAAGATGCGGTAGATTCATATCATATGCTGAGCCTTTGCTCGACGGAACTTTACCTGACGGTTCTAGAGTACAGGCTACGTTTGCTAGCGATGTTACTACTCGTGGTCCTTCAATAACAATAAGGAAGTTCGTTCAAGAACCGTATTCACCTATAGACTTGCTAAATAAAAAGACAGTTAGCAGCGATATTCTAGCATTTTTATGGTTGGCTGTTGAGAACGGTGCTTCAATCTTAATTGCTGGTGGAGTAGGTACAGGTAAGACCACAATGCTAAACTCTTTGCTGATGTTTGTTCCAAATGAAGCAAAAATTATATCAATCGAGGATACAAGAGAACTAAACCTCCTTCATGAGAACTGGGTACCTTCTGTTACGAGAATTGGTTTTGCAAAGGGCTATGGGGAAGTTACAATGTTTGACCTTCTTAAGGAAGCATTCAGACAAACTCCCGACTATGTCATTGTGGGAGAGGTTAGAGGAGTAGAGGCTTATGTAATGTTTCAAGGTATGGCATCTGGTATACCTGCGATGGGAACAATGCATGCCGGAAGAGTGGAAGATGTTATCTATAGATTGCAGACGCCGCCAATCAGCCTGTCACCAGCCTTGATAGACACGCTGGATATTGTCATTGTTATGATTCATACAAGAGAGAAAGGAGAAGCTGCGAGAAGGATGAAAGAGATTGTTGAGATAGAATCTGTGGATCAGAGTTCAGGAAAAGCTAGGACTAACCAGGTTTATCACTGGGATGCAAACGAGGATGTTTATGAATATACCGGGACCTCTTATTATTTACAGGAAATAGGTGCACATAAAGGAGTGGAAGTAACAGAATTACTGAAAGAATTAGAGAAAAGAAAGAAAATATTGGAATGGATGCAGAAAAACGACATAATACACTTTAAGGAAGTTGTTGAAGTTTTAACAAACTATAGAAAAAATCCTCAGAAAGTTCTTAAGGATGTTGGAATTAAAGATTAGTATTCGGTGCAGTAATGAAGATAAGAGTCGCAACAGTGAATGATTTAGACGACATGATAGAAGTTGATAAAAAAGCTTACAGAGACTATGGAGCTAGCAGAGAATATCTTTCTAAAAAATTGAAATCCTTTCCAGAAGGAATTCTAGTTGTTGAAGATAAGGAAGAGGTAACTGGTTTCGTAGTTTTAGAGATAATGAACAAGGATGAAGTACCAGAAGACTTTTGTGATATGAAAATAAAAGAGCCAATTAAAGGTAAATATGTGCACATAGTTGCATTCACTACAGAGACTAACTATAAAGATAGAGCAGCAGACTCCAAACTTCTTCTGGCTGCTGAAAAAATTGCTAAAGCCAAAGGTTGTATAGAGTCATGCGTTCCTCTAAGTAAAAATCATCCATTTAAAGATAGTGGTGTTTTTGAATTTTGGAAAATGAATGGCTATAGAGAAGTTGGAGAAATAAAGTGGGTAGCCAGCCCGAGCAAGCATGTAGAATGTTATTTCTTTAAGAAAGATTTGATTACACCTTAAAATATTTGTAAGCATCTGTAACGTTTTCAACTTCTATAACAGATATGCCAGCATCTTTGCCAATATTTACAGTTATTTGCTTGTATGTAGTTTCACAAAAGATGAAGCCACCTCTTTTTATACAGCTTTCTTCTGGCTTTAGAAATGTTTGTTCACCTTGACCATCAGGAACTAGAAACAGTTTAGCTCCTACATCCTTTGCTGCTTTTGCTTTTTCTAATATGCCGCCTACTTCTCCTATTGTTCCATCTTCATTTATAGTTCCAGTTATCATTACATCTGTTCTTAATCTTTCATTTTTCAAGGCTGCGATTGTTGCTATTGTTAGTGCAGCTCCTGCAGACGGACCGCCAATTATAGAGGCATTAGATTCTATGGAATAGATTAGATCATAGTTGCTACCATTTATCTTCGTCACGTTTTCAGCAACAGCCTTTGCTATTTGAATTGAATATTGCGTGTCAACCCAAAACAATAGCTTGTCAACGTTTGTTAAGGCCTTTCCATTTCCTGGTTTAGACTCGACTATTAATGGCGTTGTCACACCATTGCCTTTTTGATCAACTGCTGCAAGGTTAATCTGGATATGAGAATAAACAGGTTCAGGTGCAAAATTATAATTATTTTGATTGTTTTGTGGGGCCTGAGTATTTTCAGTATAATAAGTAAAGTAATAATTAGTTGCTAAACTTCCTATTACAATCCCTATTAATAACACGGCCAAAAAACTTTTTTTACTAGAACGTTGATATCGATATTTCATAGTTTTATAATTAATCTTAAAATTATTTAAAGTTTTAATAAAGATGCAGAGGAGCGCTCTTGGTGGATAATAAAAATCTATGAAGCTAACCCCATTAACCTTCTCCACTTCGTGACCCTACAAACGTCATCATTATAACTTAGTGGTGCTCGGTTCCCCGCCTCCCACATTTTGTTATAACGACAACTCTGCAGGACGAAGCTTCTCAGTCAGCTAATAGGACTCCATAAATTCTTAATATCGCCCTAAAGCTTTGACTCGGCCATAAAGACCATTTGCCGATAGAGGCGAGGCCTAACCGCCCAGGTCTATCCTCTGCAATTGTAGTTAATTTTCGGAAGTATTTAAAAGTAAAGGAAAAATAAGATTTTCAAAAGATTTAAATAGCTAATTACAAATCTTCTATTTATGGCAGATCCTAGAACAATAGCATTCTGGTTCATCGGAGCAATATGTGTATTCATAGGAGCACTTATAGCTGGTTCAGTTGAGCCTTCTGTGCTTGGTTCAACGACAACTTCTGTTGCAGTTGCTTACATAATAGCCTTTGTATTAATACTGCTAGGTGGGATGTTTTGGATTTCTACAGCTATCATCCAAGTAGAAGAATCATAATTTAACTTCAGTATAACATTTTTTCTTAAAGAATCTGTTTACAGCAGTGCTCTCACTCTCATTCAAAGATATTGTGGCAATGATTGAACCTCCTTCTGGCGATGTTCTGTTTTCAAAGAATAAAGTTTCTCCGTTCTTAGTTATTATCATGCCAAAGTATTCTAATCTTTCTCTTGAAGAGAGGATGTTAAATCTAAAAACCTTTGTTTTGCTGTATATAGTGCCTTGAGGTTCAAACTCATAACTTATATCACTCATGACATTAGTAAATGAACTTTCCATAGAACATTCGAAAGAGCTTAGATTCTGAACAAGATAAGTTATTCCAATTATTAAAATTATTGCAAATACTATTATTGTAACATCTTCTCTTTGCATATAATAAAATAGAATTAACAGACTATTATAAAACTTCTGTTTTCCTAAATTCAAACGATCTCAGAGGATAAACTTTACTTATGATTTTTCTTATCTTGTTTTGAAGGTTCCCTGCTATAAGCTCTCTTATGAATTCTTCAGTTTTTAATTTGCTAAGTTCATTTACTACAGCTTCACTTATACCTCTCCTTATTTCTGATCCAACATTATAACTAACCCTTCTATTAGAAATTGCTATTGTCTTAACTCTTATCTTATTGTCTAATAGATTTATCACATCGTTTGTGTCTATCCTTGTTGATCTTGTGCGAACTACTCTTGATAAGAAATCCCTTGTACAATCATGGCCTATGAATTTTGTTACAGCCTTGTTTTCCTTAACATCTTCAATCTTAAAGAAGAACTTCAAATAATACTTGTTTGGATCACCTGTTATGTCAGTAAGACTCGTTTCAACTGTTCTACCTTTTAATAGATTAGGGGCGATAGCCATAGTTTCGCCTATAATAAAATCTCCAAAAAAGCTTGGAGCAACGATTTTATACCATTCTTTACCTTTTAGCTTGGATACCATAGAGATTAAATATAATCTATAGCTTTATAAGTTTTTCTCCTAGACTTCTATCTTAATACTTTTTAGAAGATTTTCACATGCTTCTATAAACTTTTCCTCAGAACCCAAAGGTATGGTTGCTCCTGCTGCATGCTTATGACCACCACCACTTCCACTGCAAATCCTTGCAGCTTCTGTTATAACTTCACGGACATCTATATCCTTTGACCTTGCAGAAACTTTTACACCGTCTTCAGCGTTCGCCAGACCAATTAAAGTTTTTTCCGAAGGTTTGAAGAGCATAGAGACAATTGTTCCAATCATGTTCTCGTTAATAGAGCTTCCTCCTAGAATGTATGTTGCAAATTGTTTTTGTTTCATACACTGCGGATTTCCTTCTATCCAACGTAGATAGTTTCCTATGAGCTTTCTATAACCCCTGACTATCCCCCTCGCATATTCTAAAGCCTTTTTGCTGCCTAAGCATAAGGCTATGCCAACAGCGGATTCATTCATGTTGGCTGTCGCATTTAAGATTGTTGCAAATTCTTTTGCATCCTTAAGCTCATCTGGGAATTGCTTTAAAGTTAGAACATCGCCAAATATCAATTCCTTTTTGAAATTCTCATGGTCTAGACTTTCCTTAACAATAGCGTCAGTCAATTTCATTTTCTCCTCTACTGTCAAATCGTTCAGAGTTCTCCACTCTCCATTCTTCTGGGGTTCGATTCCAACTTCATATAAAAACTGAATGGCTTTTGACTGATCGTTAAGACCTGGAATGTCTGATAACTCCAAGGCTCTATACAATGGTCGGGAAAACCTTCCGAACAAGTTCAACCCAGTTTCTGTTTCTATTAATGGTGTCTCAAATATTTTCGAGCTAACAGAATAATTAGCGTCACCTATAGTCCCGACAATTGCTAAAGGCGCAAGAGAATTATGTTGTAAAATTTCTTTTGCAAGAAGATATGTGATTCCAGAACCTGAGAGTTCTAAATCGAAACTGACGGGATTTATATGAATCATATTCTCAGAAGTGGAGCCCTCTATTTCATGATGGTCAATTACTATGACGTCGCACTTTAATTCCTTTAGCAGGTCTAAATAACCAGAACCGATGTCGGTAAATATTACCAGCTTTGGATCTCTTTTCTTCAAACTCTCTATGACCTCTGGCTTAATTCCTTTTATTATAGTTATTTGAAATTTTTTGTCCAGTTCCATGAGCATGGAAGCCATTAAAGAGGCAGAGCATATGCCGTCTGCATCTAGATGGCTGATGATTTGTATCAGAGAATTAGTGGATTTTATTTTTTCAGAAGCCTTGTTTATCAGGTCCATTAGTTCTTTCATTAAAATAATAGAACATTTAACTAATATATTATTTCTCAGTTTCAATCAATAGCTTCGCTCTTTCAGGTTCATACCTAAAATCTTTAGCAAGTCTGCCTTTTCTAACGTAATACTTCACTAATCTTCTTATTTTGCTTTCTAAAAGTTCTAAACCATGCTTGGAAGTATAATCTTTCTTGTTTTTTGCTAGATGATCTCTAAGAGATACTGTTTTTTTTAACAAATTAAATAGATCTTCAGGTATTTTAGGTAGCAAATTATTTTCTTCTAGAATTTGTATAATAGTTTTTTTAGTTATATTCTTAACAGAAGGAATTCCGTATTGATCTCTAAGATTCCTACCAATATCAGCTGCATTTAAACCGTCCTTATGAAGCTTTAAAATAAGTCTTTCTACTTCCTTATCTTTGTATTCAACCCATTTGGCTGATGCAGATGGTTTTTTGCTACCTGCTCTACCTTTTTTCCTCGAGTGCATTTTAGCCATTTCATTCACCGATAAACTGAGATACTATATAAATAAATATACCAAGCATCACAAAGAATGCTCCTACTATAGCAATAAAAATTGTTCCTTGGATAAAGCTGCCTAATCCAATTCCTCCTGCAATCATTATAGCAGACACGACAATAATTAAGAAGCTTATGTTTTCTATATATTCTCTTTTATTAGATCCTTTTAACAATTTGAATAAAGGTTTTTTCTGCTTTTCTTCAGTTTTATGCTCTTCTTTCTTTATTTCTTCAACTTTTTGCTCCGCTACCTTTTCTTCCTTAGTTTCTGTTGCAGTTTCAGTCATCTTTTAACATACCTTCCTCTTTTTTCTATATCATTTAAGGTATCTAAAACTTTATTAAACTTATCATTTGTTAGTTTATAACCTTTTATAAAACTTTCCCATAATATGTCTAAATATTTAAAATGAGTTGACTTGAAGGCCTCTTTTAGAACAGACAAATCAGTTGCTAAATCTTCTATTCTGTTTGAGAAATCGCCCAAGCCAAAATCTATGAAGAATATTTTATCATCTCTAAGAATCATGTTGCTAGTCGTCAAATCACCGTGGACAATGCCGCTCTTATGCAATATGCCGACAGCTTTTCCTATTTCTTCAGCTGTCCTTTTACGATTTTTATCATCAGTTTCATTTAGAAATTCTTTCAGTCTCTCTCCATCAACAAACTCCATTACAATTTTAAAACCTTTCTCATCAATTGAAAAGATCCTTGGAGTTTCAACTCCAACTCTCTTGGCTTCGTTCAAGAGCTTGGCTTCTTTCCTTGTCCTAAGTTTTCTTAACTTTTCATCAATTTCTTTCAGCCTGTAGTTCTTCTTGATTCTTTCCTTTACAAGTTGATTATTTTCTAAATATAGAACAGCTTCAGCTCCGCGTTTTATTATTTTCATGGAATCATTTTTTTGATATTAGATAAGAAGAAGCTAAAATTATAAATGCTCCTATTATTTGAATTGCGTCTATGGATTCACCTAGCCACATATAGCCTATGGTTGCTCCAACAACAGCTGACAATGATAATAAAGAGCTAACTATCCAGGGTTTAGCTTTTCTCAAAGCAGCAAAGTACAGATATAAGCCAACCACCGAGAATGACAATACGTAGCTTAATATCAACCATGCATTAGTAGAATTTATTGGGAATGGATTAATCGGTAAAAATAGCATAATCAAAAATAATATAAAACCACCAATAAGATTATTTACAATCGTTATGGTCATAGGGCCTATTTCTTTTCCAATCCTTTTTGCTGGGACATACGCATAAGAAAAGAACAATAGAGAGAGTATCACAAATAAATCCCCAATCTGCATCTGACTAATCGACTCGATATTGCCACTCGTGGACAACAGAAAGGCTCCAAAAACCATTAAAAGAATCAAGGAAATTTGTTTAAAATTTATTTTATCTTTTAGAAAGACATAGCTTATTATAGTTACAAATACTGGTTCTAAACGCATCAAGAAAGAAGAGCGAATCGCTGTGGTTAAGCTAAAACCATAGACAAGTAATAAACTTCCTATTACAGGCCTAGCTATTACGATTGACATCGAATCTTTAAGATGCTTTGTTAAAGACTTCTTAAACTGAATCTTCTCCTTTGCAACTATGCTTATCGCTATTAGAAAAATGACTGAAATCAGAGATGAATAAGTGGTTACTTGAAACACACCAATCTCTCTAGAAGCTAGAACTGCTACGGGGACTGATAACCCAATAAATATTGCAGATAACGTTGCAAGAAACTCTCCTGATAATTTCATTTAACATTCCTCTCTTTTTTCAGTTCTTCATAAATCTTTACAAGAGTTTCGATTCTTTTAGGCGTGTTGATATCTTCTCTCGACCAGAATTCCTTTAGCTTTTTCTTATTTGTTTCATCCTCATCTTCGTAATCAACCAGTTGTATCATCATTTCAAGTTTGTCAATATCTTTACAGAATTTTGCCTCTACAGTTTTTTCTTCTTCCATTTCGTTCCATAATAAAAGATAATTGCTTCTCAAATCCTTTGGTAAAAGTGAGAGAGCTTTTTTAACAGCTTCTCTTTGCTTATTATTTAACTCTTCTTTATCCATTTTTTCCTTGACCAATGTTGTAATGTCACCAGTTATTGATTCTTCTATATCATGCAAAAGAAGCATCCTCATAACCTTTTCTGTATCAAGGCCTTCCAAGTCAGCAAGTACCATTCCAATTAAAACTGTTCTGAAAGAGTGGTCGGCGATGCTTTCAGAGTTTTTAACTCCTCTCATTTTCCATCCGGTTCTTGGAGTTCTTTTTAACTTTCCTATTATTTTTGCAAACTCTATAAAGTCTTTTTCTTTCATATGAATCACAGAGGAATCTCGCAGCAGAACTTATTTAGCATTTCCTTAGAATAAAGCTTTGGTAGAAGTTTGTTATACCATAAATCGAAAACTAATTTTTGGTCTATAGTAGGCATAGGCCTTCCTTGATTTGCTTTTTCTCTTATGTTTATTACAGCTCCTGGATAGGTCTTAATAATAAGCATCTCAACCCTTAATGGCAAGTTTTTGTTAAGATATTTCAATCTCTGAATAAATTCTTTAGCCTTGTTTTCAACATCATTCTTGTAGATTAAAGCTGGGAGATATATGTAAAAATCAGTTTTCCAATTCAAAAACAGTTTTGCTGCTTCAAACTGTTTTTCATAGAACTTTGGTTCAGCTCCTGTTAAAATAGAGAAATCTTCTTTACAAAATCCCTTAAAACAACCAACAACTCCAACATTTCTTTTCTTCATTATGTTCTTCAAATCACTTTCTATATTTTCTAAATACTTTGTCATAGAAAGATTTGTATCAATCCAGACGTACAGCTTCAAGTCTCTTTTCTCAATTTCACTGTAGATATCAACTATTATTTCAGGTATTATTGTTGGTTCATCACCAGTAATTCTTATTACATTCATAGGTTCATTTGACTTTGATTTTGCAGATAAGAAGTAATTCAATATTTCTTTTGGGGAGAAAAACTTTCCAAAAGCTGGATTAGCTAAATTTATTTCTGGTGGCACATAGCAGAAATTGCATGAATAAGTACAGCCGCTTAATTGAACTGCAAAAACTTTGTTATAGTCTCTCGGGTCTTTTCTTCCAAAAGCAAGCGCAGCAGAATAAGGTGGATTTTGATATTCTAGCTTTTTAATCTCATCTATAGGCCTTGACCAGAAATTTTCTACAAGACCTATAAATTTTTTTGACCAAACTTCTGAGAAAGAAGCCTTTAGCCACTCATTTTCAAACTCGTTATCACCGCTTATGTAATTCTTATATCTAAAATACATGTCAAGAATTTTATTTGGATCAGCTTCTTGAACACTTCCTCCTATCCTCGTGACTAGATATTTTCCATTCTTCATCATTTTAGGCCTTACTAACTCAGCTCTTTTTTCTGGATCAAACATAAAAATGAGTGGGCGAGAAGAGATTCGGACTCTTGACCTCCACGATTGACCTGTTGTTTATCAGCGTGGCGCTCTACCAGACTAAGCTACCCGCCCATAAAATAAGATATTATTCCAATGCTTTTAAATATGGATTTAATATTTCGGCTTTAGCTTAGAAATAAAGTAAGTTATTATTACGGAAATAATTGTGACTATTATTGCCACATAAAACTTGTAGATTAGATTGCCAGTTGCAGGAAATAGCGTATCTATCATTGTTTTTATGGCATCATTCCAGCTCAAAGCAGCTACTAATCCTAGGGCAGATATTATAAGCGTTGCAAAATTTTCCCTGAAGGCTTTGGTGAATTTAGAAACCTCATGATTTATGATCATACTTCTTTTCTGTTGCTTCCATTCGTTTGGTCTTGGATCTGGTTTCGGTGCTACAACTTTTGTAAGCAATCTGTTTTCTGACATAAGAATCGCTGGAGTTAGTTATTAGTAAAAACATATTCTTAAAGATTTCTATTGTTTCAACAGAAATAAATTGTTTAAAATTAATTTAATAAATAGGATTTTTGTGATATCTACATGTATATGTGGTAGTTTTAGGTTTTGGAAAGAAATGCAAAATATTGGAAATGATTTGTCTAAAACAGGAATCACTGTTTATATGCCAGAGCCTAGTGAATTTAGGACCTTAGAAGACTTGACAAAATTTTCCCAAGGATTTTTCAATCAAGAAAGAAGCAAAAGAATGGATGAAATCAGAGAAAGAACACTAAAGCATTTTGAGAAAATAGACAAGTCTGACTCCATATATGTGGTGGCTGGTGATGAATGTCTTAGAAAAATCAGATTTAAAGACAGAGACATTGCTGAAGTGGGGTATGTTGGTATAAGCACTTCAATGGAGATGGGGTATGCTCACGGAAAAGACAAACCTATTTCTCTTCATTGGAAAAATAAGCCTGTTCCTCTGCGACCTGCAATGCGCGAAGAAAATAACCTTTTTTATTTTTACAACATAGACGAACACATAAGCCTACCGCTCAATGAAGAGCGCAGCGTTGCTGTACAAATTGGATATGCGTTTGCATTTGACAAACCAATATATATGATGGAATCGCTTCACGATGTTAACGAATATCCTATCGAGGCTGTGTCACAAGGATCACTATCAATTGAAGAATTCTTAAAACGTATTAAAGACGGTAGTATAAAAAGAAAAGAAAAATGATTTTAATTTATAGTGGACCGGGCGGGATTCGCACCCGTAACCTCCACCGTGCGAGGGTGGCGATCTTCTAGTTGATCTACCGGCCCATATTTAAATTATGATATAAAACATAATTTATATGCTAGTTTCAGCTATTTCAGACTTGGATACTCTAGGAATGGACTTGGAACCATTTTTGAATATCATTAAAACTGCAAAAGAGCCAGATATTTTTCTTTTAGCAGGAGACATGTATGACTATAGGACTCCAGAAAATTACGGCTTACTGCTAGACTTTATTAAACTTAAGAAATGGGCTTGTCCGATAATCGCTGTCTATGGAAATCATGAGTTTGATGAGGATATTGATGAAATAAAAAAAATATGTGGGAAGAGAATAACCTTTCTTGATGAGGAGAGCATAGAATTAAAGATGAAAAATAAAAGCATAGGTATAGTTGGCTCAAGAGGTTCTCTAGACTTTCCAACTTGGTGGCAATCTACTCATGTTCCAGACATAAGAAAGGCTTACCTTGATAGAATAAAAAAATGTGAAAAACTTTTACAAAACCTTGAGGTCGATATAAAAATTCTTTTATCTCATTATGCACCTACATACAAGACGCTTGTTGGTGAAAATCCGAGGATATACAGTAGCTTGGGCTCTAAGAAATTTGAGAAAGTTTTAGTGAAAACTAAAACAAACTTCGCAGTTCATGGACATGCTCATTATGGAAAGCCTATTGCATTCGTTGGTGGAGTTCCAGTTTTCAATGTGTCCTTTGAGGTTAATAGAAAAATAGTTGAGATCGACACAGACAAATTACCTAAGATCGGACTTCATAAGTTTGTAAAATAACAAAGATTTATTTATTTATCTCACAAGATTAGATAAAGTGGTTATATGGAGAAAAATTACAACCCCAAGGAAATCGAACCTAAAATTACAAAGTTTTGGGAAGAAAGCAAGATATTCAAGTTTGACAGAGAGGGTAACAAGCCAAGCTTTTGCATAGATACACCACCGCCATTCACATCTGGCATACCGCATATGGGACATGCACTTTGGTGGACTTGGAATGATGTTATAACTAGATACAAAAGAATGACAGGTTTCAATGTTCTACTCCCTCAGGGTTGGGATTGCCATGGGCTGCCGACGGAGCTTCAGGTAGAAAAGAATTTTAAGGTTAAAAAATCAGAAAAAGAAAAGTTCTTGGATGCCTGCAGAATTTGGACAGATGACATGATAAAGAAAATGAAATCAAAAATGATTGAGATGGGTTATTCTTCTGATTGGGACTTTGAGTATTCAACTGACAGCAAAGAGTATATGGCATTTGTACAGAAGACATTGTTAAATTTGTTTAACAAAGGATTATTGAAAAGAGTAGAGCATCCTGTAATGTGGTGCACAAACTGTGGCACTACTTTAGCAAAAGCAGAAGTTGGTTATCGAGAACGGGAAGGAGTTCTTTATGATATAAAAATTCCAGTTGGAAAAGAACACATAACAATATCAACCACTCGCCCAGAATTCCTGCCAGCGTGTGTTGCAATTTTCGTTCATCCTGATGACGAGAGATATAAGAGATTTGTTAACAAAAAAGCAACGCTGCCGATATATAACAGAGAAGTTCCTATTCTTTCAAACCCAGAAGTTGATACTACTTTTGGGACAGGAGTTGTCTATCTTTGTACTTATGGTGACGAGTCTGATATTAAATGGCAGAAAAAATTTGACTTACCTTCAATAAACATAATAACTGAAGATGGAAGACTAAATGAAAATTCTGGCTTTCTAAAGAGTTTAACAATAAAAGAGGCGAGAAACAAAATAGTGGAGGAGTTAGGAAACTGTGGTTTGATATTGAAAGAAATTAAGTTTAAACATAATGTTATTTGTCATACAGAAAGAGCTGGCTGTGAAAACCCAATAGAATTCTTAATTAAAAAGCAGTGGGCAATAGAAGCCATGAAATTTTCCAAGGATATGATGGAAATGTCCAAATCAATCGAGTGGCATCCAGATTATATGCAAAAAAGACTTGCAAACTGGGTTGACTCAATGGATTGGGACTGGATAATATCTAGGCAGAGAGTTTATGGGACACCAATTCCTTTTTGGTATTGCGAGAAATGCGATAAAATATTTGCACCAAAAATAGAAGAGTTGCCAGTAAATCCTTCTATTGAAGAATCAAAGAAAAAGTGTGATTGCAGTGGGAACTTGGTTGGAGAGACGGACATCTGTGATGGATGGGTTGACTCATCGATAACGCCGTTAATAATTTCTGGTTATTGGAAGAATGATGAAGGACTTTTCAAAAAACTCTATCCAAATGACATAAGACAACAAGGACATGACATAATAAGGACTTGGGCATACTACACGATGCTTAGGTGCTTTCAAGAGACTGGGAGAAAGCCTTGGAAAAAGATTTTAATAAACGGAATGATTCTTGGTCCAGACGGAAGAGAGATGCATAAAAGCCTTGGAAATTTTGTGATACCGGACGATGTACTTTCAAAACAAGGTGCAGACACTATAAGGGCAGGATTGATAATGATGGGAGCCTTTGGGAACGACGTTCCGTTTGCCTGGAAGGATATGAATTTTACTTTCAAGTTCTTGACAAAACTCTGGAACATTTTTAGGTTTTCGTCAGAGTATTTGATTAGAGCTGATAACAAGCAGATAACTTTGATAGATTTTTGGATACTAACGAAGCTACAGAAGGTCATAGAAAAAGTCACCAAGAACTTTGAAAACTTTGAGTTCACAGAGGCTTTTGAAATATTACATAACTTCATATGGCATGATGTTGCTGATAATTATCTAGAAATGATCAAATACAGAATATTTGAGGACAGGGCTAAGGAAGGAGTTATAACTACTTTATACTATTTGCTCCTAACAACAACAAAATTACTTGCACCAATAATACCATTCATTACAGAAGAATTATGGCAGAACTTCTTTAGGAAATACGAGACCGAAGCATCAGTTCATATCTCTTTATGGCCAAAGATAATCGAGAGCGTCATAGACAAGGATGCAGAAGAAATTGGGAATATGGCAGTTGCAATAATCTCCTCTATAAGGCAATACAAGAACAGGAGAGGGATAGCTTTGAATGCTCCTATGGAAAAACTAACAATAGAGTGTGACGACAAATTAAAGAAGAGACTGGAAAGAGTTTTTGAAGATATTAAAGGAACTATAAAAGTGAGAGAAATCATATTTGGAAAAGGAGACATTCCTGTTGAGAATGTTCCTGTTAAGATAACAGTTTTAGTATAATTATCTTCTTCCAAACACTTGCTCTGTTATAATTTCTTTGCATATTCTATCGTCAATCTTTATTCCGAGATTCTTGTAGACGCTGATGAATGTGCTTTGATTCGCAGAATTAATCAAACTTTGTTGATGTGACGGATCAATTTCAAAGATAGACTTTCCTTCACTGAAAATGGAAACATCTTCGGGAATTATTCTGTTGGGTATGGCTCTAAGAACGCAGCTTACTTCCTTTGGTTTGCATCCGAATTCATTAGCTATCGTTGATTCTGCGTTTGTAAGATTTAGCGGATTAGAATAATGATTAAAAATAGTCTTAAATCTTACTTCATCTGCAGGATCATAAGTCATGCAAGCCACACATTCTCCCATCTCTTCTTTCTGTATCCTTTCCAAAAAAGTTCTAGTTCTTCTATTATTATTTAACAGATGATTGAGTTCAAACTCTTCAATATCACATAGTTTTTCTGTAGTTATTAGATTATCTTCTATTGCGGCTTGCACCGCTCTTTCAAACTGCCTCTCAAAAAATCTAACCTTAGGATGAAAATAGACATCAGTATACATGGCTTGATAAAAACTTTGGAGTGCTTTTATTTGATTTCCCTTTTCTTTATCTTCTATTCCCAAAACCTTTCCATCAAAAAAATATTTTCTAAATGTATCAAGGAAGAAGGGCATTTCAGGCCAACTATAGTTTGTTCTATTGGAGTCAAGGAGAGTATAGCCAGTTTTATCAGCACCAAGAGTATTGTGAGATATGATTGGACTTAAATGATTTTTTTTCAAAATAATCTGCTCCACAGTTTCTACATCGCCACCGCAGTCTTCAATGGCATTTCTTAAATCTTTATCTTTTTCTATTACCTCTACAGCCCTTTGCTTGTGATCAAATTCCTTTCCTTCCTTTTTTTTAATTGCTTCAAGAACAAACTCGGTAGCATGAGCGTTTGGAGGATGACCGACGTCATGGAGGAGCGATGCGATTCTCAGATTTTCTCTGTCTTTCCTGTCTATGCAGCCTTTTCTAAGCAAGTGACCTGTTATCTCATCTGTAAAATGCTTTACAACACCAGTATGATCGTATCTGGTATGTTCCGCACCTACGTATTCTGTGTTCACAAAACTTAGCTGCTTGACATACTTGAGCCTTTTAAAACAAGGATGCTCCACTATTGATCTGTATGGTGTGCAGTCAACTTCCCTTAAGCTCGTTCTTATTATGCACTCGTCCATAATTAGATTTCGAGAGTAAATTTTAAATACGAATTATGGGGTGAATATTTAAACATCAGCTTACAAATCTTGTTAGTGAGATTAAATGGAAACTTCAAGTTTTAAGGAATAGCTAATTTCTCTAGGTGACACTATGGTAGAAGAACATATCTATAAACTAAGAAAAATATTGAAAGAGCTAGAGAAGATTAGAGGAAGACATACTGAACTTGTCAGCGTCTATATTCCTACTGGCCATAACCTCCAGGACATTGTGAATATGCTTAGACAAGAATATACTCTGACAGAGAATGTTAAGAACAAGACTGTGAGAAATAACGTTCTCGGTGCGATTGACAAGATACTTCAAGAACTACGTTTCTACAATAAGACTCCAGCGAATGGTTTGGTTCTATTTGCAGGAAATGTCTCAGAGGTTGAAGGTCAGGTTGATATTAAAGTTTGGAACATCGAGCCGCCTGAACCATTAAGAATTAAAAAATATTGGTGCGACCAGAAATTTGAGTTAGAGCCATTACAAGACATGGTTGCAGAAAGAGAATTGTACGGTCTAATTGTTTTAGACAATAGGGAAGCGACGATCGGATTGTTAAAAGGAAAGAAGATTGAGGCTCTCAGGCAAATTGAATCAATTGTGCCTGGTAAGACTACTAAGGGTGGTCAGAGCGCTCAACGATATGAAAGAGTAAGGGAAGGTTTGATAAATGATTGGTATAAGATTATAGCAGAAAATGTTAGAAATTATCTTTCTAAGTTTGTTCTTAAAGGAATAATACTCGGTGGTCCTGGTCCTGCTAAGAATGATTTTCATGACGGCGGTTATCTTTTAACTGATTTGAAAAAACAAATAATAGGAACAAAGAATGTTGGCTATACTGACGAGCAAGGATTAGAAGAATTGGTTGAGAGATCGCAGGATATTCTTGCTGAAGCTGCTATTGCCAAGGAAAAGGCTTTACTGCAAAAATTCTTTGAAGAATTGAAAAAGGATAGCGGTTTGGTCAATTATGGCAAAAAGAATGTTGAAAAAGCTTTAGAAATGGGAGCTGTTGAAATTATTTTAATAAATGAAGGAGTTGAGGAAAAAGAAATAACAGAAAAAGCAGAGAAGTATGGGACAACAGTTGAAATAATTTCTAAGGATACAAGAGAAGGTGAACAATTGTATCAATTAGGTGGAATAGCTGCCATTCTTAGATGGAAAATTTAATTCACTTCATTCTATATATATCGGTTATTAGAAAGGCTGATGTGATATAGCTTGAAGACATAATTAAGAGTAAGGAAAATGCTAACAAAATCAAAAGTGCTGATTTTATTTTCAATTAATCACATTTATTAAATTAATTGTTCAGGAAAAATAAAGTTGACACCATTTTCTCATTCTTACCATGTTGGATAACTACACCCGAGTTGAAGACCTGCTTCAAGATAGGTAACTGCATACATACTTACTGCCTCAACATATGTCCCAGGTAGGCACATTGCTTGATGAAATACATTATCTGCACTTGTCCACATATCATAATTGGAATGAATTACAGCCGGAATTGCTGTCGACGAAAATCCAGTTTTTAACTTAGTACATAGAAGGCTGAGTCCATAATCTAAATAAGCAGTTGCATGAACTTTTATACCAGTAGCAACATAACCTGCACTACAGCTAGCTATTTGTGGTCCATTGTTAATATCACCTGTTGGAGTAGTCCAAGATTGAGTGGCTGTATCAATAAAATCAATCATATTAATACACCAAGCAGTCAAAAAGCCATCAAAAGCACCAGTCGAATAAACGCCAACACCATATATTCCGTAACCTGCTGGGCAAGTAACGACGTGATCAACATTATCACTGCCAGTGCCCGGTCCCACAACAGAGGTGTAGCTTACCGAAAATCCTTGAGGAATATATGCTGATTGTAACTTCGTTTTTCCACCAACATCTAATTCATCCCATATTTTAACTTTTCTAGGAGTACCCGCAGCAGTGTAATTTGCACCAACTATATCCAAAGCACCACTATAGGTTTGATAACCAATTTTACCAGCATCTACTTGTTTTGCTACTCCTGCTCCAAATTCTAATGTGCTTGCACCATCAATTTTCATGATAGGATTAGCACTTCCTCCAAGATGTAATTTTGCTAGTGGAGCAGTTGTCCCAATTCCAACATAGCTTCCTTCTGGTTGAAGTAGTAATCTATAAGGAGTTGTACCAATAATACCTGCATTACCACCTGCCATTACTTGAATCTTGCCACCATTAGTTGCCGAGTCTTCAGTTAAAATAAGGTCAACATCTCCATTGCGAACGGTTATCCCACCCGAATTAGTTGCCGCTGATACAGTCACAGCTAAACGAGATAATGGTGCCGTCGTCCCAATGCCGACTTTGCCGCTTGTAATTACCATCCAAGCAGTGTTATCAAGAGCATTTCTAAAAGCGAAATGTGGTTCATAATTGTAACTATGAGACAAAAAGTTCACTGAGCCAAAACTAGCACTACTAGGCAGGGCCATACCGTAATTAGGTCTATACCAGCCTCCAACTGTTGCAAACTCGTTTCCTATTCCATAAGTATTATCAATTTGAATCCAACCACTAGCCACATGTAATTTGTTTCCTGGGTTCGTCGTCCCAATGCCGACGTTGCCATTATCTTGAATAACCATTCTATCCCCGCCAAATGTACTAAAAAGTATTTCTCCATATTCATGAATCCTCAATCGATTACTCGCATACCCTGCGTTTTCCCACACGATTTTATGATTATTGTCGCTACCAGTTCTGGGGTATAAAATATTATCATTCATAGCTAATGTCCCGCGAACATCAAGCTTTGCCCCCGGACTCGTCGTTCCAATTCCGACAGCACTTCCAGTATCATAAATTATTGAATTTCCTACAGTGGTAGAACTAGTCCATTTAGTTAAATTATTTATAGAGCCTCCACTTAATCCCCCTGCTGCTACTTGCCAAGAAGCCAAACCGGAGGCGTCGGATGTTAAAACTTTGCTTGCGCCTGGTGTACCTCCAGTAATTTTGATTTGACCTGCTACTTCTAATTTTGCTCCGGGAGTTGTCGTCCCGATGCCAACATTACCACCAGTTAATATTGTTAAAAGATCTGTTCCAGCTGTACCAGGAAGATAATTGCCGCCTGTGTTTTGAATTGTTAAATATGCTTTTCCTGTATCTGGACCAAATATAGAGAAATGAGCAACGGCATCTCCTCTAAACTTAATTTCTCTACTATCAATAGTTACCGATCTTGCATCACCACTACTGCCTGCCACTGTAAGTTTTCCGCTCGGGTTCGCAGTCCCAATCCCAACGTTGCCAGAGGAGCCATTTAATGTCATGATGGTTTGTGTAACTCCAGCATTTTGTCCTTTATTTGCTAATGGTTTGGCTCTGAAGTCTAATCTGCCGCTAGCCGTATTAAGAATATCAATTGCAGCATAACCAGGTGACGATGCTGAGAAGATATCTAATAGTGAAGGAGCTGTTGTTTCAAGAGTTATGAATAAATCAGGGCCTGAATATAAATGCAATTTACTGATAGGACTATTCGTTCCAATCCCAACACTTCCCCCGTTTGTTGCCAAGTATGCACTTTGATTAACATTTAGGCTGTTTAAGTAACTAGTACTATCAGGTCTTGCATAACATCCCCAAACAGAACAATAACCTTGAGTAGGACCATAATATCTTGCTGTGGAAATAACTCCAGTGACATTAGCATCACCTATAACATTCAATGGCTGTGTAGGACTCGAAGTCCCAATACCAACTTGAACACCAGCAGTGTTGTTGTAAACATTAACTCCTGACATACTCCATCCGCTAGTGGATATACCAACACTATCAGCCTCACAACTTACTGTTCCATCCTGATTAACAACTCTTATGGAACTTCCAGCTGCGCATGTTCCACCAACTCTTCTCTGTATCTGCGTAGAATCAGTCTGCGTATAATTAACAGCACCATTAGCAATGTTTGCATTTGCAACTGCACCATTCGCAAGATCAGCAGATATTATTGTTCCGTCTGCAATCTCACTAGTACCTACTGCGCCTGCAGCAATCTCATTAGCACCAACTGCATTTGCAGCTATCTGCAAATTACTAAGCGTTCCTGTCAAATCACCTCCAGCAGGTGAGGCAGAAGTCAAAACTGGATTATTGTTTAGCATTAATGTCTGATTAACATACAAAGCCCATATGTAACTAGAAACACTTGGTGTGAGATAACAACCCATACCAGAACAGGTACCACTATCAGGACCATAATATCTTGCTGTGGAAATAACTCCAGTGACATTAGCATCACCTATAACATTCAATGGCTGTGTAGGACTCGAAGTCCCAATACCAACTTGAACACCAGCAGTGTTGTTGTAAACATTA